>Ga0302320_10008414_pt1 | contig 22475 bp, 16 predicted proteins | sample Bog_T0_3_FD_202130 | JGI IMG/M metagenome (GOLD analysis project Ga0302320, IMG submission 202130) | Peat permafrost microbial communities from Stordalen Mire near Abisko, Sweden - Bog_T0_3 | ecosystem: Environmental > Terrestrial > Soil > Wetlands > Peat | place: Sweden: Abisko, Stordalen Mire... | reverse complement strand
TCCTGCCCGGCGGGCTCGCCGCGACAGATGTCGGCAACGATCCGGCGTTCCTGGCTGAGGTGAAGCGGCTCGCGGCGACGGCGCGCTATCTGACGAGCGTCTGCACGGGCTCGCTGATTCTCGGCGCGGCGGGGCTCTTGAGGGGCAAGCGCGCCGCCTGCCATTGGGCCTGGCGCGACATGTTGCCGTTATTTGGCGCGATTCCCGATGCCGGGCGCGTCGTGCGCGACGGCGACATCATCACCGGCGGCGGCGTCACGGCGGGCATCGATTTCGCCCTGACCGTCGCGGCCGAACTCGCCGGCGCCGACGTCGCCCAGGCGCTGCAACTCGGCATCGAATACGCGCCCGCGCCGCCGTACAACTCGGGTCGTCCCGAAACCGCGCCGCCGGACGTGCTCGCCGCGGTGAATGCGCGGATGGCGCAATTGCTGCCGGCGCGCCAGGCCGCGGCCGAGGCCGCGGCGCGGCGGCTTTAACGGCGGCGCGCGGCGTGTTAAGCTCCGCGGCGCTGGCGGGCGGATCGAGAGGTCGCCTATGAAGAAGACTTGGTTGAGCTTGGCATTGGGTTTTACACTCGCGTTCGGGGCCGCCGTCGTGGCGTCGGCTTGCCCCTATCACCAAACCTCGGCTTCGAATGACGCGTCGCCTCCGGCGCAAACCGCGACGGCAGGTCAGGCTTCGCAGCCGTTGGACAACTGACGGTCGGACGTCGACATTCCCTCTCCCTCCCGAGCGTTTCATTCGTGGCGGGGGAGGGCGCATTTCGCGGAGAGGCTGATGAGATCGCCGGGCGCGTGTACACTGGGAATCGTCGCGTCGTTGGCGCTGACGTCGGGCGTTCAGGCCGTGGAACCCAAGCCGAAGCCTTTCGTCCTCAAGGCCGGCCAGGAATTGACCCTCGCTTTTGCTCTGGCTAACGGCGCCGCGACACCGGGAGCGCCGAGGCTCGGCAAACTTGGCGCCGCCCAAGCCAAGGACGGCGAGATCGTCGTCGGCCTGACGCCGCGCGACAAGGAACTCTACAGTCAGGTTATGGTGACGGAGAAAACCGACGTCCCCATCGACTTCGTCGCCACCGGCCATATCGGCGAGATCGTCATCGACGAACGCGTCGTCTGCGGTCGCCTCGGCGCGCCGTTTCAGCAGCGAATCGGCGGGGTGTCCTGGACCGTGGAATTGCACGACTTCACCCTCGGCAAGGGCTGCGACTAGAGGGCGCGACGGGGGATTATCCCCCGCAAAGTTCAGGACCGGAGCCGACACAGATTTAACGTCGGCGTGGGATTCGACCGCCGCGATCCCCGTCGTAGTTGCTTTGTAATACGCTTACGCGCCTGCGTTTTCACCTAGTCGTGAGCGGCGACAAAACGGGCGCGCCGCCCGTCGGTTACCCTATTGCCGATCAAGAGAATTCGCGCGCGTTAAAAGCATATTAATTAATGGCTCTCCTTATGCGTGTATTCTAAAAATATACACGCACGGAGAGCTGCCACAATGTTGAACTCGCCTTCGCTTTCAAGCCACCTCGTGTCTGTGGTCATTTCCAAATCGGACGAACAGCTATCCCTAGCCACCGGCGCGAGCGCGCGACTCGAAGGCGACGACGACGTACTGCTCGGTAGCGGTTACAGCGTGACCGCTGCTGATGATCTCTTCGTGACTCTGGGCGGCGCGGGCGCGGCCAGCGCTCAGATCGCCTTCGCGGGAACCGACGACTTCGTGACCGCTGCTGTTGGCACGAATTTGCGGATCACGGGCACGGACGATACGATCACGTCCCGGGGTTCGCTGAATCTGTTCCTGCAAGGATCCGACGACGTCGTCAGCGCCAAGTCTGGCGACGTGATCACCTTGGTTGGCGGCCTCTCCGACGACTTGATCAGCGGGGCGGGCTTTACGGTCAATGCGAGCAGCGGGCAATCCTTCATTTTGGGCGGCGGCGCGATCGGGACAATTGATGTGTTGGGCAGCGGTTACAGCGTGTACGCCGATGACGACGTGACCGTGAAGGTAGGGGGCGCGGGCGCTTCGAGCGCCGCGATTCTCTTTATGGGCGATGAGGACGCCGTGACCGCGGCGAACGGCGCGAATTTGAACGTCATGGGCGCGCACGATACGATCACGTCGCAGGGTTCGCTGAATCTCGTTCTGCAAGGATCCTACGACACCGTTCGCGCCGCATCTGGCGACGTGATTGCTTTGGTCGCCGACTCCGACCAGGACACCTTGTTGGGCAGTGGCTTCAACGTGACCGCGTGGGAAGGTCTGACCCTGACGTTAGGGGGGGGCGGAGCTTCGAGCGCTCGGATAGCCGTCACGGGATCCGACGACGTCTTGACGGCGGCGAAGGGCACGAATTTGCACGTGGTGGGCTCGTCAGATACGATCGCGTCCCAGGGTTCGTTGAATCTGGTCCTGAATGGATCCGACGACACGGTCAATGCCATGTCTGGCGACGTGATCACCTTCGTGGCCGCCTCCGACGATGACGTGTTGTTGGGCGACGGTTACCGTGTGACGACGAATGTCGGACTCAATCTTCTGCTTGGCGGAGCCGGCGCTTCCAGCGCGCAGATCAACTTGACGGGATCGGAAAATTCCTTGACCACGGCCAAGGGCACGAATCTGCAAGTTAACGGTTCGGACGATGGGATCACTTCCCTGGGCGCTCTAAATCTCGTCGTGCAAGGTTCCGACGACGTCGTCGACGCATTGTCCGGCGACGTGATCACTTTGCTTGGCGGCTACGACGACATCATCGGTGGCGCGGGCTACACGGTCAACGCGACCGGCGTGCAAATGCTCGATTTGTTGGGCGGCGCGCCGGGATCGATCCATTTCGCCGGCTCGGGCAACCAGGTGACCCTCGAGAACTCCGTCAGTCTTCTGTTACAGGGGTCCCACGATACGATCTCAGCGACTTCAGGCGATGTCGTCACTTTGCTCGGCGGCAGCAAGGACGTGTTCGTCGGCGGGGACTTTGAGATCATTGCCACGTCGGGTCAAAGCTTCGCGGTGCAACGCCAACCGGGCGGCGGCGGTCAGCCTTCGGGTCTGGTTACCATCGTTGGCGGCGGGTATACCGCCACCCTCGGGCAGGGAACGTTGGCGTCCGTCGGCGGCGCCGGCGCGCTGGCGACGATAACAACGTTGAACGGTCAAGGCGATGTTCTCACGATCGAAGCGAATTCGCATGTCGCGATCGTCGGCGCTGGGAACCATATGAGTTCTTCCGGCGGCTCCGTTCTCTTGCTGCAGGGCTCCTCGAATCTCGTCGACGCCGGTTCGGGCGACAAGATCACGCTGAGCGGTTCCGGAAATGACGTCATCGCGGGGCTCAACGATACCGTCTTCGATCTTGGCAATACGGACCGCATAACCGTGCTCGGTCCTGTCGGGACGCTCGTCATCAACGGTTTCGGCGCCGACGCGCACGGCTTCATCGACCTCGGCGTCGGCGTCGGCGGCTTTGCGAACGTCGCCGCGGCCGACCACGCGCTGATGAGCGACGGTCACGGCGGAACGCTGCTTTCGCTGGGAGCGGACGGTTCGATCGACTTCGTCGGAATGGCGAAATCGACGCTCGGCGCATCGCATTTCTTGGTGGGTTGAGGCTGCGCTTGCCGATTGAGGCGGTAACGACGTGTTCGTTCTCGTTTTACCCCTTGCTCTGACTCGAGCAGCGCGCTAACCCCGCGCATGGCACGCGCTGCTCCGCCTCCTCCCCCTCCGCCTTCCGCGCCGATCGAAGTCAATCTTCGCGAGGCGTTGGAAGAGCGATATCTCGCTTACGCGCTCTCCACGATCATGGGGCGCGCGTTGCCTGACGCCCGCGACGGGCTGAAGCCCGTGCATCGGCGAATCCTCTATGGGATGCACATCCTCAAGCTCGATCCCGGCACGGCGTTCAAAAAATGCGCGAAAATCGTCGGCGACGTGATGGGCTCGTTCCATCCGCACGGCGATCAGGCGATTTACGAAGCGCTGGTGCGTCTGGCGCAGGATTTTTCCTCGCGCTTCCCGCTCGTCGAGGGCCAGGGCAATTTCGGCAATATCGATGGCGATAACGCCGCCGCTTACCGTTACACCGAGGCTCGGCTCACCGACTTCGCCCGCCTCATGATGGAAGGCATCGACGAGGACAGCGTCGACTGGCGCGACAATTATTCCGGCGACACCAAGGAGCCGATCGTCATGCCGGCGGCGACGCCGAATCTGCTTGCCAATGGCGCACAGGGCATCGCGGTCGGCATGGCGACCTCCGTCCCGCCGCACAATGTCGCCGAACTCTGTGACGCTGCACTCTATCTGATCGCCCATCTCGACGCCTCGACGGAAGATCTCCTGCAATTCTGCCCAGGTCCGGATTTCCCCACCGGCGGCATCGTCACCGACGACCGCGGCTTGATTGCCGAGACCTATCGCACCGGCCGCGGCGGTTTCCGCCTGCGGTCGCGGTGGAAGCGGGAGGAGACAGGGCGCGGCGGCTGGGTCGCCGTCGTCACCGAAATTCCCTATGGCGTGCAGAAGTCGCGGCTCATCGAGCAACTCGCCGATCTGTTCAACGAGAAGAAGGCGCCGCTGCTCGGCGACGTCCGCGACGAGTCCACCGAGGACGTCCGTATCGTCCTCGAACCCCGGGCCCGCAGCGTCGAGCCTGAAGTGATGATGGAGCAACTGTTCAAGCTCAGCGAGCTGGAGAGCCGCATTCCCGTCAATATGAACGTGCTGGTCGACGGCGTTACGCCGCGCGTGATTGGTCTGGCTGAGGCGCTCAAGCAATGGATCGATCATCGCCGCGACGTGCTGGTGCGCCGCTCGCGCCACCGGCTTGGGCAAATCGAGAAGCGGCTCGAATTGATCGCCGGCTTGGTCGTCGTCTTCCTCAATCTCGACGAGGTGATCCGCATCATTCGCGAGCAGGACGACGCGAAAGAGGCGCTGATCGCGCGCTTTTCGCTTACCGAAATGCAAGCCAATTACATCCTCGACACGCGGCTGCGCTCGTTGCGCCGCCTGGAGGAAATGGCGCTGCGCAACGAGGAAAGCGAGCTTCGCATCGAGAAGGACGACATCGACGCGCTGCTCGCCTCGGAAAAACGTCAGTGGCAGGCGATCTCCTATCAGATCAAGGACGTGCGCAAGAAGTACGGACCGGAGACGCCGCTCGGCAAGCGGCGCACCAGCTTCGAGGCGCCACCCGACGTCGACATGGAAGCCGCGCAGACGCTCGTCGAGCGCGAGCCGCTGACCGTCATTGTCTCGCAAAAGGGCTGGATTCGGGCGCTCAAGGGCCATTTGCCTGATGTCGCGAACGTCGCATTCAAGGGTGACGACGCGATGGGCCTTTCGTTCTTCGCCGAGACGACGTCCAAGGTGCTGGCGCTGACCTCCGACGGCAAGGTCTATACGCTGGACCCGGGCAAGCTGCCCGGCGGTCGCTCGATGGGCGAGCCGATCCGCCTGATGGCCGACATTGATGAGGGCGCGCAAATCGTGTTCGTCTGGGCCTATGCGCAAAACGAGAAAATGCTGATCGCCGCCAATGACGGACGCGGCTTCGTCATCGGCCAGGACGAGCTGATTTCCTCGACCCGCAAGGGCCGGCAAGTGATGAGCGTCGATGCGCCGGCGCTCTGCAACCTGATCGTCCCCGTCCACGGCGATCATGTCGCGACCATCGGCGAGAACCGCAAGATGCTGGTCTTCCCGCTCAACCAGATCCCTGAAATGTCGCGCGGCAAGGGGGTGAGGCTGCAACGCTTCAAGGACGGCGGGCTTTCCGACGCGCGCGTGTTCAAGCTCTCCGAAGGCCTAACATGGCGCGATTCCGCCGGCCGCAATTTCACTGTCGCCAAGGCGGATCTCAAGGAGTGGATCGCCAGCCGCGCCGAATCCGGCCGCCTGCCGCCCAAGGGCTTTCCAAAGAACAACAAGTTCGAGGGGTAGGGGGCCGAGCGCGGCGCAAGAACGGCAACCTCACCGTCTCCGCGAGTTGCGATCACGCATGGGGCCGACGATGAGTAGCCTCGCAAGCACGAGCGCGCCGACCTTTTCGTCGGTCATCCTCAGTTTTGAAGACCGAGAGCCGTTACATTCGATTCCGCGGATTTGGATCCGCGCTGGGATGCCGTCGCGGCTTGTCTCGAGCATCGGTTGGCTGAGCGGCCGGCCTCAGTCATTCGTATTTGGGGGTACGTTCGAGTTTCGCCCCATTCGGCAAGGCCTTTTTCCACCAAGGAAAGCAGGGCCCGCTCTTTGACGAAGCCGCGGAACCCGAGAAAGCGCCAATGTCCGCGAACCTGATACGCGCAGCTTCTCTCAAAAAGGGCGAGAACCTTGTAGGCGCCGGATGACAGCGTCGGCAGTTTCGACGGATCCAATGGCGGCGCGTTTCTTGGCCTGTTCATGGGATGAATCTCCCCGTTAACGCGGCGCGCCAGGCGACAGGGTCACGGAACTCTCCTCCGGGCTCGATCGAGCCGGCTCGTTTTCGCTGACCTTTCGATCGGGCGCATTGTGAACCTCGAAGCCAGCGCGCCCGTGCCCCTGGTCATGGCGGAGAACTTCCAACTCCTGCTGAGCGGCGAGCAGTTGGGCGTCGAATTGCGCCAGGGTCTCTGTGATTTTCGCGGAAATAATTGCGACCTCGGCGTCCCTGCGCGGCTCCGGCGCTTGCCATTGTCGCTGAGAAAACGCCGCCTCAATGAGATGGGAATGCAAGGTCCTACCCTCCATCAACATTCCTAGCGTAGGTATCCCTTTGCCGCCGAAACAACACCCCCGGAATCTACTCACGCATTCGCAGCGACGCGCCAATCGCTTTACTTATTTGCCCGCACAGGCGCCGGCAACGCCGAGTGTAAACATGACAATGAACGCGGACGGAGGTTTCAAAGACTCTGCCGCCCGCTCTGAGACCGTCGCAAGTTTGCCTTCGACCATGGGCGCGGACGCCTCCCCCAGATCTCGTGGGGCGCAGAAGGGACGAACTCGCCGGTCGTTAATTTGAATAGCGTATTCGCCAAGCGAATAGGATGCAACTCAATATGTGCAAAACATACTTCTCTTGTCGAGAAGACTTGGGGGCTGATCCATGCGGGATGTTTGAGATAATCTTAGGGTTTCTCGGCGCTATTTGTCCTGCCGATCGCGCCCAGGCAATCGCGGTTGCGATCGAGATGGGCCGCCCAATTTCTTCATTGCTGGCGATGGTCTCGACTAAAGCGGTTCTGACCTCGCGGATGTCGCGGTCCTCAGGCAGAAATTGATCTGATAAAAGGGGCGGCGGCCGGACCACCCGTGGCGGCCTTGGGGCGATGGGAGCGGACGAACCCAGTTCGAAGTTGACGAGGGCCGCGGTCTCGCCCCTCGGCGGTTCGACCGGGCGCCTGCCATTCCGCAAGGCCGAAGCGGTTAGCGCAAGTTGGCGATCGGCGGGCTGTCGAGACGCGGGAAAGGCCCGAATAGCGGATGATGCTGTTCGCCGGCTGGATTGAGTCACTCCGTTCGTTCCGAGCGTCCTGGCACAAGGACGGCGTCGACCGTTGCGCAGACACTTCTTTGGTGTCGTTCACAGTTGCTATCGGGAAGATTGTCAATAATGCGGACGTACGTCTTTATATCGTCATACCGCGGCATGAACGAGCGCTTCGACTGATCAACCTGATCGTCTCCGGTTGACCCCAGGATCATCATAATGAGTTCGTTCATCGCGTGTCCCACTGCGTTGACTTTCTACGACGGCGTACTTGCGCCGAATGGCGGCTTCGCCCGGGGACGTTGCCAAGTTACCAAACATCGGTAGGTAACGATGAACGCGTACGTCGGCTACACTACGCGTTTGCGCCTGTTGCAATAAATTAAATGAGTTTCAATGCAGTGTTAACGCAAAATTAAGACAGTATCTGCAAAATGATGTTGGCCTCGCCGTTTTTCATTCTCCGAGGAAGCCGGGATTCGTTCTACGAACGCGGCGAATCACTGCGGATTACCATGTTGAATGAACTCGCAGGCGTCTACCCGTTGGGGTGTATACACGCATAAGTTGCAAAATTAGTTTCGGGAGGGGGGCATTTGCATTGGCCCGCCTGCGCATTGCCAGCCTCACGAAGCCCTTCCATTTTGGATCGGCCGGAGCCGACGAAACGGCCATTTTGAATTCCAAATGGAGCCATTATTCAACCCTGTTTCGCAGGGTCCTGGCGCATGGCCGACATAATGCGGTTTCCTCGCGCGTCCCGGCGAAAAGGGGAGTGTGCGATACGACCGAACCCAATCAATATTGCCTCGACCGTCAACGCGACCTCCTGGTGCAGTAAGTAGTTTCCGAGCCTCGCTTCTCGTTGACTGTCGGCCCGTAGTGAGCACCCGAAACGACCTTCCGGGAGACCGCGTTGCATTTGAGCCCGTATTCCTCCAATCGACTCCTGGCTTCGCTGCCTGTGGAGGATTTTGAATTTATCCGCCCTAGCCTTCGATCCGTAGAGTTGACGCGCGAGTCGGTGTTGGCCAGGGCCGGAGATACGATTCCATGCGTCTACTTTCCCCAGGAGGGGGTCATATCCCTGGTCGTGCGTCTTTCCGAGGGAGAGATGGTCGAAGTCGCCATGATCGGTCGTGATAGCTGCTTCGGGGCCGCCGTGGCGCACGATGGCGATATTTCGCTCAACGATGCGATGGTTCAACTCCCCGGGAAGGCCCTAACTCTCGAAACCCAACACTTCCGGAGGGCCACCGAACAGAGCTTGGCGTTCCGCAGAGCCTTGCTTTTGCAGGAACAGGTCGTCCTCATTCAGGCGCAGCAGTCCGCCGCTTGCAACGCCTATCACTCCGTTGAATCCCGATTGGCGCGGTGGTTGCTGAGAATGCATGACCTGTTCGACGGCGACATCTTGCCATTGACGCAGGGATTCCTGGCCGAGATGATCGGCGCGCGACGCAACAGCGTGTCGCTCGTCGCCCATACCCTGCAACAGGCCGGTCTCATCCGCTATAGCCGTGGCAACGTCGAAATAACTGACCTGGAAGGTCTGAAGGAATCCGCCTGCGAATGCTACGAAACGGTCAAATCGCGTTGTGACCGCCTATCAAGTCGAGACTACGCAAGGGCCTGCCGGTGATAAGCGTCGACGCCGCCGGCGCTCTGCGTCCTGATCCTCCTCGCCAACGGCGACCACCGACGTGAACCGCGAGTTGCTGGTATTCCCGTTCGCGCAAATGGCCGAAAGGGCGACGAGGCCGCAACGGTTCGAGGACGGCGTCGTCTCCGCGTTCCGCCGCCTTATTGCAGCGGGATGTGGTTTACCGTTCCCACGATGTTGACGGCGTTCCAGTTGATGTTGTTGTTACTGTAGGAAACCACGTTGCCGCCGGTGTTGGTTACGCCGGTATGATCGTTCGTGACCGAGGCGTTGTTGAGGTACACGGCGCTGTTCGATCCGTTGGCGACGACGCCGTTGGTTGCGTTCTCCGCTATGGAGTTCTCGAGTGTGCCCATGGCGTAGCCGGAATTCGAGAGAGACTTCACCTCGAGCGCGGCTTGAGCGGATTCGATGCTGCTGCTTCTCAGGATGACCGTCGACGACCCGGCGGCCGTCGTGGCGGTAGCGTCGACCAGCACGCCTACAGTGGCGCAATTGCGGATGCGGGTATTCTCGACGAGCACCGAAAGATTGGCGCCGACCAGCGGATGGGCGACGAGACAGCCGCCATCGGCGAGGACGGAATTGGAGATCGTCATGCTCGGATAAGGCGCGGTGCTGACCTCCGAGTCGATCGCGGCCGTCGCGAACCCGTGGAATTCGACGTTCTCGATGTCGACTTTCGCCGCCGTCACGACCTTAATGCCGATGATTGCGCTGTTGGAATTGCCGAGGAATTGCAGATTGCCGACGCGCATTGAGGCGGTCCCGATCGCCACTCTGATGCCGATGCCGCCGGCGGGCGGCGCGATCGCAACGAAGCCGTTGCCGTCGCCGATGATCTCGGCCCCGCCCGCCGTTGTGACGTCCACGGCTTCGCCAAATGTTCCGGGTCCGAGCACTACGACGCGCCCGAAGACGCCGCCGGGGGTCGCCTTCGCCAGGGCGTCCGAAATGGTCGCGCAGGGTGCGCTCGCCGTCGTGCAGGCGTTGGAATTGTTTCCGTTCACGGAAGCGTAGGTCGTGCCCGCCAATCCCGCCGAGGGCGCGAGACCCGCGGTCACCAAGACGGCGAGGGCCAAATTCGAACGAACAAATTCTTGCATTATATACCTCCCAGCCTGAGCGCCGCCGAGATTTTTCCGCTGAAATCCTCGGTCACGCCAGTATTGCGTCGCCTTGCGTTGTTTACAAGCGGGAAAGTATGAAGTTGAAAGAGCCTGCCTCCCGCGACGCAAATCGCCCGCCTGAACGAACAGGCGGGCGACGAGGTAAGGTTGAATCTTGCCTAAAGTTTAGCGGCTGTAGGTCTGCTTGGGCGCGTAAGCGGGCCGGGCGGCGGCGCGCTGGTTGCGGCTGGCCGACGGGCGCGTGTCCGACTGCGGGTGGTGATGGCCCTGCGGGCGCGCGTCGGCTTGCGCCGGACGGCCTTGCGGACGGCCCTGCGGGCGCTGCGCCCGGGGATCGCGATAGGGTTTTTCCGCGACGGCGGCGCCGGGGTTCAGGATCGGCGCCGGGGCCGGGCCGTTCTCGCCGCGACGGTCTTCCGTGGGCAGACGCATGCGGATCAAGCGCTCGATCTGCCTCAGCGAGTCGCGTTCCGTGCTGTCGCAGAACGCCACGGCGCGGCCCTCCTTGCCGGCGCGCGCGGTGCGGCCGATGCGGTGGACATAGGCCTCGGCGACGTCGGGCAGTTCGAAGTTGACGACATGGCTGACGTCGTCGATGTCGATGCCGCGCGCTGCGATGTCGGTGGCGACCAGCACCCGCGCAGCGCCGGAACGGAACGCTTCCAACGCGCGCTCGCGTTGGCCCTGGCTCTTGTTGCCGTGAATGGCGACGGCGTTGATGCCGGCCATTTCCAGCGTCTTCGTCACCTTGTCGGCGCCATGCTTGGTGCGGGTGAAGACGAGCGTGCGGCTCATGTCCTTGTCGGCGAACATTTCGACCAGCAGGTCGCGCTTCTTGGCGGCGTCGACGAAGACGAGGCGCTGATCGACCCGATCGGCGGTCTTGGCGATCGGCGTGACCGCGACTTCGACGGGATCGCGAAGCAATTCGCCGGCGAGCGCGCGGATGTCGGTCGGCATCGTCGCCGAGAAGAACAGGTTCTGGCGCTTGCGCGGCAGATCGCGAACGATGCGCTTGATCGGCCGGATGAAGCCGAGATCGAGCATCTGGTCGACTTCGTCAAGCACCAGGAACTCGACGGCGCCCAGGTTGGCGACGCGGGTGTCCATATGGTCGACCAGACGGCCCGGCGTCGCGACGAGCACGTCGATGCCGGCCGCCAGCGCCCGGATCTGCGCGCCAGCCGGCACGCCGCCGAAGATCACGGAAATCTTGAGTGAAAGGCCGTGCGACAGATCTTTAAAACTCTGAGCTATCTGGCTCGCCAGTTCGCGGGTCGGGCTGAGCACCAGCACGCGGGCGCCGCCTTTGGGGGCAGGGCGACGGTCGGCGATCAGTTTGTTGAGGATCGGCAGCGCGAAAGCGGCCGTCTTGCCAGTGCCGGTCTGAGCGATGCCGACGAGATCGCGGCCTTGCATCAACGGGGGAATGGCTTGCGCCTGGATCGGAGTCGGCTTGGTGTAGCCGAGCTTGGCGAGCGCATGAATCAGAGGTTCGGCAAGGCCGAGCCCGAGGAAATCTTGCAAAAGGGAATCTTTCATTGAACCGCCCGCGCTTATGGCAGGCAGCCGCCAATGTGGCGTCATTTGGGAAAACGCCGCGCGTGTCCGGGCGTTTGGGCATTGCCGCTGGAGCACCCGACTGGAGAGCAAGAAGCCCTTCACGCGGTCGGAGCGCAGTTCGCCAGTTACGGCGTAGCCCGCGGTTTATCTATGATGCGGCGCAGCAAGTCAAGACAATTCGGGGGACCAGGCTCGGCGAAGCGGCCCGCTTCTTCGATAGAGGCAATTCCCAAGTCGCCAAAGCGTTCGACGGGGCGTAAGGTTTCGCTCTTATGTGCAACGCGGCGAGTGTTGGATGCCTTTCCCTCTACTCCTGTGGCGAACGCAATCCTGGTTGGGAGCGATCGCAGTTGCTTTGCTAAGCACATTGGCGGCCACAGGGGTACGGGCGTTGATCGGCATGGTCGCGCCCACCGCCATTCCCTTCGCGCCCTATATCCTTGCGACCCTCGTGGCAACGCTCGTCTCGGGATATGCCGCCGGGCTCATCGTTCTGACCTTCGGCCTGTTCACGTCGTGGTATTTTTTCCTGGAGCCGGCTTTCAGCTTTGAGCTGAAATCCCGGGACGACTGGGCGAGTCTCTTGCTATTCGTCGTGGTTTGCGGGGTCGAGATGTTCGTCGCCGAGGCGCTGCGGCGGGGCTTCGACCGGGAGTCCGCGCGCGAGCGGCGCCTCGCCCGCGCGCAGGAATCCGGCGCCGTTGGCGACTGGGAATGGAATCTTCACACTGGCGAGATCACCTGGTCCAAGAATCTCTACGCGCTGATGGGTAGGACCCCGGCGTCGTTTCGACCGACTGCGACCAATTTCGCGGCGTTCGTTCACCCCGACGATATCGACCGGGTCGGCTCGATGTTGCAAGCTGCGATTGCCACGGGAGGCCGCTTCGACACAGAAATGCGCGGGGTCTGGCCGGACGGAACGGTCCGGCATTTCGTCAGCCGCGGCAATGTCGTAACAGACCACTCGGGTAAGCCTGCGCGCCTCGCCGCGGTCAAGATCGACATCACCGAGCGGCGGAAAGCCGAGGATGCGCTGGCCGCGAGCGAAGAACGCTATCGCTTGCTGTTCAATGCGATGTCCGAAGCCTATGTGGTTCATGACATCATATACGATGACGCCGGGCGCGCCGTCGATTTCCGCGCCATCGAGGCCAATCCGGCGTTTGAGGCGCATACGGGTCTGCCGCGCGACATCGTGGTGGGACGCCTTGCGTCGGAATTCGCGCCCGGCGGCGACCCCGAATGGTTCCGATTTTTTGCCGAGGTCGTGCGGACCGGACGGTCAAACCACATCGAACGCTATTCGCCCAGGCCACAAAGATGGATTGACCTGCGTGCGTTTCCGCTCGGCGGTCCTCGCCTCGGAATCATCTTCAATGATGCGACAGCAAGAAAGCGTGTGGAGGCCGAACGCGACGCCGCCGAAGCCCGTCTGGTTGCCGCGATGCAGGTCGCGCAGATCGGCTACTTCGATTACAATCCAACGTCAGGCGTGTTGGTCCCCTCGGGCCATTACAATGCGATCTTCGGATTGACCGAGACCGCGAAGGCTCGGCCGCTCTCGGACTATCTTGTCTACATCGATCCCGACGATGTCCCTGACGTCGAGGATGCGTTGGCGCGCGCATTGCGCGACCGCGCGACATACAGCCTCGAATTTCGCATTCGGACGAGCGTCCCCAGAGTGCGATGGGTCGCTTCGCGCGGGGCCGCGATCGTCGATTCCGCTGGAGACTTGCGACTTGTGGGAGCCATTTTCGATATAACCGATCGCAAGCAGACCGAGATCGAGGTAGCGGCGGCGCGGGAACGCACCGAAATCCTGTTCCGTGAAATGAATCATCGCACGAAGAACAATCTGACGATTGTCGCCAGCATGCTTCGTCTCCAAGCGCTGGCGGACAAGCACAATATCGACCTTCGAAATCATCTTGACGCAGCCCGCGAGCGAATTTCGACGATCGCCGAGCTGCACACGAGCCTCTACCAGGGAACGACCCTGGGAGAGGTCGATTTTGCCGACTACATCCGCAACCTCTGCGCCCACATCGAAAAGAGCCTGTTTTCAGCCGAAAAGGGTATCGCTTTCGTGGTCGACACTGACGAGGCGTCCTTGTCGGCCGACATCGCGGTGCCCCTTGGACTGGTCGTCAACGAACTTGCGACCAACGCCGTGAAGCATGCCTTCGGGGACAAGGCCACGGACGCGCGCATAGAAGTGTCGGTTCGCCGGCGTGGCGGCGATCTGGTTGTTGGCGTGAGCGACAATGGCCGGGGTATGCCCGGCAATGGGTCGTGGCCCAAACAAGGACTCGGATCGCGCCTCATCGACGCCTTTGTCCTGCAGGTCGGGGGCCAGTTCACCGTTTCGCGAAGGGGCGGCGTCGGATTTGAGATCGTCGTTCCCATGCAGGCGCCCAGCGCGGAAAACGACGCCGCCTTGGCGCCGGGAGCGGGGGCGTTGATGTCCGTGCCCGCCGCGCGAGGCGCTGGCGAGACTCCGTGAGCGGCATGGATCGGACGACTTCAATGAATCTGCCCTTCACCCTCGCCTGCGAGCCGCCGTTCCTGATCGTCGCGTTCGACGCGGCGCAAGATACGTTGGGCTGGTCGCTGACGGCGCCCGGCTTCGTCGCGTCGCGGCGCATCGTCTGGCTCGAGGTCCGCAACGCCGATCTGACCCCCGAGGTCGATCCGATCGCCCTGCTGCACGAAAAATTTTCCGCGCGGGGGCTCGACGACGCGTTGGCCTTCCTCACTTCCCGCGACATCCGGCGTTTCCACGTTGCGCAAGCCGAAGTCGGGGAAGTCACGGCATCCTGCGTCGCGACCATCGGCCTTTCCAACGGCGAGCACGTCGCCGGGCGGGGGCAGGGGCGTCACGCCTTCGGCACGATCAACGTTTTCGCCCATATCTCCAAAACCTTGAGTGTCTCCGCTTTTGTCGAGGCCGTCTCGATCGTCGCGGAGGCGCGCACGGCGGCCATCATTGCCACGGCGGGCCTGCGCGCCGGCCCGCTCGTCACGGGGACAGGAACCGATTGCATCGTCGTCGCCGCGCCCCGAGGCGAAAGCGCCGAGGCTTACGCGGGCCTGCACACCGACCTCGGACGGGCGCTCGGCGCGGCCGTCTACGAGGCCGTGCATGAGGGCGCGACGCTCTGGAGCGCCGACGTCGCCTCCGGGCTGAAGCCGCCGCGTCCGAGCAACCGCGCGATGGCGGAAGACGCCCGGCGACGTTAAGGTCGCGGTTCGACTCAGGGGACAAAAGCGTGATGAGCGAAATCGACGAAGCCAGGCACAAAGAGAAGATGGCCAAGCGCAAGGCGTTGCAGGACGCGCTGGTGGCGAGCAAGACCATCGACTCCAAGGGCCTGCTGATCGTCAACACCGGCTCTGGAAAGGGCAAGTCGACCGCGGCCTTCGGCGTGATGCTGCGCGCGCTCGGCCACGGCTGGAAGATCGCCGTCGTGCAATTCATCAAAGGGACCTGGGCGACGGGCGAGCGCGCCGCCTTCGCGCGCTTCGACGACCTCGTCACGTGGCATGTGATGGGCGAGGGCTTCACCTGGGAGACGCAGGATCGCGCCCGCGACGTCGCCGCGGCGGGCGCCGCGTGGGAGACGGTCAAGAGCCTGATGGCCGATCCGGAAATCCGGCTGCTGGTGCTCGACGAACTCAACATCGCGCTGCGCTACGATTATCTGCCGCTCGCCGAAGTGGTCGAGACCCTCGCCGGCCGTCGCCCGGACTTGCATGTGATCGTCACCGGCCGCAACGCCAAGCCGGAACTGATCGCCATCGCCGACCTCGTCACCGAAATGAATGTCATCAAGCACCATTTCGACGCGGGCGTGAAAGCGCAGGCCGGCATCGAGTTCTAGCGGTGCGCAAGATGAGTTCTATCGTCTGTCATTCCCGTGAACGCGGGAATCCAAAGGGGCGCTCCGGCGCTGACCTTTTGACATCGCGTCGCACTCTGGATCCCCGTTTTCACGGAGATGACAGGAGGGCGTATTGGCCAAGGCGCTGATGTTCCAGGGGACCGGCTCGGACGTCGGCAAATCGCTCATCGTCGCCGGCTTTTGTCGCGCGCTGTTCCGCCGAGGCGTGCGGGTAAAACCCTTCAAGCCGCAGAACATGTCGAACAACGCGGCGGTGACAGCCGACGGCGGCGAAATCGGTCGCGCCCAGGCCTTGCAGGCGCGCGCCTGCGGGGTCGCGCCGAGCGTGCACATGAACCCGGTCCTGCTGAAACCGTCCAGCGAGGTCGGCGCCCAGATCGTCATCCAGGGCCGCGTCGCGGGCCACGCCAGGGCGCGCGATTACCTCGCGTTGAAGGCGAAGATGATGGGCTATGTATTGGAGAGCTTTGGTAAAATCTCCGACGATGCCGACCTCGTTCTGGTCGAGGGCGCCGGCAGCGCGGCCGAAGTCAATCTGCGCGACAGCGACATCGCCAACATGGGCTTCGCCCGGGCCGCGCGCGTGCCCGTGGCGTTGATCGGCGACATCGATCGCGGCGGCGTCATCGCCCAGATCGTCGGCACGAAAACGGTCCTCGACCCCGCCGACGCCGCGTGCATAAAGGGCTTTCTAGTCAATAAGTTCCGCGGCGATCCTCAGCTATTCGAAGAAGGCATGCGGGTCCTTGAGAGACATACCGGCTGGCCGGGCCTCGGCCTGATCCCGTGGTATCGGGAGCTCGAGCGCCTGCCCGCCGAGGACGCGGTCGTGTTGGCTCGCGCTCAGGAAGGCCGCATCGGGCCGCAAGTGAAAATCGCCGTGCCCTTGATGCCTTGCATCGCCAATTTCGACGATTTCGATCCGCTGAAGTTGGAGTCCGGCGTTTCGCTGGTCATGGTCCGTCCGGGCGAGCCACTGCCGGTCTGCGATCTCGTAATCCTGCCGGGCTCGAAGGCGACGATCGCGGACCTCGCGTTCCTGCGCGCGCAGGGCTGGGACATCGATCTGTCCGCCCACGCGCGGCGCGGCGGGCGCGTGCTCGGAATCTGCGGCGGCTACCAGATGCTGGGACGGCGCATCGCCGATCCCGAGGGAGTCGAGGGTTCGCCCGGCGAAGTCGCGGGGCTCGGGCTGATCGACGTCGAAACATTGTTGACCGGCGATAAAATCTTGCGCGAATGCGCGGGGGTCTCCGTTGCGGACGGCAAGCCGTTTACCGGCTACGAAATGCACATGGGACGCACGTTTGGCCCAGACTGCGCGCGGCTGTTGCTGCGTTTCGCCGACGGCCGGGCCGAAGGCGCCGTTTCCGCTGATGGCCGCATTTGCGGCGCCTATGTCCACGCGCTGTTCGGCCATGACGCGCAGCGAGCGGCGTGGCTGAAGCAATTGGGCGCGCCGGCCTCGAGTCTCGATTACGATCACGAGGTCGAGCGCGTTCTCGACGAATGGGCGGCGCATCTGGAGCGGCACGTCGATATCGACCGATTGCTCGGTCTCGCCCGATGAGCCCGCCTGCCGTTTATCATGGCGGCGATCTCGGCGCGGCGCGCGCGCTTTTTCCCGATGCGCCCTTGCCGTGGCTCGACCTCTCGACCGGCATCAACGCGCTTGCCTATCCGATCGGGACGATCTCGACCGAGGCCTGGACGCGGCTGCCCGACGCCGGCGCGGTCGCGGCGCTGGAGGCCGCCGCCGCGGTCGCGTATGGCGCTCCGGTCGGCCAAATCGTCGCCGCGCCGGGCACGCAGGCGCTCATTCAAGCGCTGCCGCGACTGCTTCCCGCTCGCTCGGCGGCGATCCTGGGCGTCACCTATGCCGAGCACGAGCGCGTCTGGCGGGAGAGTGGGGCGCAGACACAAATCGTCGACGATCTCTCCGCCCTGGCGCGCGCCGATGTCGCCGTCGTCGTCAACCCCAACAACCCGGACGGCCGACGGGTTCCGGTCGAGGCGCTGACGGAGATCGTGGCGACGCTGGCGGGCAAGGGTGGGACGCTCGTCGTCGACGAAGCCTTCGCCGACGTGCTACCGAGCGCGGCCAGTCTGGCGCCGCGCTTGCCGGAGACAGGCGCCGTCGTGCTGCGCTCGTTCGGCAAGGCCTATGGGCTCGCCGGCCTGCGGTTGGGTTTCGCGATCGGCTCGCCGCAGTTCACCGGCCGTCTGCGCGCCGCGCTCGGCCCCTGGGCCATCACCGGACCGGCGGCGGAAATCGGCGCCCGCGCCCTGGCAGACCGCGATTGGCTGGCGCGGACGAGCGAGCGGCTGCGCGCCGATGCCGCGCGTCTTGACACGTTGCTGACGCGGGCCGGCTTGAGGGTCGTCGGCGGCGCGCCGCTGTTTCGATTGACCGAGAGCTCCGATGCCGCGCGGGTGTTTCGTCGCCTCGGCGAGGCGGGCGTGTTGGTCCGGCCGTTCCCGGCGCGGCCGGGCTGGCTGCGTTTCGGGATTCCTGGCGAGGCCAAGGATTGGGCGCGGCTGGAGAGGGCGCTGAAATGCGCAGCTTTATGGCTCTGATCCTCGATTAGACGCGGACCCTAACGCGTGGGAAATGCGCCGCGGCGGAAACGTCGAGACGCCCGGGCAAAAAAGTCCGGCACGGCGCTTCGCGGTTCCGACCATCGCGGAATCCAGTTCGATAGAGCGAAACGGCCATTGCCGAGCGGTGGGAGAATGGCGCAAGCCGCTTCGGTCGCAGGCGACTAGGATCGGCGCCTCGAACAACGCGGAGCGCGATATCGCTGTCGTCGCCACGCCCGGCGCGAGCGCCATCTCCAGCAATTGCCAGCCATTCTTCGACGTACCACTTGGCTTCACCGCGGCGCGCCTCCGCTTAACGGTCGCGTAACCTAATTTTGGCAATCCGCTACGGCGAAGCTATTTTCCAATTTGCGCCAATGGCATCGGAGGCCGATATCCGCAACCAGCACGGGCGGCGTAAGGTCGCCAGCGTTGTACCATCGGGCGGTCGCCAGTCAGGAATTTTCGTCGGAAAACAGATGTTTAGCTAAGAAGTGAAGCTACCGCCCGGCAGTCGCGTCAGCCACCCGACATCGAAGAGGATTTACAAAGGCATACGATGCAAGCAACTGGGACGAGTTCTCCGTTAACGGCATCGAAACTCGCGCATTTTAGCCTAAAAGAGAGGATTGTTATATTTACAGTTGTGATCGGACTCGATGCGCAGGAAACATAATATTGGCGTGAAATTCAGACATAGACTCTATGTGCTATGTCGCAAGTGTCTATTTTCGTCTTTCACTTTAGATAATCAAGGCACGACTCTCGCAGAGTTTGCGGTATTGTTGCCAATTTTTGCAGCGCTTGTTCTGATGATTGGACAGGTATGTCTTTATTTTTATTATAGCACGACCCTATATTATGTCACCGACAGGGCAACGCGACAGATATTGACAGGCGGCGTCGCCAACCAGAACCTGACTGCCGCGCAGTTTCGAACCAACGTGGTCTGCCCGCTGCTGGCGGGCATGATGAGTTGCAACAACATAATCACGAACATTCAAGTCGTTCCGGACACCAGCGGCGGCGCCGCGTATTGGTATTCGCTAACAAACTATGTATCCAACCCCTCGAGTCCGCTTGGATATACGGTTTCCGCCTTGAACGCTCCGCCGATGAACAATGCCAACACAAGTTTTTGTATCGGATCCTCCGGTTCGATCGTCGCGACCCAGATTTATTACGCGATGCCCGTGCTCGGCATCCCAGAAATGCTTGGCGGCGCGACGTTCAACGGTCAATCGGTCGTATTCATTTCGGCGACGGCGGTTTTCAAGAATGAGCCGTTCTCCACCAACTATGGGGGTTGCTGAGATGGTCCGGGCGAAATCCTTGCGCGCCGGAACTTTGTCGCGCTTGAAGGGCTACGCGAGCGGGGACGACGGGGTCGCCGCGGTTGAGTTCGCGTTCATCGCCCCGATTTTGCTGCTTTTGCTGCTGGCCGGGTTCGACGTCGGGCGCTTCGTGCTCGCCACGCAGCGCGTCGAGCGGGTGGCGGGCTCGGTCGCGCAAATGCTCGCGGAAACTCCGGCGAGCTCTCCCGGCTCGCAAGTCGGTTATGTCTCCTCGAACGATCTTCTGTTCGACTGGAACTCGGCGATGTTCACGTTTCCCGACGTGCTCGCGGCCGCCAACGCCCAAAACACGAATTGGTGGAACATGCTCAATGTACAAATGTCGAGCATAAACTTCGTCGCCACACCCGCAGGTTGCACGACGAATTGCAACTATACGGCGAAGGTTCTGTGGTCGCTGGGGGCGAGAAGCTGCGGAAGCACGATCCAACCGGTAACCGACTCCACCTATTACAGTCCGACGACCCTGCCAGCCGACATATTCGGTCCCCGCTCAATGATCGTCGTCGATGTCACCTATGCCTGGACCCCGTCAGTCGGCGCGGCCTATTTGCCGTCCATCCCGATCGTGCGATCCGCTTTCCTCAGCCCCCGCGCGGTGCAGCTCGTCGAGTCGCAGGCCTACGGCCTCGCCAATCCCTGCCCATAGCCTCGAGGAGAGCCGGTATGAGATGGACAAACATTTTCTTCGCCGACGCGAGACTGACCCGGGCCGCCGTCTCGGCGGTGGGAGATCGCCGGGCGAGCTTCGCGGTCACCTTCTCCCTCACCGTGCCGGTTCTCGTTCTCCTGGCGGGTCTTGGGGTCGACTATCTCACGGGGCTCTCCTTCAAGTCGCGATGGGACGCCGCCGCCGACGCCGCGGCGCTCGCCGCCGTGCAGGCCGCAGATAGCTATGTCAAAAACAACGCCGCGACGATGGCGTCACAGACGCTGATGGCCAACGCCGTGAGCTACGGAAATACGGCGGGAACCCAGGCCTTCAACGCCAACGCCGGAACGAGCGAGGCGACGGGTAGCGTTACGCCGACGGTAGTCGTCTCGCAGTCCGGAAACTCGTTCACCGCCACCGCCACGTATGTCGGCGCCGTGCCCACCCATTTTGGCGGGCTGGTCGGAGTGCGCGATTTCGGCGTCGGAGGATTCGCGGTCGCCAGCGCCACCCTGGCGACCTACATCAACTACTACATCCTCGTGGACATTTCCCAGTCGATGGGCATTGGCGACACCACGACCGATATGACGAACCTCTACAACGTTACACACGCGATGGGTTATTCGGACGACAACGAACCTGGTTGCGTTTTTGGATGCCACGTCGCCGTGCAGGGCCGGCCCTTGACGAACGAACAGGTTGCGCACAACGCGGGAATTACGCTTCGCATCGACTCGGCCAAGGCGGCCATTCAAACTGTCGTAAACCAGGCGAAGACCAACGCGATCAACGGAAACATCCAAATCGGGATTTATACGCTTCAGGAAAACCAGAGCACCACTCCCCCCAACCCGGCTTACCAGCCCATGACGATTCAAGGCATGACGAACAATTATACGGCGCTGACTACGGCCGTCGGCACGATAGACCTGGGTCCGAACGTCACCAATGGTTATGGCGATAGCGACATGGTCGATTCGATCAACTACTTCACATCGAAAATCCTGCCAACGAACAACGGAACCGGATACAGCGCGAATTCGCCAAAGAACTACGTTTTCCTGATCACCGACGGTCTGGAAGATACGCCGGGGTGGTGCAATTTCACGTTCCACTGCACGGGGGTGTTGCCGAGCACGGCCTGCGCGCAAATGCAGACGCAGGCGACCGTCGGCGTGATCTACACCACCTATTTGCCCATCTATACCAACAACGATTCTTCGCAAGGCTATGACTCGGAATACGCGCTTTTGGTGCAGCCCTACCAGTCGCAAATTCAGCCTTCGCTGCTGAGTTGCGCGTCAAGTTCGCAATTTTTCTTCCAGGCCGACAACGGGCCGGCGCTGATCGCCGCGATGAACGCGCTTTTCGTCGCAAGCACGACGGCGCCTGTTCGTCTCACTCAGTAAAGGCGGGGCTCACGGACGGCCCGAGGCGGTTTCAATCCCGACAGGCAGCCAGCAACATGCCGCGTAGCCAGCGGTGGGCGGGGTCGGCGTCGAGACGCGGATGCCACATCTGGGACACCGTGATGGGTTCCGTTTGCACGGGTAGCGGAAAAGCGCGCGAGCGCCCGCGGCCGCCCACGGCGTAGCTTTCGTTGGCCAGATTGTGAAACGAAGCCGTGACGAGGGCGACCAGATCGGAGGCCCTGGCGATCGCCAACGCCGCCGAGAAGCCGGGGACCACGGCCAGGACGACGCGTTCGAGGCCGAGCGCGGCCAGCGCCCGGTCGACGGGCCCATTCGTGTCGCCCCGACGGGAGGCGACGACATGACCGCAGGCGGCATAGAGTTCGGGCGTGATCTCTTCCGCGGCCAGCAGCGGGTGGCCCTCCCGCGCGACGCCGACGAACCTGTCGCGAAAAAGCGCCTGAACGCGCACCTCCGGCCCGGCTTGGCCGAGAACGCCCACCTCGAGGTCGACGAGGCCCTCCCGCAAAGCCCGCACATCCTTGTCCGGCTTGGGCGCGAAACGCAGGCGGACGCCCGGCGCCGCGTCCGTCAAGGCGGCCAGCAGCCGCGCTCCAAAAGCTTCGATGAAACCATCATTGGCCCGAATGGTGAAGGTTCGTTGCAATCCCGCGATGTCCGGCCCCGTTATGGCAGGCCGCAGCAACGCCAGCGCTTCCTTGGCGA
>Ga0302320_10008413_pt1 | contig 22478 bp, 18 predicted proteins | sample Bog_T0_3_FD_202130 | JGI IMG/M metagenome (GOLD analysis project Ga0302320, IMG submission 202130) | Peat permafrost microbial communities from Stordalen Mire near Abisko, Sweden - Bog_T0_3 | ecosystem: Environmental > Terrestrial > Soil > Wetlands > Peat | place: Sweden: Abisko, Stordalen Mire... | reverse complement strand
GGTCCTCGAACACAGCGACGGCTCCGTAGGATTCGTGCCTGGGCTGCTCGTTGAACTTGACGCCCAGGCGCCTCATCTCGCGGTAGTCGCGGCCAAAATCATCGGTGTGCAGGAAGAGGAACACCCGGCCGCCCCCCTGGCGACCCACGCAGGAGAGCTCCTCCTCGCACTTTGCCCTCGCGAGGATGAGCCGCACCTCCGAGGAGCCCGGGGGCGCGAGGACAACCCACCTCTTGCCATCCCCGAGCGGGGTATCCTCGACGAGCACGAAGCGGAGCTTCGTCGTGTAGAAGCCGATGGCCTCGTCGTAGTCGCGGACAAGGAGTGAGACTCCGCCTATCGATTGATTCATAGGCTAAGGGGCCCGACGAGCGCCATCTGCTTGAGGGCGAGCACGGTGCGCCAATTCCGGGTCGTCGCCCGCACCTTGAGCTTCCGCTCGAAGTACGCGTTGTTGATCTTCGTGGTTACGTATCCGTTCGGGCAATACAGGTACATGATGTTGCCCACCTGAACGGCATCCTCCCCAGGACCGAGCGGGAGCCCGGCCCGGTCCATCAGGGTTGCAACCGCCGGGCCCATCAGGAACGTCGCGTGAAGGAAGGCCGGATCCGCGGATCCGGAGCGCAGAAGTGGATTTGATGCCACCACGGCAGCCAGGGCTTTCCCGGTAAGGGCCGCTACCGGGACATCAAAGCCGCATGCCTTGGCCAAGGCGCGCTCAATGGCGGATGCATGCCGCGCCGGGCTTCCAGCCGGCACACGGCACACGGCATTCCCGCTCTGGAGGTAGGTCCGGACCTCGCGAAACCCGAGCTTTTCGTAGATCGCCGTAAGCGCGGCCATGCGCAGGGGACGGGCGCCGCTCACGTTGACCCCGCGCAGGAGCGTGACGAGTACCGGCATCAGGCCGACGCCTCCGAAACCCGCGCCCCCGGTCCACATGCCCCCGCCACAACGGGAGTTATTACCTGCCAAAATCTTGCGAAATTGCTGCGCCCGCGTCCCCGGGCTGTCAAAGGCTTTTCCCCTATGACACAAATCTCCGGAGCCGTGCTTGTAAATCGGGACCTAATAATGCAGTTTAACCCCTCGACCTTGATGAAACAAGCTTCCGCAAGAGCTGTTGCGCCCCACGCGCCGATCGCGTGGGCGTGCTGCAAGCTACCCTAGACGATGCCAACTGCGGACACCTTGAATCCTGCGGTTGATACAGCCGCGGCGGACCGGAGGCTATCCGGCGCCTCGCCCTCAGAGCGCATCGCCTGGGCGTACAAGGAGTATGGGAACTCGCTGGTCCTGAGCACGAGCTTCGGCGCCCAGGCGGCTGTCATGCTCCACTTGGCGACCCAGGTCGTCCCCGATATCCCAGTCGTGTTCGTCGACACCGGCTACCTTTTCCCCGAGACGTACCGCTTTGCCGACGAGCTCACGTCGAAGCTCAAGTTGAACCTAAAGGTGTACCGGGCGGCGGAGTCGCCGGCCTGGATCGAGGCGCGACACGGGAAGCTCTGGGAGCAGGGGGCCGAGGGCCTGGCACGGTACAACCAGATCGTGAAGGTGGCGCCCATGCAGCGTGCCCTCGCAGAATTGGTAGCCCGTGCCTGGTTGGCCGGCCTGCGCAGGGTCCAGTCAAGCTCGCGCGGGCACCTCAGCGTGGTCAGTGACCAGGATGGACGCACGAAGGTGCTGCCGATCGTGGAATGGACCGACCGGGACGTCTACGCATACCTGACCCAGCACGGTCTGCCCTACCATCCCCTCTGGGAAAAGGGCTATGTCTCCATCGGCGACGTCCACACGACCCGTCCCCTGACGGGCGAAATGACCCCCGAGGATACCCGGTTCTTCGGCCTGAAGCGGGAGTGCGGGCTGCATGACCCCGCCGCCAACATTTAAAAAACCTTTCGAAATGACCCACCTAGACGAACTCGAGTCCCAAAGCATCTACCTGATGAGGGAGGCCTTCCACGGCTTCCAGAAGCCCGCGATGCTCTGGTCGATGGGCAAGGATTCCAATGTCCTGCTCTGGCTCGCAAAGAAGGCGTTCTGCGGCCACATGCCGTTCCCGGTCGTCCACATTGACACCACCTATGAGTTCCCCGAGATGCTCGAGTTTCGGTCCTGGGCACAGAAGCACTACGGCTTCGAGTTGACAGTCTGGATCAACAAGGAGGCGCGCGCCCGGGGCATTGGCTACGAGACCACGGACCCGGTCACGGTGACGCATGAGCTGAAGACCGTGGCGCTCCAGCAGTGCCTCGCGGCAAACGGCTACGACGCCCTGATCACGGGAATCCGCCGCGACGAGGACTCCACCCGGGCCAAGGAGCGCTACTTCTCGCCCCGCAACGCCGAGTTCGAATGGGACTACAAGGACCAGCCGCCGGAGTTCTGGAACCATTTCACGACTGAGTCCGGCCCTGGCGAGCACGTGCGCGTGCAGCCGCTCCTGGACTGGACCGAGATCGACATCTGGCGCTACCTCGAACGCGAGAAGGTGCCGCTTCCCGGTATGTATTTCTCCCGCAACGGCGAACGCTACCGCTCCCTCGGCTGCATGCCGATCTCAAAGCCGGTGAAGAGCGACGCGAAGACGATTGATGACATCATCGAGGAGCTCAAGGTGACCAAGGTGTCCGAGCGCGCAGGGCGCTCCCAGGACCATCACGAGCGCAACGCGATGCAGAAGCTTCGCGCCAAGGGTTTCATGTGATTTCACCTATGAGCATCCTTTCCGACACCACGCTTCCCTCCACCCCACCCGCCCTTCCTGCCCGGGCGGCCGCGCCGGCGCGGGCTCCCCAGACCGACCACCTCCAGCTGGTCGTCGTTGGCCATGTGGACCACGGCAAGTCGACCCTGATCGGCAGGCTCCTCTTTGACACCCACTCGGTGCCTGACGGAAAGGCCGAGCGCATCGAGGCGGCGTGCAAGGCCGAGGGCATGGAGTTTGAGTACGCCTTTCTGATGGACGCGCTCCTCGAGGAGCAGGCGCAGAACATCACGATGGACACGACACGCGTGCCGTTCAGGACCGAGCGCCGCTCGTTCACGATCATCGACGCGCCCGGACACAAGGAATTCCTCAAGAACATGATCACAGGGGCCGCGAGCGCCGATGCGGCCGTCCTCCTGGTGGATGCCCACGAGGGCCTTCGCGAGCAGTCCCGCCGGCACTGCTTCCTGCTTTCGCTGCTGGGCCTGCGGCAGATCGTCGTCGCGGTGAACAAGATGGACCTGGTGGGCTATAAGCCCGAGGTCTTCGAGGCCATCCGCGAGGAGCTCGGGGCTTTCCTCACGAAGCTCGGTGTAGAGCCCGCCCATTTTGTTCCGATCTCGGCCAAGCTCGGCGAGGGCCTGCTCAGGCACAGCGACAAGATGAAGTGGTACCGCGGGCCGACGCTCGTGGAGGCCCTGGAGCAGTTCCGCGCCACCCCGCCCGCATCGGGCGGACCGCTGAGGCTGTCCGTCCAGGACGTCTACCGTTTCGACGCGCGCAGGATCATCGCGGGACTGGTGGAATCCGGCAGCGTCTCCGTGGGCGACGCGATCGAGTTCGTCCCGGGAGGCAAGCGCAGCCGGGTCAAGGGAATCGAGACCTGGCCGCAGACCGACCCCGCCCCGCGAGGACCCGTCGGCGCAGGCAGCGAGGTCGCAATCACTCTTGAGGACGAGCTTTTCGTGGAACGCGGGCAGATTGGCGCCCAGGCCGACGACAAGCCCTACGAGGCCCGGACGTTCACCGCGCGGGTGTTCTGGATCCACGACACCCCCCTTCGCTCCGGTGAGCTCATTCCTCTCAAGCTCGGCACCCAGCAGGCCGAGGCCAGGGTTCTCGGGATCCAGCGCACGCTGGACGCAATCACGCTCGAGACGGGCACAGGCACCACGGGCGAGGTCAAGGTCCACGAGGTGGCCGAGATCCGCCTAAGGGTCAGGAAGCCGATCGCTTTCGATGTCGGGGGCAAGGTCCCCGCCCTCGGCCGCTTTGTCCTGATGAGGGGACGCCGGATCGGCGGCGGAGGCGTCATTGATTCGGTCGTCGACGAGCCAACGGCCAGCCAGGGCCTAAGCCCCATCAGCCGCTCCGCAATCCTCGGCCACCGGGGGTGCATCGTGTGGATGACGGGCCTTTCCGGATCCGGGAAGTCGACCCTCGCGCAGGCCCTCGAGCAGCGCCTGCTTAGCTCGGGCATCCTTTCGGCAGTCCTGGACGGCGACGTCCTGAGGACCGGCCTAAGCCGCAACCTCGGCTTCACCGCCGACGACCGGAGCGAGAACCTGCGGCGCGCGACCGAGCTGGCGATCCACCTTGCCGACGCCGGGGTCGTCGTCATCGCCGCCCTGATCTCGCCGTTCAGGGCTGACCGGGCGCTCGCCGCGGAACGCGCCAAGGAGCGTGGCGTGCCGTTTGCGGAGATCTTCATCAACGCGTCCCTGTCCGAATGCGAGCGCCGCGACCCGAAGCAGCTCTACAAGAAGGCGCGTGCCGGCCAGATCCCGCAGTTCACCGGCATCGACTCCCCTTACGAGGCACCCGTGGCCCCGGACATGGAGATCCGCACCGACCGCACGAGCGTGGCGGAATCCGTCGAGCGCCTCGCCGAGATGACACTCAGCCTGGCAAAACCCTCGGAGCAGACCGGTTCAGGCGCCCACATATGACCCCGGGGACCGTGTATCTGGTGGGCGCGGGTCCTGGGGACCCCGAGCTCATCACGCTCAAGGCCCACCGGGTCCTCGGCCAGGCGGACGCCGTCGTGTATGACCACCTGGTCGATGCGCAGCTCCTTGAGCTCGTGCGCCCGGGGTGCGAGCGCATCTTCGCGGGCAAGAAGCCCGGTGCCATTTGCCGTCCCCAGACCGAGATCGACGAGACCCTCGTGAGGCTCGCGTTCGAGGGGAAAACCGTGGTGCGCCTAAAGGGCGGGGATCCATTCATCTTCGGGCGCGGAGGCGAGGAGGCTTCGGCTCTCGCGGCCGCGGGTGTCCCGTTCGAGGTCGTGCCCGGAGTCACCTCGGCTCTTGCCGCCGCCGCCTACGCCGGGATCCCGCTTACCCACCGCCTCCACAGCTCCTCGGTGGTTCTCCTGACCGGACACGAGGACCCGACCAAGCCGGGTGGAACGGTCCACTGGGAGGATTATGCGAGGCTCAAGGCCACGCTGTGCATCTACATGGGAGTGAAAAACCTTCCCGAGATCGCCCGGCGCCTCGAGGCGGGCGGGCTCGAGGGCTCGACACCCGCGGCGATCATAGAGTCGGCCACCACGGCGAATCACAGGAGGATCCTTGGGACGCTCTCGACGATCGCGACGCTCGCCGCCGCAGCGCGCGTCCAGGCGCCCGCGATGCTCATCATCGGCGAGGTCGCGTCGTTCTCGGAGAAACTCGCATGGTTTGATCCCGCCCACCGCCTTGCGGGAGTCCTATGAGGATAGCCCTTGTCGACAACGGTTCGGTTGAACCCGCGGCGCACGAGGGCCTGCGGTCGGCGGCACTGGCCATCGGCGCCCGCGCGGACGCTTACGTGGAGGCGGTCTCGTGGAGGCACAGCGATCGGATACCCGGATCGTCCTTGAGGGACGGGGCGGCCCAAACGCTCTCGCCTTGGATCCGGGCGCACGTCTCGGCGGGCGAGAGGGAGTTCCTCATCATCCCGTTCTTCATCAGCGCCCAGGGAGCCATCGGCTCCTCGCTCACGCGGGACCTCGACTCCCTCGGACTTCAGACCGGCGGATTCGTGTACTCGGTCACCGACGGCCTGTCCTCCGGCGGCGTGCTGCCGAGGATCCTTTCCGAGCGGGTGCGCGCCGTCATCGCCTCTAATGGCCTGAACCGGCCGGCTGTGATCGTAGCCGACCACGGCGGCCCGTCCCGCGCCTCCGCGGAGATCCGCGACCGGGTCGCCACCGAGGTGCAGGCGGAACTTGGGTCAGCCGTGCGGGTACTCGGGGCCGCCTCGATGGAGTCGCCCGCCGGACCGGAATTCGGCTTCAACAAGCCCCTTCTGGAGGAGGCACTGGCCCTTCCAGGCTTCGACTCGGGCGACGTGGTGGTCGCCCCCCTCTTTCTCCTGCCCGGGCGGCATGCGGGAAAGGGAGGCGATCTCGAGACGATCGCGCGGGTCGCCGAGGCGCGGGTCCCGGGATTGCGCTGCCACTTCGCAGACCTGGTGGGCTCGCATCCGCTGGCGATCGAGACCCTGGCGGGCGCCCTCTGCCAGGCCCTTGGCGCAAGCATCCACTCATGAGCACACCCGCCGAAGCCCCGCACAAGCCCCTCCACAAGAATGAGCTGCTGAAGGCGGACAGCAATTACCTGCGCGGCCACATTCTTAAGGATCTCCAGGATCCGTCGACCGGAACGATCACCGAGGACAGTGCCCAGCTCACCAAATTCCACGGCGTCTATCCGCAGGATGACCGCGACCTGCGCAGCGAGAGGCGCCGGGAGGGCAAGGAGAAGGCGTACATCTTCATGGCCCGTGTCCGGGTCCCCGGGGGCGTGTGCACCCCGAAGCAGTGGCTTGTCATGGACGCGCTGGCCGACTCGCACGGCAACCAGACGCTTAAGATCACCAACCGCCAGGCCTTCCAGTTCCACGGGATCCTCAAGCGCAACCTGCGCTCGACGATCAAGGAGGTGAACCTTGCGCTCCTGGATACCCTGGCGGCATGCGGCGACGTCGTGCGCAACGTGATGTGCAACCCCAACCCCCACGTCTCGAGCCTCCACGCCGAGACGCTCGAGATCGCCAGGGCCGTGAGCAGGCAACTCTCCCCGCACACCCGGGCTTACCACGAGCTCTGGATCGACGACACGCTGGTGGGCGGCGGCGAGCCCGGGGAGGATTCCGAGCCGATCTACGGGAAGACCTACCTGCCGAGGAAATTCAAGATCGTCTTCGCCATCCCGCCCAGCAACGACGTGGATGTGTTCGCGCACGACCTCGGATTCATCGCGATCACCGGGCCGGATGGGCGCCTCGCCGGGTTCGATGTCACCGTCGGTGGCGGCATGGGGATGTCACATAATCAGACGGAGACCTTCCCGCGCCTGGCCGACGTGCTCGGATTCTGCAGGCCCGACCAGGTGGTCGAGGTCGCCGAGAAGGTCGTCACGGTGCAGCGCGATTTTGGCGACAGAACCGACCGCAAGCACGCCCGTTTCAAGTACACGGTCCGGGACCGCGGGCTTGTTTGGATCAGGAACGAGGTGGAGCGGCGCCTGGGCTGGGAGCTCTCGGTGCCCCGCAGGTTCGAGTTCACGGACACGGGCGACCGCTACGGATGGACCCAGGGCCCGAACGGGGACTCCCACTTCACGCTTTTCATCGAGAACGGGCGCGTCAAGGGCGCAACCAAGGAGGCCCTCCGCAAGATCGCCCAGGTCCACACGGGCGACTTCCGCCTGACGCCCAACCAGCACCTGATGATCGCCAGCGTCACCGAGGAAAACCGGCCCGTGATTGAGGAGCTCCTCAGGCAGCACGCTCTTGATACCGCCAACCATGCAACGGCGCTAAGGCTAAACTCGATGGCCTGCGTGGCGCTGCCCACCTGCGGCCTGGCGCTTGCCGAAAGTGAGCGCTACCTGCCGGAGCTCGTGACGCAACTCGAGGCGGAAGTGGATGCCGCCGGCCTCCGCGACGATGCGATCATCATGCGCATGACGGGCTGCCCGAACGGCTGCGGCCGGCCCTTCCTTGCCGAGATCGGCTTCGTGGGGCGGGCCCCCGGCAAGTACAACGTGTACCTCGGAGCGGCGTTCAACGGCTCGAGGCTCAACTGCCTCTATAGGGAGTCTGTGACCTCACAGGAGATCGTGCCCATGGTGCGTGCCCTGCTCAGGCGATACGCCCAGGAGAGGCTCCCAAGCGAGCGTTTTGGCGATTTCGCGGTCCGGGTCGGCATCGTTAGCCCCACCGGCACGCCGGCCGACTTTCACCCGGACCTGCGCGGCATCGAGGGGCCCTAGATCGGACCCCGGAAAAGAAACGGGCCGCCTACCCTAGGCGGCCCGTTCGTTATGCTTGCTTACCCTAATTACCCTAAACGACACGTTCCGTGCTTACTCGGAGACGTATCTCGATTCAATTTAGCGAGACGTTTGCGGGTGACATAAGTTTTCAGGGATCGTGATAAAATTATTAAGTTGTTGCAGAATAATGTCTTGGACCATAAAAACGAGCCTAGGGACGCGCCAAAACCTCGGAGCCGGGTTTCTTGGGCCTGGGTTCGGTCCAGAGGCGTATCAGGTATTCGGCGAGGTTCTTCATGCTGATGCGCTTGGTCCCGTAAGCCTTTGCGGCCTCGCTGAAGACTGCCACAACGGCGCTCCTCTCCTCGAAATACCGCCACAGTTCGGAATCGAGCCGTGCCACAGCAGCGGGCATATCCGCTGAACCCGAAACAATTACGCGAACCTTATTCTGCCAGAACTGTCCTTCCTCGCGGTGCTGTTGGACGTAATCGTGCAAGAGTTGCTCGCTCCGGTTGAGACTCATGCCGTCAACGTGCTTCCAGCATTGCAAAAAACAACCGTAAAACCCGCTTTCATCATGGCATTGCAATTAATAATCATTCGTGGTTACGCTCGATTACAGAAGATCGGTTAGTCCGCACCCCCCAAACCTATGTGGCCCAAACTTAAAGAACAGCTCCCCGCAATTATTTTGACCGCCGTATTGATATCCGGCGCGGCATTTTGGATGCACACACAGACAGTCTCCGAAATGGCTGCCAAGCAGGAGGCAGAGCTCGTGCCCCTGCGCGAACAGAATGAGTCGCTGAAGGCTTCCGCCGAGGAAAACCGGCGTAACATCGAGGCGACGAACAAGATGCTCAAGGACGCGATCTCTAAACGCGAAGCCGACATGTTCAGGACGGACGAGGAGATCCAGAAACTCAACGGAGAGCGCATGGACGCCCTGGCCGAGGCCATTGCCAAGAAGGTACAGCCCTACAACCCGCTCCCCAAGAGCCCCGAGGAGGCCGAGAAGATGCAGAACGAGCAGGTCGACAAGGTTTCCTCCCGCCTGCAGCTCAAGATTTCACCCATCCTGACCGAAATGGCCAAGGACCAGAACCTGACCCGCCAGTCGATCGAGAAGTACAGCCAGAGGATCTCCGACCAGGTCGGCACCGCCTTGACTGGGGAGATGGCCCGCAATCAGAAGCTCAACACGAACCTTATGGAGACGCAGGCAGCCGCTGCAGACGCCCTCAAGCTCAACCATGAGTTGACGGCCCTCTACCTGAGCACCTTCAAGGACCAGGGCATCGTGACGCGCCTTCTCATGCTCCCGGCAAACGTCGTCAGGGACGCGGCCAACTTCAGCATCATCACCAGCAGCGACCGCAAGCAGGTCGAGCAGGACCTGATCGTCAAGGAGAACGAGATCGAGAAGCGCCTGGGCGACATACAGGCTCAGGCTCCCAAGAGCTGAGGGGCGCCTAGGCGGGCCGGAGTTGGATCGGGAGCAGGGCCGCGTCCTGCATCCCGTGGATGATCTTCTTGTCCGGGGGACAGAACGTGGCGAGCGCGCCCGAGAGGTGCGCCTTGCCCTCGACCACGAAATAATAGGGGCAGAGCCTCAAGCGGCCGTCGACCTCTCTGGGGGCGTGGGGAGGCGCCGCGTCATAGAGGCTGTGCCGCACCCTGCGGGGCTTGCGGTAATCCTGAAGCACATGGAGGTTGGTCGTGGCGAGCTCGAGCGCGCGCTCGACGCCCTGCTGCCACTCCTCCCTTGAGCAGTCGCTTCCCAGGACAACGCTCCGTGCGCCCCATGCGGTCTCGTGGAAGCCGCTGATTTTGATGATCAGGTCGCGCTCCTTCTGGGTCGCCGACACGAGGTCCTGCCACGAGCCCAGGGTGCGCCCAGCGGCCCTAGGCCCGTCCAGGACCGCGCCGGGAGGCAGCGGCGCCGGATCCATGACCCAAGTCTGGGGAATGAGGGACCTAAGCAGCTTGAGCGTGCGGCCATGGAGCGCCTCGGTCCAGTAGTCCTGGAGCAGGTGGTGGTGAAAGAGGGCAAACGCGAGCTTCTCCTCCTGGTACGGCCTCATGGGGGGGGCGATCGCCACGTCACCCGCAGCCCATGCCTCGAAAATATACTGCGCCGTCGTGATGCTCGGCATGTCGAAGAGCTCGAAGAACCGGTAGATGATGTCGATCTTCTCGGGATTGCCCTCGACGTCGAAGAAGAGGGAGCCGCCGAGCGGAAAAAGATCCTCGGGCCTCATGCAGAAGACGCGCTGGCCGGCGATCTGCATCTGCTGGGCGATCCATGCCATCTCGGGCCGGTAGGTGGCCGCCTCGTCGCTCACGACCAGCGCGATCAGGGGGTTGCGGATGTCGGGGCGGAGGCCCGCCAATGACGCGTGGAAGTTCCTGATCATCGCGTCGTCGGAACCCAGGACTCCCTCCTCCTTGCCGTAGAGGCGGTTCAGGAACGCCGTCAGCCCGATGCCGCCCGGCACCGAATCAAGCTCGGTCATCACGAACCCGTCATCGGTCAGCAGGAGGTCAGGACGGAGCACCGTGGGGAACATTCCCCGGTTCTTGGGATCCCTCGCGTGGGCCACCAGGGCCAAGGGCTTGCCCCGGTCGAGGTACTCCGCGACCCAAGGCGCCGTGAGCGCCTTGTTCCGCAGGAGGTTCTTGCCCGTTGCGGAGCGCAGGTAGAGGGCCTCGAGGGCTTGGTGGAACTCAAGGCAGGCCGAGCCTATGGCCTGGAGCTCCTCGGCCTGGGTGCCCAGGATCGGCCACGCCTCGGGCGACAGCCTCCAGGTCTTGTCCTCGAATAGCGACTGGGCGCTAAACGCGGACTTGAGGGTATCAAACGGGAGTGCGTTCATCCGGTGGCCGCCCTAGTCGTCAATCTGGATGTCCTTGTTGCGGTGCCGGGGGCTGCCAGCGCGCAGCCAAGCGGTGATGAAGGGGTCGATCTTGCCGTCTAGGACGCCCTGGGTGTCGCTCGTGCTGTAGCCCGTGCGCAGGTCCTTCACCATCTGGTAGGGCTGGAGGACGTAGCTGCGGATCTGGCTCCCCCAGCCAATCTCGCCCTTCTCCCCGTAGAAGCGCTCCATCTCGCTCCGCTGCTCGTCGAGCTTCTTCTCGTATAGCCTGGACTTGAGGACGCTCATGGCGCTCGCGCGGTTCTTGATCTGCGAGCGCTCGTTCTGGCAAACGACCACGATGCCGGTCGGGGTGTGGGTGACTCGCACGGCGGAGTCCGTCGTGTTGACTCCCTGCCCGCCCTTGCCCGAGGACCGGTAGACGTCGACCCGGATCTCCGCCTCGGGGATCTCGATCTCGATCTCCTCGTTTATCTCGGCCACGACGTCCACGGCGCAGAAAGAGGTGTGCCGGCGCTTGTTCGAGTCAAAGGGGCTGATGCGCACCAGGCGGTGGACGCCGCGCTCGGCCTTGGCGTAGCCGTACGCGTTTTCGCCCTTGAGGACGAGGGTGGCCTTGGTGATGCCCGCCTGGTCGCCCGACTGAACGTCCTGGACCTCCACCTCGAAGCCGCGCCGCTCGGCCCAGCGGTTGTACATGCGGAACAGCATGTCGGCCCAGTCGCACGACTCGGTGCCCCCCGCCCCTGCCTGGATGGAAAGGAACGCATTGTTGTGGTCGAACTGCCCGGTGAGGAAGGATGCGATCTCCAGCTTGTCGAGCTCCTCGGCCATGGCCGCGACGCTCCCCTCGAGCTCCTTCTCGTGCGATTCGCGCTCCGCAGGCTCTGAGGCCTCCACAAGCTCCACCATGACGTCGACGTCCTCGACCTTCCTCTGGAACGCGATCACGGGAAGGATCGCGCGCTTCATCACGTTCAACTTTGCGATATGCTTCTGGGCCCGCTCGTTGTTGCCCCAGAACGCCGGGTCGCCCATCTGGGCCTCAAGCGCCTCTATTTCCCGTCGCTTTTGGTCGACGTCAAAGAAACCTCCACAGGTGTCCTGCGCGCTTCTTGATGTTCTCTACGTGGTTTAGTGCTTCGGGGGAGATCATGGATGGAACGGGCAATAAAGCCGTGTCGGGGCTGGACCGCAAGGGGACAGTGGCCGCCAAATTGCCGGGCCGCCTTGCGGCCGGGGCAGAGGCTGCATAGGTTAGCCCCCCATAATTGGCCATGATGACTGAACGCACACTGGGAAGGGGCGGACTCCGGGTCTCCCCAGTCGGGCTCGGATGCATGGGCATGAGCGAGTTCTATGAGCCGTCTAAGATGGACGATGCGGAATCGATCCGCGTGATCCACCGCTTCCTCGACGCGGGCGGAAACCTCCTCGACACGGCCGACATGTACGGAAGCGGCCGAAACGAGGAGCTGGTCGGCAGGGCGATCGCAGGCAGACGGGCAAAGGTCGTGCTCGCCACGAAGTTTGGAAACGTGCGCGGTCCCAACGGGGAATTCCTGGGCGTTAGGGGCGACTCGGCTTACGTGAGGGAGTGCTGCGAGAGGAGCCTTGCCCGGCTGAAGGTCGACGTGATCGATCTCTACTACCAGCACCGCGTCGACCCCAAGGTGCCGATCGAGGAGACCGTGAGCGCCATGGCCGACCTGGTGAAGGCGGGCAAGGTGAGGCACCTCGGCCTCTCGGAGGCGGCGCCGGAGACCCTGCGGCGGGCGGCGGCGGTGCATCCGATTGCGGCGCTTCAGACCGAGTATTCGCTCTGGAGCCGCGACCCCGAGAACGGGATCCTTGAGACGACCCGCGGGCTCGGCATCGGGTTCGTTGCCTACAGCCCGCTCGGGAGGGGGTTCCTGACCGGACAGTTCAAGAGCCCGGCGGACCTTCCCGCGGACGACTACCGGCGCAATTCGCCGAGGTTTCAGGGCGAGAACTTCCAGAAGAACCTTGAGCTCGTGGGTCAGATCAAGGCGATCGCGCGGGAGAAGGGCTGCTCCGCGAGCCAGCTGGCCCTGGCTTGGGTCCTGGCCCAGGGGGATGACATCGTCCCGATCCCCGGGACGAAGCGCGCCAAGTACCTCGATGAGAACCTGGGGGCGCTCTCGGTGCGCCTGACCCCCGCCGACCTCGGGCGGATTGACGCCGTGGTGCCCGCCGGCCTCGCATCGGGCGACCGTTACCCGGCCCACAGCATGGCGGCCGTGAACCGCTAGCCCTCGGCCGGTTCCGCGGGCTTTGAGCCGTGGAGCAGCGTCTCCTCGTGGTCGAGCAGCTGCTGGAGCGGCCGGTGTACCTCGTCGATGATGGCCCCGCTCTGCCAGAGCTTGTCGAGGGCGCCGCGCTCGGCCTTGAGCGCCGCCAGCCGGTAGCGGTGGCCCGCATGGCGGCGCCTGCCGGCGCTCCTCTGGTTCTCCCCCTCGGCCGTGAGCGCGGCCAGGCGCTGCTCGTATTCGGCGATCACGGAGCCAAGCGCCGCGGCGCGGTCGGCGCCCGTGGCCGTGGGCCCGAGCTCCCGGAGCGCCGAGAGTCCCGCCTCCACCGCGGTCTTGCGGGCAAGGCGCTCCTCCCGCGGCCTGTCCTCGTCCTCCTGGATTCCGAGGCGCTTGATCAGCGCCTCGAGCGTCGTGCCCTGGAGGAGAAGCGTCGTCGCGATCACCCCAAACGCCAGGAAGATCACGATGTCGCGCCCGGGGAACGGGGAGCCGTCCTCGAGGAAGATGGGGATTGAGAGGGCCGCCGCAAGGGTCACGGTTCCCCGCATGCCCGCCCAGCTGACGACAAGGACGGACCGCGGCGGCGACGGCTTCTCCCTCCTCCTCACCCATGGAAGCAGGAACGGAAGGTAGGTCCCCGGGAAAACCCATACAACGCGCGCCACCATTGCGGTGCCGGCGACGGCTGCCGTCATCCCGAGAAGCTGCGCGATCGTGAACTGGTGGCTTACGGCGGCAAAAAGCGACGGGAACTGAAGGCCGAGGAGCACAAAGGCGATGCCGTTAAGCCAGAAGATCACGAGCGTCCAAACCCCGTACGCGTTCTGGCGGGTCTCGGCGTCCATGCGGACGGGGTCTCGCCAGCCCGAATAAAGGCCTGCGGCGACCACCCCCAGGATCCCGGACACCTGGAGGCGCTCGGCCAGGAGATAGGCCGCGTAGGGGGTCATCAGGGAAAGCGTCGTCTCGATCATCGCGTCGCTCGCCTGGAGGTGCCTAAGGAGATCCCTCAGGCGGCCGATGGCGTAGCCCACGGCGAGCCCCACGGAGAAACCCCCGACCGACAGCAGCGAGAATTCCAACGCGGCCTGCCGGAGGGAGAAGGTGCCCGCGACGACGGCGGCCAGCGCGAACTTGAACGCCACCAGTCCGGTGGCGTCGTTCATCAGGCTCTCGCCGTTTAGGATCGTGGTCATCCGCGCGGGGACCCTCAGGTGCTCGGTTGCAGCGTTTACGGCGACGGCGTCCGTCGGAGAGACGATGGCGCCGAGCGCGAAGGCCATCGCAAGCGGCAGGCCCGGGACAAGGGCGTGCGCCACAAGGCCCACGGCCAGGGTGGTGAAGGCCACGAGACCCACCGCCAGGAGGAGGATCGGACGCTTGGCCTTCAGGAGCTCCCGGATCGGCATGAGCCACCCGTCCGAGAAGATCAGGGGTGGCAGGAAGCACAGGAAGAAGAACCCGGGGTCGAGCTCGAAGCGAGGGAGGGCCCGAACGTAGGCGACCGCGACGCCGCCGGCCAGGTAGGTGATCAGCTGGGGCCAGGGCATCCACCGGCCGACGACGCTCAGGCCTGCGACAAGGAGCAGGAGCAGGAGCGCGTGTTCAAAGGCCGTCATTTCGTTCGCGCCTCCGCGTTGCGGGGGCTCAGGTTGCCGCGGGCTGCGCCTTCTTCTTCTTTTTCTCCCAGTACCAGGCGATCCAGATGCAGATCTCGTAGAGCAGGTACAGCGGGATCGCCATGGCGACCTGCGTCACGACCTCCGGGGTCGTCAAGACGGCGCCCAGGATCAGCGAGAGGACCGCGACGTGCCTGCGGTACTTTTTCAGGTGCTCGTGGGTGAGGACCCCGATCTTCACGAGGAAGAGCACGACCAGCGGGAACTGGAACCCGAGGCCCATCCCGAAGATGAACTTGCAGACGAAGTTGATGTATTCCTGCGCCCGCCAGTCCTGCGCGGAGAACCCGAGGAGCTCCGAGTACTGGACCGACGCCCGGAGGGCCACCGGCAGGAGCACGAAGTAGGTGGACAGGACGCCGACGATGAAGAGGAAGACCGACCACCCGAGCCAGCTGAAGATCACGTTGCGCTCCTTCAGGTTGAGCGCGGGAAGGATGAAGCCGCCCATGAAGAAGATCCAGAAGGGCGACGACACGGCGAGCGCGGCAAAGAGCGCAACGTGGAAGGCCACCATGAAGGATTCGGCCGGGCTAAAGTTGTGGAGCCTGACCTCGAGCAGCTCGCTCGACTGCGGATCGGTCTCCATCGAGAGGGTCGCCACCTGCTGGTTGCCCATGGGCGCCGTCCCGACCCTGAAGACGACGTGGGGCGCGTCGCCCGGGGGCAGCCCCGGGAACTGCTCCCGGGTGACCTCGTAGGGGCCGAGGCGGGTGTCGCCGATCTGCAGCGTCACGGTCGGCTTTGCCTTCTCGAACATGTGCATGTGCCGCAGGGGCTGCTCGAGCACCTTGACGATCCACGGGCTTCCCAGGAGGCACGCAACGAGCGCGACCACGATCACGGCGACCGATTTGACGAGCGCGGCCCTCAGGTCGCTCAGGTGGCCCCAGAAGGACTTCTTCGGGCCCACATCCTCGACCTCGGCCGTCACAGTTGGGATTTCGTCGGCCACGGTGCTTGGGGGCTAGACGCGAAGGACGCCGGCCGCCTTTTCCTCGAGGAAGCTCCTGTAGGTGGAGGCGACGCCTTCCCTGAGCCCGATCCTGGCCTTCCAGCCGAGGGTCGAGAGCTTCGAGACGTCAAGGAGCTTGCGGGGTGTTCCGTCGGGCATCGAGGCGTCCCAGAGGACCCGCCCCTTGTAGCCCGTCGCGGCGGCCACCATCTCGGTGAGCTCCCGGATCGTGACGTCGGTGCCCGTGCCCACGTTTATCCAGTCCGGAGGATTGCCCTGCTTTATCAGGAAGGCGCAGGCATCGGCCAGGTCGTCCACGTGCAGGAACTCCCTGCGCGGCGTCCCCGAGCCCCAAGCCGTCACCTCCGGCGTTCCCGCCTCCTTCGCCTCATGGAAGCGGCGGACGAGGGCCGGCAGCACGTGCGAATTCTTCGGGTGATAGTTGTCGCCGGGCCCGTAGAGGTTGGTGGGCATCGCCGAGTGGAAGAGGACCCCGTGCTGCTTGCGGTAATACTGGCAGAGCTTCAGGCCCGCGATCTTTGCGACCGCGTAGGCCTCGTTCGTGGGCTCAAGCGGACCGGTGAGGAGACACTCCTCGGTCATCGGCTGGGGGGCATGCTTGGGGTAGATGCAGGAACTCCCAAGGAAGAGGAGGCGCCCCACCCCGGCCCTCCAGGCCCCGTGGACCGCCCCGGAGGCGATCGCAAGGTTCTCGTGCAGGAACTCCGCCGGGAATGTGTTGTTGGCATGGATGCCGCCGACCTTCGCAGCGGCGATGATCGCGACGTCGGGTTTCTCGGCCTTCATGAAGGCCTCCACGGCGGGCTCGTTCGTCAGATCCAGCTGCGCGCGCTCGCGAAGGATGAGCTCCACCCCTGGCTCGCCCTTCAGGCGCCGGACGAGGGACGAGCCCACCATCCCGCGGTGACCTGCAATGAAGATCCTCGTCACGGAGGCGGCAGCTTGGCGATCTGCGACTCGCGCTTTGCTAGATCCAGGTCGTGGTCCACCATGATCTTCACGAGCTCCTTGAACCTGACGACGGGTTTCCAGCCGAGCTGGCTCTCCGCCTTGGCGGGGTTGCCGATAAGGAGCTCGACCTCCGCGGGGCGCTCGTAGCGCGTGTCGTGCTTGACGTATTTCTCCCAGTCGAGCCCCAGGTGGCCGAAGGTCTCCGCGCAGAAATCCCTCACGCTGTGCGTCTCGTTGGTGGCCACCACGTAGTCGTCGGGCTTCTCCTGCTGGAGCATGATCCACATCATCTCGACGTATTCCTTCGCATAGCCCCAGTCGCGCTGGGCGCCCAGGTTGCCGAGGTAGAGGCTCTCCTGCAGGCCCATCTTGATCCGGGTGGCCGCCCGGGTTATCTTTCGGGTGACAAAGGTCTCCCCGCGGCGCGGCGATTCGTGGTTAAATAGGATGCCGTTGCTCGCGTGCAGGTTGTAGCTCTCGCGGTAGTTCACCGTCAGGTAGTAGGCATAGGCCTTCGCGCACCCGTAGGGCGACCGCGGCCAAAACGGGGTCTTCTCCGTCTGGGGCACCTGTTGGACCTTGCCGTACATCTCCGAGGACGAGGCCTGGTAATAGCGGACCTTCTTCACGAGCCCGGCCTCGCGGATGGCCTCCAGGATGCGCTGCGCGCCCAGGGCGTCCACGTCCCCGGTGTACTCGGGGATGTCGAACGAGACCCTGACGTGGGACTGGGCTCCAAGGTTGTAGATCTCGTCGGGCTGGAGCTCGTAGAGGAGCTTCACCATCTGCACCGAGTCGGCCAGGTCCCCGTAGTGCAGGAAGAGCCGGACGCCATTTACGTGGGGGTCGCTGTAAAGGTGGTCGATCCGGCTGGTGTTGAAGGTCGAGGCCCGCCGGATAATCCCGTGCACCTCATAGCCTTTGGACAGCAAGAGCTCGGCAAGGTACGAGCCATCCTGGCCTGTGATTCCGGTTATGAGGGCTTTCTTCATGATTTAGGACAGCGATTTAAGCGGAGGGTCGAGCCCGCGGGCAAGCACGCAGACGGGACAATGCAGGCCCCATGCCTCACGGCGCCAGCCGGGACGCGGTCCATGCAAGCTTTGAAACAAGGGCCCTCACCGAGCGCTGGGCGTGCTCTTGGGTGAGGCGCCCGTCCGCGTCAAAGGCCTTCGCGGCCCCCGCCAGGTAGCACTGGCCGGGCACGACCAGGCACCCAAGCTTCAAGAGGAGCTGCTGCGTGAGGGCGAGCGAGCGGACACCCCCCAGGGGCCCGGGCGAGGCCGAGATGACGGCGGCCACCTTCCCCACGAACGGAACCGGTTCAACCCGGCTGCACCAATCGATGGCGTTCATGAGGAGGGGGGTCGGCTTGGCATTGTACTCGGGTGAAGCGACAAGGAGCCCGTGGTGGGAGGCGACGAGGTCGGCAAGCGTCTTGGCGGCGGGGGGGATTCCCTCCGCATCCTCGAGGTCCCCGTTGTAGAGGGGCATCGCGAGCTCGCCCAGGTCGGCAAGCGTCACCTCGCAGCCGGCCTCACGGGCCGCCCCCACCGCGAACCCGAGGAACTTCCGGTTGAGCGATGCGCGGCGCGCGCTCCCAGAAAAGGCAAGGATGCGGACAGGGGGAGGCATCGTGCGGGATCCCCCTAGCCGAGCGACGCGAGCAACCGCTCAAGCTCGGCGCGCTTGGCCTGCTGCTCGGCAAGCTGCCTGCGCGCGCCCTCGAGGACGGCCGGGGGCGCCTTTGCCACGAACGCCTGGTTAGCCAGCCGGGCCTCGGTGCCGGCGACGTGCTTGGCCAGGGCATCAATCTCCTTGCGCATGCGGAGCTTCTCCGCCGCGACGTCGACCGAGCTTGCGAGGTCCAGGAAGAGAGTCCCGAGGGTGGTTACGGCGGCGGGGGCGCCCTCGACCGACTCGCGGCGCGTGATCTCCGCAGCTCCGGCCATCCTGGCGAGCTTTGCGAGGTTCGCCTCGGCGATGGCCCAAGCCGCGTCGCCCGCGATCAGGAAGAACTTCACGTCCCTGCGGCTCGCCAGGTTGTGCTCGGCCTTCAGGGCCCGGGCCCGCGAGACGAAGAGCTTCATCTGCTCGACCGAGGCGGCCTGGGCCGGGTCCGGCTTGGCTCCCAGGACCCCGAGCGCCGTGGCGCAGGTCGACGCATCGTCGAGGACGCTGTCCTGGATCAAGGCACCCTTGGGCCCGCAGTAACCCAGGAGCGCCCAGAGCTCCTCCGTGATGAACGGGATGACCGGGTTAAGCAGGAGGAGGGTCTGCCTGAGTACCAGGTCCTGTATCGCCAGGCAATTGGCCTTGGTGTCCTCCGCCTGTAGCTTGGATTTTGAAACCTCGACGTACCAGTCGCAGAAATCGTTCCAGAAAAACCCGTAGAGCGCCTGGGTTGCGGCGCTAAACTCGAAGGCGCCGAAACAGCGGTCGACCTCGCGGGTCGTCGTGAGCAGGCGGGCGAGGATCGCGTGGTCGTCGGCGTCGAATTTTGAGGCGTCTATCCGGGCAAGGATCGCCGTCGCCGAGGAGTTGTCCCCGGCAGGCCCGCTCATCTGGCGGAAGCGGCAGGCGTTCCAAAGCTTGTTGCAGAAGTTCTTTCCGCCCTCGATCCGCTCATCCTGGAAGCGGATGTCCTGGCCCTGCGGAGCCGTGGAGACGATCCCGAACCTGAGGCCATCGGCCCCGTACGTGTCGATCAGGTCCAGCGGATCGGGCGAGTTGCCGAGCGACTTTGACATCTTGCGGCCCTGGGCGTCCCGGATGATCCCGGTGAAGTAGACATCGCGGAAGGGAATCCGCCGTTCTACCGGCTCGCCGGGCCGCACAAACTCGAGCCCGGCCATGATCATGCGCGCCACCCAGAAGAAGATGATGTCGGGGCCGGTCACGAGCGTGCTGGTCGGGTAAAAGGCGCCGAAGCCTTCGGCCTCCATGGCGCCCGGTTCGGGCCATCCCAGGGTCGCGAAAGGCCAGAGCCAGGACGAGGCCCACGTGTCGAGGACATCGTCCTCCTGGACCCAGTTCTCGGGGTCCCTCGGCCCGTCGATCGAGACGTGAACCTTCGCGGGATCCCTCACGTCCTCTTCCGTCAGCCGGTCGCGGTCGAGCCCCTTGCGGTACCAGACAGGGATGCGGTGCCCCCACCACAGCTGGCGGCTGATGCACCAGTCCTGGATGTTCTCGAGCCAGTGGAGGTAGACCTTGGACCAGCGTTCCGGGTGGAAGCGGATCAGTCCATCGCGCACGGCGGCCTTTGCCTCCTCGATCTTAGGGTAGCGCAGCCACCACTGCCAGGTGAGCCTGGGTTCGATCGGGACGTCGGCCCGCTCGGAATAGCCGACATTGTTCTGGTAAGCTTCCTCGCCGATGAGGGCACCGGAGGCCCTGAGGAGCTCTGCCGCCTTCTTTCTTGCCGCAAATCGCTCCATTCCAGCAAGTTCGACGCCGGCCAGCTCGTTGAGCGTCGCGTCGGCGTTCAGAATATCCAAGACAGGAAGCCCGTGGCGCAGGCCGATCTCGTGGTCCACCTTGTCATGGGCAGGGGTGATCTTGAGGGCGCCCGAGCCGAACTTGGGGTCGACCGCTGGATCCGATATGATCGTGATCTCGGCGCGGTTTAGGGGCCGCCAAACCTTGCGGCCCACAAGCCCCGCATACCTTGCGTCCTCGGGGTGGACCGCGATCGCGACGTCGCCGGGAATGGTCTCGGGCCGGGTGGTGGCCACCTGGACGAACTGCCCGGGCGCGTCCACGAGTTCATAGCGCACCTTGAAGAGCGTCCCGTTCGTCGGCTTCATGATGACCTCCTCGTCGGAGAGGGCGGTCAAGGAGACCGGGCACCAATTCACCATCCGTTTGCCTCGGTAGATGCGCCCCCGCTGGAAGAGCTCGGTGAACGTCCCGATGACGGCCCTTGAATACGCCGGGTCCATCGTGAACTGCGTCCGGTCCCAGTCGCACGACGCGCCAAGCCTCTGGAGCTGCTCCAGGATCTTCCCGCCCTTCTCGCGTCGCCACTCCCACACCCGCTCAACGAAGGCCTCGCGGCCGTCGTCGTGCCGGGTCTTCTTCTGCTTGCGGAGCTCGCGCTCGACGACCGTCTGGGTCGCGATCCCGGCGTGGTCAAGGCCCGGGATCCAGAGCGCGGACTTGCCCTCGAGGCGGGCGCGCCGGATCAGTATGTCCTGGAGGGTGTTGTTGAGCACGTGGCCCATCGTGAGGACGCCCGTGACGTTGGGCGGCGGCATGACGATGGCGTACGGCGCGCGGCCCGGTTGGGCCCTGCCGGCAAAGGCCCCGGCCCCCAGCCACGCCGCATACCACTTCTTTTCGACCTCTTGCGGCTCATAGCTCTTTGTGATCTCGGGCATGTGGGCCCGCCAGCAAACCGGGAGGCCCCCGGGCAGGCAAGTCCGGGGTGCGCGCCGTCCAGGATTGAATCCCCGCCCCCACGGGGTTCAATGGGTTCCTCACATGGCAAAACCCCCAGATGAGCTCGCACGCTCGATCCTCGTATTTACACCAGAAACACGGGGCGCCGACCGGATCAACGCCTGCAAGGCATTCCTGAGGGAGGCCATGGCCGACCTTCGGGACCGCCATGACCATGGAGCGTCAGGGCTTGAGGTTGAGAACGGCCGCTCGGCCATCATTGACCTTTTGATAGCCAAGCTCTTCGACCACGCGATCGGGCTCTATGCCCGGAGCCAGGGACCGATGCCGGCGGCCGTGGCAATGATGGCGTTAGGCGGCTACGGCCGGAGCGAGCTGGCGCCCTGGAGCGACGTGGATGTCATGTTCCTGTACCCGACCAAGTCAAAGCCGTCGGTGGTGCAACCGTTCCAGGCCCACCTGACCCAAGAGGTGCTTTACCCGCTCTGGGACTGCGGGCTCAAGGTCGGGCACTCGACCCGAACGGTGGAGGAGGTGTTTGTCCAGGCGAAGAAGGAGATCCAGACCATGACGGCCCTCCTGGAGGCGCGCTATGTGGCGGGCTCCGCGGCCCTCTGCGACTCGTTCCTTCTCGCCTACAGGAACTTCTACACGACCGACGACCCCAAGGGCTACATCCTGGCCAGGCTCGAAGACCAGTCCAACCGGCGGTCCAAGTTCGGGGACACGGTGTTCAACCAGGAGCCTGACATAAAGAATGGCGTCGGCGGCCTGCGCGACTACCATAACACCCTCTGGATGGCCCGGGTGAAGCTGGGGATCAACCGCATGGACGAGTTGGCCCAGGAAGGCCACCTGACGGCGCTCGAGGTGGAGGAATTCGCAAGAGCATATGACTTCCTGCTCCGGGTCCGCAACGAGCTCCACTTCGAGAGCGTGCGGCCGACCGACATCCTGAACCTGGATTCGCAGGCCCGCGTGGCGCTCAGCCTTGGCTACACCCAGCCCGTGCTGCTCGACCGGGTCGAGCGGTTCATGCAGGACTACTATAAGGCCGCCCAGACCATTTTCCAGACCTCAAAGAACGTGGAGAGCCGGCTGGCGCTTGCGATCGGCCGGAAGTCGAGCGGCGCAAAGGTCCCGATCCGGGAGGCCCTAAAGATAGCCCGGCTGCGCCGCGCCCGGCGGGTGGACGGGTTCATCGTCCGTGGCCAGGAGCTGGCTGCCGACTCAAAATCCGTGTTTCGGGACGACCCCGTGCGCCTGATGCGGGTATTTCGCCACTGCCAGCAGCTCGACTGCACACTCGATTTTAACCTCACCCAGCTGA
>Ga0302320_10008411_pt1 | contig 22480 bp, 20 predicted proteins | sample Bog_T0_3_FD_202130 | JGI IMG/M metagenome (GOLD analysis project Ga0302320, IMG submission 202130) | Peat permafrost microbial communities from Stordalen Mire near Abisko, Sweden - Bog_T0_3 | ecosystem: Environmental > Terrestrial > Soil > Wetlands > Peat | place: Sweden: Abisko, Stordalen Mire... | reverse complement strand
ACCCTCTCGCAGTTCGGTTCCGTGGCCCGCGGGGTGTGCCGGGTCAACGCCGACGACTACCTCGAGGATGTCGTCGAGCTGACCAACATCGTGCCCGAGGACGCCCATGCCAAGAACACGGACGCGGACGGCCAAGTTACCCAACTGACTGGCGACGAGCCCGTCTCAATGAATATGTGGGGTTTCACGCCCCGCGTTTTTGAACAACTGCGAGAGCGGTTCGCGCAGTTTCTTGCCCTCAACGGCACCGATGCGCGCGCTGAGTGCTACATTCCAAGCGCGATCGGCGAACTGCTGTTGGCCGGCCAGGCCCGTGTCAAGGTCCTGCGCTCTGATGGCTCCTGGTTTGGCGTCACCTACCGCGACGATCGTGCTCGCGTGGCTCAGAGCATTGGCCGCCTCGTTGCCCAGGGAGACTACCCCGAGAGCCTCTGGAAATGATCCAAAACCACGACATCGGCCTCGTGGCCCGTGAATTCCAGATCGACGGCGACTTCCTCAACGCCGTTCCCTATGGCAGTGGCCACATCAACGATACCTACCGCGTCCTCTTTCAGCAGGCGGGCGCGCCCGTCAGCTTTGTCCTGCAGCGCATCAATCACAACGTTTTCAAGAACCCCGTCGCCCTCATGGAAAACATCCAGCGCGTTACCCGGTATCTTGCCGCGCAGGCGGATGGCAAGCCAGACAGTGACCGCCGCGTTCTCCGGCTGATCCCAGCACGCGACGGCTTCAACTGGCATCTGGACACAAACGGAAATTACTGGCGCGCCTATCACTTTATCCAGAACGCCCGCACCTACGATGCCGCCACTTCACCTGAGCAGGCTTTCCAGGCTGCCCGGGCCTTCGGTGAATTCCAAAAGCAGCTCGCCGGCCTGCCTGCGCCGCGGCTCCATGACACCATCCCCGACTTTCACCACACTCCCAAACGCTTTGCCGCGCTTGAACGGGCCATCGCCGCCGATGTTGCCGGTCGCGTCCCTCTCGCCAAAGCCGAGATTGACTTCGCCCTCGCTCATCAATCCATCGCCGGCCAGCTTCTCGCCGCCGGCCTGCCTGAGCGCGTCACCCACAACGACACCAAGTTCAACAACGTCATGCTCGACGACTCAACCGGCCAGGCCGTCTGCGTCATCGATCTTGACACCGTCATGCCCGGCCTGGCGCTCTACGACTTCGGTGACATGGTGCGCACCACCACCAGCTCCTCCCAGGAAGATGAGCAGGACCTCTCCAAAGTCGCCATGCAATTCCCCATGTTTGAGGCCCTCGTGCGTGGCTATCTCAGTTCGGCCGGCGAATTCCTCACCCGCGATGAAAAACACTATCTCGCTTTCTCCGGCAAGCTCATCACCTTTGAAATCGGGCTCCGCTTCCTCACCGACTACCTCGCCGGCGACACCTACTTCCGCATCCACCGCGAGGGCCACAACCTCGACCGCTGCCGCACCCAGTTCAAACTTGTCCAGTCCATCGAGCAGCAGGAAGACGTCATGAACCGTCTGGTCGACTCCATCCAGGCCTGACCGGCGCGGCACTCCGCGCCGCCATGCCTAATACTACAGTTGTAGATCGGAAAATCCGGAGGGAGCAGGGGGTTTCAACCCCCTGAAAGAGGGCGAAATTCCGGGGCCTTTAGGCCCGGGTCTTTGACCCCCTCTCACGAAAAGCAGCAAATACAACTGTAGTACTAACCCGTGTACTGCTCGTCGCTCACCTGCTCCATCCAATCCACGGTCTTTCCATCCAGCCGCTCTTGAATGGCGATATGCGTCATCGCCGTCGTGGGCGCGGCTCCGTGCCAGTGCTTCTCCCCAGGCGCAAACCAGATCACGTCCCCAGGCCGAATCTCCTCGATCGGGCCGCCCCAGCGCTGCGCCCGCCCGCAGCCCGAGGTCACAACCAGCGTCTGGCCCAGCGGATGCGTGTGCCAGGCCGTGCGTGCTCCCGGCTCGAAGGTCACATGAGCGCCCACAACCCGCGCCGGGTCAGGCGCGGTGAAGAGCATATCCACGCGGACTGTGCCGCTGAAATAATCTGCCGGCCCCTTGGCTGAGGCCACAGTGCCGATGCGTTGAATCTCCATTCTCTTTCTCCTTTTTCTTGCATGACAGGCCGTGCTGGGAAGTGAATCCCCCGGATCGATGCATCCGGAATCAATGATCGCAAGGTTCCGGTCCCTTTACGAACACGTGGTAGGTGACGCTGTCCCATGCGTTATGAATTCCGATCAGCAGCAGCACCAGGATGACGCCCGCGACCCCGTACAGCGAGACCGCCAACTTCTCCGTCGCCAGGCAGGCTGACCCCAGCAGGGCGCAGTACGCGACAATGGGCAGCACGCCGTGGAAGACCCAGTCTTCAAACTCCGGCTGGTAGGCCGCCCGGCGCAACTGCACGGCGATGACGATCGCGTAAACCAGCCCGGATGTGCCGCCCGATCCGCAGACAATCGCCACTGCCAGCGCGCAACTCCACGGAGCGCTCAGTGCCGCGGCCAGGAACAGCACTGCGGCAAAGTGAACAATCGTGGGCGTGGAGTAGGTCCGCCCCGACTCGGCCAGCGGCGCTGAGCGAGGCATGTTGGCCACCAGTGCGAGAACCACGAACTGCAACCCGATCAGCGCGCCGGCCGACGAGCCGACGATCATATAGAAGTTTTGCCATTGAGCGAGGGGCGTCATGGATGTCCTCTCAAGAGTGCGGCCAGGCCCCATCATATTGCCTGACCGCAGAGGGTTCGCAATGGGTCAGCGGCCAGTCGTCTTCTCCAGAGCCTCAGGGTACCGTGCTCCTTCGATGGGAATCCTTGCCGCGGCCGTCTCGATCTCCGCCAGATCCCCGGCAGAGAGCTCAACATGCACAGCGCCAATGTTCTCTTCCAGACGATGCAATTTGGTTGTTCCGGGAATCGGAACAATCCACGGCTTCTGCGCCAGCAGCCAGGCCAGCGCAATCTGAGCGGGTGTCGCCTCCTTCTGCGCGGCAATCCTGCCCAGCAGATCCACAAGAGCCTGGTTGGCCTTGCGCGCCTCCGGGGTAAACCGCGGAATGATGCTGCGGATGTCGGTCTTGTCGAACGTCGTGTTCTCGTTCACCTTGCCCGTCAGAAAGCCCTTCCCAAGCGGGCTGAAGGGAACAAACCCGATGCCGAGTTCCTCAAGCGTTGGGATAATCTCCGCCTCGGGCGTGCGGTACCAGAGCGAGTACTCGCTTTGCAACGCAGTCACCGGCTGCACAACATGCGCGCGCCGAATGGTCTTTGCCCCCGCCTCCGACAGGCCGAAGTGCTTCACCTTGCCTTCCTTGATCAGGTCCTTCACCGCCCCGGCCACCTCTTCAATCGGCACGGCCAGATCCACGCGGTGCTGATAGAACAGATCGATCGCGTCAATCCGCAGCCGCTTCAGCGACGCTTCCGCCACCTTGCGAATCCGCGCCGGGCTGCTGTCAAGCCCCTTCGAGCCGTGGGTCCCATCGTCATTGATATCGAACCCGAACTTGGTGGCGATGACGACCTGCCCCTTGAAAGGCTCCAGCGCCTCGCCCACGAGCTCTTCGTTGTTGAAGGGGCCATACACTTCGGCGGTGTCAAAAAAGGTAACTCCGCGTTCCACGGCCGAGCGGATCAGATCAATCGAAGTCTGCTTCTCCGGGAACGGCTTGTAAGAGAAAGTCATCCCCATGCACCCCAGTCCGAGCGCCGAGACTTCAAGATTCCCAAGTTTGCGTTTCTGCATTGTGATTCTCCTTTGGTGCATGAGCACCGGTGTTGCAGGTCCTGCTTTGTTCTTCCACTGAACCAATGTGCCCAGCACCCTAGAGGCCGGTCATCTTCAACGCCGCTTCAGGCAGACGCGCTCCTTCAAGCTTCAAACCAGCGGCAGCTTCGGTGATTTGCTTCAGGTCGCTCTCGGCCAGCTCCACGTTCACCGCACCCAGGTTCTCCTCCAGCCGATGCAGCTTGGTGGTTCCCGGGATCGGCACAATCCACGGCCTCTGCGCCAGCAGCCAGGCCAGCGCCACTTGCGCCGGCGTCGCGCCTTTGCGTTCTGCAACAGCCTTCACCATCTCCACCAGAACCATGTTGGCCTTGCGCGCTTCGGTTGAAAACCGTGGCACCACGTTGCGGAAGTCGGTGGCGTCAAACTTCGTATTCTCGTCGATCTTGCCGGTAAGGAACCCCGCGCCCAGTGGGCTGAACGGCACAAACCCGATACCAAGCTCCTCCAGCGCGGGCAGAAGCTCAGACTCCGGGCCACGCCAGAACAGCGAGTACTCGCTTTGCACCGCGGTCACCGGTTGCACCGCGTGCGCGCGCCGAATTGTCTGAACCCCGGCCTCCGACATGCCGAAGTGCTTGACCTTCCCCTCGGCAATCAACTCCTTCACCGCTCCCGCCACCTCCTCAATCGGCACGTCAGGATCGACACGGTGCTGATAGAACAGATCGATCGCCTCGGTCCGCAAACGCTTCAAGCTGGCTTCGGCGACCTGTTTGATGTGTTCGGGCTTGCTATTGGTCCCGCCGCTGCGCTTGCCCGTCACCAGATCGATGTCAAAGCCGAACTTGGTGGCAATGGTCACCTTTTCGCGGATCGGTTCGAGCGCCTCGCCCACCAGTTCTTCGTTCGCGAATGGACCATAGGCTTCAGCGGTATCGAAATGGGTGACGCCAAGATCATGAGCGGCACGAATTAACTCGATCATTTCGTTCTTGTCGGCTGCCGGGCCATAGCCGGAGCTCATGCCCATGCAGCCGAGGCCAAGGGCAGAGACTTCCAGGTTGCTTTTCCCAAGTGTGCGCTTCTGCATTGCAATTCTCCATTCAAATGTGAAACTCGTTAGTGATTGGCAACTTGCGGCGTGATTCTGACCGTCGCCGAGCGGGCGCGCTTGCCGATCATCGGGTCGAGATACGGGCTGCCCTTGTACTTCACGCGGTAGGCATCGTCGATCTGGGCGTTGATCGCTCCGTCAACTGGCTCGAAGGTGACCTCTCTTGTGAGGCCGGCGGCGACAATGCGCCCCGCCTTCTGGCGAACCGCGGCCTGGTACCAGCGAGAGTTCTGTCCGTTATAGCCCCGAACGAACAGACCTCCATCGACCGCAACACACCAGATCCACGTGGGCGTACCATACGTCACGCCGTCTTCACGGAATGGCGCAATGTGCAGGTCGTCGGCTGCAACAATCCTGCGAAGTTCATCTTTCGGCCATTGGGCAATCATGGGTCCTCTTTTGCAACTTGCCGTCAGTGCTCATCGTTACGCTGCCTGTTAGAACGAGGTTGATTTCGACAGCTCTTGATGGGCTTGCGCCTCTTTGAGCCGCTCCTCAATGGCCGGTGTAATCGCGTCGAGTGCATCGCTGCCGGCAACGAATACCTTCGGCGGTTCCTCCATCGCTGCGATTTTTACTAAAGCATCGCCCAGCTTGGCCGGATCGTTTGGCTGGGTGCCGTGATACGGCGACCACATCGCCTCGGCGCTGCCCTCCGCCGCATAGTCTTCTATGCTGGTGCGGCCCCACTTGGCGTTTTCCGGGCCAATTAAGCCCGTACGAAAGAAACCTGGCTCGACCAACGTGATCTTGATACCGAACCGTTCGACTTCCTTCGCAATCGACAACGAAAGGCCTTCGAGTGCGAACTTGGTCGCGGCGTATGCGCTGCAGTGCTTCAACCCGACCACGCCCGCAACCGAGCTGATATTCACGATGCGGCCTGACCGCTGCTTGCGCATGACCGGCAGTACGCTCCGCATCAGGTTCGCCGCACCCCAGAAATTCGTCTCAAATAATTGCCTGGCCTCCTCGGTGGGCAACTCTTCGAAATTGCCTAAAAGGCTGTAGCCCGCATTATTGACGAGAACATCGATCCGCCCGAACTGGTTCAAACCCTCCTCGACCGCCGCCTTCGCCTGCTGCTCCTCTCTCACGTCAAGTTGCACCAGGGCAAGGTTGTCGCCTGCCACCTCGCCCAAGGCGCTGCGCACTTTGTGGATGTTTCTTCCGGTCGCAACCACACGGTCACCGTCCTTTAATGCGGCCCTGGCGATTCCCTCGCCGATGCCGCTGCCCGCTCCGGTAATCAACCAAACTTTGCTCATGATTCTCTCCTGCCGATTCTTCTTCCGCCCTATCGCGCCCACTGTTGCACGCTTGTTTTCTTCCAAGTCCCCCAAGGCGATCGCTGTCAGCGCATGATGAACCCGCCGTCCACTGAGATACCCGCCCCTCACATTGCTTCTGCTTCCGCTAGCGGTTGGTCATCCTCTCCACCTCTTCCGGATAGCGGCCGCCTTGCACCTCAACCTGCGCCACCAGCCGGTCGATCTCCCTCAAATCCTCCGCTGTGAGTTCCAGGGCTGTTGCCGCGATATTCTCTTCAACGCGCGCCAGCTTGGTGGTGCCGGGAATCGGAACAATCCACGGCTTCTGCTTGAGCAGCCATGCCAGCGCAATCTGGGCCGGCGTCGCGCCCCTCTTCGCCGCGAACGCTGCAATCAAATCCACCATCGCCAGATTCGCCTTCAGAGCCTCAGGCGCAAAGCGAGGCAGCGAGCCGCGGTTGTCCTCTTTATGAAACTGCGTCTTCTCGTTGATCGACCCGGCGAGAAATCCCCTGCCCAGCGGGCTGAACGGAACCAGTCCGATGCCCAGCTCCTCCAGCACCGGAATCACTTCCTCTTCCGGACGGCGCCACCAGAGCGAGTATTCACTTTGCAGCGCCGTCACCGGCTGAACTGCGTGCGCCCGGCGAATCGTCTGAGCCGCTGCTTCCGAAAGTCCAAAGTGCCTCACCTTGCCTTGCTCGATCAACTCCTTCACCGCTCCCGCCACATCTTCAATCGGCACCTCCGGATCGACGCGATGCTGATAAAGCAGATCGATCGTCTCCACGCGCAGCCGCTTGAGCGAGCCCTCCACGCTCTCCTTGATGGTCGCCGGACGGCTGTCAACGCCGGGCGAAGATCGGCCGTGGGGGTTGAAGGCGAACCCGAACTTGGTGGCGATCACCACCCGGTCGCGGACTGGAGCCAGCCCCTCGCCCACAACCTCTTCATTCACGAACGGACCGTAGACCTGCGCCGTATCGAAGAACGTCACGCCGCGCTCCACCGCTCCGCGCATCACCGCGATCATCTCCTGCTTTGTCCCCGCCACCGGCCCGTGGCCCTCGCTCATCCGCATGCAGCCCAGCCCGATGGCTGAAACTTCAAGATTGCTGTTGCCCAGTCTCCGCCTTTGCATTCTCATCTCTCCCATCGGTTCTTCCAGGCCGCTCTGCAATTAGCCGCTCCTATTCGGCCGAATCCGCACGATTCGGTCGTCACTCAGACTTGAGCGATGCCATGTCGATCGAGAAGCGGTACTTCACATCGGAGCGGAGCATCCGCTCGTACGCTTCATTCAGCTTCTGAATCGGAATCACTTCCACATCGGAGGTGATGTTGTGCTCGCCGCAGAAATCCAGCATCTCCTGCGTCTCTTGAAGGCCGCCGATCAGCGAACCGGAAAAACTCTTGCGGCCGAATATGAGGCCGAAGACATTCACCGCCAGTGGCTTGTCCGGCGCGCCCACCATGGTGATGTTCCCGTCCCGGCGCAGCATGTGGATATAGGCGTTGATGTCGTGCTCAGCGGCCACCGCGTCCAGGATAAAGTCAAAGCTCCCTGCGTGCCTGGCCATCTCGTCGGCGTTGCGTGACAGCACCACTTCATCGGCGCCCAGGCGCAGCGCGTCCTCCTTCTTGCTGGCGGAGGTCGTAAACACCACCGTATGCGCGCCCAGCGCTTGAGCAAACTTCACGCCCATGTGGCCCAACCCGCCCAGGCCCACAACGCCCACCTTCTTGCCCTTGCTCACGCCCCAGTGGCGCATCGGCGAGTAAGTCGTAATGCCCGCGCAAAGCAGCGGTGCTGCTCCTGCCAACTCCAGGTTGCCCGGGATGCTCAAAACAAAATGCTGGTGCACGACAATGCTGTCCGAGTACCCGCCGTACGTAGCGCCGCCCAGATCGCTGTCCGGCGAGTTATAGGTGTAAACGCCGTTGGGGCAGAATTGCTCGAAGTGGTCGCGGCAGTTAGGGCAGGTCAGATCGGCGCCCACCAGGCACCCCACGCCCACAATGTCGCCGGCCTTGAACTTCGTCACCCCCGAGCCAACGCTCGTCACCCGGCCAACAATCTCATGGCCCGGAACGCAGGGATAAATCGTGGGCATTATGTCGGCCCACTCGTTGCGCACGGTGTGCAGATCGGAGTGGCACACGCCGCAGAAAAGAATCTCAATCTGCACGTCGTTCTCATTCGGGTCGCGCCGTGCGATCGTGGTAGAAGCAAACGGCGATTTTGCACTGGCTGCAGAGTAGGCTTTTGCGTTGTACATGAGGCAACCTCAAATCTCTTGTTGTTGATCAACGTTCTTGTCAACGGCCTTCGAGGCCGCCATCTTCCTTATCCGCTCTTGATCGAAACTCGCTCTCCATCGTGCGATTCCTCCCGCCCTCTACTAGAAAAACAGCAGATAGGTCGCGTTGAAGGTGACTGCATTGCTGACCCGCGGCGTGATGGCCTGCCCGCGAATGTAACTCAATCCTAAGGTCGCGAACTGCCCCTTGCGGACCGGCAGCGAGTAACTCCCCGTCGCAGTAGCGCCGTCGCGCCACACGGTCTTGCCCTGTGTCACCAGCGCGTCAGTCAGGTAGTGGCTATGACCGCCATAGGTGGAAACAAAAGAAAGCATATCGTCCGGGCGCGAGCGGAACGGAGCCTTCTGGTACACGCGAGCCTCGTAGTAAAGATCGTAAGCATTGAAGCGCGCGGCCGCCTGGATGAAACTGCCGCCCACGTAAAGGCCGTGGCCCGGCTGAGTCGGTGAAGGCTGGCGGAGTTGATAGTCCAGCAGGGCGAACTCGGCGTGGTTGCCCGGCTCCTTCTTGCCATCGGCAAAGCTCAGGTAGGGCGTGTTGTTGTGCATGTACCCGGTGCGGATCCACAACATGGGCGCTTCGGCTGCCGGCCGCTGGTAGCCGCCTTCCTCAATCACAAGCAGCTTGTCTCCATGGGGCACGGGGCGAAAGCCGCTGTGATTGCGCTCCACTTCAGTGGGCCCGCCGTCAGCATCGACGCTGCGCTGAAACCCGGATTTCAGATAGGTATACTTCGGCCCGTTCACGCGAAAATTGACGCCCGGCGTGGTCAGAGGGAAGTAGGACATGCCCACCTCATAGGGCAGAACCGCATACACGCCCTGCGGGCCGGTGCTCGTGTTGCCGCCCACAAAGAGGCCAATGAAGTCCAGACCATTCGAAGTGTACCCGGCTTTCATCTCCACGCGGTCCTTGCTGAACTCCTTGTAGAAATACAGATCCCACAACTGGAATGCCTTCGGCCCAGCCGGGTTCCAACTCACCCAGTTAAAGACGCTGCCGGCATAGAACTGTGCATGCTTCAGGTGCAATTGGCGCAGGTCGGCGCTCAGAATGGGTTGAAGCATGAAGTTCGCGAAAGGGCGCTGCCCGACGTAGGCCTGCTGGTCGGCAGAGACGGGAGCCGCGATGGTGTTCTGCACAAACTGTGAAAGCGAGATCGCGCGAAGCGCCACGCCCTTGCTGAAAAGCTCCCGGCGGAAGCCGGAATTGACATCGACGATGCTGTCGGCGATCGGAGGCATCGCCACATCGCCGCCAAGATAGTTCAGGCCCTCAATGGAACGCGCTTCGTTCTGCGAGGGCGCGGCAGGGCTTGGCGCATCCGGCGTGTCCTGGGCATGGCCCCGGAGGACGGCCAATACAAGTGAAATCGTAATGAAAATGATCTTTCGTGCTCTGCCGTTGAATTTCCGCACTCAATTCTCCAGTTGGCCCGGCCCCCGTTTGGCAGGGTATGCCCGCAACTTGATGCTACTGAGAATGGGGCCGGGAGCGGTATCCTGATTCTTCCGGATGATTGCCTATTTCTGTCGATGGAATCATTTTTTGCGCACGAGGGTCTCGTTTGGCGGTAGGCTGAAATGGGAAGCATACTGGAGGCGCCAATGGCAAAGCACGGCTTGAAGAAGGGGACCGCGGTGAACGAGACGGCGGAGTTGCGCGCCGAGTTGGCCCGCGGGATTCTTGCCCATATCGATGGCGAGGGGCCGGTGGCCACGGCTGTGCCCGGGCTGCGGCTCTCGCGCCACAGCGCGGCCACCGAGTGCTATTCAGCCGCCTACGAGCCGGAGCTGGTGGTGTTTGCCCAGGGAGAAAAACGGATCACGGTGGGCGGCACCACGCTGGTTTGCGACGGCAGCAACTTTCTGTTGACCTCGGTGGATCTGCCGGTGGTGGGGCAGATCACCAGGGCGTCAAAGAATGAGCCGTTCATGGGGCTGGTCCTGAAGCTGGAAATGCCAGTGGTGCGCGAGATTCTCAGCCAGGAAGAGTTTCTTGTTCCAGAGGTTTCGTCTGGGACGCGGGGCATCGCGGTGGGCAAGACCCCGCCGGAGTTGCTGCGCGCCTGTCTGCGCCTGCTGGGGCTCCTGGACGCCCCGGCCGATATTCCGTTTCTGAGCGGGCTGATGCAGCGGGAGGTTCTTTACCGCGTGCTGCGATCGCCGCTGGGCAAGCACCTGCGCGCCATCGCCACCCTCGGTGAGCAGAGCAACCGCACCGCAAAAGCTGTTGCCTGGCTCAAGACAAATTACGCCAAACCCCTCCGCGTTGAAGAGCTCGCCACCGTCGCCCAGATGGGCGTCTCCACCTTCCACCACCACTTCCGCTCGCTCACCGCCATGAGCCCGCTCCAATACCAAAAGCGCCTCCGCCTCCACGTCGCCCGCCTCCGCATGCTCACTGAAGGCATTGATGCCGCCAGCGCCGCCTTCGACGTCGGCTATGAAAGCGCCAGCCAATTTAACCGCGAGTACAGCCGCCTCTTCGGCCGGCCGCCCATGCGCGACATGAAAGCCAGCCGCCTCTCCAGCCTTGCAACCACTGTCAATTAATGTTGTGTCTCAAAAGTTCACATCATAATTCTCGCTGCCAACCTGAGCACCAAAAATGACGCGGTCATCCTGAGCCCCCCAAAAGGCGCCGTCATCCTGAGCGAACGCGCGCCCCAAGCGCTCTTCAGCTTGGGGGTGGTGAGTCGAAGGATCTGCATTTGCTCCCGCACAACCCCGGTGACCTAGGCCCGGGGTGGAGTTCGGGGGTGGTGAGTCGAAGAATCTGCATTTGTTCTGCAATGGAACTCGAAGACATCACAGCAACTGCAGCCCAGAGCCCCAAACCGCCGACTCGGAGCCAACTCGCCACATGCCCATCCGGCAACAGCCGCCCTCAAATGCAACCAATCCATACCGCTCACATCCAATAACCATGGACACTCCCGCCCTTCCCCCGGGCCAGACCCACCCCGTTCCTCTCTCCGGCGCCCAGCCTCTTCGCCTCCCCTTTGACAACTCCTACGCGCGCCTCCCCCAGCACTTCTACGCGCGCGTGGCCCCAACGCCGGTCGCTGCGCCCAGCCTCGTCAAGCTCAATGTCGAACTCGCCCTCGCCCTCGGTCTTGATCCGGAGGCGCTCATGAGCCCGCAAGGGATCGAAGTTCTCTCCGGCAACCACGTGACCGAGGGCGCCGAGCCTGTGGCCTTGGCCTATGCCGGCCACCAGTTCGGTCATTTCGTGCCCCAACTCGGCGATGGCCGCGCCAACCTCCTCGGTGAACTCGTAGCGCCCAACGGCCTCCGCTACGACGTCCAACTCAAAGGCTCCGGCCGCACACCATTCTCCCGCGGAGGCGACGGCCGCGCCGCGCTCGGTCCCGTCCTTCGTGAGTACATCGTCAGTGAAGCCATGGCCGCCCTCGGCGTTCCCACTACGCGTGCCCTCGCCGCCGTCGCCACCGGAGAAGCCGTCTACCGCGACACCGTCCTGCCCGGCGCCGTGCTCACGCGCGTGGCCGCCAGCCATCTGCGCATAGGCACCTTCCAGTACTTCGCCGCGCTCCACGATACTGAAGGCATCCGCACCCTCGCCGATTACGCCAACGCCCGCCACTATCCTGAGGCCGCCAACTCCACACAGCCCTGCCTCGCGCTGCTCGAGGGCGTCATCGCCCGTCAGGCCCAGCTCATCGCTCAGTGGATTCTCCTCGGCTTCGTCCATGGCGTCATGAACACTGACAACACGTCCATCTCCGGCGAAACCATCGATTACGGCCCCTGCGCCTTCATTGAGGCCTACGATCCCGCCGCTGTCTTCAGCTCCATTGACCACGGCGGCCGCTATGCCTATGCCAACCAGCCCCGCGCTGCGCTTTGGAATCTCGCCCGCCTGGCTGAAGCCTTGCTTCCCGTTCTGGCGCTGGAGTCAGGCAGCGAAGAAGCCGCCGTGGCCGCGGCCAATCAGGCGCTCAAAGCCTTCGAGCCGCAGTTTCAAGCCGCACGCACTGCCGGCCTGCTCCGCAAGCTCGGCCTCTTTGCCCAGCGCGAAGCAGACCCGGCCCTCGCTGAAGATCTGCTCCAGCTCATGGCCGAAAATCAAGCCGACTTCACCCTCACCTTCCGCAGGCTTTCGGATGCCGCGGCCTCGCCGCAAGCCGATGCTGCCGCGCGCGCATTGTTTGCCAACCCCGCAGCCTATGACGATTGGGCCGCTCGCTGGCGCGCTCGCCTCACTGAAGAATCGCAAGATCTCCCCGCGCGCGCAGCCGCCATGCGCAAAATCAATCCCGCCTTCATCCCCCGCAACCACCTCGTTGAAGAAGTGCTGAATGCCGCAACGCTGCGCCAGGATTTCCAGCCCTTTGAAACCTTGCTCACCGTCATGTCGCACCCCTTCGACGACCGGCCGGAGTTCGAGCCCTACGCCACACCCGCTCGCCCCGAGCAGCGCGTCCTCCAGACCTTCTGCGGAACCTGAGCGGTCACCCCGCTCAATTCGATTGACACCCTCCCGCGCCTCCTTTAACTCTCCTTCAAGCAACAACGGAGGTCAGGGTGGCAACAGCGCCAGCGGTTCAGCAGTCAAGGTGGAAATGGCATGTGCGCGGAACCTGGAGCGCGCGACAAGATCGCGTGCCCTCGGCCGTGTGGCTCGGCATCCTGTGGGTGGGAATCATCGCCGGATTCGGCGTCGATATTCCTCACTTCCTCCACATGAATCCCCCCGCGCCCAAGATGGTCCATGTCCATGCCGCTGTCTTTACCATCTGGCTGCTGCTGCTCACCGCACAGGTGCTCCTCGTTCTGCGCGACCGCGTCGCGCTCCACCGCAAGCTGGGCGTCTTTGCGGTTGTCTGGGCAGGCCTCATGGCCGTGATGGGCCCGTGGGCCATTGTGGCCGCGGTGCTCAGGGCAGCGCGCCTCCACGGCCCATTCCCCTACCCGTTCATCGCCACGCACGTCGTCGATCTCGGCGGCTTTCTGATTCTTCTTGTCCTCGGCATCGCCCTGCGAAAAAATCCCGCCGCCCACAAGCGCATCATGATCCTGTCCACCGTCTGCCTCGCCGATCCGGGGTTCAACAGGTTGTTGCAGGTCTTTGACAAATGGCTACCCGACCCGCAATCCCCGCTCCCTTGGTTCTTCAACGTCTTCTACGGCAACCTGCTCATCATCTTCCTCATGCTCGCCTGGGACTGGCGTAAGCGCCGCCTGGTGCGCTCCCACGTGGTGGCTTCAGCCGCGCTCGTCGCGGCGTTGTATGTTGCCTCGATGATGGAGTTTTGGGAGCCGTGGAGGGCCCTTACGCTCGAGTGGGTCAAGGCCTGGTTGACGATCTTCGCCTAGGGTTTCACTGATCCAGTCGATGCCTTGAAAGGGCACGACTTCGCTGCTTGCGAAAAACTCAATTCGGAGGGGTGCTCGCCGCGGCGAGTAACAGGGCACGACTCGGGGTACCCTCTGGGTCGCGTGCCGTAAATGCTTGAACAATAAGGAGGGCTTTACAGGCTGCGGAAAAACTCGAGACGGAGAGAGGCGGGGGTTTCAACCCCCGCATAAGGCCAACAAAATGAATGTCGGCTTCAGCCCCGGACGAAATATCCCACGCATTTTGCTCGAATTGATGCCTTTTTCCGCAGCCTCTTTAGTCCCTCCGGGTCTCTGATCTGCCGATTTGAAATCAATTCAGGCGTTTTTCCGCAGCCTGTTGAGTCCCTGCTCCATTCCTCACCCGCGGGCCTCCGCCAATCAGCCCATTTTTTCGCGCACTCCAGGCAACGCTTTATCAAATCCTCAGGCTATCTGGCCCAAAATGCTATGACCCCGCGGCGCACAAAGCAAACAACTCCCCCTCCCCTATACTGATCCGGGACGTCCCGGTTGCCCAACCCCGCGCCCCCAGGAGCACCGCGCCCATGGTCGAATCCCGCATCAAGCCGTTCCCGCAGGCCCAGGCCGAGCAGGCGCAGCGGGCCCACCAGACGCGCATCTTTCGCCGCAACCAGCTCTTCGGCCTCCTCCTCATCGCCGCAGCCATCCTCGCCTGGTGGCTCTTCCACACCAACCCCCGCTGGATCTTCCCGCCCGGATGGTGGCGACCGTGACTCCTTCGCAAACAACCAGCGCCCCTGCTGCCGACCCATTAGCTGTCCTCCTGCTCGGCCCCACCGGCAGCGGCAAAACCGCCCTTTCCCTCGCCCTCGCCGAGCGCTTCGCCGGCGAAATCGTCAGTTGCGACTCGGTAGCTGTCTACCGCGGCATGGACCTCGGTACCGCCAAGCCCACCCCGGCCGAACGCGCCCGCCTGCCTCACCACCTCATCGACGTTTGCGACCCCGATCAGCCCTTCACCGCCGGAGCCTACAGCCGTGCCGCCCGCGCCGTCCTCGCCCAGATCGCCGCCCGCGGCAACCTCCCCATCGTCACCGGTGGAACCGGCCTCTACCTCCGCGCCCTCACCGAAGGACTCTTTGCCGGCCCCGCCCGACAGGCCGACCTCCGCGCCCGACTCCAGCGCAGCCTCGCCCGCCACGCCGAGTCTTGGCTTCACCGCCTCCTCCACCGCCTCGATCCCGCCTCCGCCGCCCGCATCCACTCGAACGACACCCCCAAGCTCATCCGCGCCATTGAGGTCTGCCTCGCCTCCCGCGCTCCGCTCTCCCAGGTGCTGGACTCCCCGGCCGCTCGCGACCCCCTCACCGGCTTCCGCCTTCTCCGCATCGGCCTCAACCCGCCCCGCCAGCCCCTCTACGATCGCCTCAACCGCCGCGCCGCCGAAATGTTCGCCTCCGGCCTCATCGACGAAACCCGCACCCTCCTTGATAACTACGGCCCCGTCAAGGCCCTCGACTCCCTCGGCTACCGGCAAGCCCTCCAAGTGCTCAGGGACTCTCTGCCGGTCAAAGAGGCGGTAGCCTCAGCCCAACAAGGCCATCGCAACTACGCCAAGCGCCAGCTCACCTGGTTCCGCCGCGAGCCCCACGTCCACTGGATCCCCGCCTTTGGCGACCAGCCGGAGACACTTTCCACAGCGGCCGGGTTAGTGCACGCAGCTCTCTCCTGATCCTGCCGTGCTCTCCCCCTTGCCCTGCCGCTGCTTCTGGGAGCATCCTGTCCCCATGAAAATTCCAGCAATCCTCCCATCTCTGGTTCTGCTGTCCGCTGCTCTCGCCCTCTTCCACACCCCCTCCACCGCCGCCGCCCAGCCGGAAATCCCCACCCCAAAAATCTGGCCTTCCCAGCCCCCGCCTAGCATCCCCTTCGCCCCCTCCACTGAACTCACCGGAATCGCCTTTACCGGTCGCCGCGCCCAATACGGCCATGCCGACACCTGGTATCCCTCCTGGGCCGCCAATGGAAACCTCTACTCCCCCTGGACCGACGGCGAAGTGAACGGCGTTAACTCCTCTTCCGCCGGCCCCAACGCAACCACCGGCTACGCCGCCATCCTCGGTGACGATCCCCTCTCCCTCCGCATTACCGCCGCAGCCACCTATCCCTCCGCCCCCGCTCCCTATGAAGGCCGCTACCCCTCCGCAAGCCTCGTCTACCGCGGCGTCTGGTACTACGGAACCTACTGCCTCCATGAAACCCCCGGCAAGCACCTCAACTGGGACGTCCTCGGCCCCTTCGCCGGCTTTCGATCCTCCACCGACTACGGCAAGACCTGGCATCAAACCACCCACTCCTGCGGTCAGCCTCTCTTCCCTGAGCCCGGCCATTTCGCCGCCAAAGTCAAAATGGGTGCACCCCACATCGTCGACTTCGGCCAGCAGATGCAGCACTCGCCCGACGGCAAAGCCTACCTCGTAGCCCACGGCGCTTCCGACCCCGATCCCCAGCCCCGCGCCGCTGACCTCAGTTGGATTACCGCCGACGAAATCTATCTCGCCCGCGTCAAACCCAGCCCGGCCAACATCGACAACCCATCGAAGTATGAGTTCTTCGCCGGCCACGACCCCAAGGGCAACCCAATCTGGACCCATGACTTCGCCGCCATCAAGCCCCTGCTCAAGTGGGATAACCACATGGGCTCCGTCACCATCACCTATGACGCTCCGCTCGGCAAATACCTCATGGTCGTCACCGACGGCGGAAACACCATCTCCAAATTCGATACCTATATCCTCGAATCCAGCCAGATCACCGGTCCCTTCAAGCTGGTCGTCTATATGAAGGACTTTGGCGAGCAAGCCTACTTTGCCAACTTCCCCTCAAAATTCATAAGCCCAGACGGCAGAACCCTATGGCTCTCTTACTCCGCCAACTTTACCAACGGGTATCTGGGCACAAAATTCGCATCCAATCCCGAGGGTAGCGGCTACTGGTGGACCCTTCAGGAACTGCGCCTTCTTGGCCCCGAAGGATCGAAATGAGTCAGGATCGGTTCCCCCGCATCCATTTAAACTAGGCAGCATGGCGCGGCCTACATTCTTTAGCCGCCCGCAGCTTTTCGTAACTCGGATCGGAGTTCCCCGTGGCAGACACAATCTACGATGTGGCAATCCTTGGCGGCGGTCCCGCCGGTTACACCGCGGCCATCCGCGGCGCGGAATACGGCCTCAAAGTTGCCCTGATCGAAACCTCTGCCAAACTCGGCGGAACCTGCCTCCACGTCGGCTGCATCCCCACCAAGGCCCTCCTCTTCAACGCCGAAATCTGGGACCACCTCAAGCACGCCTCCGAACTGGGCATTGACGGCATCGCCACGCCCACCCTCAACTGGTCCGCCGTCCTCAAGCGCAAAGACGCCATCATCGCCAAGCACGTCAAAGGCCTCGACTTCCTCTTCAAAAAACACAAGATCGCTCGCATTGAAGGCTTCGGCCGCCTCACCGGCCCCGCCCAATCCGGCGTCCACTCCGTTGAAGTCACCGCCGCATCCGGCGAGGTCAGCCAGATAAAAGCGAAAAACATCCTCCTCGCCACCGGCTCCTCCGCCAAAATGCTCCCCGGCCTCCAGCCCGGCCCCCGCATCCTCACCAACATTGAAATCCTCTCCCTCCCCCAGCCGCCCAAATCCCTCATCGTCATCGGCGCAGGCGCAGTCGGCCTCGAGTTCAGCTCCATCTTCCGCAGCTTCGGCACTGAGGTCTCCATCCTCGAGTTCCTCCCCCGCATCGCTCCCGTCGAAGACGAGGAAGTCTCCAAAGAGCTAACCCGCCTCTTCAAAAAGCGCGGCATCGACGTCAACACCGGCGCAAAAGTTGAAAAAGTCGAAGAGACCCCCACCGGCGTCAAAGTCACGTTCACTGACGCCAACGGCAAACCGCAATTCAAGGAAGCCGAAAAAGTTCTCGTCGCCGTCGGCCGCGCCGGACGCACCGAAAACATCGGCCTCGAAAAAACCAAAATCGAACTCGACCGCGGCCTCATCAAGGTCAATCAAGCCCAGCAAACCGCCGAGCCCGGCATCTACGCCGTCGGCGACATCGTCTCCGGCCTGCCCCAGCTCGCCCACGTCGGCGCAATGAGCGGCATGGTCGCCGTCGCCAGCATCGCCGGCCGCAAATTCCGCCCCGTCCGCCGCGACCGCATCCCCGGCTGCACCTATACTGAGCCCCAGATCGGGTCCGTCGGCCTAACCGAGACCCAGGCCAAAGAACAAGGCTATGAGTTGAAAGTCGGTAAATTCCCCTTCGCCGGAAACTCCAAGGCCACCATCCTCGGCAACCACGACGGCTTCGTCAAAATCGTCTCCGACGCAAAATACGGAGAAATCCTCGGCGTCCACATCCTCGGCCCTCAAGCCACCGAGTTAATCGCCGAAGCCGTAGCCGTAATGGAGTTAGAAGGCACAGTCGAAGAAATGATGTTCACCATCCACGCCCACCCCACCCTGTCCGAGTCTCTCCTCGACGCCTACGGCGCAGTAGAAGGCATGGCCATCAACGCATAACGCGCAAAAAGCCAGCCCTTGAAGGGCTGGCTTTTCATTGTCCTCGTCTGTAATCGCAGCGCCGCTACAACTCCGTAGACTGCCCCGCCACCAACTCCTTCGCCTTGGCAATAAACTCCGCCAGCGCCATCGACCCCTGGTCGCCCTTTCCTCGCGTCCGCACGCTCACCGCGCCCAGCGCCTCTTCCTTGTCGCCGAACACCAGAATGTACGGCGTCTTCTGGTTCGCAAAATCGCGGATCTTCGCGTTCATCTTCTCGTTGCGCGAGTCCGTTTCCACCCGCAGTCCCGCGTCCGTCAGCGCCTTCTCCACCTTGGCCGCATACTCCGCATGCCGCTCGCTGATCGGCACCAGTCCCACCTGCACCGGCGCAAGCCACAGCGGAAACGCCCCCGCATAGTGCTCAATCAGCACCCCAAAGAACCGCTCCACCGAACCGAACAGCGCCCGATGCACCATCACCGGCTGATGCCGCTCCCCGTCCTCGCCCACATACTCCAGCTCAAACCGCGCCGGCAAATTAAAGTCGAACTGCACCGTCGACAGTTGCCACAACCGCCCCAGCACATCCACCAGCTTCACATCGATCTTCGGCCCGTAGAATGCCGCTTCGCCGGGAATCGTCTTGTACGCAATGCCCTTCGAGTCCAATGCTTTCTTGAGTCCCCCGACGGCAAGCTCCCAGTTCTCGTCCGACCCTGCATAATGCGCGCGATCGTTCGGATCCCACGTCGAGAGTTCAACCTTGAACTCCTTGAACCCGAATGTCGTCAGCACCGCTTCCGCAAAATCGATGCAGGCCACCACCTCGTCCACAATCTGACCCGGCGTGCAGAAAATGTGCGCGTCGTCCTGCGTAAACCCGCGTACCCGCAACAGCCCGTGCATCGTGCCCGAGCGCTCGTAACGGTAAACGTTGCCTAACTCGGCATAACGCTGGGGCAGGTCGCGATAACTGCGCGGCGAGTTCTTGTAAATCAGAATGTGCCCCGGGCAGTTCATCGGCTTCAGCCGGTACTCGGCATCATCCAGTTCCATCGGGGTATACATGTTGCCCGAATAAAATCCCTCGTGTCCGCTGATCTTCCACAACTCGCGCCGCATCACGTGCGGCGTGTAGACCAGCAGATAGCCGCGACGAAGGCACTCCTCGCGCATCCAGTCTTCCATGATCTTGCGGACAATCCCGCCCTTCGGATGCCAGAACACCAGACCCGGCCCCGCAATCTCCTGAATGCTGAAAAGGTCCAGTTGCTTGCCCAGCACGCGGTGGTCGCGCTTGGCCGCCTCTTCCAGCCGCGCAAAATGCGCGTCCAGATCTTTCTGCGAGAAAAACGCCGTCCCGTGAATCCGCTGCAACTGCGGATTCTTCTCGTCGCCCAGCCAGTACGCCCCGGCCAGTGCGGTCAACTTCACCGCCTTCACGCGGCCTGTCGAGGGCACGTGCGGCCCCCGGCAAAAATCCAAAAACTTCCCGTTGCGATAGAAGCTCACCTCCGCGCCCGGCTCCGTGAACTTGGTCACAAAGTGCGTCTTCATAAAGTCGCCGTCGCGCTCAAACTCCTCAAGCGCCTGCTCCCGCGGCTCATGCTCGCGCACAAACTTCTCGTCCCGCGCAATCACCTCGGCCATCTTGGCCTCAATCACCGCCAGGTCCTCCGGCGTGAACGGCTTCTCGCGATAAAAATCATAGAAGAATCCCGACTCCGTCGCCGGCCCGTGTCCCAGCTTGGTCTCCGGAAACAACTCCAGCACCGCCGTCGCCATCACGTGCGCGGCCGAGTGCCGCACCACCTTCAGCGCCTCCGGATCCTTCTCCGTAATCAACTCCAGTCGGGTGTCCTCCGTCAGCGGAGTAGCCAGGTCCACCAGCCGCGGTCCCGCTGCATCCTCGGCCGCATACATCGCCGCCTCGCCCTCCACCGCAGTCCCCGTCACAGCGGCGCCCAAAGGCGTCAGCCGCGCCACCACAGACGCTGCCGCCAGCCGCGGCGAAATCGAGTTGGCAATTTCAAAAGGCGTCGTGCCGGACGGAACTTCACGAACCGCTCCGTCCGGTAGGTGTACGGCGATTGTCTGCTTGCTCATGATAGGTAGGGGTCCAGTGCGGCCGCCGCTCTGAAAAAAACGGCCAACACTCTGAGGATAGAAGCTTTCGGCCTATCCCGTCGAGCGGCAATCCGCCCCCGGTCTCAAATCCGCGCCAATCCGAAACCCCGTCCCTCACCCGAACAGGGGAGTAACGGCTGCCCCGAAAGACCGCCCCAACTGCCTGTCTGTGGAATGGCAAGTCAGGTTCCCCCGCGCTAATGTCATCTCGTGGCTGGCAGAATGCTGCCAGGAAGCGAGGGACATCCCATGCAGGTTCTCTGCAAAAGCACCAACGGAAACGCCGAAACCCAATGCTGTGTCTGCGGTCAGGGTTTCATCATGTTCTGGGAGCGCCAGTCGCACATGGACCGCGCCGAGGCCCTCCGCGAAATTCAAAAAATGCTGCTCAGCCATCACCGCACCTCTCCCGGCCCACAGGCTCATCCCACCAATGGCTTCCTCGTCCCCGAGTGGGACGGCCCCATCGCCTACTCCGGCGCCGCCATCCTCGGCCATGCACCATCTTGGGCGCTTTAGTATCAAGACCGGTTGATTCTGTAATTGCGGCCACCAATCCGGGCGCCCCACCGCAGGTAGCCAAAATTTCTATGAACCTTTGCCCCGCCCCAGCGAATCCACTCTCTGGCAGAGGCAAGGAAGCAACCATGCGCTGGATTTCGTTGTTGTTCTGGGTCGTTCTCTGTTTCGCCGTCGCCGGTGTCAGCGGTTCCTTTACCGCCAACGAGATCCCCACCTGGTACCGCACTCTCGTCAGGCCCGCCATCGCCCCGCCCAACTGGCTCTTTGGCCCCGTCTGGACCCTGCTCTACGCCATGATGGCCGTCGCCGCCTGGCAAATCTCGCAGGCTGCTCCCTCGTCCCTGCGCACCTGGGGCCTGCTCCTCTTTCTCGTCCAGTTGGCGCTCAACTTCGCCTGGTCGCTCATCTTCTTTCGCTACCACGCCATCGGTGCCGCCCTCGTTGAAGTCGTCCTCCTCTGGGCAGCCATCGCCGCCAGCACCTTCGTCTTCAGCCGCGTATCCCCCGCCGCCGCCTGGCTCATGGCGCCCTATCTGGCCTGGGTCACCTTCGCCTCATTCCTCAACGGCGCTTACTGGCGCCTCAATTAGCCGCGTCACGCCTCCGCTTCCTCGTGATACTCCGTCTCGGTATTGATCGCCCACAGGTTCTCCTTGCCCGCGATCCCCTCCACAAGGTTGTCCACCGCCGTCATCGCCGTCAGCATCGAGTGGTCCTGGTTGTTGTACTTGTGCATCCCGTTCCGCCCCACCAGAAACAAATTCTCAAACCCATTCGTAAATCTGCGAATCGCGTCGAACCGGCTATAGCTGCCAAAGTAGGCAGGGTAAGTCTTTGGTGCCCGCACCACGTGCCAGTCTTCCACGTCCTCGGCCCGCACCATCCCGATCCTCACCGCCTCTTCCGTTGCCAGTCTCGCCATCTCCTCATCGGTAAGCTGCCACACCTCATCGCACTCGTTGCAGAAGTACTCCAGCCCAATCCACACCTTGTCTTCGCTCGCCACCAGCCACGGGCTCCAGTTGTTGAAGATCTGCAATCGCCCCAGCTTCACCTCCGGATCCTGAATATAGATCCAGTTGTCCTTCAGCCGTCCCCCGTCCTCCGCCGCCACAGCCAGCTTCTTCGCCAGCAACCCAACCACGATAAAGTCCCGATACATGAGCCCTTCGCTCACCTCGCTCACTTCCTTCGGCGCCTCATCCCCAAACGCCCGAATCAGATCCTTAACCGCCATCGTCGAGAAAAAATAGTCGCCGTCAAACCTCATCCGCTCGCCCGCCCCATTCTCCGCCTCAACCCACACCACCCGATCGCCCTCAACATGAACGCGGTCCACCGCCATCCCCATGTGAATCTCGCCGCCCCCCGCGCCCACCAACTCAGCCAAATGCTCCCACAGTTGCCCCGGCCCCAGCTTGGGGTAAAGAAATCTCTCAATCAGTGAAGTCTCCGTGGCCCGCTGATCAATCGCGCCCGTCTTCCCAATCCGCAGAGCCTTCTTCACAAAATGCCC
>Ga0302320_10008409_pt1 | contig 22488 bp, 18 predicted proteins | sample Bog_T0_3_FD_202130 | JGI IMG/M metagenome (GOLD analysis project Ga0302320, IMG submission 202130) | Peat permafrost microbial communities from Stordalen Mire near Abisko, Sweden - Bog_T0_3 | ecosystem: Environmental > Terrestrial > Soil > Wetlands > Peat | place: Sweden: Abisko, Stordalen Mire... | reverse complement strand
CACGTGCTGGAAGAGGCTCGCAAACGCAGGGGCGTCTCGCAACTTGAGGCGGCAAAGCTGCTTGGTCTTTCACAGCCGATGCTCTCTCATATAGAGACGGGGCGCAGGAACCTGAGCGCCGATGTTGCCCGCAGGGCTGTTGAACTTTTCGGCGCTGACCCGACTGTTCTGCCTCTCTCTGTCAAAGAGAGACATACGGAGCAAGAACTTGCAACTGAACTAGCATCCTTAGGCTATCCAGGGTTCGCGCATCTCAAGGGGCTCCTACGAAACCCGGCTGAAGTCTTGTTTGACGCTCTTGATCGATCCGACCTGGACGTGCGCGTTACTGAGGGACTTCCTTGGCTTGTCCTGCATTATGCGAACCTAGACTGGTCTTGGTTGATTCAGGAATTGAAGTTACGCAATCGCCAGAACCGTCTCGGCTTTGTTGTGTCACTTGCCGAACGCATGGCCGGATCACTGGTTTTCCACGATGTTCTACACCGCCTCAAATTGGTTAAACATGAGCTTGAAGAGGCACGCCTCGCTAACGTGGACACGCTGTGCCAGGGATCGTTGCCGATTTCGCGCAGGAAGCACGTTCGGTCTCTTCGATCCAGATTGGCTGCTCATTGGAACCTGGATACTCGCATGACGGAGGCTGATCTTGTCCATTACGCTGCCTGAGCCCTGGCTCTCTTTCCTGCGCGCCCTCGAACCGATTGCTGGGGAGCCGACGCCACATACACGCAACGCTAGAGGGCGTCGAACGCTCTAAGTGGAGCGTAACAATCACCCCAAGCGTCTGCGAGGAGTGTCTGGTCGCGAATGCGATGCTCGGGCTTAGACGTGATCTCTCCGTTATTCTGCAACGGCCGAGATTTAACAATGAACGCGGGCAGCAGTTGGATCGGGGCGCTGCCTCCAGCCGATTTGCCACCATTCGACCGACGGCGGATTTATGTCCGAACGTGTGTAAACTCACATCGGAGACGCTTCGTGGTCGGTGGCTGTTGGAATCGGATTTCTTGTCCGCCGGGTTTTTAGCGATTTTGCCACCTAATTGGTGCAAAATTCGGTGGCCATTCTGGTGGCTGTTGGCTGTCAACTTTTCTGCTTTTGACTGCGGAACATTGCAAGAGTCCATGTCCGCGTAAGTGCATGATAAAACTAGGTTTATTCAGCATATTGCGAGTAATTGCGATTCCCTGCAAAGCGTCAAAATACTGACTCAAAATCCGTCGGAGGCAACTCCATGGGGGTTCAACTCCCCCTCCCGGCACCACTTCTTTAATCTGCAAGCAACTTATTTTAAGTAACTTACAGCCGCAAAGAGACAGTGATAGAGTGATGTCGCAGCTCGAAAGTATGATTTTTAGGTACAAAAGCAGGTACAGTGCGCATCCTCTTTATCTTGAGTAATTTAGAAAGCATCGTTGTTTTCTTCGATAGATCGACTTCGTCTCGTTGCTCTTAATTGCAGTCGATTACGGAGTGACCAGCGGACAAATTGTCCGCCCAAGCCGCTGCAATGACGAAGCGCTGCGCCGGATCATGAACATCGTGGAGATGCCGGACAGAATGGCGGAAAATCTCGTCAGGTTCATCCATTGCGGTCATCGTCCGTGAAGCTTTCGACGGCTTCGAAAGCTAGCCCAACCCATCTTCCACGGTATGCTTGCACAGAGTATTGAGTAAGTTTTGGGCGCGACCCTGGGGGGGCCGAGAGCAGAGGCTTTGTTTTCGGTAGTTGGTGCAAGTGCTTCTCGGCGGATGGTGATGATTCGCCGGCTTCCCTTACAGATTCGCCTTCGCCAGTCGCCGCAGGAAGGCGCCCTTGGCGGCATGTGTTTTACGAAGCTCCTCCATTGTCAACTGGAAGCCGGTTTCATCTTCTTGGCGAATAGCCAAGTCATGCAGATCCACTAACAGAATCACGGCCCGCTCGTAATCCTTCGGCTGCCGCTTCTCGATATACGCTTCCACCTGCTTCCAGACCGCCTTCTCGCGCTTCGCCAGACCTTCCAGGTACACCGCGCGATCCGCCTCGTCCTTCGCTTTCTTCCGTGCTGCATCCGCCGCTCGCTTCGCACTCAATTGCCTTGCCCTCTCATCCGCGCGGACTCGTGATGCTGTCAAGAGCTCCTTGACTGTGCGCCGTTCGATTGCTCCATGGCTCAATGCGGCGGCGTTCTCCCTTTGAAAGCGTTGCAGAAGTTCGAGCCTGCACCGCTCACTGGACTCTGACAGAAAGTCGATGAGCAGGTCATCTTTTTCGTTCGCAGGCAAGCCCCGAACCCAGGTTGCAAGTTCCTTCCGCGATGGCCCTTTTTTCAACGGCGCAGAAACGGAGGCTGCAACTTCGACGAGATCCTCATCGATTCCAAGAAATTCGATCAACGAATCAAGGGGCGCTGACAATTCCCGCAGGCCGGCAGGCACCGGTGGCTCCAATGCATCCCCAGGTAACTCGTCATCTTGCGCACACATGAGCCACCCGAGATACAAGCTGCGAAGATCGCCCCGAAGCAGGTCGGAGCGCAAGGACACCAGCGAACCCATCCAGCCAGTGCCATCGTCCCAGTCGTCGTCGGACTCGACTTCACTTTCAAAGCTGACAATCACGAACTGTCCGGCACTTCGTACTCGCGTGGACTTGCCTGGCAGAATCGACTTGAGATGTTTGAAGTCGACGAGTTCCTGCGGCAAGCGAAGATGGAATTCTCGCGTCCCCCAATTTGTCACATAGACAAATGCATCGAAATACTTCTCCAGAAGTTTGAGTGGATCGGCTTTCAAGTCGCCCCACTCGTAGTGATTCGTAAAACTCGTCGTGGTAATTACGGCGCGCGTGGAGATGGCGCGAAGGGCAGCCATCTCGGTCTTAGTCAGTGCGTGGTGAATTGCTTTGAAGTCGTAATACTGGTATTCGCTCACCTAAAACCCTCTGCGCCAATGGCTGTATGCCACAATCCATTCCGCGCCCGCCGGTATTGGCCTGGGCAACGGAAGATCGAGGATTTCAATCCTCTGCTTGACTCCGTCATGCCGACAAACCGCGACAATCCGACCATCGCGCGTCATGTCCACCTTTTCCACAACTGCCTCCACGCCCAGGATGCTTACGGAGAAGGGCAGCGCAAGATGCTCCTCAATCATCGTAAAGAAGCCGCCGGTCTGTTTTTCGTCACCGTAAGCATCGACCACGGCTTCCTCGATCAGCGCCTCTAGTCTCGCCTTGCTGAGGGACGGAAGGTTGGCTTCCGGCTCAGGTTTCAGCTTCCGAATATCCAACTGAACCACCGCGCGCTTGCCTTGTTTCTGCGTCATATTCCTCCATGCGCTTCGAGAGTATCCGTGCCTGGTCTATTCAGTCCAGTTGTTTGCTGTTCCGTCCCAAACCCCTCATAGGGCGACTTGCAAATCCGATAGCCGATAGCGCTGTAACCTTTTAACCGGCGCGCATACATCCTTGCCAGCATGAGGACCTTGGAATCGACATAGTCGTAAACCCGGACAACGCGTTTCGCATCGTGAAGCCGATGAAGGCGTCCAACGTACTGCTGCAACGTACCCTTCCATGAAATGGGCATTGCCAGAAACAGGGAATCAAGGCGAGCATCGTCAAAGCCCTCTCCGATGTAACTTCCTGTTGCCAGGATGACTCTTGGATTGCCCTCTGGAACTGACGCAATTGCATCCGCGATTGACCGCCGCTGCTTTTTCCCCATGCCGCCTTTCAGTACAAATACGTTTTCAACCCTTCCATCGAGCGCTGTCTCAAAAAACTTGAGATGTTCGGTTCTGGCGGTCAGTAGCAGCGGCGAGCATCCATCTTGTACGGCGCGCAGCAGATCGCCGACGATCAGTTCATTGCGGGCTCTGTCATCGACAAGACCAGCGTACAATTCCTGAATCGTCGTGTCAGCCTGTTCTGGATGAACACAAAACTCTGTCAGACGCGGGATTACCTCATGCTCGAATGGAGAGGAAGCAGTCATTGAACGGGCGCTGAGCTTGTATCGTATCGGACCGCACTGCATATAGATGATGGGATGATGACCGTCCTTGCGCTCAGGAGTCGCTGTCAGGCCAAGCACATATTTCGCTTTCACTTGCTTCAGCACTTGCTCAAAGGTAAAGGCTGACAGGTGGTGGCACTCATCAACAATGACCTGACCGTATTCAGCGACGAAGTCTTTCACTCCGGCTTTGTCGTGACTGCTCTGGATGATGGCAACGTCTACGCATCCACTCGGATCGTTCTTGCCGCCGCCAATTTGTCCTATTGACTCTGCCGGGAGGTTGAGGAACATCCCTAAACGTGCCTGCCATTGATCGAGCAATTGCTGGCGATGGACCAGTACGAGAGCGTTCACTTTCCGTTGCGCAATCATCCAAGCTGCCAAAGCGGTCTTTCCAAATGCAGTGGGAGCGCAGAGAATCCCGTCGTCGTATTCGGCGATCGCGGCGGCGGCGTCGAGTTGCTCCGGCCGCAGCTGTCCTGAAAACTTCACATCTATCGGATGGCCTGCGAATCTCTCATCACGTATTACCGGCTTGATGCGGTGTGCTTCAAATAGCTGTACGAGCTCTGCTATACAGCCTCGCGGCAAGGCTATGTAGTTGGCGAGATCTTCGCCACATGCGATGACTCGTGGCTTATTGAATGTTGGAAGCCGCATAGCCTGGGCTTTGTAGAACTCAGGATTCTGAAAAGCCGCCAGGCGTAGCAGCCTATTCAACATCGCGGAAGGTAGCCCATTTTTCCCTACATATACGAGATTCGAGCGGACAATTTGCACCTGCGCTGGGAACGGTCCCAGAATTTCACGTTCCGCCCTCGCCTTTGACGGCGGCAACGCCCAAGGATCAACATCCTCATCTTCGGCATTGTTGATTCTGACACCGAGGAGGTCTCCGCGCTTTTGCGCTTCCAGCACCACAGCTTCGACGGCGTCAGCAGACATTCTCTTGACGCTTGCCAAAAACTCCCATTGATCTGGATAGGGTCGGAACTCTGCATCAACAAAAACGCTGTTCTTGTTTGCTCGTGGCATCTTTTGCAGCGGAAGAGCTATCAGGTTGCCAAACCCGCCTTTGGGCATGGTGTCCTGGTTGGGAAACAAGCGATCATACGAATCTAGCCCCAACTGGTGGCGAGATTCCATGGTTCGAGTCAAGACTACGCAGCCAAGTTTTCTCGCAGTTGAAGCGGGGATTACTCGTTCAAAAAATATCCAAACATGGCCACCCTTCCCTGATCGTGAGCGTTCCAATACCGCCGGCACGCTCAGTTCGCTGCAGGCGGCTAGAAACGCAACGGTGTCTTCCTGCCATGCCTTCTTGTCGAAATCAACCGCTAGCAGCCAGCATGTCTCATCCTGCAGGAGCGGATATCCTCCTAACGATTGCCCTGGTGTCACTTGAATACACCGAAATGCACAGGATCACAGCAACGGCGACTCGTATAACGGGGGACACCATGCCCTCCATCTACTTGAGCAGTCAACTGCAGAACTTGACACTGCTTCGTTACACCCTGCTGATTGACTACCTCGATCCCAATAACAATGCGGAAAAAGCGGCGCTGGTCCGACAGATCGATCCCGCCGACGCTCAGATCGACAATGTCATGAGTAAGTACGAAAGCCTGATCGATTCCCCTGAGGATAGACGTCTTTTCGAGGCGCTCAAATCGGCTCGGAAACGATACGACGAGTGCTATATCGGTGTTCTGCGTCTAAGCCGCGAGGGCGAAATCGTTGAAGCTCAGAATCTGATCGGGACTCAGCTCATTCCCCTGCGCAATGTCTATCTGAAGGCTGCCGAGGCGGAAGTTGCATGGAACAAAGCCGATGCGGACGATTCTATTAACGAAATCACGAAAGCAGTGAACTGGACCTCAACCAGCATCCTGATCTGTCTGGTCTTCGGTGTGGGAATTGCTTGCTTCGCCCTTGTCATCCGCAAGCGTTTGCAAATCGAACGCAAACTCCAAGAAAGCGAAGATCGATTCCATGAGGTCTTTGAGCACGCGGCCGATTGTATCGTCATCACTGACATTCACGCGAATATCCAGTTTGCGAATCCCGCCTTCATCGCGATGACGGGATACTCCAGAGAGGAAGTCCTGGGGCAGAGACCCCGTCTGCTGCAATCCGGGCTCATGCCCGCGGCATTTTATGAGGAACTTTGGAAAACCATCCGGTCCGGCAAGACTTGGCACGGCGACGTGATCAATCGGCGCAAAAATGGAACTCTCTACAACGAGGAGATGCGTATCTCTCCGATTCGGGCTGCGAACGGTGTAACCACTGGCTATATGGCCATCAAGCACGACGTGACCGGACGCTTCCAAGCCGAGCAGGCCATCCGCGACTCACGGGAGTTTGCTCAATCCACAATCGATGCGCTCTCATCCCACATTTGCGTCCTGAATGAGGCCGGCACGATCATCGCTGTAAATCAAGCGTGGGAAGACTTTGGAGCAGCGAACAGCAGGTTGGACTCCGGCGAAGCGTTGCCAGGGAACGCAATGCAAAGCTGTACCGGCCAAGGAGCCGATTACTTGTCGGTGTGCGACCGGAGCAGCGGACCGGAAGCAAGCGAGGCTGCCGAGTTTGCAAACGGCATCAGGGCCGTTCTGAACGGTGATCGCGAACAATACTCGAAAGAGTACGCATGCGATTCCCCCGATGAGCAGCGGTGGTTCCTCAGCCGGGTCACGCGATTCTCTACCCATAACCTGCCGCGAATCGTGATCGAGCACATCAACATCACCGAGCGCAAGCAGGCTGAAAAAGCGCTTCAGTTTCAACACTCCCTGATTCGTGCCATCCACGAGGTGTCGCTCGACGGTATTCTCGTCATTTCCGATGAGAAGTTCATTGTGTCGCACAACCAAAGGTTCAAGGACATTTGGCAGTTTCCCGAGCTTGAGATTGTGAAGAATATGCCCGATTACTTTGTAGAAGATCGGCCCCCGGCTGTCTTGTCGGCGGTTCTTGAGCGGGTGAAAGATCCCGATCCTTTCCTGACGCGGATTCGAGAGCTTGACGCCGATCCAAATGCAAAGGATCACTGCGAAGTCGATTTGAAAGACGGCCGCACAATCGAACGTTATTCCACCAGTGTCCTCAGCGAGACGGTCAAACACCTGGGGCGCGTTTGGTTCTTTAGGGATATCACAGAGCGCAAGCACGTCGACCAAATTCTGCGAAGCAGCGAAGAGAAATTTCGCGAGTTGGCGGAAAACATTCGAGAAGTGGCTTTTGTAATGACTCCATCTGGCAGCGAGGTACTCTATATCAGCCCGGCCGTTGAAGCGGTTTGGGGAGTGACCGTCGAAAGCCTCTACCAGAACCCCATGGCATGGGCAGATGCGATTCATCCCGAGGATCAGGAACGTACTCGCCTCGTGACCAACAGACAACTTCAGGGAGAGCTTGTTGCTTCGGAGTACCGCATTACTACGCCCGACGGAATTGAGAAATGGATACGAAGCCGGTGCTCTCCCATTCGCGATCAAGCTGGGGAACTGGTGCGAATCGTCGGAATCGCGGAGGAAATCACCGAGCAAAAGCACTACGAGCTGGAACTCATTCATGCACGGCAGCAGGCGGATGCCGCGAACCAGGTGAAGAGCGAATTTCTGGCCAACATGAGCCACGAAATTCGGACGCCTATGAATGGAGTCATCGGCATGACCGGCCTGTTGCTGGATACGGAATTGACCCCCGAGCAACGTCGCTATGCGGAACTTGCCCGTGCCAGCGGCGAATCGCTGTTGCAGCTGATCAACGACATTCTAGATTTTTCCAAGATGGAGGCGAAGAAGCTCGAACTGGAGACGATCGACTTCGATATTCGGATTCTGCTGGACAATCTTGCCTCTATTCTTTCGGTGACGGCGAAGGCCAAGGGAATCGAGTTGGAGTGCATTGCCGATCCGACGGTTCCGACTCAGCTTCGCGGAGACCCAGGGCGGCTGCGCCAGATCCTCACCAATTTGACGGCCAACGCGATCAAATTCACCGAAAAGGGCGAAGTGGTGGTCCGTGTCGCGCTTGAGGAAGAAACAGAATCCGATTGCGTGCTGCGCTTCTCGGTGCGCGATACGGGCATCGGAATTCCGGAAGACAAGATTGGCACCCTGTTCAACAAGTTCAACCAGGTGGACGTTTCCACCACGCGGAAATTTGGCGGCACTGGACTCGGTCTGGCCATTTCAAAGCAACTGGCGGAGCTAATGGGCGGAGGGGTTGGCGTGACGAGTCAGACGGGCAAGGGGTCCGAGTTCTGGTTCACGGCCCGGCTTGGTCTGAGTTTGGGGCTGGTCGATCAGGTCCAAGTAGCACAGCCGGAAATCGAAACAACTGCTCGTCTGAATGGGAGAGTCCTGATCGTCGAGGATAATTCCACCAACCGCGAGGTGGCCCTGGGCATACTTCGGAAGCTTGGCCTGCGCGCCGACGCGGTGGCCGATGGCGCCGAGGCTATGCGAGCACTTGAGTCGATCCCCTACGATCTCGTGCTGATGGATATGCGCATGCCGGTGATGGATGGCATCGAGGCTGCACGCCAGATTCGCAATCCGCGGGCTGCGGTCCTCAATCACGACATTCCGATCATCGCCTTGACCGCCAACGCGATGCAGAGCGACCGCGACAATTGCCTGGCGGCGGGCATGAACGACTTTGTGTCGAAACCGATAATCAGTGCCGCGTTGCGGGATGCGCTCAGGAAATGGCTGCCTTCTGTCGATGTCATGACTCCATCTGCGAATTCGCAAATTGTTACATCGACAACTGCCAATGACGCAGTGGTCCTATTCGACCGGGCAGGGGTTCTGGGCCGTCTTGAGGGGGACGCTGAATTGGCCTTGATCGTCTTCTCGACATTTCTTGAGGATATTCCAGACCAGATTCATGCTTTGAAGGACCTGGTGAGAATTGGAGATACGGCAGGTTCCGCGCGGCTGGCGCATTCGATCAGAGGCGCTTCTGCAAACGTTGGCGGCGAATGTCTTCGGAACGTGGCATCTGAGATGGAAAAGGCAGCCGACGCCGGGAATCTGCAGCTTGTAGCTGGTAGCATGGCCGAGTTGGAACTTCAGTTCCGTCGGCTTGAGGAGGCGATGAGGGCGAGACACAATTCAAATCATCAGCTGTCTGAACCAGCATAGGGTTCCCAAGTGCGGTAGGCGAGGATTTCAAAATGACCTGCCCGAGATTATGGTCGAAAGTCTCATACGCACGTAGGGCCATGGGTCCCTTTCGTACGACATGCATCCCGCCGCCTTCGCTTGACCAAGGGATCATCCAATGCAAATTCCGCCATCGCAGGATAACGGCCAGTCGCGGCGGAGCTTGCGAATGGGGCCTAAACCCTGTATTGAGCTACGGCCTTCCTTACCCTGTCCACCATCGGTCCCAGGAACTCGATCATTCCTGTGGTGTGCCGAACCACACCCACACTCTGTTCCGTCATCGCGGCAACATGCGAGATGTTGCTGCCGATTTCGTACATGGCCTCGGTTTGCTGGGATGACGATGCGGCTATTTCAGACACCATGTGTACTGCATTGCTCATCAGATCGTTGATGCCATTGAGTGCAGCTTGGCCCCTGCACCAGTTCCAGCCCCTCCGAAACCTGCGTCGACCCCATGCGCATCCCGCCGATGGCCCTGTCGCTATCCCCTTTGATCTTCAGGATCAGTGCATCGATGGTTACTCTCCTTATCGGCACCGAACAGCATCCGTCGAATGAGTCTGCAACGATTCTTAGTCGTTACGGTGCCAGAGCTTAACTTGCCCAAGTCGATCAGCGGCCGGTGGAAAGACCCCGTCGGGGGTCGTTCACGTTGTCCTCGATCTCGATGCCCTTTTGCCGCACAACGTCGAACAGGCGGCTATGGTAAGTGCCAACGTCGCCTCTCACTCGGCAGATTTGAGAAGCTCTGTGCCTGGGGTTTGCGCGATGTCGAACAGGTACTGCAGCTGTTTCGCGGCACTTTAGTGCGATGTTACTGTCAATCGCGCTTTGATCGTCCCGATTCGGCTCGCATTCCCGATTTAGGGGAACTGTTCGACGGATGCATTTTTGGCCGGTTTATCAATGGCTATTCCCTCTTGTTAGGCTTTTACTCGAATCTGTACCCTACCGGGCGCAGCTCTTTCGCGTCCAAGCACGCTTCACACACTTCTCACCGCTTCGCGAATTCCAGCCTGAGAAAATCACGGGACTTCGACTTTGGAAGGCCAGCAAAAAAGGAATGGACCCATGGCACTTGTCAGGAAGACTGCCGTACAGGCAACTTCGACCTTTGAAGGAAAGCCTTCGCTTGTAACTACTCGCGAGGCCGAAGCGCAACGCAAGAAGGCGAGAACACTCGCCAAGCAACAGCAGGCTGCCGAGCGCATTGCCGCGGCCACTGGACAACTCGCTTCCGGAATCGCCGAGGCATCGTCAGCCGCCGAAGAACTGAAGCGCGCCAGCGAGCAGATCGCTACCGGCGCTGAAGAAGCATCGAGCGCCGCCCAGGAGTCTCTCGCGGCATTCCAGCAGGTAGGCGTCGCCATCGCGCGTCAATTGCAGAACGCCGATCTCAGCCGCGGCAAGGGTGAAGTCTGCCAGACACTGATCGCCCGCACCAGTGCCGACGTTGCGGGCTTGATCGCGAATGTAGCAGTAGCCGCGGAGCGGCAACTGGCTTCAGTGAAGATGGTCACCGAGCTTGAAACACAGGCCGCTAATATCGGCGACATCGTCAAGGCTGTGGCGCGCATTGCAGACCAGACCAATCTGTTGGCGTTGAATGCAGCCATTGAGGCCGCGCGTGCCGGCAAGCACGGCAAAGGTTTCGCGGTCGTTGCCGACGAAGTGCGCACCCTGGCCGAGACTTCGGAGAAGAGCGCCAAACAGATTCAGGAACTTGTCGGGCAGATTCAACAAGAGGTCAAAGTCATTGCCGCTGGCATCAATACGTCCGCAAAGACGATGGAAGACGAAGTTGAGAAGGGCAAGCTGGTAACCCTGCAATTGGAGCAGATTCGCCTCGATGCGATCGAAATCGTCAAGGGCATCGGCGAGATCGCTGTTAACGCGGGCCAGTCCAATGTCGCATCCCAGCAGGCGCTGAAGGGGTCGCAGGATATTGCAGCCGCGGCAGAAGAACAATCGGCTGCCGCTGAAGAGGCCGGCAAGACCGTGTCCGAACAGACCACGGCTTTGGGCCAGTGCGAGCAAGCGGCGCAGTCGCTTGCAGAGTTGGCAGAGGATTTGAAGAATTCGACCGATGTGGCCAAGAGCGCCGAGCAGGTGGCTTCCGCAGCCGAGGAGCTTTCTTCTGCCGTTCAGGAGATCAGCCGCTCCGGTGCGCAGATCACGACCGCTCTCGATCAGATCCGCAAGGGCGCTGAAGTCCAGTCCGCAGCCTCTGAAGAGTCAGCCGCGGCCAGCAATCAAATTGAGAAGGGCCTTGAAATCGCGCAAAAGCGGGCCACTGCGAGCGCCGAAAAGGTAGTCGCGATCAAGAATCTGCTCGGCGAAAACAAGACCGCCGTCAACGGTCTTATAACTGGGCTTTCCACTTCGGCTGACGCCTCCCGCGGCAGCATCAAGCAGATGAACGACCTGGAATTGGTGTCCAGACGGATCGACAAGATCGTCGAGGCCATCAGCACGGTGTCTATCCAGACCAACATGCTGGCCGTCAACGGCGCCATAGAAGCAGCGCGGGCCGGAGAATTTGGCAAGGGCTTTGTGGTAGTTGCCACCGACATCCGAAATTTGGCCCATGATTCGTCCGAGAATGCGGACCGCATCAAGGACCTGGTGAAGGCAGTCCAGGATCAAATTGGCGTCGTAGGGCGCGACTTGACCGAAATTGTTGGATCGGCTGTCTCCGAAGTGCAAAAGGCAAAGACCACAACTGCTGACCTGGTGTCGATTGAAAGCGACATTTTGATTGTCGAAAATGGCACTCAGGAGATCCTCTCTGCGTCCGAGGAAATTGCCGCCGCCCTCGGACAGGTAAAAAAGGGTATCGAGCAGATTTCAGCCGCAGCAACCGAGGCCGATAAGGCAGCTACCGAGGCAGCCGGTGCAGCGCAACAGCAGTCAAAGGGCGCCGAAGACCTGGCCTCAGCCATCGAGGAGATCTCTTCACTGGCTGACGAACTCCAGAGTGCAGCGTAAAGGACGCCATCATGACGACACGGACATCGAAACAACGCACGGGTGGGGCCGCGCTTCTCGAGGGAATTATCCTCGACGAGCGCACCCCGGACATTCAACCGGATCAGGCGGCGATCGAAGAGGACAAGGTCGACGGGCGCGCCTCCAATTCACAACCGGGCACACAACAAGGCACTCAGCAGTTCGTTACGTTCATGGCCGGAGACGAGGTATTCGCGGCCGACATGTCGCCTGTGAAGGAGATCATTCGCGTTCCCGAAGTGGTGCGCGTGCCCATGGCGCCGGCAGCATTGGAAGGGTTGGCAAACCTGCGCGGCAAGGTTTTGCCTATCATCTCACTGCGCAGGCTCTTCGGCTTTCCTAAAGTGGCACATGATGACTCCACCCGAGCCCTCGTGATTGATGTTGGCCAGCCGCTGGGCTTTGTAGTGGACCGCGTCTCCAGCGTGGTTGGTGTGGATGCCAGCCATATTGAAGACGTGGGCTCGATCCGCACCACGGTGAATACCGAGATTCTCTCAGGCCTGATCAAGGATGTGGGCGGTCACGCCATGATCATGGTGCTGGACTTTGCCAAACTCATCGAACGCGAGTTCTCACAAATTGCGGCAATCTCCAAGAGCAAGAGGGTTGCGGGGGCCGTTGAGGCCAGCGCTCAGAATGAAGAAGAGGAATCGAGCGATGAGCTGCAACTGGTCAGCTTCGACGTCGATGGCCAGGAGTACGCCATCGCAATCGAAGAGGTGCAAGAGATCGTGCAGGTCCCGGAGGCGATCATTCACGTGCCGCGTTCGGAATCGCACGTTCTTGGTGTGATGACCCTGCGCAGCCGTTTGCTGCCACTGGTCAATCTGCGCAGCATGTTCTCGTTGCCTCATCGCGATTTGGACGAGAAGAGCCGCATCGTCGTGCTCACCTTAGGCGGTGTTTCTGTTGGAGTGGTGGTGGACGCGGTCAGCGAGGTGCTTCGAGTCTCAAAATCCGGAGTGGACGCACTTCCCGTCCTGCTTGCCAGTGAAGGTAATCTCGCGGAGATTACCGCAATCTGCCGACTGGACAATGGAAAGCGCCTGGTGTCGATCGTGACTGCGCGCAATCTGTTTGGCAATTCCGTAATCAAGGAGGCATTGAGCGCGGTGAATGAAAGTGAACTCGAAGAAGACAGCCAAGCCAAAGACGCGGACGACAGCCTGGACGATGACGAACAAGTTGTAGTTTTTCGACTCGGCAAAGAGGAGTTCGGTGCACCAATCGCCACCGTGCAGGAGATTGTGCGGGTCCCGGAAGAACTCATCCGTGTTCCCGGGGCGCCATCCTTTGTCGAGGGCGTCATCAATCTCCGCGGAAGTGTTTTGCCGGTGATCGACCTGCGGCTGCGGCTGGGACTGAATCAGGTGGAGCGAACTGACCGCCAGCGGATTATGGTGTTTCTCATCTCCGATGTGCGGACAGGATTCATTGTCGATCAGGTAGCTGAGGTACTGAAGATTCCCAAAGCTGCCATTGAACCTGCTCCGCAACTATCCAAGGATCAGAGCCAACTGCTGAGCCGTATGGCCAACCTGGAAAAACAGAAGCGGATGGTCCAACTCATCGATCCAAGGCACCTGATGGAGCAGAAGGAAATGGTCGCGTTGGCAGCGGTCACTGGATAAGCAAATGATCAAGCTTTTGATTGTCGACGACTCGGCCTTGATGCGCCGCCAGCTGATGACGGTGTTTCAGGCCGAGGGAGACTTCGACATTCGCCAGGCAAGAAATGGCGAAGAAGCCGTGAGAGAGAATCGGGAATTCCAGCCTGATGTTGTGACATTGGACATCAATATGCCGGAGATGGACGGATTGACCGCGCTTTCTCTCATCATGGCAGACCGCCCCGTCGCGGTAGTCATGGTTTCATCGCTCACCGAGCAGGGCGCGTTGGCCACTTTCGAGGCGCTCAATCTTGGCGCAGTCGATTACATTTCTAAGCCCGGCGGAACCATCTCCCTGTCCATCGACAAAGTCACTGCCGAACTCGTGGCCAAGGTACGCAGCGCAGCACGGGCTCGTCCGAAGAGCAAAGGATCGAAGTCGGGAGCGGTAATCCGGCGCATGCAAGAGGAGCGCGCAAAGGTTGCAGCAGCTTCCGCTGCCCTAGCTGCACCCAAGGGAGCCAGCGACGGCGTTGTGGTAATCGGCGCGTCGACTGGCGGGCCGCGGGCGCTGGAAATTGTCTTATCTGGGCTGCCTGCAAACTTTCCATGGCCAGTCCTGGTGGCGCAGCACATGCCTGCGGCGTTTACAAGGGCTTTCGCCGATCGCCTCGATCAATGCTGTGCCCTTTCTGTGGTCGAGGCGGGGAGTAGCGTACCGATCGTGCCCGGTCGGATCTACATCGGGAAGGGCGGCGCGGACATGCTTCTGGCCAACCGGGCCGGCAAACTGACTGTTATGCCAGCGCCGGAAAACGCTCAATACCTTTGGCACCCTTCGGTCGAGTTGCTTGGGAAATCCGTGCTGCAACATTACGATGCGGCGAAGACGACGGCGGTGTTATTGACGGGGATGGGGCACGATGGGTCGGACGCATTCACAGAAATAAAGAAGCGCGGCGGCCGAACAATCGCCGAGTCGGAAGATTCGGCAGTGGTGTACGGCATGCCTGCGGAGTTGGTTAGGAAGGGCGGCGCCAGCCTCGTCCTGAGTGCCGAGAAAGTTGCCGCGCAGCTCATTGCATGGGCAGGCCGTTAAGGGAAGATTCCCGGAGCAGGTTTCATTTGTGTCGGGCAGGTGAGGGAAAGAATCATGGGTCTTGTAAAACAAAAAGTCATCCAGCTCACTGAGCGCGGCAATCCGAAAGTTGAGCGGGACTGCGGTGAGCTTCTTGCGACAATCGAGGAGGCAGACGCAGCCGGTCGTCGCCAGGCTGCACGGGATATTGTTCACTGCCCAGATGCTGCCAAAGTGCTGGTGAGCCGTTTGAAGCGAGAGAAAGATGGTTCGGTCCGGGAGATTATCCTCAACTCGCTGGTTCGTCTGAACGATCCATTGGCGGTCAGCGGGCTGGTCGAATGTCTCCGCAGCGACGACGCGGCCTTGCGCAACGAAGTCATCGAGGCATTCAAACAACTGGGTAACAATGTAGATCCGGTTCTGCAATCCTTGTTATCCGATCCCGATCCGGATGTGCGAATCTTCGTCGTAAATATTCTCGACTCCGTGCGGCATTCCGAGGCGGAGAGCTGGTTGATCGAAGTCATCGAGCAGGATTCCCATGTGAACGTCTGCGCCACAGCGGTGGACTTGCTCTGCGGGGCGGGCACTGAGGAGTCCGTCGACGCGCTTGTCCGCCTTAAAGCGCGCTTTGCGTCCGAAGCCTATATCCAGTTTGCCGCCGACCTGGCGCTCAAACGTATTCGTGAGGCCTGACGCCGTCATGACCGCATCCGCGCAATTGCCAAAACCGGTGCCCGGCATCAGCGACGAAGAATTCCTGAAGTTCAAGGAGTTCTTCTATCGCAGGACCGGCATCAGCTTCGAGCCGACCAAGCGATACTTCGTTGATAAGCGCCTGGTCGAACGAATCGAGACTACGGGCACGGGAAACTTTCGCGGTTATTTTACTCTCTTGCGCTTTCAAGCCTCGGGTGAGGAATTGCAGCAGCTCACCAACCTGATGACGGTGAACGAAACCTATTTTCTACGCGAGGATTATCAGTTCCGCTGCCTGGTCGACTCTATCCTCCCGGAGATTGTCCGGCGCAAGATCGGCTCGAACCCGATCCGCATATGGTGCATTCCTTCGTCTTCCGGGGAGGAGCCATATTCGATCGCCATGTACTTGTTGGAAAACTGGACCGGAATCAGGGAGTGGGATGTGGAGATCATCTCGTCCGATATAGACACCAGCATCCTGCGCCGAGCGCGCGCAGGCCGCTATTCCGCGCGTTCCGTTCAAAATGTGCCAGCACCCTGGCTCCTCAAGTATTTCAAGAGCAGCGGAGACGAATATCAATTGTGCAACGACATCCGGGAGGCGGTTGAATTCACGCGCGTCAATCTGTCCGAACCATCGGAGACTCTCGCGTATCGCAACTTCGACGTAATCTTCTGCCGAAACCTGCTGATCTACTTCGACGACACATCGCGCCAGTCGGCGGCCGAGACATTCTACGAAGCGCTGATCCCGGGCGGCTTTATCTGCCTTGGACACTCTGAATCGATGAGCCGCATCTCCTCTTTGTTCAAGGTGCGCAAGTTTCCTGAAGCGATTGTTTATCAGAAAGGTTTGGAGACCAAGTGAAACGCGTCTTGATTGTCGACGATGCGGCCACAGTGCGCATGTATCACCGCGGCATCCTTGAAAAAGCTGGTTACACGGTGGACGAGGCATGGAATGGCATCGAGGCGCTGGAGAAGGCCCTTGAAGCGTCCTTCGACCTCTACATCGTGGACGTCAACATGCCCAAACTGGATGGATATGGCTTTCTGCGCGAGCTGCGCCAGCAGGACATTCCCCAGTCGCCGGCCATCATGGTATCTACCGAAGCTGCGGCCAGGGATGAATTGGCTGCCTACCGCGCAGGCGCCAACGGCTACCTCATTAAACCGGCCAAGCCACTCCAGTTTCTGGCCCACGTCCGCCTCATGCTTGGGGAGGCAATCCAATGAGTTCCTTGCCGATGAATCCGTTATTAGAGCAGTTCCTCGCCGAGGCCCGCGACCTTCTGGAAAATACCGGCACAAAGCTGATGCAACTGGAAGACGCGCCCAACGACGATGGCATCATCAATGAACTGTTCCGTTGCGTGCACACGCTCAAGGGCAACAGCGGGCTGTTCACTTTTCCTGAGATGACACGAGTCCTGCATGCTGCTGAAGACCTGCTGGGGATGGTGAGAAGCGGTAGCGCTACCTACTCCCGAGAGTTGGCTGACCGCTTGCTCGAAGCGATGGATTTCGTTGGTATGCTTTGCGGCGAAATCGAGACCACAGAACACGTCGATGCTTCTCGTGCCGCAGATTCTCAACAAATGGCCGAGGCGTTGCGGATGCTTATGCCGCGTCTGAACAACATCGAGATCACGAACGAGACCGCCGGCTCAAGCTCGACTGCTCCCTCGCCGGCGAACGCTTCGATTTCGCGTTTGGATGCGCCGCGCTTCGGGTTGCCAGAACTTGCCAGCATCCCCGAAGCAGTACGCATGGCGATTTTCGAGCAATCCCATCCGGAGGATCTACTGCACTGGATTGCCTACAGACCACAGCGAGGTTGCTTTTTTAACGGGGACGATCCACTCAACAGTGCACGACAGACTCCCGGATTTGTGTGGGGTTGCGTCATCGCCCAGGAGCCGTTACCTTCGCTCGACGAGTTGGACACTTACAGCTGCCTCGTCGGATTTGATCTGCTTAGCACAGCTCCACGCGAGGAGATTGACCAGTACTACCGGTATCTACCCGATCAGGTCGAAATCACGGCCATCCGGCCACAGTGGCTCGTGAACGGACAGGGCGACACCGACGGGACCACAGAAGCGTCAACGGTTACGAGCCAGATTCGGCAGTTTTCCAAGGACGACCGGGCCGCGTTCGAACAGATTCTTGCGGCCCAACGGCAGATTCTTCTTCTCGATGATCGTCCAGCATGGCACGCAGGTCGGCTCAAGGCGGTCGCGGAGGTGTTGGCCAATCTAAGCCAGGCCGATGGCGAGACCTCTGCCCGTACCGACATTCAAGCAGCTCTCACTGAGGACCTGACGTCCGGCCACAATACGCTTCTTCTGTCATGGCTCGAAGCGAGCAAGAAAGACCGGTCAGACACTAATCTCTCGCGCCTGCCTGGCACAAACGAGCGGAGCGGAGTCGGGCAGCACGAAGGGCGCGCGGAGGCCATTCCTGCGGTTGAGAACGGTTCCGGAAGAACTCCGGCGGAGGAAGGGGTCAAGTTCGGCCGCCGCGCCGATGATGCCGTCAATGGCCCTAAGAGTCTCAAAGTCGATCAGGCCAAGGTCGACCGGCTAATGAACCTGATCGGCGAACTCGTGGTCTCGAAGAACGCGCTGCCCTACCTCGCCGAGCGAGCGGAATCCCAATTCGGCGTGCGCGAGCTATCTCGCGAGATCAAAAGCCAGTACTCGATTATCAATCGCATCGCCGACGAGATGCAGGACGCCATCATGCAGGTCCGCATGTTGGCTGTCTCTTCGATCTTCCAGCGCTTCCCCCGAATGGTGCGCGACATCTCCCGCAAGCTCGGCAAGGATGTTCAACTTGTGCTCGAAGGGGAGCAGACCGAAGCCGACAAGAATATCATCGAATCGCTCGCTGACCCGCTCATCCACATCGTCCGCAACAGCCTGGATCACGGCATCGAGACGCCGGAGGTCCGCCTTGCGGCGGGAAAGCCGGCAACCGGCAAGCTGACCATCCGCGCCGCGCAGGAAGCGGATCGCGTTGTCATTGAGATCATCGACGATGGCAAAGGCATTGATCCGGCGGTGATCAAACAGAAGGCTTATGAAAAAGGAATCATCGACGAGGCAATCCTGGAGCGCATAAGCGACAATGAAGCGATCAACCTCATCTTCGCTGCCGGACTCTCTACAGCCGCAGTAGTTTCCGATCTTTCCGGCCGCGGTGTGGGCATGGACGTGGTTCGCTCTGCGGTCGAAAAGATCAATGGCACGGTCCTTCTCAGCAGCGAACTCGGCAGGGGTACCACACTACGGATCTCGCTGCCCCTGACTATGGCAGTTACGCAGGTGATGGTCGTCGAGTCGGATCAGCAGTTCTTTGGTGTACCGATGGACCATGTCATTGAAACAGTTCGTGTTCCCAGGAGCGCGATCCACGCGATCAAACACAGCCAGACTGCTGTTCTGCGCGGACGCATTGTCCCGCTGAAGAGTCTCAACGGCCTTCTGGGCATTGCCGCTATCCCTAAGGCAAATTCTGACGATGAATTAGCTGTACTCCTTGTGCAAGCGGGGAGTGCGGAATTGGGCCTGCTGGTCGATGGATTCCAGGAAACAATCGGCGTTATTCAGAAGCCGTTGAATGGATTCTTGTCCAGCCTGTCTGCCTACTCGGGCTCGGCCCTCATGGGGGACGGGTCGGTGCTCATGATTCTGAATATCAGGGAGATTGTCTGATGCCTATCGAATTCAAAAAGACTCGCGCAGTATTTCGCGATGTGGTGAGCGTCGAAGAGGCGGAAGGACTGCTCGAATGGCTCCAGACCCGACCTGCTGCAAAGGTGGATCTGTCCGCTTGCAGCCATTTGCACACCGCCAACCTCCAGGTGCTGATGACGGCAAAAACCGGAGTCTCGAGTTGGCCGAAAAACGCTGAACTGCGGGCCTGGCTGGAACCGGCACTGAAATCTGGGGAGTGAGGAGTCAACTTGGCGAAGACAATCCTGATCGTGGACGATTCCGCCACCATGCTAATGAGCCTGAAGAGCACCCTTTCCATGGGAGGCTTTCAGGTGGAAACCGCCACCAACGGCCAACTTGCGTTCGACAAGCTGAAAGCCGGATTCAAGCCAGACCTTGTTGTCACCGACATCAACATGCCGGTGATGGGGGGCCTGGAATTGATTGGGAAAGTGCGCGCGCTGCCTGGCTGCCGGTTCTTTCCAATCCTGACTTTGACCACCGAGAGCGAGACCGCCAAGCGCGACGAGGGCAGGCGCCTGGGAGCCACTGGCTGGCTGGTGAAGCCAATAGGAGGCAACGATCTGCTCAAGGTCATTAAGCAGCTACTGCCGGGAGCGTAAGGCTATCATGTTGCCGCCGTCTATAGAGATCGAGGAGGGTTTCCACCTCCAGGTTGGTGGAATGGAGATGAGGAAGCCGAGATGAAGAATGGTGCCGAATTACGGCTGTGGCACGCTCAAAAACGGCTACTTGTTCGAGTGGCGATCGGACTGCTTTCGAATGTGCTGCTCTGCGTGTTTCTGTCCCACACTCAACGATCTCTCTTCATCCCTGACTGGATGCGCATTGCCGGTCTACTGGCCGTCGTCAATTTTGTGCCCTTGCTGATTGTCGAATGGGTCAACTGGACGGGCGCCAAGCGCGGCATCTCCGAGATGTGGGCGTTCGGTCAACATAGCCTGGAGGACGTTTCGCGCGAATTGGCCGTCTACAAAGCGATCGAGGTCGACCTCAAAGACTGCAAGCCTTATATCGACGTGATGCACGAGCAGATAAATGGGTCTTTGACCGAATCCGAGCGGGAGATCACGGCTTTGATCGAGCAGCTCAATCTGCTGACCATCCAATCCAACCGCCAGATGGAGCGCATCACCGATTCCGTCGAGAGCGGAAGGGCATTGGCCGACGTTACCAACGGGCGCGTGGAGCATAACACTCAGCTCATCTCCAAACTCGAAGCGAAGTTGGACGAGCAGGCCGAAGAGATGCGTGGCAACTACGAGCAAATCCGCACGCTGGCTGATGATGTACGATCCTTGACACCAATCATCGCAGTCATCGCAACCATTGCTAAACAGACCAATCTGCTGGCGCTGAACGCGGAGATTGAAGCTGCTCGGGCGGGTAGCGCGGGCCGGGGTTTCGCCGTGGTAGCGACCGAAGTCAGAGCATTGGCCAAGCGGTCGACAAGCGCAGCCGCTGATATCGCCGCAAAACTCAACGCAACTGCCAGTAAGGTGACCGGCAAAATGGTGGAGGCAGAGAAAGCGCTTGAAGAGAGGCACGGCCTTGACGAACTGCAAAAGTTGGTCAACGATCTGACACGCATGCAACAGGATTTCAGCGATAGCTGCAAATTGCAGCTTGATGTCATTTCGGACGTGGAAACCGGCCATCACGAAAGCGTGAACCACTTAGTATCGGCGATGGGGCATATCCAATTTCAGGACGTGATGCGGCAGAGACTGGAGCACGTGCAAGAGGCGCTGGTCGAAATGCGCGACCATCTGTTGCGGTTAACCGAGAAAGAGGATAGTGCTGGGTGGGAGGGCCTCTTCGATACAACCTTCAAATCATTGCTGGAGTCTCATATTGGCAAATACAAGATGGCGAGCCAGACCGTCACTCACCACGCAGTGGCCGGCGGCGCCCCGGGTGGCACCCACAGTCGGCCAGCCATCGAACTTTTCTGATCGAGTGACACGAACCTTGTTACCAGAGCATGTTCACTCTTGCTGAAAATGTGGAGTCGCACCAGTTTGTGAATCATCCTATGGATGATCTGTGCTGTCTCCGCAATTTCAGAATGCGTCGAACAAACCTGCATGAGTCAATTTCCCCTGAGACCGTTCGCGTTGCGCGAGCCGCACTGGACGAAGACAACCGTTGCCGAAAACTAAGGGAACATTTAGACGCTGCGTATGGTGGTCAAGCATTCAATGCGCTTTTTCCGGCGCGCGGCCAACCTGCCGCGACTTCGTGGCGCTTGTGACCGTCCTGCAGTTTGCCGAAGGACTGGCTGATCGAGAAGCAGTTCGTGCGCGTATTGCTTGGAAGTATCTGTTGGGTCTTGAACTCACTGATCCCGGCTTCGATCAATTTCAATAAACACGCGAGCGCGTCTGCCATGATACCGGCTTCGTTCAAATAGCCATGACACATCAGATTTTTCGGCACCCCATCCCGCCCCCTTGTTTCTCTTCGCTTAGCCTTTAATGACGTAACCGTCGCAACTTCAGCGGATACACTGGTATACGACCTCTGCCGTGTCGAGGAAGAGATCACGCACATTTGTTACAGGAAGTTGGCCAGTGTTTACAAATCCAATCCACTTGGCCGTAAATCCGGCTGCTCGGACAAGTGATTGCTGCCCATGAACTCGTTTCGGCCGCTCCAGACAAGTAAAATGGCTGCGAAATCGGGTACAGTTTCGGGTACAGACATCGGTTTGGCTCGATTACGGATAATTACGCTAAGTCGCTGATGGGCAGTCACTTGTGGATATCCGACTTTACGCTCGATTTCGCTTATTTATCATAGACTTACAGTATTCTTGAGAGACTCAAAATCCGTCGGAGGCAACTCCATGGGGGTTCAACTCCCCCTCCCGGCACCACTTGAGCGAGTATTATCTCATTTTTATTGTGTTGTTTAGGAGAACGATACTGTCTTTCTGATGAGGCCAGTGTGGCAACGATCCGATTTCTGGGTACAAATTCAGGTGCAGAGCGTATCTCGTTTGTTTTCAGCGTTAAGCGGGACGCCCCCTCGATTGGATGATGCTACCTACGCTATCCTAACCCAAATTACTGTTGATTTCGGAATGCGCGGCGGACTCAGGATGCCCGCATTGATCGGCCTTGCGCTTGGATTTAGCCTTCG
>Ga0302320_10008408_pt1 | contig 22489 bp, 11 predicted proteins | sample Bog_T0_3_FD_202130 | JGI IMG/M metagenome (GOLD analysis project Ga0302320, IMG submission 202130) | Peat permafrost microbial communities from Stordalen Mire near Abisko, Sweden - Bog_T0_3 | ecosystem: Environmental > Terrestrial > Soil > Wetlands > Peat | place: Sweden: Abisko, Stordalen Mire... | reverse complement strand
CGACCCGGCGCAGGACGAGGCCTATGCGCGCCAGCAGGGGGGGGGCGGGCAATCTCCTGTGGATTTCGGCGGCTTCGACTTCTCGGGGTTCCAGGGCGGTCCGGGCCAGCATCCCAGCCAGCAGGCGGGTGCGGGTTCGCAGTCGTGGGGCAGCTTCAAAGACATTTTTTCAGGGATTTTCAGTGGAGCGCAGCAGCCGCAGCGCCCGCGCGGACCCCAGCCCGGCACCGATCTCGAATACCAGGCCACCGTGGACTTCTGGACCGCCATTCGTGGCGGACAGGCGCGCATCCAGGTCAACCGCCAGGAGGTGTGCCCCACCTGCCACGGGATGGCGCAGTCCGGCGGTCCGGCGCAATGCCCGGAGTGCAACGGCACGGGGCAGGTCACGCAGATGGGCGGCCGCATGAAGTTCAATATCACCTGCCCGCGTTGCAACGGCACGGGACGGATCTTGGACGACTGCGCCACCTGCCACGGCGAGGGCGTAGTAAGCAAGACGGAGACGGTCGAGTTCCGCATGAAAGCGGGCACGCGCGACGGCCAGCGTATTCGCTTGCAGGGCAAAGGCAACGCGGGGCTGAACGGCGGCGCGGCGGGAGACCTTTTCGTCATCGTCCGCACCGGAACCCACCCCGTCTTCGCGCGCGTCGGAGATGACATCCAGTTGACCGTCCCGGTGACCGTACCCGAGGCCTCTTTGGGAGCCAAGGTTGACGTGCCGACCATCGATGGCCGCGCCCAGTTGAAGATTCCCCCCGGCACCCAGAGCGGGCAAAAGCTGCGCATGAGGGAGCGCGGCGTTGAGAGCGCCCAGCAGCCCGGCCAGCGCGGCGACCAGATTGTGACTGTCGATGTGGTGGTGCCGACGCTCCAGGACGAGCGCAGCCGCGAGATCATGCGCGAGCTGGCCAAGCTCAACAATCAGGACCCGCGCGTGGCGCTGTTTGACAAGCTGTAAGAGCGCGGTGAGCGAACTGCGGTAAGCTGGTGGCAAAGACACTATGGCAGCAAAACGCAAATCGAAAGGCGCGTACATGATCTCGGCGGTGGCCGAGATGTACGAGATTCATCCCCAGACCCTGCGCCTCTACGAGCGCGAGGGCCTGCTCAAGCCGTCGCGCACCGAGGGCAACACGCGGCTCTACACCGACGAGGATCTGGAGCGGCTGGAGTTCATTCTGAACCTGGCGCGCGACCTGGGCGTCAACATCGCCGGCATCGCCATCATTCTCCAAATGCGGGAGCGCATGGAAGAGATGAATCGCCAGATGCAAAGCTTTGTGGAGTACGTGCGCACCGAGATGCTGTCGCGCTTCCAGCAGAATGCGCCGGTGGGCGGGGCGGCAATCGTACCCCTGCGCCGGCAGTCCATAACGTCCAAACCGGTCATCGTAACCAAATCCGGCGGCAAGCGCGACGGATGAATCGCCTTGTGGCAAGCAGGCCCCGAACAGCAGCCATCAGGCCAGGCCTGAAACCATGAGCTAACGGCTAGAAGCTAGTCGCCGTCTTTACCCCTTTGTAAATTACCGTCGCCTCAGCCTTATCACTCTCCGCGATCCCCGTTCCGTGACCTGCCCCCACCACGACCACGCGGAATGTCCGCTCCGCCAGCATTCCTGGGAAGCTGCCCTCGCGCGTTCCCAGCGTCAGCGTCTTCGCCCCATCGTCCCAATGCAGGTCAATAGTCGCGCGCGCGCCCTTCTCATAGCGGTAGCTGTCGTTTTCGTCCTCATATAGCGTGAAATCCCCATCCGCGCCTGGATAAATCCGCAGCTCGATCGGATCGGCTGGCTTCTCAGTCGTCCACTCCATCGCCGGACCCAACGGAATAATCGACCCAGCCCGCACAAACAGCGGCAGCTTGCTCAAGGGCGCGTCCGCCTCAATGCGCTTTCCGCCCTCCTGCTTTTCGCCTGTCCAGAAGTCGTACCATGTAGCCGGCGGCAGATAGACTGTCCGGCTGGTCGCCCCCTGGGTACAAACCGGGCTTACCAGCAAGGCCGGGCCAAACATATATTCGTCCCCGTTGTTTTGCGACTCCACATCGTTTCGCCAGTCCATCACCAGCGGCCGCATCAGGGTTCCGTGCCGGCTAGTCACCTGCCACGCCTCCGAGTAGATATACGGCATCAGCCGGTAGCGCAGCATGTCGTAGTTCACCAGAATCTTCTGCGTTTCGGGCCCATAGGACCAAAGCTCGTTCTCGTCCGGCGTCCGTGTCCCATGCACCCTGAAAATCGGCGAAAACGCCCCAAACTGGAACCACCGCACAAACAGTTCGCGGAACTTCGGATCGTTGAGGTTGCCCCCCGAAATGAACCCGCCAATGTCCGTCGTCCAGTACGGCATCCCCGAAATCGAGTAGTTCAGCCCCGCCGGAATCTGCCGCTGAAAGGTTAGCCAGTCGCTCATTACGTCGCCCGACCACGCCGTCACGCCGTACCGTTGCGCCCCCGCATACGCCGACCGCGAGAGAATGAAGACTCGCTTCTCGCCCGACGCCGCCCGCTGTCCGTCCGAAACGCCCTCCGTGTGAAACAGCGGGTACACATTCGCATACTGCGCCCCCGAACCCAAGAACAGCTTGTTCGTGGTCAGGATATTGTCTTCCCGTCCCTCCGTCTCCGGCTCGTCGGTATCCAGCCACCACGCATCCACGCCCTTTTGGAAGAGCGCTGTATTTACATTCCCCCAATACTGCTTCCGCGCCTCGGGATTAGTGGCGTCATACAGCGCCTGGCCCACCGGGTGGTAGCTGACCGCTTTCGTCTTGTCGATGAACCACCCCTTCTTGTCGAACTCGTCGTAAACCGCGGTCCCTGGCCTGAAATACGGCCAGATCGACATCATCAGGTGAAAATGCTCCTCATGCAGCTTGTCGATCATCCCCTGAGGGTCAGGGTAATTCGGATTCCACTTCATCTCCCCCATCGTGACCCACCAGAACCAGTCCTGCACAATGTTGTCCACCGGGATGTGCAGCGCGCGGTACCGGGCGGCAACCGTTTCCAACTCTTGCTGTGACTGGTACTTGTTCTTGCACTGCCAGAAGCCGTAAGCCCACCGCCCAAACAGCGGAACCTCCCCGGTCAGCTCGCGATAGCGCCCGATAATCTGGTCCGGTTCCGGCCCATAAATAAAGTAGTAATCCACCCGGTCCGCAACCTCGGCGCTCAGATAGAGCATATGCACAAACCGGTTGTTCACCTGGCTCCGCGAAGGATTGTTCCAGAAAATCCCATACCCGTTCGTCGAAACCAGCAGCGGAATGGCGATGTTGGTGTTCTCCTGCGACAAATCCACCGTCTCGCCGCGATAGTTCCAAACCCCAGCCTGGTGCTGCCCCAGCCCATAAAGCCCCTCGTGCGAACCGTAAATCCCGAAGAAAACCTCCGCATGAAGCGTCTTCTCGCCGTTCACTTCCACCGGCCTCAGCGACCGGTAGCTGTCTGTCGTCAGCATCTGCCCCCGCTTGGACCCGCCAGTCGATCCGGGTCCGGTCGCGCCTGCACCCGTCGTTCCACCTGTGCTGGCGTAATGAATCGCCCCGCCTTCCCGTTCAATCACAGCCTTCAGCTTCGCCGTCGAAAGCGTCACAGTCTTATCATCCGAACTGACCTCAAAGGCCGCCCCCAGCCAATTCTGCTTGACGATCACGCCATCCGACAAACGCACCGTTCCTGCCGGGCCGAGCGGCGAATAGATCACGTGCAAGACATCCTCCGCCTTCACTTCCAGCCGCAGAAGACCATCTTTCTGCCGCACCTCCAGCCCATCGGATAGCTTGACAAAGCTCACCACCGGATTGGGCGAATTCCACTGCCCCAGCGCTCCCGGCACCGCCAATCCCGCTAAACTCACCCAAAGGCAAATCCCCCGCAATCCAAACCGCTTCATCGCAGAAATCCCTCTCTTTAGCCGCGTTTCCAGCCCGCCCCATTGTACGCCCCGCGCGCCGAGGCAGCATTCCCTGCAAAATGCGCTAGCCGCGCATCCGAAATTTGCCCAGGCATGATTCGCTCAATAAGCAACCACGTGGGTACCTTCCACCGGCCACTTCGTCCTCCGTGTGACAGCGCGTACAGTCTGTGCGCATACTCGCACTTTCTTCTTGCCTCTCCGCTTCTTTAGGCTCAAAGTAGTGTTAAGAAAAGTCAATCTTCGTGCCGCCTTGTTGGGTTACACTGCCTTTTGCTTTCAGGCAAAGGAAAACTCATGCAAAGAATCGCCTCTATGCGCTTTACACTCGTGCTTTTCGCCCTCGTCTCGCCAGCCATTCTCTTCGCTCAGTTCCAGCCGCCCACCCCAGAAGAGCTCAAAATGACCGCCGACCCCAAGGCCACGGGCGCCGCGGCCGTCTACCTCAACGTCGAAGAAATCGACAACGATCCGATGCACTACCAGAGCTATTACGCACGCATCAAGGTACTCTCGGAAAAGGGAAAAGAGTTGGCGACCGTTGAGATTCCCTATCTTTTCAGCGGCACTACGGTCACCGATATCAAGGCCCGGACCATCCACTCTGACGGAACCGTCATTCCGCTCGTCGGCAAGCCCGCGGATCTATTGATCGCCAAGAAAACCACCAAAACCGGCGACAACATGCAGGTAAACCAAAAAGTCTTTACCCTGCCCAGCGTTGAGGTCGGCAGCATCCTCGAATATCGTTACGAAGTCCGCTACAACGACGACCGGTACTCGTCTCCTTCGTGGGAGATCCAGAAGCCTTACTTCGTCCACAAGGCGCATTACGTCTTTACGCCCTTCAAGGCTTTCCTGCCAGGTATCCAAAACCTGACCAGTTCCTATCTGCTGGATGAACACGGCCGCCCGGTCAATTCCCTGATCTGGTGGCCAAGACTTCCCTCCGGCGTGAGCGTGAAGACCGACGCCAGCGGGCATTACAGCGTCGAAGTCGCGGATGTGCCGCCCAGCCCGGACGAAGAATGGATGCCACCCATCCAAAGCCTTCTTTACAAAGTGATCTTCTACTATATGAGCGCCACCGGCGCCAAAGACTTTTGGGTCTCCGAAGCCAAGCTCTGGTCAAAAGACGTGAATCGTTTCGCCGAACCTTCCAAGTCCATCCGTGACGCTGCGAATGGCCTGATTGCTCCCGCCGACAGCGATCTGGACAAGGCAAAGAAACTCTACAAAGCCGTGCAGGCGCTCGATAACACCGACTACTCCCGCCAGAAGAGCCAGGCGGAGATGAAGCAGCTCAAGTTGAAGGCAGCCAAGCGCGCTGAAGATACCTGGGCTCAAAAGAGCGGCTCCAGTGAAGACATCGCCCTGCTCTACCTGGCCATGCTGCGCGCCGCGGGCCTCACCGCGTACCCATTCAAGGTGGTGGCTCGCGACCGCGGCATCTTCGATATTAGCTATCTCACACTAGACCAGCTCGACGATACGCTGGTCGTGCTGAGCACTGGCGAAAAAGAGATTGTGCTCGATCCTGGCGAGAAGATGTGCCCGTTCCAAACGGTGAATTGGAGGCACTCCAGTGCCGGAGGCATTCGGGAATCCGCGACGGGACCCGCCGCGCAAACGTCCCCCATGGAGGCCTATCCCGAGAACAAGACCACTCGCATCGGCGAAGTCGCGCTTGACGCCCACGGCGCCGTCACGGCCAATTTCCGTATCGTGATGACCGGCCAGGAAGCGCTCCGCTGGCGTCAGGCCGCCCTCCGGAACGACAAGGACGAGGTCAATAAGCAGTTCGACGAATGGCTGCGGTCCATGGTCCCCGATGGCATCGAGGCACACATCGACAGCTTCACCGGCCTCGACGATCCCTACTCTAACCTGATCGCCTTCGTCAAAGCCCAGGGCATCCTCGGAACCGCAACCTCCAAGCGCCTGCTCCTGCCCGGCTTCTTCTTTGAGACTCGCGGCGCTCATCCCTTTGTCGCACTGGAAAAACGCCAGGAAGCTGTCGATATGCAATATGGCAGCCTGATTACCGACCAGATCACCTATCGCCTGCCAGAGGGATTCACCGTGGAAGGCGCGCCGCAGGATGCGAAGATCGCCTGGCCCGGACATGCGATTCTGACTGACAAAACCGTTGCCACGCCCGGCCAGGTCGCCATTGCGCGCCAGCTGGCGCGCGCCTTTACCCTCGCCAAGCCCGAGGAATACCAGGATCTCCGCGGCTTCTACCAGAAAGTCGCCGCTGCCGATCAGCAGCAACTCGTTCTCGCCGCCGCTCCGGCATCGAAAGGCAACTGATGATTTCCGCGCATAGCACTCGGCGCGCTTCGACCAAATGCGGCCATTGGGGAACAATACACTGCCTTCGCGCCGTACTTTTGCTGTTGGCCATCGCCTCGCCCTCCGTGTCGCACTCCCAGTTCCAACAGCCCACCAACGACGAGCTCAAGATGACCGCAGATCCTAAGGCTCCGGGCGCAGACGCGGTATACCTCAACGTCGAGGAAATCGACAATGACGAACACCACTTCCAGAGCTTCTACGCGCGCATTAAAGTGCTATCGGAAAAGGGCAAGGAGCTGGCAACCGTCGAGGTTCCATACTTGCACGGCGGTTCTTCCGTCACCGACATCAAGGGCCGTACCATTCATGCCGACGGCACCGTCATTCCCCTCACCGGCAAGCCGGCGGATCTGCTGGTCTCCAAGTCGACGACCAAGTCCGGCGATCAGCAGCAAGTCAACCGCACAGTCTTGACCCTGCCCAGTGTTGAAGTCGGCAGCATCCTTGAATATCGCTACGACTTGAACTATGGCGAGAACCGCTATTCATCTCCGAGCTGGGAGATTCAGAGGCCCTACTTCATCCACAAGGCGCATAACGCTTTTACGCCGCTCTGGACATTGGAGCATTTGATCGACGAACATCAACGCGCGGTCAAGACTATCGTCTGGATGTCGAAGCTTCCCCCAGGAGTGAGTGTCAAGGCTGACGCCGGCAGGCATTACAGTGTAGATGTGACAGATGTTCCTGCTTCTCCGGACGAGGAATGGATGCCACCCGTCCAGAGCCTTCTTTACAAAGTGATCTTCTATTACAAAAGCGCCGACAGCGCCACCGACTTCTGGGTCGCCGATGCCAAGCTCTGGTCAAATGATGTGGACCACTTCGCCGAGCCTTCCAAGCACATCCGTGAAGCCGTGGCCGGCCTGATCGCACCCACGGACGGCGAACTGGACAAAGCGAAGAAGCTATATATAGCCGTGCAGGCACTCGATAATACCGACTACTCCCGCCAAAAGAGTGAGGCGGAGATGAAGCAGCTTAAGCTTAAGGCGGCCAAGAAGGCGGAAGACACCTGGGCGCAAAAGAGTGGCTCTAGTGAAGACATCGCCCAGCTCTACCTGGCCATGCTGCGCGCTGCGGGGCTTACGGCGTACGCGTTCAAGGTGGTGGCTCGCAACCAGGGTATCTTCGACCTTACCTACCTCACGTTTAGCCAGCTCGACGATACCCTGGTGATACTGAGCACTGGTGGCAAGGATATCTTCCTCGATCCCGGCGAAAAGATGTGCCCATTCCAGCTGGTGAATTGGAAGCACTGCCTCGCCGGCGGCATTCGCCAGGTGGCAAACGACCAGGCTAGCGACACGTCCCCCCTCCAGGCCTATCCCGACAATAAAACCCTTCGCACGGGCGATATCACCCTGGACGCCCACGGCGCTGTTACCGGCACCTTCCGCTTTAGCATGATCGGCCAGGAAGCTCTCCGCTGGCGGCAAATAGCCCTCAGAAACGACTCTGATGAGGTGAAAAAGCAGTTTGACCACTCACTGGAATCTGTGTTCCCAGAGGGCGTCGAGGCCCACATCGACAGTTTCACAGGCCTCGATGACCCCTATGCAAACCTGATCGCCTTCGTCAAAGCGCAAGGCAACCTCGGCGCAGCAACCTCCAAACGCCTCCTGCTCCCCGGCTTCTTTTTTGAGACCCGCGGCGGGCATCCCTTTGTCGCTCAAGAGAAGCGCCAGCAGCCCGTCGATATGCATTACGGTGAGATCGTTACCGACCAGGTCACCTATCACCTGCCCGCAGGTTTCTCGGTCGAGGGCGCTCCGCACGACGCGAAGATTACATGGCCGGAGCACGCGCTTCTTGTCAACAAGACGGTTCCCACACCCGGCCAGATCACCATTGCCCGCATGATGGCCCGCGCATTCACCCTCGCCAAGCCTGAGGAGTACCAGGACCTCCGCAGCTTTTACCAGAAAGTAGCCGCCGCCGATCAACAGCAACTCGTTCTCACAGCAACTCAAGCTGGAAAAGGAAACTGATGAACTTCTCGCATCGCATTCAATTTGCCCCGGCAAAAAGCCGCATCCTTCGCCCGCGCCGCTGCCTGCGCGGCGCGTTTGTCCTGTTGACCCTCGCATCGTCAGCTCTGGGTATGCACGCCCAGTTCCAGGCGCCCACCCCTGAAGAACTCAAGATGACCGACGACCCCAAAGCGCCAGGGGCGGCCGCCGTCTATCTCAACGTATCCGACGTCTTCGACGATTCCCTGCATGTCCGGACATACTACGCACGCATTAAAATACTCCAGGAGAAGGGCAAGGAGCTGGCTACCGTTGAGATTCCCTACTATCGCAGCGGTTCTTTCACCATTGAAGCCATCAACGCGCGCACCATTCACTCCGATGGAACGGTCATCCCTCTCACTGGCAAGCCGGACGACCTTTTAGTCGCCAAAGAGACCACTAAATATGGCGATAAACTACAGATAAGCCGCAAAGTCTTTAACATGCCCAGTGTTGAAGTCGGCAGCATTCTCGAATACTACTTTCAAATGCACTATGACAATTGGCTGGTTGCTCCGTCTTGGGAGATTCAGAAGCAGTTTTTTGTCCACAAGGCGCACTATGTTTTCATTCCTGAAAAATCCTTCATGGATGGCACAAAGGGCGCTCCCGGCTCTATGAGTTCAAACGTCTCCCTCAACTGGTGGCAAAACCTTCCCCCAGGGGTCGAACTGAAGACCGAGGCAAACATTCGCTACGCCATTAACCTGACAGACGTTCCTCCCATTCCCCAGGAGGAGTGGACACCCCCCGTCCATAGTGTCCTCTATCAATTGAATTTCTATTACTTGGCTGATTACGACGGCTCGGATTACTGGATATCCGCCTCCAAGCGTTGGTCCAAGGACGTGGAGCGTTTTGCCGAACCCTCAGGCGCCATTAAATCAGCCGTCGCCGGTCTCATCGGACCTGGCGACAGCGATCTGGAGAAGGCCAAAAAGCTCTACACAGCCGTTCAGACCCTCGACAACACCGACTTCTCGCGTTCCAAAACAGTATCCGAACGCAAGCAGCTCAATTTAAAAGGCACCAAGCGCGCGGAAGATGTGTGGAACCAGAAGAGCGGCTCCAGCAACGAGATTGCCCTGCTCTATCTAGCCATGCTGCGCGCCGCCGGACTTACCGCCTACGATGCGAAGGTAGTGGATCGCAGCCTGGGAACATTCACTCTCGGCCATCTCAGCATCGATCAGTTGGACGACGACATCGTTCTCCTCAGCACCGGCGGCACTGAGATCGTGCTCGATCCGGGCGAAAAGATGTGCCCCTTCCAAACCGTGCATTGGCGTCACTCCGGCGCGGGCGGCATTCGCCAAACAGCCAAAGAGCCCACAACCTACGCCTCTCCTTTTCCGATGTACAACACCAATACGCTCGTGCGCAGTGGCGTTGTGAACCTCGACGGTCACGGCGGCGCAAGCGGTGCATATCGCTTTGCGATGGCAGGCCAGGAAGCGATCCGCTGGCGTCAATTGGCCCTGCGAGCCGATGCGGAAGAAGCCAAGAAGCAGTTCGACCAGTGGCTTTCGTCCATCGAGCCGGAGGGCGTCGATGCCCGCATCGACCACTTCGAGGCGCTCGACGATCCCAACGTGAACCTGGTGGCAGTCATCAGGGTACTGGGCAATCCCGGCTCCGCGACTGCCAAACGCCTGCTGCTGCCCGGCTTTTTCTTTTCCACGCGCGGCTCGCATCCCTTTGTCGATCAGGAAAAGCGGCTCTCGCTCGTCGATATGCACTACGCCGAACAGGTGACCGACCAGATCGTCTACCACCTGCCCCCCGGCTACACCGTGGAAGGTGTGCCGCTGGACGCGAAGACTCCCTGGGAAGGTCATGCGGCTTTGATCGTCAAAACCAAGGTCGAGCCCACGCAGGTCACCATCGTCCGCCAACTGGCCCGCGCTTTCACTATCCTCAAGCCCGAGGAGTATCAGGATCTGCGCGGTTTCTACCAGAAAGTCGCAACCTCCGATCAGCAGCAACTGGTCCTCGCCGCCGCTCCGGCGCAGAAAGGGAACTGATGTTCTTCGCGCAACAGGCACTTTTCCCATCGCGCAAGCACCCCATGGCGCAGCCTCATTCATGGCTGCGCTATGCGCTCCTGCTCCTGGCCTTCGCTTCGCCGGCGTTCGTCCATGCCCAGTTTCAGGAGCCCACCGCCGATGAGCTCAAAATGACCGCCGACCTCAAAGCGCCGGGTGCAGCGGCGGTCTACCTCTATCGCGAAGAGATCACCAACGATTCCGATCACTCCCGCACCGTCTACGAGCGCATTAAGGTTCTCACCGAGAAGGGAAAGGAACTGGCCACAGTCCAGATTCCTTATCTACAGGGTCTCAACAGTGTCACTGCCATTCAGGGCCGCACCATTCATGCCGATGGAACCATCGTTCCCCTGACCGCCAAGCCCGCCGACCTGATGGATGTGAAGGCGAAGAACATCCAGGTCAACACCATCACCTTCAGCCTGCCCAGCGTCGAGGCCGGCAGCATCCTTGAATATCGCCTGAGGATCAGCCTTCCCGATTTCAAAGTCGCCGAACCGGACTGGGACATTCAGCGGGCCTACTTCGTCCACAAGGCGCATTACAGCTTTCATCCGTATTTATCTCCTGGGACCTATGTCACCAACGGCCGGGGCGAAACTCTCGACCGGCTCATGTGCTTCACGCGAATCGAGAATGGGGCCAAGGTTCAATACGACAAGGCAAAAGATACATATACCCTCGATATAATGAATGTTCCACCCGCGCCCGATGAAGACTGGATGCCGCCCACCAATGGCCTCAAGTGGAGCGCCGACTTCTATTACACCGACGCAAAAACCACCGAAGCGTTTTGGAATGACGAGCTCAGGATCTGGGCCAAGGAGACCAACGAGTTTGCCGATCCGTCCAAAGGATTGAAAAAGGCCGTAGCCGACATCCTGGCGCCCACCGACACCGACGAGCAGAAGGCGCAGAAGATCTACGCCGCCGTTCAGAAGGTCGATAACACCGACTTCAGCCGCGAAAAATCCAAAGTCGAGCGCAAGAAAGAGAAGCTCAAGGATATCCATCATGCGGAGGATGTTTGGAAGCAGCAAAGCGGCTCGGGCGACGAAATCGCGCTCCTCTATACCGCGATGGCCCGCGCCGCCGGCCTGCGGGCATGGCCGATGAAGGTGGTCAACCGCAACCGAGCCATCTTCGATTCCGGCTACCTATCCACAACGCAGTTGGACGATTACATCGCCATTGTTGTCCTCGACGGCAAAGATGTTTATCTCGATCCCGGCCAGAAGATGTGCCCCTACGGAAGCCTGCATTGGAAGCACACCCTGGCCGGCGGATTCCGTCTCTCGGAGACTGGCGCCGCTTTCGCGAGAACTCCCGGAGGCACCTACAAGTCCGCTGTCGTTCAGCGCATCGCCAGCCTCACCGTCGATGAGCAGGGCGCCGTCGATGGAATCGCGCGGATCGTCATGACCGGCCCCGATGCTCTCCACTGGAGGCAGTTGGCGCTTGAAAACGACGAGGCGGAGGTCAAGAAGCAATTCGACGAGGCCATACGCGCGTCTCTGCCCGATGGGGTTCAGGCCGACTTCGATCACTTCATCGGCCTAAGCGATTCCACGATAAATCTCCTGGCGATTGTCAAAATTTCAGGCAACCTGGCCACCGTTACCGGCAAGCACGTCTTTCTGCCCGGCCTCTTCTTTGAATCCCAGGCCAAGCACCCTTTTGTCGCCCAGGACAAGCGCGTCATTCCCGTCGATGTCCACCATCCTCTGCTGGAGCAGGATGACGTGACCTACCATCTGCCTCCCGGCTTCAACATTGAGAGCACCCCAAACACTGCCGATGTCTCCTGGCCCGGCTATGCCGCGCTGAAGATCAACTCTGCCGTCAACAACGGCGCCGTCGAAGTGGTCCGCACATTTGCCCGTAACTTCGCCGTTCTCGACCCCAAGGTCTATAACGATCTGCACGACTTCTATCTCAAGCTGGCCACAGCCGACCAGCAGCAACTCGTCCTCACCCGCGCCCCCGCGCAGAAAGGCAACTGATGCTCGCCGTGCTCAAGATTCATTCCGTACTGGCCTGGGATGGCGTACTGCCACTTCGCCGCCGGCTGCGCGGCGCAGCACTGCTCTTCGCCCTCGCAGGGCCGGCTCTGGTACATGCGCAGTTTCAGCAGCCCTCCGCCGAAGAACTCAAGATGACCGCCGACCCCAAAGCGCCGGGCGCGGCGGCGGTCTACCTCTACCGCGAAGACATCACCGACGACGCGAAGAGCTTCCGCAGCTACTACGAGCGCATCAAGGTTCTCACGGAAAAGGGAAAGGAACTTGCCACCATCCGGATTCCTTACGTCCAGGGCACAGAAATCCCCACCGACCTTCAGGGCCGCACCATTCATTCCGACGGAACCATCGTTCCCCTGACCACCAAGCCGGCGGAGCTTCTGGATTACAAAACGGGGGATTACCAGATCAACAATCTCGTCTTCACCTTGCCCAGCGTCGAGGTTGGAAGCGTCCTGGAATATCGCCTCAAGGTTCGCACTCCCAGCGACCAGGTCTCCGCGCCAACATGGGATATCCAGCAAGCGTACTTTGTTCACAAGGCGCATTACAGCTTTCATCACGATCTCACCGACTACAGCGCCGTCACCGACAGCAAGGGTCATGAGTTCCACGAACTCCTCTACACCACGCAGCTGGGTTTTGGCGCAGGCGTTCATATCGACAAAGAGAGGAACCTGTTCAGCATTGACCTCACCGATATTCCTCCTATGCCCGATGAAGACTGGATGCCGCCGCTCAACACCGTCAAGTGGCGGGTTGAGTTCTACTACACAGAGGCCGAATCGGGACCCCAATTCTGGGATCAGGCCGGCGCGCATTGGGCCCATGAAGCGCAGGCATTCACCAATCCCACTGGGGCGCTTAAAAAGGCTGCTGCCGGCATCGTCGCGCCTGGCGACAGCGAGGAGCAAAAGGCCCGCAAGATCTACGACGCCGTCCAGAAACTCGACAACACGGATTTCAGCCGAAAGAAGTCCGATGCCGAGCGGAAGACCGCGAAATTGAAAGATGTCCATAAGGCTGAAGATGTCTGGAAGCAGCAAAGCGGATCGGCAAATGAGATTGCGCTCCTCTACATCGCCCTCGCGCGTGCCGCCGGACTCAAGGTTTTTCCATTTCAGGTGGTCAACCGCGATCGCGCGCTCTTCGATTCCGGGTACCTTTCCACAGAGCAGCTTGACGACAACCTTGCCGTCGTCGCCATGAACGAAAAGGAAATCTACCTCGACCCCGGACAGAAAATGTGCCCCTACGGCGCCCTGCATTGGAAGCACACCTTCGCGTCCGGCTTCCGGCTTACCCCCAAAGGGACCATCAACTCAGCCACGCCCGGCGGCGCAGCCTAGTCTCAGGTTGTTCAGCGCATCGCAGACCTGACCATCGACCCAGACGGCGGTGTGAAGGGAACCATTCGCTTTGTCATGTCCGGTCCAGATGCTCTCTACTGGAGGCAGTTAGCCCTCGAAAACGACCCCGAAGAGGTCAAGAAGCAGTTCAATGAGTCCATGAGGGCATACCTGCCCGATGGAGTGACAGCGGGCTTCGACCACTTTCTTGCCCTGGACGACGCAAACGTGAATCTCATCGGCATCGTCCAGGTCACAGGGAACATCGGCTCCACGACCGGTAAGCACTTCTTCCTGCCCGGCCTCTTTTTTGAGTCCCACGCCACGCACCCATTCGTCGGGCAAGAGATGCGCCACACGCCAATAGATCTCCACTACGCCAAGATCGAGCAGGACCATGTGACCTATCACCTGCCGCCCGGATTTACAGTCCAGAGCACGCCCAAAGGTGCCGATCTCTCATGGCCCGCTCACACCTCGTTGAAGATCGGCTCTACCGTCAGCAACGGCACGGTCGAGGTGGTAAGAAGCTTTGCAAGGAACTTCGCCACCCTCGATGCCGTCGACTACAGCGATCTGCATGACTTCTACCTCCGGCTGGCCACCGCCGACCAGTAGCAACTCGTCCTCACCCACGACCCCGCAGCAAAAGGAAACTGACCATGCGCACTTCGTCCTCGGCCCTCTTACGCGTTTCAGCTGCCACACTCCTTATGCTGGCGTGCAATCCCATTCATGCAAACATCTTTGGCAAAAGCACGCAGCCGATTCCGCAATGGGGTCTCGACGCCGCCAAGGCGCACACGCCCGACTATGACAAAGATGCCTCCGCGGTGATCCTCTTCGATGAGTACGTCGAAACCATTGACGCGCAGGGCCGTGCCGTCGAGCGCGAGCGAGAAGCCATCCGCATTCTCAAGCCGCAGGGCCGCCGCAATAGCTGTGCCGTCTCCTACGATTCGGACGAAAAGATCAGCTACTTCCGCGTATGGACCATTGCCGCCGACGAAAAGCAGTATCAGGCCCAGGACACGGACTTTGTCGAGGAAGGCGACACCGGAATCCCGATCATGCTCTCCACAGCCAAGACCCGTGTTGCCCGCCCTCCCGCGGTCGATGTAGGTGCTGTCGAAATCTGTGAGTCCGAGGAACTGATGGAGCCCTATATCCAGGAGAAGGACTGGCATATCCAGAATGGCATTCCCATCGTCTTCCAGGCCCTCGAAGTGGATCTTCCCGCCGGTCGCGCCCACTCCGAGGCATGGCACAACTACCAGCCCGTGAAGCCCGTTGAGGTCGCTCCCAACCACTGGCGCTGGGAGGTCAAGGATATGCACGCTCTCATTCTTCGCGATGTGCGCTCCGCGCCGGATTGGGGAGCACTGGCGGCGCGCATGGCCGTTCAGTGGGGCGATGCCGCGGTCGAGGGCAAAGACAATCAATGGCGCGCCATCGGCCAGTGGGTCACCACGCTTGAGGCCAACCGCCCCGACCCCACCCCCGAGATCACCGCGCAGGCGCAGAGCCTTGTCGCCGGGGCACCCGATTTCTACACCAAGCTCAGCCGCATCACCGAATACATCCAGAAAAACATCCGCTACTTCATCGTCATGCGCGGCATCGGGGGCCTGCAAGCCAATCACGCGGCAGACATCTTTCGCAACCGCTACGGCGACTGCAAAGACAAAACTACTCTCGCAATTTCCATGCTCCAGGCGATCGGCATCCACGCCGTCTATATGCCCGTGGACACGAACCGCGGCGTTGTCGATCCTGACGAGCCTTCGCTCGCCGGCAACCACATGATTACCGCCATTGAGATTCCGGCGGACGTGCAGGACCCGCGCCTCAAAGCCATCGTCAAAACAAAAGACGGCAAGCGCTACCTGATCTTCGATCCCACAAACGAGCGCACCGCGGTCGGCAATCTCCCTTCTTACCTGCAAGGCGGCTACGGCACCCTGGCCGCCGCAGCATCCAGCCAGATCGTCGCCCTCCCCATCCTTGACCCCGACACCAACGGCACCGAGCAAAAGGGAACCTTTGCGTTATCGGCAGACGGCGCCCTCACTGGCTCGGTCGATGCATTCCACTCCGGCCCGGAGGGCGCCGATCTTCGCCTCTTCCTCAAATACACCGACGAAAAGGAGCGGCGCGAGTATTGGGAGAGTTACGTGTCTGAAACGCTGCCCGGCGTAGTTCTCGATTCCTTCCAGTTCATCCAGCCCTCGGACCTCGACAAGCCTCTCGAATTCCACTACAAGGTCACCGCTCACCAGTACGCGCACAACGCGGGCCCGCTGTTGCTGGTCCGCCCCCGCGTCGTCGGCTCGCTCGCTCGGCCTTTTGACGACAAGCCCCGTACCTTGCCCATCGAACTGCCCGCCACCGGGCACTGGCACGACAGCTTCGACATCGCATTGCCCCCAGGCTACGTCGTCGATGAGACCCCCGACCCGGTTAACCTCGACCTCGACTTCGCCAGCTACCATTCCTCGGTTTCGGCCAAGGGCAGCACTCTCCACTACGAGCGCGAATACGTAGTCCGCCAGGTCCAGCTCCCTCCCGGCAAAGCCACCGCTTTCCGCCTCCTTGAGAGCACCATCCTTGCCGATGAAAAAGGCGCCGCCGTCCTCAAAAAACAGTAATTGGCAGGCCGGGGCTTCAGCCCCGGCCTCAAACCAAATCAACGGTTCAATTCGCAGTTCCGGCCGATTGATGTTATCTTCAAATTCAACCCGCTTTACCGACTAACGGGATTTGACCCTCCCATCAACTAGCCTCCTTTTAGCCGTTTTATCGTCTGGCGTTCTTGCCGGTTGCAGCTTTGCATTCTGTCGAGGCGTGGCACAAGTGTCGATGCGTTTTACCCTCAATTCCATTGAAAGGCGAAAGCATGACGATGACCGAATCCAACCAAACTACGAAAGCCAGCCATGTCTTGACTCTGGAGCAGATCGCAACACTCACCGAGGAGGGCGGCAAGCCGGCCGATACCCTCATGAACGTGGTCGCACTGATCGCTGCGCGGTTCAACACCGATGTTTGCTCGGCCTATTTGCTTGAGCCCGACCGGTCGAACCTGGTTTTGGCTGCCACCCTTGGCCTGCATCCCCGATGTATTGGCACATTGCGCATGCGGCTCAACGAGGGCCTCGCCGGCCTGGTCGCTGAACTGGTGCTGCCTGTTGCCGTCGAAAATGTCAAGAATCATCCCCGTTTCAAGTACTTCAAGGAGGCAGGGGAAGAAGAATATCTCTCGTTCCTGGGGGTGCCTCTCATCGACCGCGGGGTCTTGCAGGGTGTTCTGGTTGTGCAAACCAAGGAGACGCGGACTTTTCGCGAGGATGAAATTCGCATGTTGGTCGAGGCGGCCAACGAGGTTGCGCCGGTGGTCAGCGAAGCGCGCACGCTGGACCGCTTCATTGCTCCGGCCCAGGAACGCCTGTGGGCACTAGCCCGCAACGTCTGGTGGAGCTGGGATTACGACTGCATCAGCTTGTTCCGCGATCTGAATCCGACGCGCTGGCGCCAGCTCAATCAGAATCCCATCGCTCTGCTCAGCGAGATCCCGCTCGGGGAGATCAATCGCCGCGCGACTGAACTGGTGTTGCATAGCCGCATCAACTACGTCTACCGCCGCCAGCAGGAGTATCTGCGCGCCGATCGCACCTGGGGCGCGGCCAATGCGGGCGTGTTGCGGCCGCGGCCGGTTGCCTATTTCTCCGCCGAGTTCGGGTTGCACGAATCGCTGCCGATCTATTCCGGCGGCCTGGGCGTACTGTCGGGAGACCACATCAAGAGCGCATCCGACCTGGATATTCCGCTCATCGGAGTCGGCCTTTTTTATGGGCAGGGATACTTCTTGCAGCGCCTCGATCAGACGGGCTTGCAGCGCGAGGAGTACCTGCAAACCGACGTGAATCAGTTGCCCATGCAGCCGGCCATTGGCGCCAACGGCGAACCGGTCCTGGTCGAGATTCAAACCCGCGGAGGCTCCATCCGCGCCAAGGTCTGGCGTATCAAGGTGGGGCGTATCGACCTGCTGCTGCTCGACTCGAACGTGGAGGGAAACGCGCCCGAGGATCGAGAACTTACCTCCCGCCTCTATGGCGGAGACGGCCGCACGCGTATTCGCCAGGAGCTTCTCCTGGGCGTGGGCGGATTCCGCGCGCTCAAGGCAATGGGCATCTCGCCCGGCGTTCTGCACCTCAATGAGGGTCACAGTGGTTTTGCGGTCTTTGAAGCCATCCGCACCCGGATGGTGGAAGAAGGCATTGACTTCTACACCGCCGCCAGCCAGATTCCGCGCGAGGTGATCTTTACCACCCATACGCCGGTTCCCGCGGGCCACGATCGCTTCAACGCCGACCTGATTGAGGAGCACCTGGGCCCGCTGCGCGAGCAACTAGGCATCTCGCACGAGAATCTGATGGGCTTTGGCCGCGTGTATCCCACCGATCATGGCGAGCAATTCTGCATGACGGTGCTCGGGCTCAAGCTCTCGCGCCGCGCCAATGCGGTTTCTTCCTTGCACGGCGAGGTATCGCGGGCGATGTGGAAGTGCCTGTATCCCGGCCGGCCCGAGGACGCTGTACCCATCGGCCACATCACCAATGGCGTCCATGTGCCGTCGTGGCTGGCGCCACAGATGTGCCGGCTTTACGACCGCCACCTCGGGGTGGGCTGGCAGAGCAACAGCGGACAGGCGAAAACCTGGGAAGAGATTGAGAACATCGACGATGGCGAACTCTGGGAAACTCACCTCAGCCTGAAATCGCAGCTCATCGACTTTGCCCGCCGCCGCGCGCAGGAACAGGCAGAACGCCGCGCCGAGAAGCACGCGACCCTGCAAACCCTGGGGAAGATTCTCTCGCCCGACGCATTGACTATCGGCTTTGCGCGCCGCTTTGCCACCTACAAGCGGGCCAACCTGCTGCTGGCTGACATGGAGCGGCTCGCCACCATGGTCAACGATCCCAAGCGCCCCGTGCAATTCCTCTTTGCCGGCAAGGCCCACCCCCACGATGAACCAGGCAAGAGGGTCTTGCAGCAGATTGCGCAGATGATGCGCGACTCAAAATTTGCCAACAAATTTGTCTTTATCGAGGATTACGACATCAATGTCGGCCGGTTCCTGGTGCAGGGCGTCGATGTTTGGCTCAACAATCCGCGCCGCCCGCTGGAGGCCTCAGGCACCAGCGGCCAGAAAGTTGTACTTAACGGCGGCTTGAACCTCTCGGTACTCGACGGCTGGTGGGCTGAGGCCTACGACGGCCTCAACGGCTTCGCCATCGGTACAGGCAGAACGCACTCGAATTTGGATGTGCATGACAGCCGCGATGGCGACGACCTCTATCGCGTTCTCCACGACGAGCTGATTCCGCTCTTCTATCAACGCGACCGCGATGGACTGCCCAGAGGTTGGATCAAGCGCATGAAACGTACGATTCGCACTTTGGGATGGCGCTTCAGCGCCGATCGCATGGTGATGGATTATACCCAGAAGTGTTATGTACCCGCAGCCGGAGGCACTTCGAGCGAAATCAGACCGCCGTCGTAGAAGACTCCGTGCTGGGTGCCCCACCCTCGTGACGCTTTTGTTTTTGCCGCTAGGGTGGGATGGCACGATATCGCCGCAACTGGCTAGTCGCTATCCCCTGGTTCCTCACCCCGCGTACGCTTCTTCCTCGACCCGCTCCTGCTCGATCAGCTTCACCGGATAGTACGCATTGCGGGTGTACTGCTTCACCATGCGGTTGGTGTTGAAGTACGATGCGTTGAAGGCCAGCGTCGTGCGCATCAGCCGCGCCCACTTTTCCGGCGCTTCAAGGAAGAGCGGAACAATCGCCGTCTCCAGCTTCTTGTAAAGCGAGGCAGCCTCCTCGGCATCGCCATCGCCATCTTCAATGGCCCAGCCGGTGACACCCTCAATGCAGCCCTCGATCCACCACCCATCGAGAATCGACAGGCTCGGCACGCCATTCAGCGCCGCCTTCATTCCGCTGGTGCCAGAGGCCTCATAGGGCCGCTTGGGCGTATTCACCCAAACATCCACGCCGGCCGTGAGCAGCGCGCCCAGATCCCAGTCGTAGTTTTCAAGATAAACGATCCTGAGCAATCCGTTCGAGAACCTGGCCGCTTCCTCTACGACCTGCTGGATCAGCGCTTTTCCTGGCTCGTCCTGCGGATGCGCCTTGCCGGCGTAGATAACCTGCAAGCCGCCTGCCGCGGTGGCAATCTCTACCAGCCGCTGTGGGTCTGTGAACAGCAGCGTCGCCCGCTTGTAGGTAGCCACGCGCCGGGCAAAGCCCAGCGTCAGCACGTTGGGATTGAGCACCAGTCCGGTGCGCGCCGCGACCTCAGCTAGCAACGCTTCTTTGGCGCGGGCATGGGCTGTGATGATCTGCTTCTCCGGCAGGTCGATGGCGTTGCGCAGATAAAGATTGTCGCGCCGCCACGCAGGAATATTCGCGTCCAGCATCTGCTGCACCGGCTCGGACACCCATGTGGGCGCATGAACGCCGTTGGTGATCGAGTCGATAGTAAACTCCGGGAACATGGCGCGAGAAACCTTGGCATGCTGCATGGCCACGCCGTTGGCGTAACGCGAAAACTTGAGTGCCAGGAGCGTCATATTCAACATGCCGTCGCGATAACAACCCAGCCGCTCCAGCCGTGCCGAGCGGTCGCCGCCCAGAATGCGGATTGTCTGCTCAAGCGAGAAGCGGTCATGTCCGGCAGGAACTGGCGTGTGGGTGGTGAATACGCACCTCTGCCGCACCAGTGCCAGGTCGGCTTCAGTCGGCGCGCCCAGCGGGCCGCCGCCAAGCTCCCTCTCGATGAGCGCCAGCGTCAGCAGCGCGGCGTGGCCCTCGTTCATATGGTAAACATTCACGCGGTGGCCGAGCGCGTTAGCCATGCGCACGCCGCCCATCCCCAGCACAATCTCCTGCTGCAAACGGTAATTCGTGTCCCCGCCATACAGATGGTCGGTCAGGCCGCGATCCCATCCCGAGTTGCCGTCCAGATCCGTATCCAGCAGGTAGATCGGCACCACGTGTCCGTAGCGGCCCACCAGATCGTAGCGCCAGCAGCGCACCGTCACCGTGCGGTCTTCCACTGAAACCGTAATCCGCTCCGGTTCTTCCGTGCAAAAATCAGAAGGGTTCCATGGCTGCACGTCCTCACTTTGCACACCCCTGCCGTCCAGGCGCTGCTGGAAATATCCCTTGCGGTGCGCCAGCGTGAAGGCCACCAGCGGCACGCCCAAATCGGCTGCGGAGCGCAGCGTATCGCCTGCCAGGACTCCAAGCCCGCCGGAGTAGGTGGGCATCGCCGGGTTAATCGCGATCTCCATGGAAAAGTAGGCCACGAGGCCGGCACTGGGGAAGGTTTCGTAGGAAAAGGGCTTCATCGATGTTGCTTGCATGACTTTCATCTCTCCGCGGCGATTCACGTGCGATACGGCGATTGCGAAAACGCATACTCGCTAGGCCGGACAATACATATCCTCCCCGGCCTTCGTCGGGTCAAGCTTTATAAATTTTAACAAGGAACGCGTCTAAAATACTCTCGCACAAATGAGTCATTGGTCACCCACAGACAGGGCAGAAAAAGATTACCAATGGGTTTGGGGCATTCGGGCGGATTGCCGGAATGGAAGGTACAGCAGAAGGAAAATGCCGAATGCAACGCCTTCGGTAGCGACGAGATACCAGGGCCATGGTCCGAGAAAGCTGAGCAGCGACACATTCTGCGGCTTGGCGCGCAGGTACATATAGTCCGTCTTGCAGATGAAATCGAATGTGCCCACCACTGCGGCAAAGATATTCACAGCGAGCATCGCCCTGCCGACCGACCCAGGCCGCGGCCGCGCCTGTTTTGACCACACCAGAAAAAGGACGCCTGCTACAACGAGGCCATGGGCAATAAAGAACTGAGCGGTCGAGATGGAAGGAAAAGGCTCGCAGACATTCGGAGTCAGCAGCGCCATCGAAGCTCCGGCCAACGCTGTGTAGTAAACCAGATCGAAGATTGCGCGATTGAGGGTGAATAGCGCGACGATGACCAACCCCAGCGAGGCGTCGCATAGTTCGAGGGGAAGATGATCGGGAAAGGTAATCTGGCCGTGCGTGGCCATATGTCCGTAATAAAGAGCCGTGTCCAATAAAAGCACGGCTGCCAGGCCAATTCGAAGCCATCTGGTTCCGGGCGTGAGCCGACGCTGGACAACGGCAAGAATGCCCGCAAGAGCAGGAACCGCGCCGAGGATTGCAAGATGCGCCGTTCCAAGAAGGTGAAAGTTGGTTGGCATGGGGCGCTCCGGCTGTCAGACATCGAATCACCGAGGGCGCGTCCGCCAGTACGGACGCGCCTCGGAAGAGCCAATCCAAACTTACAGGAACCTACGAGATGCGGTGTGCGCCATCGGAGGCATGGCAGATGTGAATCTCCGGCGTGATGCCGGTTTTTGCGGCATAACGCTTGCCCAGTTCTTCGGCAAAAGCCTTGGCTTTGTCCTGCTCGACCAGGTTGACCGTGCAACCACCAAAGCCGCCGCCGGTGAGCCGCGCACCGATCAGGCCCGGCAGCTGATTCGCCAGTTCGACCATCAGGTCGGCTTCGACACAACTGCCCTCGAAGTCCTTGCTGTAGCTGGTGTGCGCCTCTCCCATCAGGCGGCCCACTTCCTTCATGTCGCCTTTCAACAGAGCCTCGCTGGCCGCTACCGTGCGCAGGTCTTCCGTGATGACGTGCTTGGCGCGCAGGTA
>Ga0302320_10008405_pt1 | contig 22493 bp, 21 predicted proteins | sample Bog_T0_3_FD_202130 | JGI IMG/M metagenome (GOLD analysis project Ga0302320, IMG submission 202130) | Peat permafrost microbial communities from Stordalen Mire near Abisko, Sweden - Bog_T0_3 | ecosystem: Environmental > Terrestrial > Soil > Wetlands > Peat | place: Sweden: Abisko, Stordalen Mire... | reverse complement strand
CGGCATCGCAGCGGGTGGCTTCGACCATAGCGCAGGCGTCTTCGGGGGTGCGGATGTCGCCGTTGCCGATGACGGGGATGTGGACGGCATCCTTCACCGCGGCGATGTACTCCCAGCGGGCGTCGCCGGCGTAGCCCTGCTCACGGGTTCGGGCGTGCAGAGCGACGGCGTTCAGGCCGCAGTCCTCGGCCATGCGCGCGAGTTCCACGCAGACGATGTTGGTGTCGTTCCATCCCATCCGGAACTTCACGGTGAAGGGGATGGAGATGGTGGCGCGGACACGCTCGAAGATCTCGCGGATGCGCGGCAGGTCGCGCAGCAGGCCGCTGCCGCCGTTGCACGCGACCACGCGCTTGGCCGGGCAGCCGAGGTTCAGGTCGACGATATCGAAGCCCGCGTCCTGGCAGACCAGCGCGCTTTCGGCGAGCGTCTGCGGGTTGGAGCCGAAGAGCTGCGCGGAGATGGGGTGCTCATCCTCGTAGTAGGTGAGGTAGCGCTGGCGCTTGGACTCGCGCATGCGGCTCAGGCCGTCGGCCGAGGTGAACTCGGTCATGATGAGGCCGCAGCCGGAGGTCTCGTTCGTGGTCATAGCGTCAACGTTTGCGGGGTCTTGTTCCGTTTCGAGTTTTAAGTTTGTGAGGTTTGGGTTTGGAGCCGTGTACATCGACGCGTTCTTGATGAAGCGGCGGAAGACGGTGTCGGTGACGCCGGCCATGGGCGCGAGCACCGTCGCGGGGGCGATGCGCACGTTGCCGATGCGCATCTCCGCGGGCACGCGGGCCGTGTGCGGCATAGTGCGGGCCGCGGTGATGGCCGAGTTGTCCCAGTCCTTCTTCATCGTGATGTCTTCTTCTTTGCAGCGGACTTCTTCGCAGATGGTTTGCGCTTGGGCATCTTCGGCAGAGAGTCAACGAAGGCTTTGGCGTCGCGCAGCAGATGGACGGTTGCGGCGGAAGCTGACTCAGGAACCACGACCCACTCGCGCATGGTGCGCTTGCCCATGCGCAGCAGCCTGCCGTCGCCGGACTCGAGCAGCGGCTCAATGCGGGACTGGGGTAGCTTCATCGCCAGGCCGCCGTCGCGCGCGATGAAGCAGTAGACTTTGCCGCCGACCTCAAAAGACGCATGGCCCATCATCATGTTCACCGGCTCGTTCAGCAGCGTCATCATGCGTTGGGCGACGGCCTGGCGCAGGGTCAGGTCGCCTTCCATGGACTGCTTCGATTTGGGATGTTTGGAGGGCATGTTGCTTCACAAAGAAAGGCCCCCGCTCATCGCGGAGGCCTCTCGCTGTTGGTGCGTGAGAGTTACTTCGCGGCTGCGGCAGCGGCCTCGGCCTTCTTGGCGTCCGTCGCGGCGAACTTACGGCGGAAGCGCTCAATGCGGCCGGCGGTGTCGACCAGCTTCTGCTTGCCGGTGAAGAAAGGGTGGCAGGCGGAGCAGATTTCGACGACGATGTCGCCCTTGTGGGTGGAGCGCGTCTGGAAGGTGGTGCCGCAGGCGCACTTGACGCGGATCTCTTCGTAGCTGGGGTGGATTCCCTCTTTTGGCATGGGTGTGGTGCTTTCTAGCTCTCCCGCCGCAGAACGGTTTCGCTTGCAGAAAGGCTGGTCATTTCTGCATCGATTTTCCTGTCGCGCTGCGAGCTTGGGCCCCGTCTCCCGGGGCGATAGGCGCTCACTCTATTTTATCACCATCGTGAGGGCGGCTAGAGCGTCTTGAGGTACTCGATGAGCGCCCAGCGGTCCTCTTCGCTCAGTTCGGGGCCGAGGACGCCTTTGCCGGGAGTGTTGCTGAACTGGTGCCCGGCGTTGGAGTTGCCGGGGTGCGGGTCGTCCAGCTGGTCAGTGCGGTAGGTAAAGCCGTAGGCCAGGATGGACGGGTCATAGCCGACGTGGAGCGGATCGAACTCGCGGCTGCCGGTGAAGAAGACCTTGCGGCGCTGGTTGGCGGGCAGTAGAAGCTCATACAGGCTGACGACCGAACCGTTGTGGAGGAAGGGCGGCGTGGCCCACAGCCCAGTCAGCGGGCGGGCCGCGTAGCCCAGCGGCGCGGTGACGCCGTCGTCGCGGTAGCCGTTCCACTCCAGGCGTTGCTCGGGAGTCAGGCCCAGCGCGTCGTAGTTCAGATCGCGCACCTTGGCCGTGACGGCGCGCGTGCCCACGCTGGCGGGAACTGTTCCCAGGCCGAGGGCGCCGGTGTCCGCGGTGCGGTTGGCCCAGTCGAGCGCCTGCCGGGGGTCGGTACCGATCTCGTCGAGGGGAATCACCTTGAGTTTGAGGAAGCGGTGGCCGGCGAGGCCCGGCTCCCAGTACTTGTCCTGCTGGATCTCCGGCGAGTTCAACGGAGGCAGGTGGCAGCCCTCACAACGTTGCTTGTAGACCTCCGCGCCGTGTTGGGCCTTCGCCGTGTCGATGGCACCGAAGACGGCGGCGGGCCAGGGCGGCGGCTGCAAGCCGTTAAAGGCGGTGGGGCCGGCGAGCTGGCCCTCCATCTTCCACAGGTTGGTGACGTTGACGGTGGACTGGTAGAGCCGGGCTGGATTGGTGAGATTGAGCGGGGCGCGCACGCCCAGGGCCTCGCCGATGTTGCGCATCATGGGCTGCTGGATGGAGTTGTTGTACTGCACCCAGCTGAACCAACTGGTGTGCCACAGCGGCGGAAGCTTCACGGGGGCGTCCGCGGGCGAGAGGTTGGCATCGTTGCCGAGCTCGGTGGCAAAGACGTAGTTGCCGATGCGGGCGAGGGCGTCGATGCGTCCAAAGCCGTCCTGCGCAGCGTAGATGTTCCGCTTGGTGGCGGCGCTGGACTCCGCAAAGCCGGCCTTGAAGAATTTGTCGAAGTCGGCGTGCAGTTCCTTCTTCTGCTCGCTGGTGGCGTTGGGGCCGAGCACCTGTTTGGCGAAGCGGTCGAAGCGCCAGGGAAGCAGATCCGTGTAGAGGACGGCGAAGCCGAGCTCGGTTTGGAACGCGACGACATTGGCGGAGGCGGTTCCGCCCTCCACGCGGACGCCTTTGCCATGGAACTCCAACTGGCCGGTGTGGCACGCCGCGCAGGTAAGGCCGGCGATCTGCACCGGAGCGTTTTTATAGGGATCGACGACCATCTCCTGCGTGAAGCCGACGGGCAGGCCGTCAGGATTGCCGGGGCCGGGGTCCTCGGGGAGGAAGCCGAAGCCTGCAAGGTAGGCAGGGTCAGAGAAGCGGCCCACGCTGCCGAAGGGCTTGAGCTTGGGCTGCTCCAGCGCGAGGAACCAGCTGTAGGGCATGATCTCCGCGCCCTGGCCGGCGTGGTGGAACCACTGCACCTGCTGCGGCGACCAGTTCTGGCCGGAGTCCACGAGCTGCACGGCGGGGCGGGCTGGCATGTGGATGGACGGGCGGTCGCCGAGGACGGCCTTGAGCTGGTTCCACTGCTGGCAACCGGTCAGCAGCAGCGTGGCAGCGAGTAAAGGTGAGGCGGCAAGGAAACGGGGTGTGGCTATCCGCATGGCGGGAACGACCTCAAAGGAAGATTGGCTCTGCGCGTGAACTTGTCTGAGTATGTTGCTGGAAAGAATACCCTGAGCGGATGGCGTGGGAGGGAAATAATTCTTAAGGATTACTCCCGCGTCGGCGGCAGCGCGGGACCCGCCGGGTCTTTCAGCGCGATGCCGGTGGTGTGGAGGCGGCAGGCCTCGGCGATGTAGTGCGCGATGCGGGCTGCGGCTTCAGCGTAGCTCAGGCCCTCCTGCCGGATGTTGGAGATGCAGTTGCGCTCGGCGTCGGTGCGTCCGGGGCGGGGGTCCCAGGTGAGGTAGACGCCCAGCGAGTCGGGGGAGCTGAGGCCGGGGCGCTCGCCGATGAGCAGCACGGTGATCTGGGCGCCGAGGAGCTGGCCGATGGGGTCGGCCAGGGCGACGCGGGCGTTGGTAAGGACAGGGGTTAGAGGATAGAGGATGGAGGATAGAAGAGGCAGTGTGGCGTCGAGGAGCGGCATTGCGTGGCGCTCGAGGGCGAGGGCGCTGAGTCCGTCGGCGAGGAGGAAGAGAATGCGTGCTGCGGACTCAACTGCGGGTCTCTCCGCTCCGGCGTCGTGCGCCTCCGGTCGAGATGACACATCCTTCTCAGTCAGGTCTTCGAGTTGACGAATGGAGTCTGTGTGGAGGGTGCGGCCAAGGTCAGGGCGAAGCAGGTAGGTTCGTCGGTCGGGTGCGGCGGAGGGGAGCGGCAGGCCTTCAAGTCCGCGCGCCTGCAAGCCTCGCCGGACAAGCGGCACGTCGAGTTCCGTGTGGACGGCGTCGCGGGCCAGCGCGTGGTCGAGTTGGAAGCGCAGATGCTCGCGTGTGGAGACGGACGAATTGCTGCTGCCGAGCGAGAGCCGCGCTGGGCGATGCAGCTCCGGGGCGGGGAGCGGCGCCAGCAGGCGGGATGGAGTGGAGTCCGGCACTGAAGCAAAGTGTACGTCCAGGCTAGCAACTCGACCGGTGTTGGCGGCCATCTATCTTTCAAGGACCAAGCTGCGGGGCGGCGATGCCGTGGCGGCCCTTCAGGCGGACATTGAATGAATCATCTCTCGGCGCGACCCTTCCGATACTGGTATCTCGTTCCGCTGCTGGCCTGCGCGGTTATGCCGCACGCGCAGGCAGACCCCGTGCCCGTCCGCTACCAACAGGGGGCCTTTCATGGCTTTCTCGAATTGCGCGACCCGGACGGCCATGTGGTCGCCATGGGAGACGCCACCTGCGTGGTCCATGGCGCCCGGGTGACCGCAGAGACGATCTTCCGGTTCAAAGATGGGTCAGTGGACGATGAGACGGCGGTCTTCACGCAGCACCGCATCTACCAGCTCGTCACCGACCACCATATTCAGAAGGGGCCGTTCTTTCCTCACCCGATGGATATGCTCATCAATGTCGGCACTGGCACGGTCACCGTGCGCACTCCGGGGAAGGACGGCAAGGAGCAGGTCGAAACCGACCACATGAAGCTGCCAATCGATCTGGTCAACGGATTTCTTCCGCTACCCATTGAGAACCTGGTGCCGAACGGGGTACAGACGACCGTCTCCATGGTGGTGCTGACGCCCAAGCCGCGCGTCGTAAAGCTGGTGGTGTCGAAGTTACACGACGACAACATCTCGGTGGTTGGTGTGCCGCGCAAGGCGACGCACTATGAGCTCAAGATCGACCTCGGCGGGATCATCGGCGTCATCGCGCCGCTGGTCGGCAAGGCGCCGCCAAACATCCAGGCGTGGGTCATCGGCGGCAATCCGCCGACCTTTGCGCGGGATGTCGCGCCGCTTTACTCCGAAGGCCCGCTGATGACCCTCCAACTGGCCAGTCCGGTGTGGCCGCAGGAGCAGGTTCGCTAACCGCTCTCTAGGCGCGATTTGATGTCAGCATACGCCGTCTCGATGAGACGGGTGAGCGCGATCGCGTTCGTAGATGTTCCGGGCTTCAGCTTGACGTGACGCATGAACTTGCCCGCGCCTTGCAACAGGCGCGCCGGGTCCTTGAGCGCTGCGCATTGAAAGAAGCCCACGTTTACGTGCGCCGTGAAGACGTTGACGTAGGCGAAGGGCACGTCGCCCAGGCAGGCGACCGGGCAGCCGTCATGGAGCAACTCGCGGACCTCGTCGCCGCAGGTCCGCATCACCGCGAACCACTCGCGCGCGATGGAGCCCAGCTCGCCGGGGTGTGCGTCGAACCACGCCTCGATGTCGGGATCGTGTTCGACGGCACCGTGGAAGCGGAGGAGGTCCGTTGGCATCATGGGCTCCGGCATGGCTACCGGATCATGTTAGCGGACGAGCGGGTGAGCGGCTGACTCGACGCGAAGAGAGGGCGTGTGCAAGAATTCTGTGCCGGCGAGGACGGCTCCCTTGATCAAACGAAGCCGTTGGGTTCTGTGCGTTGTGGTTGGTGGTGTTCTGATCCAGGGTTGCGTTCTGGCGGCTCAGGGTGCGCCGCCTAGAGTGAAGACCGCGCAGGGCCAGGCGGTGGGCAAGTGGATTGAAGGCGGAACACAAAAGGCGTTTCTTGGATTACCCTATGCCGCGCCTCCGGTTGGCGACCTGCGCTGGAAGGCGCCGCAGCCGCCTTCCGCGTGGAAGGCCGTGCGCGCTGCGTCCAAGTTTGGTGCACGCTGCGAGCAGTGGCATATCTGGGATGACTATCTCTTTCTCGACGCCGGCCCCAGTGAGGACTGCCTGTATCTGAACGTGTATGCACCTGCTGCTGCGAAGCCGGCGAGCAAGCTGCCGGTGATGGTGTGGATCCACGGAGGCGGGTTTGTCGCGGGTGCGGGTTCGGAGCCACGCTACAACGGCTCAGCGCTCGCCGCTAAAGATGTTGTCGTCATCACGCTGAACTACCGGCTCGGCGTGTTTGGCTTTCTGGCCAACGAGGATTTGCAGAACGAAGGCAAGGGACACGCCGGCAACTATGGCCTGATGGACATGGCCGCGGCGCTGCGATGGGTGAAGGCCAACGTTGCGGCGTTCGGCGGCGACCCGGGCAATGTGACCATCTTCGGCGAGAGCGCGGGTTCGTTCGCTGTGAGCGCGCTGCTGGCTGCACCACAGGCACGAGGACTGTTTCAGAAGGCCATCGGCGAGAGCGGCGCGTTCTTCGGCAACACGCTCTCCATGTCGGCGCTGGGCGAGCGTGCCAAGCGTGACCAGGCGTGGACCGACGCGCTGGGCGCAAAGAGCCTGGCCGAGCTGCGTGCGTTGCCGGCGGACAAGGTGATCGAGGCTGCGCGCAAGCAGCCGATGGTTGGGTTTTCACCGGTGGTGGATGGGCAGTTTCTGACCGAGCCAGTCTCGGTAACGTACGCTGCCGGCCGCCAGGCGAAGGTTCCGGTCATCATCGGCTGGAACCGCGATGAGAGGACCGGCACTCTCTCCAAAGACATGACCGCGGAGAAGTGGAAGGCCTATGCGGCGCAGCACTATGGGGAAAAGGCACCGCAGTTCCTGGCAGCGTTTCCGGCGAGCAGTGATGCGGAGGCGGTGCGCTCCGCGGACGCGCTCACCACGGAGCAGTTCATCGCGCTGGGCGCGTGGCAGTGGGTGCAGGCGCAGACAGCTACCGACGCGGCGCCGGTCTATCGTTACCGCTTCGATCTCGGGTCGCCCGCGAGCGAGGTGCATCCGGTGGCTGGGTACGCGTTCCACTCCGATGAGCTGGAGTACGTCTTCGGCACGCTGGATACGCGCCACGGCGCCACGTGGCGGCCGGAAGACCGCCGGCTGAGCGAGCAGATGATCGGGTACTGGACCAACTTTGCGCGCAGCGGCGACCCCAACGGCGGCGGCCTTCCGCACTGGCCGCGCTATGACCGCAACAAGGAACTCAATCATCTGGACAATCCGATTACAGTGGGGCCGGATGCCTCGCGGGCGCAGTTTGAGTTTCTGGTGATGCAATCGCACTAAAGCCGGGGGGCCCATTCACCGCGGCTGCATCGCAATGAGTGGGCCACCCGGCACCCTCGAAAGACAAACGCAGGTTCCCCCAGGGGATGACAAATAAATAATGCTAAGGCAGCAGCAGCGACGGCTGGCCGAGGCGTTGGAGTTCGGCGTGGGGTTCACTCGTGAGCCACGCTTCAAACTCTGGAGCAGGCCTGAGGCCCAGCAGGCGGCGGATATAGAGCGCGTCGTGGAAGCTGGTGCTCTGGTAGTTGAGCATGATGTCGTCGGCGCCGGGGACGCCCATGATGTAGTTCACCCCGGCCGCGCCGAGCATCGTCAGCAGGGCGTCCATATCGTCGGCGTCGGCCTCGGCGTGATTGGTGTAGCAGATGTCGCAGCCCATGGGCAGGCCCAGCAGCTTGCCGCAGAAGTGGTCTTCCAAACCGGCGCGGAGAATCTGTTTGCCGTCGTAGAGGTACTCCGGACCGATGAAGCCGACGACGGTGTTCACCAGAAACGGATGGAAGTGCCGCGCGACGGCGTAGGCGCGGGCTTCGAGGGTCTGTTGGTCTACTCCATGGTGGGCGTTGGCGGAGAGGGAAGAGCCTTGGCCGGTCTCAAAGTAGTACAAGGCAGAGGGTAGAGGATAGAGGGTAGAGGACAGAGAAGACGGATTGCGGTTCAGGGACTGGGCCATCTGGTGGGCTTCGGTGAGCAGCGCGAGCGAGACGCCGAAGCTTTTGTTCGTGGCCTCGGTTCCGCCGATGGACTGGAAGAGCAGGTCGAGCGGACAGGGTGAGCCAGTGGCTGCGCCTTGCTCGATGGCCTGCATCTGCGTGGTGAGGTGCGCGAGCACGCAGCTCTGCGTGGGGATGCTATAGTGCCGGCGGATGTGGTCGAGCATCTGGAGGAGGGTGGTGACGGTGCGGGGGTTGTCGCTGACCGGGTTGATGCCGATGACGGCGTCGCCTGAGCCGAGCAGCAGGCCGTCGAGGATGGACGCGGCGATGCCGAGGGGATCGTCGGTTGGGTGGTTGGGTTGCAGGCGCGTGGAGAGCCGGCCCTTGAGGCCGACGGTGGTGCGAAAGCGGGTGACGACCCGGATCTTGCCGGCGACGAAGATCAGGTCCTGTGCGCGCATGAGCTTAGAGACGGCGGCGGCCATCTCCGGCGTGAGGCCGGGGGCGAGTGCGGCGAGCGTGCCGGCGGTGGCGCGGTCGGAGAGCAGCCAGTCGCGGAACTCGCCGACGGTAAGGCCGGCGACAGGGGCGAAGGCGGCTTTGGCTTCGGCGGTAGAGGCCGAGTCGAAGATAAGGCGGGTGACCTCGTCGGTCTCGTAGGGAACGACGGGTTCGTTAAGGAACGCGGTGAGTGGGACCTCCGCCAGTGTCATCTGGGCGATGACGCGGGCTTCGGCATTCTCGGCAGCGAGGCCGGCGAGCTGGTCTCCTGAGCGCAGCGGCGAGGACTTCGCCAGCAGCGTGCGCAGGTCAGGGAAGCTATGGGTCGCGCCACGGAGGGTGAGGCTGTAGGGCATAAGGGCAGTTGTTGTTTGTTGGTAAATCGTCTGGCCCATTGTAAGCGTGGGGATTGGCGGACTGAGCGCGCGGTTGAGGAGCGGTTTCCTCTTGTGGGCGGGGATTCGCACAACCTGCACAGAAGCTCCGGCTCTGGCGGCTGCGATACTGGAGGGATGGCGGAGATGTGCCCCATCTGTGAGGACACGGGACTGCATGTGGTGGAGCGCGACGGTTCGCGCTTTGCCGAGACCTGCGCGTGCCGCGTGGCGCGCAAGTCGGCACGGATGATCGAGCAGGCGCGGATCCCGCGGCGTTACGCGCACTGCACGCTGGAGGAGTACGTGACCAACTTTGCGGGGGCGAACCGCTCGTTGGGCACGGCGCTGCTACAGGCTCGGAGCTTCGTGAAGGCCTATCCGCTGGAGACCAACGGGAACGGGCTGCTGCTGACCGGCTCCATTGGTGTGGGCAAGACGCACCTGGCGGTGGGCATGCTGCATGCGCTGGTGACCGAACGCGGAGCGAAGGGCCTTTTCTATGACTATCGCGAGCTGCTGAAGCAGGTGCAGAACAGCTACAACCGCAGCGTGGAGGCGACCGAACTGGAGGTGTTGCGGCCGGTCTTTGAGGCCGAGGTGCTGGTGCTCGATGAGCTGGGCGCAAGCAAGCCCACCGACTGGGTGTGGGACACCGTCGCGCATATTCTGAACGCGCGCTACAACGACCGCCGCACCACGATCATCACGACGAACTATGCCAACCTGCCGCCGCTGGGAGCCGGGGAGAGCAACGGCGCGAAGGCCGCCATGCGCGAAGAGACACTCGGCGACCGCATTGGGGAGCGCATGCGCAGCCGCCTGCAGGAGATGTGCGTGGTGGTGGAGATGCAGGGCGAGGACTTCCGCCAGAAGGTGAAGCGCGCGAGTTTTGCTTGAGGGTAGAACTGCGGGTCTCTCCACTACGTCTTCGCGTCGCGAAGACTGCGGTCGAGATGACACTTCATGAGTGTGGGATAGAATCGGCAATTATGGCTGAGACTGAAACGCCGCCACCAAACCAGACACCTGCGATGTTCACCGAGCCGACGCCTCCGCGCAGCTTTCCGACGACGGCGGTCGCGATTGCGGCGGTCGCGGTGGTGGTGCTGGTGGTGGTGCTGGTGCTGATGGGGCGCAAGCCGGCCGGGCCGCCGCCGAATACGCTGCAGCCGGTCGCGGCGTATGCGGACAATCTGGAGGTCTCCAGCTTGCAGATGAGCGAGTCGACCAGCATCTCGGGCGGCAAGTCAACCTACATCGACGGGCACATCGCCAACAAAGGCACGGCGACGGTCAACGGCGTGACGGTGCAGGTCATCTTCGCCAACGATGTGGCCATGCCGCCGCAGATTGAGACCGTGCCGCTGCGGCTAATCCGCACCCGCGAGCCCTACGTGGACACCGAGCCGGTGAGCGCGGCACCGCTGGCGCCCGGCGGCGAGGCGGACTTCCGGCTGATCTTTGAGAGCGTTCCCGACAACTGGAACCTGCAGACGCCCGGGATGCGCGCCATCCAGGTGAGCACCCGCTAGCGGCCTCGAGAAAAATAATCCAGCGTCACAAAATCCAACCGCTGCCGCCGTGCGTTCTACCGGCAGCGAGGATGGACTCGCGACACGTTGCGTCCCGCGATACAGGCGCGGACGCTCAACGCCTCTCCTAAAACGAGAGAACCAAGGCAGATTGGCCCCCAAGCGATTGGGGGCCTATTTTTTGGAGGCAGGGACAAGCAGGGAACTACAGGGAAGTGCAGGGAGAAGCCGGGAAGTGCAGGGAGAGGCTAATTGCCTGCGGCGCTGTGGATGGCGAGTAGCGTCTCCAGCAGGGGCTTGAGCAGGTCGAGGCGGAGGGCGTTGGCGCCGTCGGATTTGGCTACGGCGGGGTTCTCATGGACTTCCAGGAAGATGCCGTCGACGCCGGCGGCGACGGCGGCGCGCGCGAGCACCGGGATGAACTCCGGCTGGCCGCCGCTCACGGCTATCTCCCCGTTGGTCCCTGCGGTCTTTGTATCGCTGGGCGTCTGCACGGAGTGGGTGGCGTCAAAGACCACCGGAGCGAAGGCGCGCATCTGCGGCAGCGCGCGCATGTCCACCACCAAGTTGTTGTAGCCGAAGCTGGCGCCGCGCTCGGTGAGGACGACCCGCGGGCAGCCGGACTCGCTGAGTTTGACGACCGCATGGCGCATGTCCGCGGGTGCGACGAACTGGCCCTTCTTCACGTTGACGGCGCGGTTGGGGGACTTCGCGGCGTGCGCGGCGGCGATCAGCAGGTCGGTCTGGCGGCAGAGGAAGGCGGGGATCTGCAGCATGGCGTCCACGTGGCCGAGCGCTTCAGACACCTGCGCGCACTGCTCCGGGGTGTGGATGTCCGTCAGCACGGGCAGGCGGTTGTCTTCGCCGATGGAGCGAAGGATACGGCAGCCCTCTACGAGTCCAGGGCCGCGAAAGCTGTGGATGGAGGTGCGGTTGGCCTTGTCGTAGCTGGCCTTGAAGATGTACGGGAGGGACAGGTCGGCGGCGATGCGCTGGATGGCATCGGCGAGGGTGCGCGCGTGCTGCTCGGACTCCAGCACGCATGGCCCGGCGATGAGGAAGAGGCCTCTGCCGCCGATGGGAACGTTGCCGAGAGCGAAGCTGGAGGGCGAGGGCATAAGGAAGAGTGTAGAGCGTAGAGGGTAGAGTGTAGACCATGGCCGCAGAGGAAAGCGCCCGGATTAACCGGACGCTTTGGTTTGTCTCTACACTCTATCCTCTACTCATTGTCTTTACGGATTCACCAGCGAGCTGGAGTGCGATCCGTTGGCCACCGAGGTCACACAGGAGGGCAGCGATCCCACCGGGAAGGGCGTGTTGGCAATGCCCTGGAGCTGGCCGGTGTTGGGGCTGAGCTGCGCGCCGGAGACGGAGTTGTCCAGGTAGTTCGAGGTGTAAAGGTAGATGCCCAGCGCCGGCTCCACGGTAACGCAGGTGGGACCGGTCGCCGTGGAGAAGTTGCCCACCGCCGCGGTGCCGCCGAGCGACCCGTCCGACGAGTTCAGCGAGTAGGAGCTGACCGAGTTGGAGTTGTAGTTCGCGGTATAGATGTACTTTCCGCGCGGGTCAATGGTGATGGCCACCGGATAGAGGCCCGTGGCGTAGGGGCTGGAGACCAGCGCGGTCAGGGTGCCGGTGGCGGAGGCAATCTGATAGCCGAGGATCTGGTTGGAGCTCTTGTCGGTCACATACACATATCGCCCGGTGGGGTCGATAGCGATGGCGCTGGGCGTAACGCCGGAGTGGACTCCGGTGCAGATGGTCGGCGTTCCTGTGCAGGTAGAACCGGCGACCAGCGTGAGCGCTCCGCTGGAGGTGTTCTGCTGGAAGCCGATGGTGGTGGCGTTGGGCGAGGTCTCCTGGTCCACGACGTACACGTAGACGTTCGAGGTGGTGGGCACCGGAACGGATACCGCGATGGCGATGGGACGGTTGCCGACGTTGACGTTGGTGGGAGTGCCGAGGCTGTTGTCGGCGTTGATCTTGAAGATGGTGATGCCGCCCGGGCCGGGGTTGGCCGGGCCGTAGCCTACCTGATAGGTGTAGGTCACGTACAGGTAGCCGCCGGTCGAGTCGATGGCCGCGGCGGTGGGGTAGGTGCCGGTGATGTTGTAGGTATTCTGGCCGTAGATCTTGCCGTCGGTGCCGACGGAGAACTCCTGGACCGCGGCGTTCTGGGTACCGCCGATGACGTAGAGGAACTTGCCGTTGGGGGTGGGCACCAGCGTGGTGGGGTTGCTCAGCTGGGAGGCGAACGGCGAACCCGCGAGCGGTGTGAGCACACCGCTCTGGTAATCAACCGCGAACCCTGAGATGGTGCCGTTGGACGCAGAGGTGGAGTAGACATAGGCTGCGGTGTAGTCGCGGCTGCAGGCCGTGGTGCCGAGTGCGATGGCCAGGGAGGTTGCCCCTGCCAGTGCGGTGCGGATCATCGCGTTGAACTTCATGTGCGATCCCTTACGTCGGGCCCCAGTTGCAGCCCGTTGCTGGAATGCCGGCGAGATGGCCGGGAAGTGAGAGAGTTTGCGGAGAGGTTCCACTGCGGAACCTCCGCTGAAGATGCGCTCCATCAATTGACGGCCCCGCTGAGCGCGAGGCACCCCGCCAGTCCGGCGGAGGTGAAGGTGGAACCGCGCGACAGGCTGGACAGAATGCCGGTGGTGGGATCGAGCAGCTTGCCCGTGACCGTGCCGTCATTGTGGTTGGAGATGTACATGTACTGGTTAGACGGGTCTTCCACCATGCATACCGGGTTGGAGCCCACGGTATACGGAGAGCCTGAGATGGCCTGCAGCTCCTGGTTGCTGGAGTTGATGGTGAACGCTGAGATGGAACTGAACGGAGTGCCGACGGTGGTGGTGGTAGTGGTCTGGTTCAGCACGTAGAGGTACTTGCTGGTGCTGTCTACGAAGGAGTACATCGGGTTGCTGGTGCCGACGATATTGGGAGTGTTGCCGCCCTGCAGCGTGGTCAAGGTGCAAGCGCTGCCCAGGGTAAAGCCGTCGATGGTGTTGGCGCCGGCGTCAGTGAGGAAGACGAAGCTACCCGTGCCGTTGATGGAGGTAATGTTGCTGGCGCCGCCGATGGGGAAGTTCTGCGTGGTGGTAAAGACCAGTTGTCCACCGCTGCCCACCGTGAACGGCGAGATGGTGTTGTTGCTGTCCAGCGTGAGCAGGCAGCTGCCGGAGGTCTTCATCATGAACGGCGTTGGGCCGACCTTGAAGAAGGGCGTGTTCACGCCGTTGAGCTGGGTCTGCGAGTTGGTGATCAGCGTCAGGCGGCCGGTGGTGGAGTCCGCCTGAAAGACGGTGATGCCGCCGTTGCCGTCCGTGTTGGGGCCGTTGAAGAGCCCGGTGCTGGCGACATAACTGGGAGCGTACTTGTCCAGAACGTAGAGGTAGGTGCCGCTGGAGTCCATCTGCGCCCACTGCGAGACGTAACCCTGGGTCTGGTAGGTCTGCTGGAAGGTGAGCACACCATCGCCGCCCACGCTGTAGAGCGCGACGGTCTGGCTGGTGCCGGCCTTGGTGGGGCCGCCACCGGTGCCCTGGTTGATGACGTAGATGTAGCGTCCGCCGGGCTTGACCACGATGGAGACGGGAGTGGCGCCGTTGCTGATAAACGGCGAGCCTTGAATCTGGGTCAGATTGCCGGTGTAGTCGTCAATCTTGAAGCCGGCGATCTGGTTGTACTGCTGGCCCAGGATCCACATGTAACCGATGGTGCCGCCACCACAGGCTGTCATGCCCAGTCCCAGGGTCAACGACGCGAACACGGCCATACCCAGCCGGCCAAACAAACTCAACTTCATGCGCTTCCTTCATTCCCCGCCTGCTCCGGCCCATCTGCAGACGGGAGGTCGGGGGAAACTGTCATAGATCAGCGCCAGAGGCGCGGGGAGGAGTACAAACCTTCTCCCGATTGTAGAAGGTAGAGGGAGTTTATGCCAATCGGGGGGAGACAAATGCGAACGCTGGCAAGATACTCCTGCCGGGGAGGATGTTGCGGAAGGAGTGGGAGATTGTCATCCTGAGGCGAAGCCGAAGGATCCGCTGTTGTGGCGGGGGGCAAACAGATCCTTCGCTTCACTCAGGATGACAATACCGTGGTAGAGGCCTACCAGACGCGGCAGCCCCCACTGTCGGGCATCATGGGCTGACCCACTTTGCAGCCAAAGGCCTTGCCGAAGGCGTCAAAGTTCTGCACCGAGCCGTTGGCGCGGAACTCGCCGGAGCTGTGCGGGTCGGTCTTGGCGGAGACGCGGGCGGACTGCTCGGTCTGGTTCTGGCACCACACCTGGCCAAAGGTGATGAAGAAGCGCTGCGCCGGCGTGTAGCCGTCGATCTTCGCGTCCTCGGCTGTGGGGCCCTGCTTGGCGAGCGTCTCCATCAGCGCCTGGTAGGCGATGCGCAGACCGCCGTTGTCGGCGGTGTTCTCGCCCAAGGTCAGATGGCCGTTCAGGTTCTGGCCGGGAGCGACGGTGAAGCCGTCGTACTCCTTGGCAACGCACTCGGTGCGCTCCTTGAACTTGGCCAGGTCCTCGGGCGTCCACCACACCTTCACGTTGCCGTGCAGGTCGTATTTGGAGCCTTGGTCGTCAAAGCCATGGGTCATCTCATGGCCGATGACTACGCCGATGCCGCCGAAGTTCACCGCAGGGTCCTTGGAGACGTCATAGAACGGCGGCTGCAGGATGCCGGCCGGGAAGTTGATGTCGTTCTGCGGCGGGTTGTAGTAGGCGTTGACGGTGGGCGGCGTCATGCCCCACTCGGTCTCGTCCACCGGCTTGCCGTACTTGGCGAGGTTGCGCTGCTGCTCGAAGCTGGCGTTGCGCTCCACATTGCCGACCAGATCGTCACGCTTGACGATCAGCTTCGAGTAGTCGCGCCAGTGGTCGGGGTAGCCGATCTTGTCGCGGATGGAGGCTAGCTTCAACTCGGCCTGCTGCTTGGTCTCCGGGCTCATCCACGGAAGCTGCGCGATGTCCTGGCCGAGCGACTTCTCGAGCGCGTGGACCAGGTCTTCCATGTTGGCCTTGGCGTTGGGCGGGAAGTACTGCTTTACCCAGTCCTGGCCGACGGCCTCGCCGAGCGCGCCGTCGGTCATGCGGGTACAGCGCTTCCAGCGCGGCTGCTGCTCTTTTTGCCCTTGCAGCGTGGCGCTGAAGAAGGCGAAGTTCTCGTCCACGAAGGGCTTGGATAGGAGCGTGGCGCCGCCGTGCAGCGTATGCCAGCGCAGGTAGCTCTTCAACGCGTCCAGCTTCTCCGTGGAGAGCTCGGTGTTGACGACCTCGTCGAAGCCCGGCGAGGTAACGTCGATGGTGGCTACGTCGCCCTTGCCGATGCCGGTGAGGTACAGCTTCCAGTCGTAGAGCGGGGTGAGCTTCTGCAGATCGGCAATGGTCAGGATGTGGTAGCGCTTGGCGGGGTCGCGCATCTCGACGCGGTCCATGTTGCCCTTGGCCAGCGCGGTCTCAATGCGCATCACGTCGGCGGCCTCGGTGGCGGCCTTCTCCGGGCTGTCGCCCAGCAGGGTGAACATCTTGGTCACGTGCGCGACGTACTGCTCGCGGATCTTGACGAAACGCGCGTCGGTGTTCAGGTAGTAGTCGCGGTCGGGCAGAGAGATGCCGCCCTGCGAGGTGGCGAGGATCTGCTTGGAGGAGTCCACCTGGTCCTGAATGACGCCGACGCCCAGCAGCTCATGGCCGCCGTAGTGCATGAATAGATCCACATTCAGCGCAGCCAGGCCTTTGGCGCTGGAGAGCGAATCGATGGCGTGCAGTTCGGCTTCGATGGGCTTGGCGCCGAGCTTGTCGGCCAGCTCGGTGTTCATGCAGGCGGCAAAGTAGTCGCCGTACTTCTTCTGCAGCGGGGTCTTGGGGGCGTCCGCGGCGGCCTTGAGCTCGGTGTAGAGCAGGTAGTTATTGCGGTCGGCGAGCTGGTTGAAGGTGCCCCAGCGTACCTGGTCGGCGGGTATGGGATTGTTCTTGCGCCAGTTGCCGCAGGCATAGGCGTAGAAGTCGGTGCAGGGGTCGGCCGTCTTATCGATGGCCGTGACGTCAAAGCTGACCAGCTTCTTGGGAGCGACTGTGGGGCCGGACTCAGTGTCGGCGGGGAACAGGCTCTGTGAGACGCACAAGGGACTGGCGAGAACGAGCAGGGATGCAACTAGGTAGGTGCGCATGGGACTCCTTGAGCCGACGGCTATACGAGGTATGAGTGCAAGCATACCCGCACGGACAGGCGACGGCCAACGGCGCGCGCGCACTCCGGGCCCATTGTGCACCGTCCACGGGGCAATTGCGACCGTATGAAAGTGTGCGAACTGAAAGGTATCGTGGCACTGACGTGCATTGACGCAGAGTCCGCAAAGGAAGCAAAGTTTCGCAGAGAGCCGCTGCGAAACTTTACGTTCAACTTTGCGCACTCTGCGTCAAGGCCTTTGCCTTCCAGGCGAGCGAAGGTCCTAGAAGATCTTCATGTGGATGACCAGATACTTCTTGGGGTCCTGGCGGACCGCGGTCACCAGCTCGTTGGTGCTGACCAGCGCCTTATCGAGGTTCTTGTACACCGAGTCGTTCTTAGCCAACTGGCCGAGCGTGCCCTTGCCGGTGTTCACGTTATCCAGCAGCGTGTCGAGCTGGGTGACGGTGTCATTCAGCTTCTTGGCGAAGGCGGGGTCCTTGGCGATCAGGCCCAGGCCGCCCTTGCCGGCGTCGGCCTCGGCCAGGATGGAGTTGGCGTGCGCCATGCTGGAGTTGAGGTTGTTATAGAGCGAGTCGTCCTTCAGCAGCTTGCCGGCGCTGCCCTTGCCCGCGTCCAGGTTGGCGACGATGTTGTCCAGCTTGGTCACGGTGTCATTCAGGTGGTCGTACATCGCAGGATCGGTGAGAAACTTGCCGGCGGTGCCTTTGCCGCTGTTCAAGTTGGTGGCCAGCGCATTCAGTTGGGTTACCGTGCTGGTGGCCTGGTTGTAGAGCGTGGGATCGGTAATCAGCTTGCCGGCGGTGCCCTTGCCGTTCTGCAAGTCGTCGACGATGCGGTCGATCTTGGCGAGGATGACGTTGAGGCTCTCCACAGTTCCCTGGCTGGCCTTGACCACGTCCTGCAGGCTGGGCTGCTCGGAGGTCTTCAACTCGTCGCCGCTGCGCAGCTCCGGGCCAACCGCGGTCTCGCTGTTGATGTCCAGCACCGTATCTCCAAGCACGCCGATGGTGCCAAGCGAGACACGCGAGTCCTGGTGCAGGCTGGCGTGGTAGCGCGGGTCAATCTTCATTACCACCTTCACCGGAGTGAGCTTGCGCGCCGGGTCGGTGGTCACCTCCACGGTCTTGACCTCGCCGATGGTCACGCCCTCCAGCTCGACAGGCGCGCCTGTCTTCAGGCCCATGGAGTTGTCAAAGTAGGAGGTGATGATCAGCTTGCGACTGAAGACGCTCATGCCCGAGGCGCTGGTCATCAGGAACAGCAGCAGGCACAACAAGGCGACCGAGGCCAGCACGATCAGGCCCACTTTGAGCTGCGACCACTTCACTTCCTGCTGGCTCGGCATACCCCTCCCGGCGTTTGGCTTGGGTGATGAACGGTTGGACGGCTGGCGGTTTGCTTGGGTGCTGGGAACATCCTACCAGCCGCAATTGTCTGTTGCGCCTTGGACGTTTGGATGCAACTGCGGCCTGCTGCGGCGCAGCGATTAGCGCCCGTCATCCTCGGCCACCACCACGGCGATGGCGAACTCACGGGAGTGGGAGAGCGAAAGGGAGAGGCGCGCGATGCCCAGCCGGACGGCTACCTCCGCGGCACGGCCGCTCAGATGCAGTTCGGGGCGCTGGCCGGGGGCGCGGCGGACCTCCAGTTCCTGCCAGCTCACGCCGCGGCTGATGCCAGTGCCCAGCGCCTTGGCGCCGGCCTCCTTGGCGGCGAAGCGGGCGGCGAAGCTCTCGCCCGAGGTCTTCTTTTTGGCCATGCAGTAGGCGATCTCGCCGGGCGTGAAGATGCGGCGCAGGAACGGCTCGCCGAAGCGCGCCACGCTGCGCTCAATGCGGGCGATCTCCATCAGGTCGGTGCCGATGCCGAGGACCAGGACGGGTCTCCTTTCGGGAAGGCCAGGGGGGGCCGGGTACCAGTCTACTGGCAGACTCCATATGGCCATGCCTGTCACCCCATAGGGGTATCTTCCGGCGGGCTCAGCCGTCCGATACTCCTCTTGCAAGCGGTAACCGGCGCAGCGTGCGTCGCGCTTTGCAACAGTCGCCGTCGCGACGCCGGGGTCTCCGATAGGAGAACCCAGGCAATGGGTCGCGACGTTCCGTCTGGCAGATTCGATCCGGGAGTACACCATGCCTGCAACACTGTTGGATTATCGTGAAAGCCCGCCGCAAGACCTTCCCACAGTGGCCTTGCGCGGCTTCAGCCATGAGGACCGCCGCCTGATCCTGCCCGCGCTGGACCAGGCGATCGACTCTTGCGGCTGCTGGGTAGTGGAGCGCCGCACGATCTCGTCCGCGCAGGTGGAGCTGGTGCTGGAGGCGCAGTTGAGCGGGGTCTTTGACCTCTACGGAGCGCTGATCGCCGCCGGGGTGGAGCTGACCCGCGCCAGCCACGCCGCGCTGACCAGCCTGTGTGCGCTGCGACGCCACCATGTCCTTGCCGACGCCGCGGTCCTGCTGTATGGACGCATCGTCACGCTGGGTCTGGAGATCAACTTCTTCGAGGACAGCGAGAACGAGATGGGACTATGGCCGGGCGGTCTGGCTTGAGCTCTCCGAAGCGGAGCCGGCTGCCACGGCGACGGCCTATTCGACCCCGGTCTTGCCGTTGCGGTCAAAGCGGGCGATGAGCACGACCGTAAAGCGCGCGGAGCGCCCGTAGAGATCGTAGGAGCGAAACCGCCACTTCTTGGCCCACTCCACCGCCGGCTGCACCAGGGCGGTCGAGGTGGTCTTGACCGGGGTGATGCCCTGGACTACACCGACCTGGTCGACCAGGATGCGCAGTGCGACCAGACCGGAGGGCAACGGGGGCTCATCGGCTGCATGAGGGCGGTCGGTGGGCCCGATGAAGTGGCGCAGGGCCTCGGCGCGCTCCAGGCCGAGGGGGATGGAGCCCTTGGAAGCGGCCTGCTCCGCGGTGGGAAACTTTGCGTCCGCGGCATCCGGTGCAGTCTGGGCCGGAGTGTTCTCCGCCGGGGCCGGCGCTCCGGCGGCTTGCAGCGGCGAGGGTGGCTGAGGGACACACGTGCCGCACAGGCACAGACAAAATACGACCGGCAAAGCAGTTCGTAACATGGTTGGAAGGCGCTCCCTGACCTTGCCGGAGTGTATACCGTGGCCCGCTCTTTCGGCGAAGAATGGCCGCCCTGCGAAGCCGGAAGGTACGAAGCCCGGCAACGCTGCGATAGACTTGATGTGTCCATGGAACCCATCATCGCCGCCGAGCATCTCGGCAAGACGTACCGGTCGGGAAAGCTCGAAGTTCAGGCGCTGCGCGACGTCACCTTCACGGTTGATCCGGGCGAGTTCGTCGCCATCGTGGGCCCTTCTGGTTCGGGCAAATCGACGCTCTTCTATGTGCTGGGCGGGCTGACCTCGGCGAGCTCGGGTTCCCTCATCATCCAGAGCCAGGACTTCTCGCGGCTGAACGATGCGCAGCGCACCAGCCTGCGCCGCTCCCAGATTGGGTTCGTCTTCCAGCGCTTCAACCTGCTCCCCACCATCAGCGCGCTGGCCAACATCGAGCTGGCGTACGAGATCGCGCAGAAGGGCGCGAAGTCGCCGCGGCCGCTCGACGAAGAGCTGCTGAACCACCTGACCGAGTTGCTGAAGATCCAAGGGCGGCTCGACCACCGGCCCAATGAGCTCTCCGGCGGTGAGCAGCAGCGCGTGGCGATTGCGCGCGCGCTGATTACGCGTCCCGCGATCCTGCTGGCCGATGAGCCCACCGGCAATCTTGATACTGAGAACTCCGAGGCCGTGCTGAGCATGCTGCACGCCAGCAGCCGCGAGCTGAACCAGACCGTGCTGATGATTACCCACAACCCTGAGGCCGCGCAGATCGCCGACCGCATCCTGCACATGCGCGACGGGCGGATTACGCACATTGAGCAGGGCAGCCGTAGAAGCGTCTGAATCTGGTTACGGTTGCCGACTCAGGTTGAAGTTAATCGCGACGGTGGTTTGGACCGCTACAGCGATGCCATTCAGAAGGTATGGCTGGTAGACCCATTGCTGTACCGCGTCGATTGCAGCCTGTCGAAGTGAATCCGGCCCGGAGATGGCCTCGAGTTTTTCTATCCTTCCGGCAGCACTGATATAGGCGATCAGTACAACCGTTCCGCTGACTCCAGCGGCCAATGCATCTTTCGGATAGGCTGGCTGCACCTTGGAAACTATGTTCTTTTCCATGACACCGCCCGAGACTCGGATGCGCCTGGGTGCTTCAGCAGCCGCCGCCGGCGTTGCCGCTTGGGGCTGTTGCGGTGTCGGAGCGGAGAGTGGGGATGCCGGGACGATGGGCGTGGGTGCGGTCGGCATCTGGCCGTGAGAGCCAGCCGCACCGATTAGGATCAAGGCCAATAGATAGGTTTTCCGTAGTCGCACCAAGAATCTCCTGTTTGAGTGAAGCCGAGGCGCAATCAGCTTCTCACATTTCTTATGCAACGGACGGCGTTTCGCGGTATGCTTGGCGACCAGAAGTCCAAACCTATTGCAGGAGAACCTCCCCGATGCATGCATTCCGTCGCCTTCTCGCCGTTACGACCCTCGCCGCCGCCGCAACCCTGGCGATGGCTCAGCCGCTCGCTGCTCCGCGGGCGTATGCACCCCTGCCGGCCACTGCCCCCGCTGCTCAGCTGGTGGACATCAACACCGCCACCGCCGCGCAGCTGGCAGCGCTGCCCGGCATCGGCACCGTGTACAGCGGCAAGATCATCGCCGGCCGCCCCTACACGGCCAAGACCCAGCTGGTGCAGAAGGGCATCCTGCCCCAGGCCACCTACAACAAGATCCAGGCCCTGATTATCGCCAAGCAGAAGTAAGCCCACTTCGGGCAGGAACTGAAAATAAGTCTGTTGTCCACAGGCTGAGGCGGCGGCGCTGCCATTAGACTTCAGTCTGAAGTAAGAGAGCCAGCCTGCGGTTTGGAGAGGATTCCTCTTTGGACCGTGGGCTGTTTTTTTTCTGAATTGACCCGGACCGCGGGGCGGCCACAGCGCCGCTACGGGTAACATCCCGCCAAATCGGGTAAAGTGGGCCTAGATGGCTCCCTCCCCCCATCCCGTCCGGCGGCTGGTCCGGCTTGGTCTGCTGGCGCTGCTTGCCTCTGCTCTTCCGGGCTGCCAGAGCCTCAATATGGGCTCGGCGCAGTTGCGGATGATTGACGCCTCGCCGGACGTGGGGCTGATTGACACCTACCAGAACAACTCGGCGCTGGCCTACAACCTGGGCTTTGGCGCCATTACTAGCTACGTTCCAATGGCGCCCGGCGCCTATGCGCTGGCCGCCGACAAGGCAGGCACGCGGCAGACACTGGTCACCGGCAATACGACGCTGATCGCCGGCAGGCAGTACACCCAGATCGTGGGCAACACCGCGGGGGCGTTGCAGCAGACGTTGCTGCTGGACCAGTCCACACCGGCGCCGCCGGGCGAGATTCAACTGCGCTTTGTGCAACAGGCCACACGCTCCGGCGCGGTGGATGTCTACCTGGTGCCGAAGATCGGCGGGATCATGGCTTCCTCGCGGATTGCGGTCAACCTGGCCTTCGGCGCGAACTCCGGCTACCTGAGCGTCCCGGCCGGGACGTATGCGATGGTAGTGGTCCCCGCGGGGACGACCCTGGTTCCGGCCACGGTCACGCTGCTCAGCGGAGCGCAGATCGAGTACTCCTCTGGCGCGGTTCGCACCGTGGTGCTGATCGACCAGGAGATTCTGGGGCCGCATCCTGCGGGTCTCACTCCGGGCGTGCAGGCGATCATCGCCGACGACTGCGACTCCCCCAACAGCT
>Ga0302320_10008404_pt1 | contig 22496 bp, 24 predicted proteins | sample Bog_T0_3_FD_202130 | JGI IMG/M metagenome (GOLD analysis project Ga0302320, IMG submission 202130) | Peat permafrost microbial communities from Stordalen Mire near Abisko, Sweden - Bog_T0_3 | ecosystem: Environmental > Terrestrial > Soil > Wetlands > Peat | place: Sweden: Abisko, Stordalen Mire... | reverse complement strand
GTCATAATCTGTATCCCCCATGGAGGGGGAACACTGACACGCTTGTGGTCCTGGACCAATCGCCGAGCTTCACCAATCGAACTGTGGAGCGTCATAGCATGTCAGATCTACTCGAATTCCGGCATTTCAGATATTTGATTGCCGTTGCCGAAGAGCAGAATATTACCCGCGCTGCCAAGCGCCTATTTGTCGCGCAACCATCCCTCAGCGCCCAGCTCAAATCCATGGAGGAATCGCTGCTGGTCGATCTCCTTGTGCGAGATCCAAAGGGTATCAAATTGACTCCGGCGGCTGAGGTGTTGACCGCGGGAGCGAGGCAGATTCTTGCACTTCGCGATGACGTGATTGCGGCTGCGCGTGCAAGTCACAATGTCGCCATTTCGCCACTGCGAATTGGGTTCTCTCCGTTCGTTGACCGAGCCCTGTTGCAGATGGTCTGCGGCGCTCATACCGACCTGTTTCCGGACTCCGAAATCATGCCAAAGAGTGGCGACCATGTGGAGCTTCTTTCCCTGGTTGAACGAGGCCTCATCGATGCGGCATTGGTGACTCTGCCCGCAGAAGGAATGGGCCTGAATATGCAGCCACTCGCGCAAGATCGCCTTGTGGTTTGCATGAAATCAAATGATCCAGCAGCCAAGCATGACGAGATAGCACCATCGGCTCTCGGAAAGAAGCTCACAATCTTTCGTGAACCGAGACAGCACCCGGAGGCGCATCGCCGATTGATAGAGATGTTGAGTGAGGTCGGCGTTCACCCGGAAGTGGCGAGCACAACTGGAAGCCCTCATGACATCCAGTGGATGGTGAAATCAGGGTATGGCCACGCATTGATCAGCGAAGGCTGGGAAGTTGAGGACGGGATCGTTACCCGTCCGGTTGCGGGCGTGAATTGGATGGTCGAGAGCGTTTTGATTTCGAAGAAGTTTCCGACGCAGCGGACCATTCCGGCATTGTTGCGGGAGCTGAAAAAGAGACTGCGAATGCAAGCGCACTTGCCTCCCGCGAAGCCACCGCTTTCGGTTCGCCCCAGTGCAGCAAAACGGACCCTTCCACTGTTCGGTTGATGCGCAAATCTGCCATCGCTTGCGCCTATGGCAGCGACAACTTTCAAGAAAACTGCCATAGGTAAGAAGTATTGGACGCGAAGAATAATCGCGCCTAGTCTCCGGAATATCGCGGCTGAAGCACAGTCGCTGGAGGAGACAATGTCCCGCAAAATCCGAATCTTGAATTTGTTGAAGACGGCCCAGGCATCTCACAAGTGGATGCGCCTGTCCACCCTGATTCCAGCCGTATGCTTGGCCTTCCCAATCGCCGCTCTTGCCCAAGGCGGCTCACCCTTCGACACGGGCTTCACTTCAATTCAAACCCTCTTCACCGGAACCATCGCAAAGGTCGCAAGTCTTGTTGCGATTGTGATCGGCGGCTATGGCTTCGCACACGGTGAGCCGGGAGCGAAGAAGGCGCTCGCCGGTGTTGCTGCCGGAACAGGCATTGCCGTCCTTGCGGCAAACGTCTTGACCTGGCTTTGGGGTGTATAGAGAATCCCGTCCTTCCTTGCAACTCTTCACCATTCACAGCGCGGATTGAGGGGCCTATATGTCGGAACAGAACAATCAAAATGCTCGCACAAATCGAGTCTTCAAGAGCCTGCATAAGCCTCTCACCTACCTCGGGGTCGAGCGCACACTGTTTTACTTCGTGTGCGTTGGCGCTGTGAGCGCCTTCAATCTCTTCAACAGCATTCTGGGCGGCATCGCCGTCTTTATCGGCGGCTTTGCATTTGGTCACTGGGTGACAAACAGCGACCCCGCGTTTCTTCGCATCCTGGCGAAGTCCGAGCGATACAAGCTGCGCTATGACGCCGCCAAGCAACAGGTTCCACGTGTGGAGGTGCGCTGATGTTCCGACTCGACAAAGTCATCAAGCCGTGGAAAGAGAGCGCGTCTCTCAACGACCACATCAACCTATACGGCTTCTGGAACGAGACCAGCTTTCTTACCAAGAGCGGCGACGTGGGCATGGTCCTCAGTATTCCCGGCGTGGACTACGAAAGTCTTGACCACGCGGAACAGGAGTACGCGGTAAAACGGTTGGAATCCGCGCTCAAATCCTTCGGCCCCGGATTTCACGTCTACCAGTACCTCTTCAAATCGAGCCGTCCCGATATTCCGTTTGCAGGCTATGACGACCCGGTCGTAGAGGCCGCCACCGATCAGCGGCGCCAGTTCTTCGAGGGAAAGCGAGACCATCTGTATCAGGTCGAAATCTTCTATGCCATCGTCCTTGAAGGGCCGCGGTCCAAAAGCGGCATAGGCGCGGCATTCGCCCAGCTCTTCCGCGATCCTGCCGGAGCGATTGGCGAGCTCCGAACACAGTTCACCAACAACAGCATGAAGGTATTGCTGCGCACACAGATCGAGAGCGAACTGGCGAGGCTGGACCAGAAGGTACAGACATTCGCACGCCAGCTTGCCGATTTCATGCAGATTGACGTGCTGAATCAGGAGGGCCAGTTCCGATTCTTTCGCCGGCTGCTCAACTATGACGAGGGGCGCATCGCTGGACGGCCGCAGTCCTCGCAGTTTCTTGACTATCAGGTCGTGAATTCCAACATAGAAGCCGAGCGCAATCATCTCCGCGTCGGAGATCACTTTGTCCGCGTGCTTACGATGAAGGAGGCAATCACTGAGACCCGGCCACTGGTTCTCGATCAACTGCTGAAGATCCCCGCGAACTTCTACGTTGTGACCGAGTGGACGCCGCTGGCTACCGACAAGGCGCGCAAGGAAGTGAACAAGCGCCGTCGCCACTTCAATATGTCGAAGACCGGCTTTGTTTCGCAGGCGACCAGTGACGCCACAAAGACCAACCCCCGCGACGTACTGGTAGACGAGTCGAAGCAGGCCGACATCGAGAACCTTGGAGATTGCCTCCGTGTCCTGGGTGATGGGCAATCTCTCGGCGACTTCTCTTTCACCATTGTTGTGTATGCGGCCACAAGGAGCGAGACTGACCAGGTCATCGGCGAGTTCACCAGTGTATTCACCAACGCGGACGGCAATCTCTTCATTGAGACCTATAACCAGCTCAATGCGTACTTCGCCACTGTCCCCGGCAACTACGCTCAGAACCTCCGCAAGCTGTACCTGCTCAATACCAACTATGCGGACCTCTCGTTTCTCTTCACCATCCTGTCTGGTGAAAAGCGAAACGCTCATCTCGGGACCGAGTACCTTGCTGTCTTTGAGACGGACAATGCGACGCCATACTTCTTGAATCTCCATAACGGAGAGGTCGCCCACACGCTCATCCTTGGAATGACCGGAAGCGGGAAGACCTTTCTGTGTGCATTCCTGCTTCAGAACGCGCAGAAGTACAAGCCGCTGACCTACATCTTCGACATTGGCGGAAGCTACGAATCGCTCACATCGATCTTCGGCGGATCGTACCTGAATGTCGGCCAGGACTCGCGCGACTTCACCATCAATCCGTTCTCTCTGGAACCGACAAAGGAAAACCTGCAATTCCTTTTCTCATTCTTCCGCGTGTTGATTGAGGGCGACGGTCAACGCTACCGAATGGACTTCAAAGAAGAGCGGAAGCTGTGGGATGGCATCGAGCGCATGTACATCCTTGACCCGGAACAGCGCACACTCTCGAACTTCGCCAATATCGTAGGCGAACTGAAAGAGCGCCTGCACCGCTGGACGCATGGCGGCCAGTACGGCTTTCTCTTTGACAACGCCAAGGACAGCCTTTCCTTTGCCGATTTCCAGACCTTCAACTTCCACGGATGGAGCGATGCGCCCGATGTGTTGGAGCCACTTCTTTTTTATGTGCTCCACCGCGCCTCAAATGAGATTGCAAACCCGGCGAAGCTGGCGAGCTTCAAGACCTTTCTGTTGGATGAGGCTTGGCTCTTCATCAAGAACGAGACCATTCGCAACTATGTGGTCCAGGCTCAGAAGACGTGGCGCAAACACAACGCCGCGATGATTCTCGCAACCCAATCCATCAAGGAGCTTCAGGAGTCTGGGATGCTGGCGATTGTGGCAGAAAGCTGCCCGACGAAGATATTCCTCGCGAATCCAGAGATGAACCGCGATGTTTATGCCGAAGCCTTTCACCTCAACGATACCGAACTGGACATCATTGGTGGCCTTGTTCCACCAGGGGAGATGCTCATTCGCAAAGCGCAGACATCGAAGAAGGTTCGATTGAATGTGGATTCTGTTTCCTATTGGATGGCCACCAACAACGCCCGCGACAACCTCAAGAAGCGCGACTACTTCGGGCGCTTCGGTATAGCGGACGGGCTTCGCCATCTCGCCGAAGATCATCCGTTCCGGCCTCGCACACTGGCCGTATCTCTTTCCACCACCAACCGCTAAGGAGGCATCGCATGAACCGTCTAAACGTCGTCGCTGGGGTTGCCCTGGCACTCACATCCATCGTGGCGGTCGCGCAGGATGCGGCCCGAACCGTGCAATACCACTCACAGGACATTGTCCCGATCCACGCCAAGGTCAAATACACCACCCTCATTGTGGTGCCAGCCTCCGAAAAGATCATGGAAGCCGCCACAGGCGACAAGGACTTCTGGATTGTGGATGTAGTTGGGAACTTCTGCTTCGTGCATCCTGCCAAGCCAGGTATCAGCTCCAACCTGAATCTCATTACGGACAAGGGCAACATCTACAGCTTTACCTTGCAGGACATCTCCACATCCGCTGCCGAGCCGGATCTGAAAGTGATTATCGAACCCGCCGACCAGTCCTCGATTGTCGCGGCCAGCGGACCAGCGCAGTTCGTCCCCGCCCAGCAACTGGAGCAATCCAAGCTGCAACTAGCCGCGCTCCAGTCGCACGTCACCCAGGCGGTGGATGAGTATAAAAGCGCATATCCAACGGAGCTGAAGTTCGACTATGTCTACAAGCGGGATGAGGCGCCTTTCGATATTCAGTCGATCTACCACGACGACAAGTTCACCTATATCAAGACGAGTGCGCCGGAAAAGTTCAGCGTGTACGAAATGAAGGACGGGAAGCCCAACCTCATCACCTTTGACCTGCGAGATGGAACGTACATCATCCCGAAGATCATGGACAACGGCTACGTCGAACTGGGCAAAAAACGCATGGACTTCACACGGAAAGGATAACCGTCATGACCGAGAACATTTTTGCTCCTCAACCAGATGCGCACACTGGGCCGCAATTTGAGCCTGAGTTGCGGCATACGTCCAATGAGCCCAAGGGCGTGCTGCAAAAGAACCTCAAGACGTTTGTGTATCTTGGCGCGGCGTTGCTCGTGATCGTGGCGGCAATCTTCAGCTCGACCGGCAAGAAGACGCCGGCACAGCAGGCCGCCCAAAAAGGTCAGCCTCCCCAACCGACCTTGCAGGACAACACGGACAACAATGTGCAGGACCTGAAGAACCAACTTCAGGCCCAACGCCAGAAGGAGCAGCAGCAAGCGGCTCTTGTTGCTGCCACGGGAGGCGATCCTGCCCTCGCGTCTGCAACATCAGCGCAACGAACAGCGGCAGCAGCGTATGGGCCGACCGGCGTCGCCGCGCCTTGCATAGCTGGTCAGCCCTGCCCGCAGCAGCAGCCTGGCTACGGCCAACAAGGCGGCGGAGAAAAGCAGCTCAGTCCAGAACAGCAGCAGGCCCAGCAGATTGCCGCCAAGGAGCGGGCACGCGCCGACGACGCTCGTTTCGCCTCCAATCTTGCCTATTCTCGTTCCTTTGACCAGCAAGGACCAGGCCAGATGGTGCCTGCTCGGCAACAACAGCCAGACAGCAGTCTGGTTCCCCCACGGGCCGCAGGAGAACAGCAGGCCCCGGCAGACGGTTACAAGCGGCCAATGGAGGCGAATGTCGATTCGGCCATCGGGCAGCCCTACCTCGTTTATGAGGGGTCTGTCCTCGACACAGTTCTCATGAATCGGCTGGATGGAGACGCGGCAGGAGCGGTGAAAGTTCTTGTCTCGAATCCCTTGTATTCGCATGACCACCAGCACGTCATCATCCCCGAGGGTACAGTCGTCTTAGGGGAGGCAAAGAAGATTGGGGCCGCAGGAATTGGACAGCAGCGGCGCATGGCAGTCGTTTTTCACCGCCTCATTATGCCGGATGGCTACTCCGTCGATCTCGACCAGTTCCACGGTCTCGACCAGATCGGAGAGGAAGGGCTGAAGGACAAGGTCAACAACCACTACTTTGAAATCTTCGGAGCTTCGATCGCTTTGGGCATTGTTGCCGGAGCAAGCGAGATTACGCAGGGCGGCGGTGCAATCACCACCAGCGGTTCCCAGGCGTTCACCAACGGCACTGCGGCCAGTGTCTCGCAATCGGCCAGCTCCATTCTTGACCGCTTCATGCAGATACCGCCCACGATCACGATTCGGGAGGGGTACCGCGTGAAAGTGTATTTCACGCAAGATATGCTTCTTCCGGCTTACACGAACCACACCATCCCGCAGACGTTTTGAGGAGATTTTCAATGCGATTGATACCCGCTCTTCTTTTGGTCACTCTTGCCCTTGCAGGTTGCCAGAGCAACGCGAAAAAGGTGCAGGAGTTGCAGAAGCAATATGACGCGGAATATCCCGCCTATTCCAAGGATTGTCTGGACGAAGACACCGCAGGCTCCTCAAGAATGCTGACCGGGGAAAAGCTGACAAAAGAAGAGATGGCAACTCTCGCCGACAGGAAGAAAGCGCGCGATGAACGGTGCAAGCCCCAGGCCGATCATCTTGCGGATATTCAGCGCCAGATTCTCGCTGCCCAGCAATAACGCCGAACCGCTCCTTGACAACCACAACTCACCACCGCACATGACAGGAGATCCCTATGCGAAAAATGACCCTCATACCACTTGCAATCGGACTTGCCGTGGCATTGCAACCTGCCGCGCACGCACAGTTCGGTTCAGGCATCGTTCTCGATCCAACGCAATCGGCGCACGCCATCGTCCAGATCGGGAACGAAGAGAAATCCATCGCCAACGAGGCCGAGCAGATTGCGCAGGGCCAGCAGATCTTCACCAATACGGTCAAGATCGCAACCACGGCATTGCAGGCCTACAACGTCGCCAAGCAGCAATACGACCTCGTGCACCAGATGATTCTCGCGCCGAACATGCTGTATCAGCGTTTTCTCTCACCCCAAAGCGACCTGATGCTTATGCAACAAGTCTCGAACACGTACGGCAATTCCATGGGCTGGCTCAATGCCTCGAATACGGGCAACGGAGCGGCAGCGGCCTACCAGCAAGTGAGCGTACCGCACACCGCTAACATGATTCCCGGTTACAGCACATCGAGCTTCGCTGGACAGCAGCAAATCGCCGCACAGGGAGCAACCATTGACATCGGCGACTCCGTCATGAGTACCAACCTTCAGGCTCTGGGAACGATCCGTGCAAATCAGGCTGCAAGGCAGACGGATATTTCCAATCTTGAGAACGCAACGCAGAGCCAGGATGCCTCGCAGCAGACCATCATGGCCACGCTCCAGCGCATCAATGTGGCGCTGCTCTTGGAACTGCGCAACCAGCAGGACGCCAACCAGATCAACGCCAATCTTGCCTTGCAACAGATGGTTGCCCAGAAGCAGCAACAGGACACAATGAAGTCGGCTTTCCGAGACTCTTCAGGATACGAAAGCTACTACAACGCCAACATTACAACGACTAACAGCGGCGCAGCCAACCTTCTCACACAAGCCTACTGAATAGGTACGCCAAGAAAGACATGAGGAAATGAAGATGGGTCTCTTTGATTTCATCTCTCAAGGGTGCCAGTCGCTTGCTGCTACGGCGGCACCCTCTGTTACAGCGATGGGCGTCCATATTGTTCTTTCGCTGGCGACGATCATGCTGGTCTGGTTCGGTGTTCAGGAGGCACTTGCCTCCGCACAGGGTGGGGCCGGCTTCAGCATGGGCAGGTTTCTCAATCTCTTCATGCTCCTGACCTTCGCGTATGCGATGGTGAACTACTACGACAGCTCCATCCCCGGCCTTGGCTTCTCTATCAAAGGCTTCATTGATGGGGGAACAGCCAACCTTGTGACCATCATCGGGGCGGATGGCGCCACTACAATGCTGACCGAGATCCATACTGCATCGTCTAAAACCGGGCCGTCGATGCTGAACAGCATGATGTCCCCCTACTACTCGCTCGTGTACTTCGTTGTGCAGTTCCTTTTGGGCGTCCTTGCGGCAGCGGTCTCCGCCATCGTCGCGTATGGCGCAATTGCGTCAACCATCGTCGGATTGCTTGGGCCGATCTTCATTCCATTCCTTGTTTTCGACAAGCTCGATTGGCTGTTCTGGGGTTGGCTAAAGGCTTACCTCGGATTCAGCTTCTACAAGGTCATTGCCGCAGCCACCATGAACGTTTTGTGCCACGTTCTGACCAGCTACTACATCCAGGTTGGACAGAGCGTATCGGACCCCTCGACGATTGTCCAGGCATTGCCGTTGCTCATCCTTCTTGTAATGGTCAACGTCTACATCCTCTTCAAGATTCCGGCGATGACGCAGAGCTTGTTCGGCGGCCACACGGGCGGACACGACGGCGGAATGGGCGTCGCAATGTTGGCGGTAAGGGCCGCGCTGTAAACCGCAAAAAGAGAAACGAGGCGAGAGATGAGTTTGCAACCGAAAGCCACTCCTGAAATCACCCGCGCGGCGGAACGCTACCTGGAACAGTATGGCGATCCGCTGGTCATGAATACCTATCTGAAGGTAACTATTCTCGTGCTCGCCGTCGTTTCGCTTACCCTGGCGGCTCTGGTATTCAGAAGCCAGAAAGCCCTCGCCGATATGCACCCGATGATTGTGCGAATCAACGATGTGGGCCGTGCGGATGCAATCGACTACCGCAACTTTCAATATCGGCCCCAGGAGGCGGAGAACAAGTATTATCTGACGCGCTGGGCTGAGCTTTACTTCAGCCGAAATCGCTTCACCATCGAGCGCGACCAGACGAGCTCCCTTTACTTTCTGAATGGCGACGTACAGCACGCCGTCATTGAGCAGGAACGCAAGGACAATATCATCCAGACTTACGTCAAGGACAGCACGCTTCCCTATGTGGATGTAGAGGTAAAGAACATCGTCCTTGACGATCTGCGGCAGTCTCCCTATTCGGCTCGGATTGAGTTCGAAAAGGTCTACACCAATCCCGCGGATCACACGGAACTCAAACGGGAGCGATGGACCGCCAGCGTCACCTACGTTTTCCGGGAGAGCGTGAAGAACAACGAGCTGTCCGTGAACCCTCTCGGGTTGGCCATCGTGCGCTTCCGGGTTGACCAGGCATTCAGCTAAGGATTCATCAACCCTTCCAGAGGCTATTCAATGTCCGTCCAAGCTGCCAATCCGGTTGCTCCACCCCAACTGTCCCTGTGCGTCATTGAGCAGGCGACCGGGAGTCTTCCAGCCCGCAATGGAGGCTGCCGACGACGCTCTTCTTACGGAGTCATGGCACGCTCAAGAGCAGTTGCGATGGCCGGGGACTTCTGCAGCCGGAATGCTGATGAAAACTTTGGTCCTGTGTGTGTCAGCCGGTTCGTATCCCGCCGTCTGCTCAGTCACGGCTTCGGGGCCCTTCATGCGCCCTGCGGCAACTCGGTCTTCTGCTTCGGCTACTCACCCCAGCAGGTCAAAAGCAGACCAGCCGGGGACCCCGATTACGCCGCCCTTCGGATTACGGTTTCCCTCCAAATCTTGTTCGGAAAGTACGCCGAAAAGATTTCTCTGGACCCTCCGTAAAAGCAGACCTTCGGCACTTGGGAGCATGGCCCACTCGCCAGGCTCTGCCCAGTGTGACCCGAGCAGGATCGGGAAATTCAACGAAACGGAGACAACATCATGTACCAGAACAAAGTAAACCTCATCGGCTTTCTCGGCAGCGACGCAGAAGTTCGCACCGCCAACAACCGCAACTTCACAACCCTCTCGCTGGCAACCAAGTCCTCCTATAAGGACAAGAAGAGCGGTGAGTACGTCTCGCAGACCGAATGGCACCGTTGCGTAGTCTTCGGCAATCTCTCGGAGTTCGCCGGCACGCTCAAGAGGGGTGCGCATATCCAGGTGGAAGGCGAGTTGCGCAGCCGGGAGTACGACAGCAAGAAGACGGACTCGAAGCTCCGCATCTGGGAGATCCGGGTCGATTCGATCCTGAAGCTGGACCGGGCTGAGAAGTCAGCCCCGGAAGAGCAGGAGCTCGACGACTCAAGCTCAGAGGAAGCGGCAGCTTAACGCCCTTCTTCTTCACCCTTGGAAGCCCGGCTGTCCGCTGGGCTTCCAAACTTACGAGGTTCCCGTTATGAGTTTCGAGTTGATTCTCCCTTTCTTGCGACCGATAGAGGCTCTTTTGCTGGACGACAGCATTAGCGAAATCATGGGCAACCCCGATTCGACCTGGTGGTTCGAGCGGGATGGCATTATGCGTCAGGATGAGAGCATCTCCTTCGACGGCGGCAAGCTACGAACCGGCCTCGAAGTAGTCGCCAATCGGCTTGGCAAGAAGCTGGACGAAGACAATCCCGTTCTCAACGCGCAGCTCCCGGACGGCAGCCGCCTTGCCGCGGTCATTCCGCCAGTGTCGCGCCCCGCTCCGGCTTTGGTGATCCGCAAGTTTTCAAGCCGCAAATATACGGTCGAAGATCTCATCTCTCGCGGCACCCTCACACGGCCTCTCGCGGAGTTCCTTGCCGAACAGATTCGCAACGGAAAGACGCTGCTCATCAGCGGCGGAACCGGGACCGGGAAGACGACGCTGCTCAATATCCTCGGCCAGGCGATCCCCGAGCATGAGCGCATCGTCATCATTGAAGACACCTCCGAGCTTCGCATCCAGAAGCCGAACGTTCTTGCCGTCGAATGCCAGACCGACACTTTCAAGGCATCCGTCACTTTCGACGATCTGTTGAAGTCTGCATTGAGATGGCGCCCGGATCGGATCATCCTGGGCGAAGTGCGGGGCACGGAGGCCCGCACTTTGCTAGATTCCTTCAACACCGGCCACTCGGGATCGCTGGCCACGATCCACGCCAACTCCGCCGTCAAAGCCCTTCGCCGTTTCGCCAATCTTGTGATGCGAAGCCACCAGCAGGCGACGTTTGAGGACATTGAGGCTGAGATCGGCGAAGCAGTCAACTTCATCGTCCATGTCGAACGCCAGCCGGGACGCCGAGCCATCCGCGAAGTATTGCGCTTGGATGGCTATGACCGGCAGGGACAGGAGTTTCGTTTCGAGATGGTCTACGACTGCATGGATTGCTCCATCAATGGAGACCTCATCCTTGCCTAACCCCTGCAAAGTCGCCGGCGAGTTTCTCGCCCAATGGTTCGGCGCGGAGGACACCTTCGCCTTGGTCCTGCGCCATGCCGACCCATCTCGCACCCGGCAGCGGATCGTCCGCCAGGGTGACCTCTCGAAATCGAACTATCTTGGCTGGCTTGCCCATGAAAATGCACATGGGGCGAACATATATTTCTCCGTCAACTCGCTTTTTCCCGATTCGAAGAAGCGGACGAAGAATGCCATTGCCGAGCCGCGGGCGTTGTATCTGGATTTGGACGAGGATGGCGACCGAAAGTTGGACGCTATCCGGGCGTCGGCCAAAGTGCCGCCACCCTCAGTTGTCATCCGTACTTCGCCCAGTAAATATCAGATCCTCTGGCGTGCGCGCGGATTCTCAATTCCTGAGCAGGAAGCGATGCTCAAGACTCTCGCCTCAGCATTCGGCGGCGACCGCGCCTGCACCGACTGTGCGCGGGTACTTCGCCTGCCGGGATTCTTCAATCGCAAGTATGTTCCGGCCTGCCCCGTCACTCTGGAGAGCGAGGGCATTCCCACTGTCTACTCCACGGAAGATTTCAGGCTGGAGATTCCGTCACTAACCCAAGCTCATTGCAGCAGCCTCTATGTGGGTCAGCAACCGAGAAGCGGCACGCGATCGGAGAACGATTGGGTGTGGGTAATGGCCCAGCTTGCGGCTGGAGTTCCCGCCAATCAGGTAGTTCGGGCTCTTGTCGCTCTTCGTACCGATAATCCAAATCCGCAATACTACGCGCTCCGCACGGTGGATGTTGCCAGCGCCGTACTTTGGGCGCGCAAAGGAATCTCCTCCAAGACCATCATTCAGCAGCTTGAGGCCCGCAATCAATCGCTCACCGAAGACCGTGCCGCAGAGATCGCGACTACGGCTTCCAGGTTCGTTCAAAGAACGTAATTCACTCACCCAAGGAGAACCAATATGCCACTGTTAGAGATCACCCAAACCAGACAGATCAGCGCTTCCGTAAGGCTTGACGAAGTCACGGCAACGCAGGTCGATCAGTACGCTGCTTTCATCCATGCCTCTGCCGACGATGTAGTGGACAAGGCCCTCAACTATGTTTTCTCGAAGGATCGCGACTTCCAGGACTTCCTGAAGACTCCGCAATCGAACAACGTCGCCTCTACTCTTCGCATTCGTAAAGCCGTAGTGAACGAACCGCCCGAACAACCCGCGAAGAAGCCTGTTGCCGCGACGAAGCCGACTGAATCGGTGCCGGTATCGAAGGCGTGATCCTCCATTCAATTGTGGGGTGGAATGGGCAAGGTGCTTCGCACCGGGTGATTATTGACACTCCACCCCTCCAAGGGTCGTGCTGGGTATCCGCAGGGATTCTTGGAGCAGACCTAACGACTTCAATAACTTGCGCCTCACAGGAATTCTTGAGAATACCCAGGTATCCCCAAGAATTCCTGCCAGATCGAAGGTGAATATGCCACTTCTCAGCGATGAAGCAATGGTGCAGACAGCCGAACAGCGCGCAACGTTTCGGCTGATAAACGTCTCGTCCAAGCTCAGCCGCAGCGAAACAGAGCGCTTCGATGCGTTGGCAAAGCGGCGCGGCCAGCAACGCGGCGAACTCATTCGGCGGCTCATTCTTGACGAACTGTCCCGCGACGGCAGCGAGCCGACCGCCAGTGCGGAGCTGAGCGAAATCGTTGGACTTCGACTCATGCTGATGAATGTCTTGAAGCCACTTGCTGCCGGCCAGAAGCTCACTCCCGAAGTCTTCGATGGGATCATGACGGAAGTCAAAAAGCGCAAAAGAGCAGTAGCCGTCGAAGCACGGCAGGAAGCGGAGCGTGCGTGATGGCAACTACTCACTGGGGCCGCAAAGAAACGATCATCTTCCCTCCACATTCGCCGATTTACAGCTACGGCGCGGTTTTTCTTGCGCTCGTGTTGACCGGCTGCTTTGTGTATCTCCGCTTCAGCTTCGGACAGACTCCACTACAGCAGTTTTATACGCCGATCTATGCTCGCACCGCCGCCGGGGGCGCATTCAACAAGACCGATAAGTTTCAGTTGCTTTATGCCGCAGGCGTGAGCACCGGAGTTGAACTTGCGTCCGAACCAGACGTGAAAGCGGGTACGACTCTGGCCTCCCGAGGCAAGCAGATTCCGCTTGCGCTCTCCGCAGCCGCCGACGCACGGGGCCTCGACGTTCTCTATCGCGGACCTGAGCAGAAGTACATTGATGCTCGCTTGCACCTGTACCTTCGGAACGCTGTATACGGAGGAGATCAGCTCAGGGATATCTACAAAATGCCCGTGATGTTTGGCCTTTTGTCGCTGCTCGCACAACTCCCGTTTGCCATCGTAAAAGACATCAAACGCCGGAAGGAATTGAAGTACGGCCGTCGCCTCAAGGGGCCGGTCATGCTTACGCCCAGGCAGTTCAACAAGACGGTGAACGGAGACGGCATCGGCTTCAAAACCACCGAGGCAACCGAGATGATGCGGATACCGCTCCAGGCTGAGGCGCAACACATCGAGCTGATGGGCGACACAGGCGCGGGCAAGACCACGCTTATCATGCAGATCCTCCGCCAGATTCAGGGCCGAGGCCATGCGGCAATAGTCTACGACCCTGCCTGCGAGTTCATTCAGCGCTTCTTTGATGCCAAGCGCGGGGACATCGTATTGAACCCGCTCGATGATCGCTGCCCCTATTGGGGACCATCGGAAGAGTTGCGGCGGAGGGCTGAGGCGAAGGCGATTGCCGCCTCTCTTTACCAGCCGACCAGCGACAAGAAGGGTGAGTTCTTTACCGAGACACCGCAGAAAATCTTTGCCCATCTGCTTACCAAAGGGCCAACGCCGGAGCAGCTGGTTGCGTGGCTCTCGAACCCCGCGGAGATAGACCAGCGAGTACGCGGGACGGAGATGGAGGCCATGATTGCCAAGGGAGCGCAGCAGCAGCGCAACGGCGTTCTTGCTTCGCTCGGACTGGTAGCGGATAGCCTTCGGATGCTGCCGACAAGAGAGCAGGCAGGCAATAAAACATGGAGCGCGACGGACTGGGCCGAGTCGCGCGCCGGCTGGATATTCATCACCTCAAGCGCGACCGAACGCGAGGCGTTGCGCCCGCTGCACAGCCTTTGGATCGATCTTTTGGTGATGCGGCTTTTGACTGCGCCGCAGGAAAACCAGACGCCGGTCTGGTTTGTGTTGGATGAGTTGGCCAGCTTGCAACGGCTGCCCCAACTGCATACTGCCGTTACTGAGAATCGAAAGAGCAGGAATCCGCTCGTCCTTGGGTTCCAAGGAAAGGCGCAGCTTGAGGTGATCTACGGTCACCTGGCGGAGGTCATGTTGTCCCAGCCTGCAACCAAAATCTTCCTCAAGACGACGGAGCCCAAGGCTGCCGAGTGGGTCAGCAATGCGATTGGAAAAGTTGAGATCGAGCGCATGAAGGAAACGCACTTCGATGGCTCCAGGTCTGGTAGAAACTTCAGCGTGGACCGCCAGGTTGAACCGCTTGTCATGGATTCGGAAATCTCGGGGCTGGAGAATCGCCATGCCTTTCTCAAGCTGGGAAACAACGTGGCTCGCTTCCACTTCGAGTACATGGACCTGCCGCTGACCACTCCCGGCTTTATTCCGCGCCGAGACGATGAGGATCAACTACCCTTCGATCCGAAGACACTCGCGCCGAGGAAATCTGAAAGCCAAGCGCCAGAGATTGACCTTGAGGCAGACACGCTGACCGCGGCGGTGCTTCCTCGTCAACGTCCAGAAGAGGACGACGCCGAAGTCGAGCAGTTGCAGATTGAGGAGCCCGCCGAAGAGGAACTTGTCTTGGTCCCTACCGCGTCCTTCGTCACAGCAGATACCACCGAGGCCGATGGAGATCAAGCCCCCCAATCCTCGTTCCCCTTTCAGCAATAGGAAGGCGATATGCTCACCATTTCGAAGCCCCTCAGCTCCGGCCAGGCCCAGACCTATCATGCAAAAGAGTTCATGTCTGCCGAACAGAATTACTGGAAGCAGGGCGACGCTATTCTCGGAGAATGGCAGGGGCAGATGGCGCAGAAGTACGGCCTTGCGGGAGCAATCGACTCACAGCATTTTGCGCGCCTGAGTGAGGGCCAGAACCCGCACTCAGGCGAACAATTGGTCCGACATCGGACTGGGCAGGAGTACACCACGGCAGATGGAACTAAGGTCAAGCCAGTGGAGCACCGGGCAGGTTGGGACGCTACATTTTCAGCACCCAAGTCCGTTTCTTTGACCGCGCTTGTCGGAGGCGATAACCGTGTTCGTGCGGCTCACCGTGAGGCCGTGACCATCGCTCTCACGGAGTTGGAACGGTATACGCAAGCGCGGATCGGCGGCAACAATCCCGCCGAAACTACCGGCAAGTTCATTGCCGCAAAGTTCGAGCATGACACCGCTCGCCCGGTCGATGGCTATGCCGCTCCTCAACTTCATACCCACGCCGTCATTTTCAACATGACCGAGCGTCAAGACAACTCGACTCGCGCGATTCAGCCGCAAAGCTACTTTGATAGCCAGCAGTTTGCAACCGCCGTCTACCAATCGGAGCTGACCTTCCGGCTTCGCAATCTTGGCTACCAGATAGAGGCCGGCAAGAGCGGCGCGCCCGACATAAAGGGATTCTCGGCAGAGTACCTTGAGGCGTCCAGCCCGCGCCGCCAACAGATCGAAGAAGCGGTTGCAAAGAGCGGCTTCAGCGGGCCAGAAGCTGCGCAGATTGCCGCGCACAACACACGAGATAAGAAGGACATCCTCTCGTCCTCCGAGGTGCTCGCCGCCCACCGGAAGATTGCCAATGAGTTCGGCAACCAGGCCGACCGCGTTGTCGCAGAAGCCAGAGAACGCGGCAAAATGTTGGAGCAGAATCGAGTGCCGGATGCGCGTCGGCGAGCACAGGAAGCTGTCACGTTTGCCAAGGAACGTGGCTTTGAGCGTGAGGCCGTTACCGACGAACGAGCGATCATGCGCGACGCCTTGCGGCGCGGGATGGGCGACCTCACTTACAATCAGGTGCGCGAGAACTTCAATCAGCGGCACGGCACCGGCGAGTTTCAGATCGTGGACGGACAGAAGCACGAGACAGGACGGCAGTTCACCACTCGCGAGACCATCGCCGCAGAGCGGGAAACTGTCGGCCATATGCAACGTGGCCTGAATACTGTAGAGCCGATCATGACGAAAGAAACGGCCACGGCTCACGCGGCCACCCACGAATTCCTTAATCCGGCGCAGCGTAGAGCTATTGAGGAAGTGCTGACCAGCCATGACCGGGTACATGGCCTGCAAGGGCTCGCCGGAACCGGGAAGACCACCACGCTAGAAGCCATTCGGGAGGGCGCAGAACGCAACGGTTTCGCAGTCGAGGGCTTCGCGCCGACTAGCCGCGCCGCCGCCCAACTTCGGGATGCTGGCATCTCTGCCGAGACGTTGCAGAGCTTCCTTGCACGCGGAAGCCACGACCAGTTGAGAGGCGATTCAAGCAGCCGCCATCTATATATGGTGGATGAATCCAGCCTTGCCAGCACCCGGCAGATGCAGGCGTTCATGGAGAAGATCGGCCCGCAAGATCGTGTGCTCCTTATCGGCGACACGCGCCAGCATCAGAGCGTCGATGCGGGCAAGCCTTTCGAGCAGATGCAGCAGGCGGGCATGCAGACTTCGCGGCTTGACCAGATCATGCGGCAGAAAGACCCGGAGCTGCTTCGTGCCGTCGAACACCTGTCAAGGAACGAGACCGGGATCGGTTTGACGCTCTTGCAACAACAGGGTCGCGTCACCGAAATTCCAGACAATGTCCAGCGAATCGAGGCCATTGCCAAGGACTATGTCGCCAAGCCTGAGAACACGCTTGTCGTCTCGCCCGACAACGCTAGCCGCCAGGAAATCAACAATGCGATCCGCACGGAATTGCAGGCATCCGCCGTCGTCTCCCAAGAGAATCACAGCATGAAAGTGCTCACACCCCGATCCGATATGACCAGCGTTGATAGAAGCTGGGCGGCGCGATACCAGCCCGACGATGTCCTCCACTACACGCGGGGCAGCAAGGAACATGGCATTGAAAAGGCCAGCTACGCTACCGTGGTCTCCGCCAACCACAAAGAGAACCTGATCACCGTCCAGAAGCAGGACGGCCAACAGGCCACCTATGACCCAAAGCGACTGCAAGGCATCGCAGCATACCGCGAGATTGACCGCGATTTCGCCCAGGGCGACCGCATCCAGTTCACTGCCAACAACCGCGAGCTTGCAGTTTCAAACCGCGATTTGGGAACCATCGAACGGATAGACAGCAATCAGGTCAGCGTGAAAATGGACGGAGCAAAAGAGCGGACAGTCAGCTTCGACGCCGCGCAAATGCGGCACTTCGACCATGGCTACGCCGTAACCTCGCACAGTTCTCAGGGGCTTACCGCCGACCGGGTATTGGTCAATATGGACACGAAAGTCCATCCGGACCTCATCAATACGCGCTTCGCCTACGTCTCTGTATCCCGCGCTTCCGAGGACGTGCGGATCTACACCAACGACGTCGCAATCCTAAGTGAGCGCCTCAGCACCGACGTGACAAAGACCTCAGCCGTGAACCTTCAAAAGACCCAGGTTGAACCGACCCACAACCAGCAAACCAAGACAAAGGAGCCACCGATGAACAACAGCAGAGAGCACTCCCAAGAGGAACTCCGCCGCCAGACGCTTACCGCAACGACGATTCACACACCTGAAAACCTCAGCACCACTGCCAACACCGAGCACCGGCACAATGCTCCAATTCAAGCTGCTCTGCCAAAGGAAGCGTCAGAGTACGAGTGGAAGCGCGAGACCGGCGAGGTCCAGAGCTACCAGCACACCCACGCGGGAAGCTGGCTCCACATCGACCCGCAAGGCCAGTTCTACGACCGCCAGGCACAGCCGATCACGCGAGAAACTGCTCTTGAGCAAGCTGGTCAGGCACCGGCTCACGCAGTGAGCGACAACACACCCCTGTTATCTCGCAACGGTAGCAGCGACAGCGACCAGGGCTTCAGCCTCTAATTCTCGGTCTGGAATGTGACATTTCGTTCTTCGACATTACGGCAACCATCGAAAAGCTAGCGTACGATTTTCTCCGTTTCGTGAGCGAACTCATGGGTGTAATACTGCTGAAAGGGTGGATTATGAACTGGTATCTGAAGGCACTGAGAAACACCTTTAATTTCTCAGGAAGGGCGAGGCGCAAAGAGTTCTGGTATTTTAGCCTAGTTCTGGCAGCTTTGATGTCTGCCCCTTACATCATATTTGACTATTTTCTAAAGCCATCAGACCCTGAATCGGCGGTTGGTATTTCCGGTATTCTGCTCTTTTTACACATTATTACTCTCCACTCCGTAACCATACGAAGACTGCACGACACAAACAGGAGCGGATGGTGGGATCTATTAAACATGATTGGTCCGCTTGGTACTCTCGTTCTTGCCTACTTCTGTGCGGAGGACAGCTACTTCAATTACAACAAGTGGGGTCCGGTCCCAAAAGAGATGTTGGAAGAGGAAGTGAACGAACCCTAGAATCGGAATGCCACTCCCGCGCGGGCGCGTTTCAGAAAGGGAAAGTGCAGAACGGTCAGCTGCCCCGGTGCTACCATCTCGTAAAGAACCGCTCACAGTTCAGCCAGCCACGGGGGAGTTTATGAGAATCCGTTTTGCAATTCTGCTTGCCGTCATTTTTGTTGTGCTGCCAGCGTCTATGCAAGCCGCGCAGATGACACTTTCAGACCTAAGAGACATTTGCGGGGGAACCGATGAGTTAAGTACAGCCGCGTGTAATTTCTATATTTTAGGGGTTACAGAAGGTGCGGGACTCGGCGCGGGCGTTTCGAAAGATAAGGGCCATTTTTGTATTCCCGAAGGCGTATCTTCAAAACAAATGGTTCTCATCGTGAAGAAGGCGATGACCGCAGACCTCGCCGCCTTCCCCGAAGACAAGAATATGCCCGCTGTTTCGTTCGTCGCAGCGTCGATGCAACAGGCTTTCCCGTGTGGCAAATGAGGGACGGCTCAAGCGGTCTGGTCGAGCGAATATCGCAGGAACGCGATTTCTTTGTAACCGTCTTCCGGGCGCTCTGGAGTTGCCAAAAAATACCCTTTGTGCCGCGCTAACTCTTGCTCGATTTCCAAACGATCCGACTCCGCGAGAATGTTATCTTCCATGATGTCCAGCGCGGAATCGACCGTCGCAAAATTCCTAATCCATAGCGTCTTGCCGCCGTCTTCTCGAATAACCGCCAGTGCGCGATTCTCCGGGCCGTGGCTGATGTAAATGCCGTCTTCGTACATACCTAAACCCACCCAAAGTAAGAGGCATCTTCATCGCTCAACGGGTGATCCAAAAGCGATTGATGCGTGTCCGGGCCTGCAAAAAACCGTTCTATTGCTGCGTCAGTGTAACCAAGTCTCTGCTTGAGATCGGCAATGAACGCTTCTTTGTCGGTCAGATATTGCTTGGTTCCCATTGCTCCCCCGTGTACACCCGCGCCTTGAGCGTACGGATGGAGCGCGACTTGATAAGTAGTAGCTTCGTTGGGCTGAGATGGAGATTTCATGATGTCCAGGAAGATGATGTATTTCTGCACCGTGTTACCTCTTTTGTCCAATGCAAGATGTTTTGTCCGCTTCGTGAGCGGACCCCTAAAAGTTCGATTTGGCATTGAATGCCATCGTCAAATGTCTTTCTTGCGAAGCGCCTTCATAAACGGACTGATATCCAGTTCCAGAATATGCTCACGTGTCTTAAGCGCTTCAAGTTGAGCACCAATGAAAGTTTGGCCAATAGATCCGCCCGATGGTCCCCATCGTTCGTCGAAGGGGCCGACAAATATATCGATTGGTAGCGGTCTATTGGCGTAGGGATTGTCGTATACGACCGCACGTAGCACGCGGCGCTCGTGTGCAGTGCGGTTGAGTTCCAGAAGTTCCATGAACTCTTGCACTGGCATGCTGCGTTGCTCATCGAGTTCTTTCTGCGCGACTTGAATGCGAAATTCTTTCTGTCCGACCGGGAATCTTTCCAGAGCGATGATTGCGCTGATCGTAGTGTTTTGAGGCGTTTTCAGGTGAGGGTGGATCATTTTTCCGCCATCCATAAATTCACTTGGAATGGGACTAACGCTTTCACGTGGGGAGGGGTTTATGGGCACATGAAATCCCAAGTTGCCCAGCATCGCCCCAAGGACAAATGTCGGTGTTGCAATGTCAATCAAATTGGCTTGCTCATTGAAAAGAACCAGCGAGCAGCATTCTCCGTCGTACTCACGGAATTTCTCAGAAGCTTTGCCGATCTTTGCCCGGATGCTCACATACGGGTCATAAGCGCCACCACCGCTCTTCAGGAGTTTCTCGTCTTCAGCAAATTCCTTCACCTCAAACCAGAGAGTTTGCTCCTTGTGGGTAATCCGGTAATCGACAAGCTTGGTCGTGCCAGGAAATGGGGGATGATGTTCAGGTGCAGGCCCGCCATACTCTGCTAGGTACTCCTCAAAAAGAAGCTCGGAGACGTTTTGTTTTTTCATAAACGCCGCCAGTTCGCGTTCAGAAATTCGCCATGCCTTATGGCTGATACGGCTTCCGCGAAGCTTGCGGCTACGCAGCCACCTGTACACCGTATCTACCGTAAGTTGGAGCTTTTCAGCCGCCTGTTCCGGGGTTAAGTAAACATCTGAAAAATCCTGCATAGCCCTACAATATCCGATATAGTCCACTATTGTCAACTAAACATTAGTTGATCTCTTCATCTGTACAAATCAAAACCAACGTTTAGCTCATGTCCTCGCCGATCCGCTTCCGTGGATTCTATGCCCTGACCAACTTTGCCCTCGCTGCTGACAATGTCATCTCTGGACAATAATGATGAACGGGCGAAAAGGTGGAAATACGGGCGGGGATGACAGTGACCGGAAGCACCTACCGGGCGCGAGGTTGAACGGCTGATCGAGGCGGCCAAGGGGAGCCGAAACGAGGTCCGCGACGTTGCGCCGAAAGCCACATCGAAGCCGGAAAGACCGCTCCGCAGGCGCTTCGTTCGCCGCCAATCTTGGGATTGGCCTTAAGTGACCTGTGCCCACGCCGCTGTGTCCGCCCCGCTCTTCCCTTCAACGGGCGTCCGAACTGAGGCAAAACCCCGACGCTAAGAGAGCCCCCGAACCCTCGGATCAGCGAATCGATTGCTCGGCCCTATGCCTTCCCCCCCAACGGCAACGATTTGGTGCCAGCACGCGACCCCTGTCAGTGATAAGCCATGGAACTAAGTGCTGATTTCGTACGACGAGATTGATGCGAGTGCCACGTTCAGCAGTCTAGTCAGGCGATACCGCTTTCAGGTTCCGAACTTGAATTGATTGCTGTGTTCAAACTGCCTCTTTTGCGTGACCCAATGAACGGCGGGCGGATGGCACTTTAGCTGCCGCCGCTTGCCGTCAATGACGCTGTTTTGGCTCCCCCATTCCCTCCGGTCACGGTCCCTCCAAAAAGCTATGACCGCTGCGCTTTGCACGGCAGCATTCTTGTGCCTCTCTTGCCCCGCCGTTGGGGTCACTTCAAGGAAATGAGGCATAACATGACGAACACAGCAACACTCTCCGAAGTTCAACTCCGTCAGTTCACAGGCTCCGAGAACTGGTATCGCCACGGCATCAATCGTGCGGTCCTGTATACCGACGGCGCAAAGTACGTCGCCGACCAGGGCGGCGCCTACTGGCTGCTGGACATCATTGCCATCGCACAGCAGCATGACAAGTCTGTGTCAGCCGAAGAATTCCAGGTCTGGAACTTGAAGGTTCACTCCGACCGCAGCGCGACCGTGTACTGCGACGACGGCAATGGGAACCCTGTTTACACGCAAGAGATCCCGTTCACGGACTTCCCGGCTGACGAAGTGAAACTCTACTTCGCCAACAACGTCATTCACCTGCCCAGCGAGTATTAGCTGGGCACGCCCGCGTCGGCTTTCGCCGGCGCGGGCTTTTCAAATTGGCTACGCATGCTGAACCTGATCGATGAGCACAGCCGCGAGTGCCTGCTGATTCGATGCGAGCGGCGCTGGTCATCGGCCAAGGTGATCGAGGCGCTGGCCGATGTGATGGTGATCAAGGGCGTGCCTG
>Ga0302320_10008403_pt1 | contig 22499 bp, 13 predicted proteins | sample Bog_T0_3_FD_202130 | JGI IMG/M metagenome (GOLD analysis project Ga0302320, IMG submission 202130) | Peat permafrost microbial communities from Stordalen Mire near Abisko, Sweden - Bog_T0_3 | ecosystem: Environmental > Terrestrial > Soil > Wetlands > Peat | place: Sweden: Abisko, Stordalen Mire... | reverse complement strand
CGGCCTGGCCATGATGGGCAACGCCAAGGGCTATTCCCTCCGCACGCCGCTGTCGGCCGCGATCCCGATGGAAAAGCGCACGGTCCTGCGATTTTTCGGGGCCGAGGTCCAGGAACTGGACGATTCGCTTTGCCCGGCTCCCGGCGCCCCAGAGGGTGCCATCGCCACGGCCCGGGATATCGCCAAATTGCCCGGCTTTGTCCTGCTCGACCAGTATACCAACGAGGCCAACCCGGACGCGCACTTCCGCACCACCGGCCCCGAGATCTGGCGGCAGACCGCCGGCAAGATCACCCATTTTGTGGCGGGCTTGGGCACCTGCGGTACGATCACGGGCACCGGCCGCTTCCTCAAGAGCAAGAATCCCGACATCAAGGTCCTGGGGGTTTATCCGGAGGACGGCCACGACATTCCGGGCGTGCGGAGCAAACGCCAGCTCGGCCAGACCAAGCTTTATTTTCCGGCCGAGTACAACGGCGAGGCCGAGGTCACCGACAAGGAGGCCTTCGAGCTCTGCCATCGCCTCAACCGGGAGGAGAGCCTGATCGCCGGCCCGAGTTCGGGCATGGCCCTGGCCGGAGCGCTGAAAATGATTCCGGACGAGCCGGGGGTGGTCGCGGTGGTGATTTTTCCCGACAACATCTTTAAGTACGCCTCGTCCGTCTGCCGGCATTTTCCGGATCTCTGCCCGCCGGCGCCCGGCGGGGGGACGGAAAAAGGGTCCGCGGCCCCGAGCCCCGACGAGCGGTTGATGGCGGAGATGATCGAAAATCTGAAGAACCCCTACGACTCGGTCGCCGTCGCCGACTTGGCCCGGGAACTGGGGGAGGGGCCGGCCAAGCCCCTGGTCGTCGATGTCCGTCCCCGGGAGCAATACACCGATCAGCACCTCCCCGGGTCGATCAGTCTGCCCAAGGAGGACCTGGCGCAGCGCAAGGGCGAGCTGCCGGCCGACCGGGCTGCGCCCATCGTCATGGTCTGCGGGATCGGCAAGATCTCCAAGCCGGCGATCCTGTACTTGAAGTCGCTCGGGTACCGCAACGTGCGCAGCCTCAAGGGCGGCATCAACGAGTGGGTGCGCAAGCAGCAGCCGACGGAAGCGGGAACGAATGCTCATGGCTAAGGAGCAGTTCCTCCGCTCGCCAGGTGCCGGCCGAGAGCCTCGGCCAGCGCCTCCGCCGCCTGCGGGTGGGTGCCGATCAGACCGCTGAAATGGCAGCGGAGCCCGGGCTGCGCGGATTCGGCCGCCCGCGCGATTGCGGCCAAGTCACCCGCCGGGCCGGCGTGGCGGCCCGGGGCGAGGAAGAGCGGCGCCACGATCACATCGCCGCGGTCGTAGCCGGGTGAGCGCAATTGCTCGGCGAGGAGCGGCCGGTTGAAGGTGTAATCGGGCCCTTCCGGCGATTCCATCGAGGCGGCGGCCAGGGGCCCGATGGCCTCCCCCAGTTCGCGCCGCACTTCCGCCGCGACCGCATTGCGCAGGGCGGCCGAAGCCGGGGCCGGCCCCCCATGGTCCACCACGATCACGGCCGGGGCCGACAGGGATTTATCGTGGATCACCTGGCCGATGCGATCGGCCACGATCCGGCTCAAGGCGCTGACGCCGCCCTGCGGTGCCGTCGCCAGGCTGGCGGTGAAGCTGAAGGCAAAGGCGCCGAGGTGGGCTTGCAGCTTTTCCAGGTCGGTGCGCAGCGCCGATCCAATCGCACCCTGGGCGCTGATAAAAAAGGGCACGAAGACAAACTCCCGCTCCCCGGCGGCGTAGCGCGCGCGAACCCACGGCGCCAAGACAGCGGCGGGAACCCCGTCCAGGGCGGCGGGCGCGACGCGATCGGAGTGCTTCCACGAGACGGCGGCGACCGGCCGGCCGGCGCGGGCCGCCAGGGTGGCGGCGACCGAGCGGAGGTTGCGGTGGGCCTCGGCTTCGAGGGAACCGTTGTCCACCAGCGCGACGGTCATGACGAGGGCGCCGCGGGCCGGGCGGCGAACCAGGCCAGGCCTTCGGGCGAGGCGGCGACGGCGCCGATCAAGGCAACCGCCGGCGACTCGAAATTTTCCGCCCGCGCCCTTTCCGCCAAGGTCGCGAGATCGGCCCGCAGCACCCGCTGGCGGGCGGTCGTGGCGGATTGGATCAGCGCCGCCGGCGTGCTGGCCGGCATCCCGCCCGCCTGCAGCCGCCGGGTGATGTCGGGCAAATTGCGCACCCCCATGTAAAGGCAGAGGGTCGCCCCCAACTGGGCGTAGTCCTCCCAGCGCACCGTCCGGTCCGGCTTGGCCGGATCCTCGTGGCCGGTGAGAAAAACGACGGCCGAACTTTGCAGCCGATGGGTCAGCGGAATGCCGGCATAGGCGGCGGCGCCCAGGGCGGCGGTGATCCCGGGAACGATCTCAAAGGGAACGCCGGCCGCGGCCAGGGCGGCCGCTTCCTCGCCGCCGCGGCCGAAGACGAAGGGATCGCCGCCCTTGAGCCGGACGACCCGCTTGCCTTCCCGCCCCAGGCGGACGAGGAGGGCGTCAATCTCCGCCTGGGGCCGGCAGACGTGGCCGCGCTTCTTGCCGACCGGGATGCGTTCGGCCTCCGGGCGGGCCAAGGCCAACGCCTCGGGCGGGATCAGATGGTCATAGACTACGACGTCGGCTTCCTGGAGCAGGCGGTGGGCCTTGACGGTCAGCAGCTCCGGATCGCCCGGACCCGCGCCGACCAGATAGACGGTGCCGACCGGGGACGGAGGAGCGAGAGGTTGGGAAGGCACGGAGCGCGGGTCCGGCGGCGCCTAGATGTTGGCGCCGGCGCCGTTTTGTTCTTCGGGCCGGGCGAGGCCCAGGGCCAGGCGCGCGAGCTTTTCCAGCGACTGGTCCACCGAGTCCCGGTCGGTGCGCAACTCCAGGTCGGGGGCGAGCGGCGCCTCGTAGGGCGAGTCGATGCCGGTGAACATCGGAATCTTGCCAGCCCGGGCCTTCTGGTAGAGCTGCTTGGGATCGCGGCGCTCGCATTCGGCCAGGGGGGCGTTGACGAAGACTTCGGCAAAGGCCACGCCGCGCTCCCGGGCGCGGTCGGCCACCTGGGCGCGGTCGGCCCGGAAGGGTGAGATCAGGGCGGCCACCACCACGACGCCGGCATCGGCGAGATGGAGGGCGAGTTCGGTCGCCCGCCGGAGGTTTTCCTTCCGGTCCTCCGGGGTGAAGCCGAGATTCTTGCTGATGCCGGTGCGGAGGGCGTCGCCGTCGAGGACGGCGGCGAGGACGCCGGAGCGCAGCAGGCGCTTTTCCAACGCTTCGGCCAGAGTCGATTTGCCCGCGCCGGAGAGGCCAGTCATCCAAATGACCGCTCCGCGGTGGCCGAGGAGAGCGGCGCGGCTCGCCGGGGCGGTGACCGCCGCGGTGCCCTCGGGCTCGTCGCCGGCGGCCAGGTCGACAACACCCCCGCCGGCAATTCGCCGGCCGCGCATGAGGACGAAACGGCCGGTGGGCGGAATCACGCCGCCCGGATCGACCGCCAGGGTGCGGCGGACGCGGAGGCGGACCTCGGCGACTTCGTGCCGCTTCACTTCGGAAATCGCGCCGCTTTTGCTCTCGAGGGAGACGGCATCGAGGGTCCGCTGGATGGCGATCAAGCGGGCCTCCGCCTGCTGGGTGCCGAGGCGCAGCGGGACGACATCGCCGATCTTGAGCGGCTCGGCGTGGAGCCAGAAGATGCGGGCGATGAAAGTCCGGGCCTCGGCCGGGGGCCGATCGGGCGGAGCCCCGACCTGGCCGCGCTCGACGAAGAGTTCGTCCTCGAGGGTGATGGCGATGCTCCGGCCCGCCTCGACCGGCCCGGTGGGCGGATTCTGCCCGGGAGGGACCGGCCAGGTCTCGATCGACTTGACCTTGCTGCGTTTGCGGCCGGGGTAGAATTCGATCGGATCGCCGACCGAGACGCTGCCGGCCTCGACCAGCCCCGCCACGATCCGGCGGGCGTCGAAGCGGTAGATGTCCTGCACGGTCAGACGCATGGGTGCACCCGCCATCGGCGGATTGGCCCGGAACTGTTCCAGGGCCTCGAGCAGGGCGGGGCCCTTGTACCAGGGAGTGAGTTCGCTGACCTTGAGCAGCCCGACCCCGTTCTTGGCCGAGATCGGCACCACCTGGGAAGGGGCCACACCCAGCTTGGTCAGGAATTCGCTCAGCTCGTCACGGATCCGGTTGAAGACCGCCTGGTCGTAGTTGACCAAGTCCATCTTGTTGACCGCGACCACGATTTGCTTGAGGCCGAGCAGAGAGAGAAGGAAGCCGTGCCGGCGGGTCTGCTCGCGCAGTCCCTCCTGGGCATCGACGAGCAGAATGGCGGCATCGGCGCTGGCCGCGCCTGTGATCATATTCTTCAGGAATTCCTTGTGGCCGGGCGCGTCGATGATCGTGTAGGCGCGCCGGGCGGTGCGAAACGGCACCCGGGTCGTGTCCATCGTGATGTTCTGCGCCTGCTCCTCGAGCAGGGCGTCCATCAGGAAGGCGTATTCAAACTCCATGCCTTCGGCCTTGGCCGCGGCTTGGAGGCGCTCGGCCTTGCCGTCGGCCACCGAGCCGGTGTCGAAAAGCAGCCGGCCGATCAGGGTGGACTTGCCGTGGTCGACGTGGCCGACCACGACCAAATTGAGGTGGGGCAGGGCGGCGCTGGAGGCGGCCGGCACGCTGCGGGCGGCGGGGGCCGGGGTGGCGGCGACAGGAGAGAGGGCGGGACTATTCACATGAAACCTTTGGCTCGGAGCTTCTGCATGGCGTTGCGCTCGTGATGGTCCTGGGCCCGTCCGGCCCGTTCGGAAGTCTTGGTGATCTTCAGTTCCTCGATGATTTCGGGAATGGTGGCGGCGTTGCTTTTGACCGGCTTGGTGATCGGCTCGCAGCCGAGGGAGCGATAGCGCTGGCCGTCGCGGGCAAAGTACATGCCGGGGAGCGGCACTTTTTCGCGCTCGAGGTAGCGCCAGATGTCCAGCTCGGTCCAGTCGAGGAGCAGCTGCACCCGGACGTGCTCGCCCGGTCCGACTTCGGTGGTGAAATGGTTCCAGAACTCCGGCGGCTGGTCCTTGTAGTCCCACTCGAAATCCGCGTTGCGGGGAGAGAAGTACCTCTCCTTGGCCCGGGTCGAATCCTCGTCGCGGCGGATGCCGGTGATGAGGGCGTCGAACTTGTGGGCGGCGAGGACCTGCTGCAGGGCCACGGTCTTGAGCTCGTGGGTGACCGTGACGGGATCGGTCGTCTCGTAGCCGATGCCGCGCGCCCGGGCCTCCTGGTTGATCCACACGATCAGATCGAAGCCGTAGTGCTCCTTGGCCCAGGATCGGAACTCGAGCATCTCCTTGAATTCGTAGGTGGTGTCGACGTGGACGACCGGGAAGGGGACATGGCCGCCGAAGGCTTTCTTGGCCAGCCAAAGCAGGACATTGGAGTCCTTGCCCATGGACCAGAGCATGGCCGGGCGCTCAAAGGCGTGATACGCCTCGCGCAGCAGGTAAATGCTTTGCGATTCAAGTTCGTCGAGGTGGGACATGATAGAAGAGGGAAAGGCGGTCAGATATCGGCGCCGTCGGCCGAGGATTCGTGCAGGCCGCATTCGCGCTTCAGGCCGAAAAACCGCGTTTGCTCGGGCGTCAGATCGGCGGAAAGGGGACGGCTGGTCTGCATGTCGCCGATGGAAACGTAACCCTGGTCCCAGAGGGGATGGTAGGGTAGGTCGCGCGCTTTGAGGTACTGATGCACGTCGCGGTCGGTCCAGTCCAGGATCGGGTTGATTTTCATCCGGCCGTCCTGGGTGGCGACAAAGGCGACCTTTTCCCGGCTGCTGGCCTGGCTGCGGCGCAGCCCCGCCATCCAGGCGCGGGCGCCCAATGCGGTCAGGGCCCGCTGCATCGGCGCAACCTTGGCGATCCGGTTGTAGGCCTCGAGGCCTTCGAGACCCTGCTCCCAGAGCCGGCCGTGACGAGCCTCCAGCCAGGCGGGGGTGATGTCCGGGCGGTAGACTTTGAGATTCAGCTTCAACCGGGCGGTCAGTTCGTCCGCAAAACGGTAGGTTTCGGGAAAGAGATAGCCGGTGTCGATGAAGACGACCGGAATCTCCGGCCAGACCGCGGTGGCCAGGCTGAGCATGACGGCGGCTTGGGCTCCGAAGCTCGAGCTCAGCACGAGGCCGCTCCCGAACTGTTCGACAGTCCATTTGATCCGCGCTTCCGCCGGAATTTGGGCAAACCATCCGCTTACCGCGGCTTGGTCAACCGCGGGTGAAACTTTTTCCGCAGTCGCCATCTGTCAATCGCAGCAGCAGCAAACACACACGCTCATCGCGATGCAGCAGGCGGTGGTGAGGGTATTGGCGGAGGTAAGCTTCACGTGGAAAGGAAGGAAGAAAGTGATCCACTTGCCCTGCCAGTCAAGCCCGTTGGCTTTCCTGGCCCCATCTCGACTCTTTTAAAGCCTTAGTTATTAAGGGTAAGAATGATGGGTATGTATTTCGGACGGCAGATTCCGGTTGATGGCTCCGTCCGCGGGTTTTGCGGTCGATTCTGCTTCCCCCCTCTTCCGCCGCCGATTCGCCATGTTTGTGACATCGGATCCCCCCCGATGAATCGGGCATCGACAAGCGGCACGGAAGCTGCACAGTTATTCACAACATATCCACATCGATGGAAAGCCTGCGCGGGGCCTCGGCCTCAAAACCTCGGATACGGGTAGCGGCGAAAACAAAGACCTTCGTGTTGGATACGAACGTCCTTTTGCACGACCCCCAGTCGATCTACCGATTCGAGAATAACAATCTCGTGATCCCGGTCGAGGTCCTGGAGGAGCTCGACGGCATCAAAGGCGAGCAGTCGACCGAACGCGGCCGCAACGCCCGCCGCGTTCATCGCATTCTTCAGGAACTGCTGCCCGACTCCCGCTCGATGCACGAGGGCGTTGAGCTGCCCAACGGCGGCACGCTCTCGGTCATGATCAATCCTTTCCTGGAGTCGGGCCGGCCCTCCGCGGCCATGGACCGCCTGCGCGCCATTTTGCCGGACCTGACCAAGAAGGACAACCGCATCATCGCGGCGGCCCTGGTCGTGCAGGAGCAATATCCGCCGCCCACCATTTTGGTGACCAAGGACGTGAACGTGCAGCTCAAGGCCCGCGCCGTCGGACTGGAGTCGCAGGATTACCTCAACGACAAGGTGCCCGAGGAGACGGACGAAGAGGGCGCCTACCGGGAGATTGGCCTGACCATCTACGACTTGCAGGCCTTCTGCTCCGAAGGCCAGTTCGAGGTCGGCGCGGACGACGCCCGCCGTCTCTACATCAATGAGTACGTTCTCCTCCGCTCCGACGAGGGCAAGACGATGCCGGCCCGCTATTATGGCGACGGCATCGTGCGCCGGCTGAAACTGCCGGAGTACCTCCGCGCCCCGGGAGGAATTCCCATCCGGGCCCGCAATCTCGAGCAGCAGTTCTTCATGGACGCCCTGCTGGACGAGAATATCCACCTCGTGACCTGCTTCGGCAAGGCCGGGACGGGCAAGACCCTCCTTTCGGCCGCCTGCGCCCTCCATCAGGTGTGCGATGAGTACTCCCGCTACGACGGGGTCTCGATTTCCCGGCCGGTTATCTCGCTCGGCCGCGACATCGGCTTTCTGCCCGGCACCTTGGACGAGAAGATGAAGCCCTGGCTGCAGCCTTACTACGACGCCTTGGAGGTGCTCATTCCCTCCAAGCCGCCGAAGGAGCCGCAATTTGCCGCCAAGAAGGTTTCGAAGAAGAAATTCCGGAAGCACGAAGAACACTTTGCGGCTCCGGCCGGCGCCAGCTATCCCGGCGGCAGCCACGGCGGCCACGCCCCCCTCGGCCCGATCAAACCCTACGAGCGGCTGCTCAAGAGCGGACTGGTCGAGATCGAAGCCCTCTGCTTCATCCGCGGCCGTTCGATCGCGCGCCGCTTCTTCATCCTCGACGAGTCGCAGCAGCTGACCCCGCACGAGGTCAAGGCGGTCATTACCCGGATTTCCGAGGGCTCGAAGATCGTTCTGATCGGCGACCCGAGCCAGATCGACAACCCTTACGTCGATGCCCGCAGCAACGGCCTGGTCTATTGCCACAATCGGATGAAGGGCAATGCCGTCGCCGCCCACGTCAAGCTGACGAAGGGCGAGCGCTCCCACCTGGCCGAGCTGGCGGCGGATCTGCTCTGAGCCGGCTCAGGTCCGCACCACCCAGGCGATGGCGAGGCTGAGGACGGCCAGCGCCGTCCCGGTGTAGCTGGCGAGCCGGCGCCGGGAAATTCCGCGGGTCGGCACGAGGCTGAAGAGGCAGCCGAAGGCGAGGCTGGTGGCGAACGAGACCGGCGCGATCCATTGGAAGCTGAGCCGGGGCTGGCCGGTCAGGGTGTCCCAATAACCGATGAGGACGGCGGCCGCCACGCTGTAGGCCATGCCCAGAATGGCGCCGAAGGTGGTGCCGAAGGGCACGAACATGGCCAGGAAGAAGAGCCCGAACATCGGGTAGAAGAGGAGGTTGACCGTCTTGCTTGAGACTTCGATCAGATCGCCGCCGACCAGGGCCACCACCCGGCTGCCGGCCAGGACCACCAGGCCGATGACGAAGACGAGGACCCGGGCGGTGCGCAGCTGCTCGGCATCGGTCCGGGCCGCGGCGGGCCAGAGCAGCCCGATGAAATCCTTGGAGATGACCGTCGTGACCGAATTCATGCCCGGGCTGATGCCGGAAACGGCCGAGGCAAGCAGGGCGGAAATGACCAGCCCGGAGGCGCCGGCCGGCAGGTAATGGCTGATGTAGTGCGGGAAAAAGGCGTCGCCGTGGCGCTCGAAGCTGAGGTTGGCGGGCAGGCCGCCCGGCAGGTGGGAATAGAACCCCAGAAGTGCGAGTCCGACCAGGCCGAGGATGAGCATGAGCGAGCCGATGCCGAGGGCGCCGGTCAGAAACGCCCGCCGGGCGGTGGCGGCGTCCCGGGTGGTGAGGTAACGCTGGATATTGACCTGGTCCGAGCCGGCCCCGCAGATGGTCGAAATGACGTAGGAGACGAATGTTCCCACCGCCGTCACCCGCACGAGCGGGCTCCAGCTGAAGAAAGGCTGGGCCGGCCAGTGGGCCTGCCAATGATGCGGCCACCAGGCCGCGACCCCGCCCATCCGCCAGGAGATGGAGGCGATGGTCAGGGCCGCTCCGATGATCAGGAGGAAAAACTCCAGGACGGAGGTGACCATGACGGCGTCGATCCCCCCGATCAGGGTGTAGGTGGTGGCGACCAGGCAAAGGCCGATCTCGAAGGCGGGCACCCACTGCGGGCCGCAGTCCATGACCGCCACGAGAACGGTGGCGGCGGTGCAGAGGATGAGGGACATCCAGACCAGGCGCATGCAAACGAAGGTGGCGGCACCGAGCAGCCGGACCGAGCGCCCCAGGCGGAGCTCGAGCAATTCATAGGCGCTAGTGATCGGCAGCCGCATGATCAGCGGGATCAGGAGCCAGCCGACCGCGAGGTAGCCGAAGGGCAGGGCGACCAGGACGGCGCAGACGAGCACCGGGCCGTGCTGTACCACCTCGCCCGGATTGCCGATGTAGGCGACCAGGCTGAACATCGCCGCCACCAGGGAGATCCCGGGGATGAAAGAACGGCGGTTGCGCCCGGAGACAAAATATTCCTCGGTCGTGCGCTGCCGGCGGGCGTAAAAGATGCCGATGCCGAGGAGCGTGAGCGCGCAGGCGGCGATCAGGACCCCGTCCACCCACCCGACGGCGCGCGGCGCGATGAGGAGCAGGAGCCGGGCGAGGCCGGGCCGGGGAAAGGCCATCGACAAAAAATGGCTTTGCCCGGCCCAAGTTAAAAGGATCGACACAATGTCAAAAAAACTGACAGGCTATTTTCTTCCCATGAAGGCCTCGCCTGCGTTTTCCGGCTTTCGCCGCGCCAGCCTTTCCGACCAAGCCGCCGGGGCCCTGCGGGAGGCCGTTCGCAGCCGCCTCTGGGGGCCGATTCTGCCGGGCGAGCACGTGCTGGCGCGCCAGCTCGGGATCAGCCGCCCGTCCGTCCGGGCCGCCCTGGCCTGCCTGGCGGGCGAAGGCCTGATCGAGATCAGCAAGGGCCGGCGCACCCGCGTCGTCCGCCATCCCGCCCCCGGCGCGGCCAAGGCCCATCCGACGGTCTGCCTGATTTCCTCCGCCCCCCCGGCGAGCGACCATCCCGTGATCCTGGAGATGAAGGCCGAGTTGGCCGCCCACGGCGTGGGCTGGGAGGAAGTGATCGATTCGGCCATCGGCGGCAAGCGGCCCGAGCACCGGCTGGAGGAGATCGTCACCCGCCGGCATCAGGTCTGCTGGATCCTGCTCAGCGTCTCCGCCGCCATCCAGCGCTGGTTCGAGGCTTCCGGGCTGCCCGCCATGGTGCTCGGCTCCTGCTTTCCCGGCATCCGGCTGCCCTCGCTGGACACCGACTATCGCGCCGTCGGCTGGCATGCCGCCGGCTGCCTGGCGCGCAACGGCCACCGCCAGATCGCAATGATCATGCCCCACTTCCCGATGCCGGGCGACGCGGCCAGCCGGGACGGCATGACCGCCTACTTCCGGCAGATGGATCCGGAGATACTGGTGCAGGAGGTGGCGGCCGGACCCAATGCCACCACCCTGGAGGCCAAATTGGACGGGCTGTTTGCGCGCAGTCCGGCGCCCTCGGCCATCCTGACCATGCGGCCGCAGTACACCCTCACCGTCCTCCTGCATCTGCTCCAATCCGGGCTGAAGGTGCCGGACGACGTGTCGGTGATTTCCCGCGACTCCCATTCGCTCCTGGAGAAGGGCATGCCGGTCCTGACCTGCTATCGCAGCGCTTTTGCCAAGCAGGCGCATCGGGCGGTGCGCCTGGTCCAGGCGCTTTTGGCCGGCCGGGCGGTGCCCCCCCGGCCCAGCCTGATCATCCCGACCTTCGTGGCGGGGGCGACCGTGGCGCCGGCGCGGCCGGCCGGGGTCCTGCGCTCGGCCTGACCTGTCAGAATATTGGACATTCGCTTGCGGCTTTTCCGGCGGCGCTTTTCGCCCATGCTCGAGGCCATGCTTTGCTTCACCCGACGCGGCGCCTGGCTGGGCCTGGCCTGTCTCTTGGTCCTCGGCCACCTGGCGGCGGAGCCGGAAAACCGCATCGTGCTCAATCTCGAGCCCTCGGCGCAAAATCCGCGCAATTCCGAGGGATCCTTCGCCACCCTCGCTTCCGGGAAGATTCTCTTCTGCTTCGGGCAGTTCTACGGCGGCGGCCAGGACGACAGCCCGGCCCGGATCGGCGAAATGGTCTCGAGCGACCAGGGACGGACGTGGAGCCGGCCGCGGGTCGCCTTTGACAACGCATCCAACCGGAACGTGATGAGCGTGTCGCTCCTGCGCCTGGCCAGCGGCAAACTGGCCATCTTTTACATCGTGAAGAAGGACCGCTGGCTCGATGGGCGTCCGGTCATGCGGGTCTCGGCGGACGAGGGGGCCACCTGGTCGGAGCCACGCTCGATCATCGCGGTGCCGGGCTATTGGGAGCTGAACAACGACCGGGCGGTGCAGCTCAAGTCCGGACGAATCATCCTTCCGCTCGCCTATTATCGCACCCGCGGGCTGGCCGACAACGAGACCTCCTTCGATTCTCACGGCCTGATCTTCTGGTACTATTCCGACGATGAGGGGCGGTCCTGGAAGGAAGCCGCCACCTGGTGGGGCCTGCCCGTGGCGGACAAAGGCGGCATGCAGGAGCCGGGCGTGGTCGTCCGCGCCGACGGTTCGCTCTTCTCCTGGGCGCGGACCGGGGTCGGGAGCCAATATGTCTTCGAGTCGCGGGATGACGGAGTGAATTGGAGCCCACCCCGGCCCTCCGCCTTGATTTCCCCCATGTCGCCCGCGAGCATCAAGCGCCTGCCCGGCTCGGACGAGCTCTTGGCGATTTACAACGATCACTCCGGCCGCTTTCCCTATGTGCTGCGCCGGAGCCCGCTGGTGGCGGCCATCTCGACCGACGGGGGCCGGACCTGGCCTCGACGCAAACGGGTGGAGGATGATCCCAAGGGCTGGTATTGCTACACCGCGATCCACTTCGTCGACGACGCCGTTCTTCTGGCCTACTGCGCGGGCGACGACCAAGTCGGCGGGCTGGCCCGCCTCCGGATCCGCCGCCTCGCTCGCACCTGGCTTCCATGAAAAATCCCCTCCTATCCCTGGCCCTCGCGCTCAGTCTGCTCTCGCCCCTGCGGGCCGAGCCGCAAAACCGCGTCGTGCTCTCGCTGGCTTCGAGCGCCGAGCATCCGCGCAACTCCGAAGGGGGCTTCGCCACGCTTAAGTCCGGGCGGATTCTTTTCGCCTATTCGCAATTCTACGGCGGCGCGGACGACAACAGCGGGTCCCGGATTGCGGCCATCACGAGTGAAGACCAGGGGCGGACCTGGAGCCAGCCTCGCCTGCTGGTCGACAACGGCTCCAACCTCAACCTGATGAGCGTCTCCTTTCTCCGTTTGGCCGACGGCCGGCTGGCGATGTTCTATCTACGGAAGAAGTCCGCTTTGGATTGCCGGCCCGTGGTGTCGTTTTCCGCAGACGAGGGCGGAACCTGGACGAAGCCGGCGCCCCTTATTTCCGTTCCGGGCTATTATGTGCTGAATAACGACCGGGTGATCCAGACCCGCAGCGGCCGGATCATCGCCCCGGTCGCCTTTCACCGCACCCGCCGGATGGTGGCGAGCGATCCTCATGCGGTCGACGAACGGGGCCTTGTCCTGTGGTATTATTCTGACGATGGAGGCGCGACCTGGCGCGAATCGACCACCTGGTGGAGCCTGCCGGTCGCAAGCTACAACGGCCTGCAGGAGCCCGGCGCCGTGCAATTGGCCGACGGGTCCCTTTTCTCCTGGGCCCGGACGGATCAGGGGGCGCAGTACGGTTTCCGCTCGCTCGACAACGGGCTGACCTGGAGCGCTCCGGAGCCGACCGAACTCAAGTCGCCCTGCTCGCCAGCCAGCATCAAGCGCCTGCCGGGCTCGGCGGCATTGCTGGCGATCTACAATGATCACTCCGGCCGGTTTCCCTACGGGGCGACCAAGAGCAACTATCGGGGCCGGACCCCGCTGGTGGCGGCCGTCTCGACCGACGGGGGCCGGACTTGGCCCACCCGTAAGGTCCTCGAAAACGCCCCTCAGGTGGACTTTTGCTACGTGGCGATGGAATATGTCGATCACGCCGTGCTCCTGGGCTACGCCGCTTACGACCGCAGCGACGAACACAGCCGGCTGCTGGTGCGTCGGGTCGACTTGGCCTGGATCGACCAGGCCAGACCCTAGCTCGACCGCCTCCGGGCGCGGTCAGCCGGGACAGCCGGGTCGAACAGCCCATGCAGGGGTGGTGATCAGTAAGAGCGTTTTTATGACAGGAAGGGAACAAATCGGGTCTTGAGGGCTGGGTGCCCGAGCCGAATTATGCCCAGCCTGATTCGGTGACTTGGCACCTCGGAAAATCGATCCTTTGAACAAATTCGTGGATTTCGGCCGGCGAGCGATGCTGGGGCTTTTGCTCTTGGCCTTTGCCTCCACCAGCCGGGCGCTTTTGGACACCCGTCTGCGGGATGAAATGGAAACGGCGATTGCCAAGCGAGTCGCCCGGGACAGCGCGGGAAATTTCTACGTGCTCACCCTCCCGCGTGCGGCCGACGGCAGTCGGCATCTTTGTCTGCGGCGGGGACCGCCTGCGGCCGCCCACCTGGCCGATTTTGCCCCCGCAAGTGACCCGGCTGGGGCGGTGGGCTGGGCTCCCTCCGTGCGGTCCGCCGGACTTGCCATCGATTCGAATGATCGGCTGCACTTGATCTGGACCGGCGAAAACGGAGCTTCCGCTTATGCGATCACGCCCACCGACGGGTCCCTGGCGGCTTGGCAGCCCCGTTGGACGGATCCGGCCAGCGGCCGCCCCGGCGCCATGGTCCTGGCCGCCCGGGGATCCCTGGTCGGGGATATTACCGCAGGCCCCGATGGGCAGGTTGGGGTGGCCTGGCTGGAGCTCGGCGCAGACCATCAAGCGGCCGTGCATCTGGGCTGCCGCCGCCAGGGGCGCTGGTCGGAGCAAAGCATTGCCGCCGGCTACGGATTTTTCCCGCCGACGCTCGTCTGCGGCAAAGGCGGCACTTATTACTCGGCGTGGAACGATATCTATGAGGACGATTGGCTTCTCAGTGGCCGCTGGGACCGGCCGGCCACGGCACCGCTGCCTAAACCTTGGTCGATTTCGGGGAGCGCGCGGGACCGGATCGGAGGGTATCGTCCGATCGTGGCCTTGCCGGCCGCCGGCCCGTTAGTGGTGCGGGAAAGTCAGTATAACCAGCTGGAATATTTTCCCCAACCCGCCCTGGACCGTCATCCCTTGAACCTGACCCGGAACGATCACCGTTTTGCCTGGGACACGGTGCATTCGCCGCAATTTTTCACCGATCGATTCGGGATAGAATGGCTCTTCTTTATCGATAGCGCCCGGCAGCATCTCTTTTACACGCGCTGGCTGGGATCGACATGGAGTGAGTTCCATGATGCCGGGCAGCTGACCTGGAATTCCGCCCGCTTTGAGGACAACCATCTGCCGATCGACCGATTTTCGGTCGAGGAGCGGAGCAGCAATCGGAGCAACGACATTGGCGTTCTCCTCGAGAACGACAGCACGACGCCGACGGCGAAGTTCACCCGTTTGGCGTTGCCGCGAATTCAGGCAGAGCCCGGTCGCAAAATCCTCTTCCTCGATCTTCAAGATGTGGCTCGGGTGGAGGGAGTCGCGATGGAGCTCAATCGTCCGCGCAAATGCGGTCCGGTGATCAGCGCCGGAGCGCCCGGCGACTTCGACGCCGATCGTGTCGGGCGTTTTGTCCGGGTTTTGAAGGAAGCGGGCAAGTATCGCATGTGGTACGTGGCGATGAAGATAGACCCGCGGGAGGCGTGGTGGGATTGGGACCGGATGGGCTATGCGGAAAGTGGCGACGGGCTGCAATTTCACCGGGTTGACCTGGGCTTGGCCCCCTTTGGCAGCAAAACGAATACGAATTTGGTTCCGGGGCTGGCTCGGACGATGGGCGCCCTGTGCTTCGATCCCTCCGATCCCGATCCGGAACAGCGGTACAAAGCTCTGGATCTGCCGAACACGGGCGTGGAGAACGGCGAGGCGCACGCAGGCCGCCAGGATCCGTGGGACGGGGATCGGCTGCAGGGCCGCCTCCTGACTTCTCCGGACGGCCTGCGCTGGCGGGCGGTGCCCGCCGTCATCGACTTTCCGGCCGGGCGTCCGGGCGAATTGGTCCCCGAGGCGATCTTTCGGGACGAGGCCGAGCCGGATCCACGGAAGCGCTTCAAGGCTTATGGCTTTTCCTCGCTCAATCTTCGGCGGCGGGGGCCAGGCTACGCCTACAGCGCCGATGCCCGGCATTGGACCGCAGATCCGGATAATCCGGTCCTGGATCCGTTCGTCGGGGCCACGCCGCCGGTGCGGGGGGGCATGGTGGAGCAGATCCACGACCTGATGGTCTGGCCCGATGGGGGCTATTATCTCGCGCTGTACGAGTACCAGATCGACGGCGGCAATCTCGACCTGCGTCTGGCCCTGAGCCGGGACGGCGAACATTTCGACTTCGTCCGCCCGGAGGAAGCGTGGCTGCCGGCCGGCGGGGTGCGGGATTGGGATCGGGGCATGCTCACCCCGGCCGTTCCCGTCGCGGACGGCGACCAGCTCAAAATCTATTATGGCGGCACCTACTACAACGCCCGCGGCGGCCACGACGAAGCCCCGGCGCTGGCCCAATCCTATGGCGGATTGGGGGTCGCCACCTTGCGCCGGGACGGGTTCACGGATCTCGTCGCCGCGCAAGCCGGGTCCGGGGCGAGCTTCACGACCCTTCCGGTGGAAGCCGGCCGCGCCGCGGCCTTGACCGTCAACGCAGACTGCGGCTCGGGCGCCCTCTTGGTCTCCCTGATCGACCCAGGGACGGGACGAGCGATTCCAGGATTTGGCGCTACCGACGCCACCCCCGTGACCGGCGATGCCATGGCTTGGCCGGTGCGGTGGAAGGCCGCGCCGAGCCTGGCCGCACTCCATCGTCCCTTTCAAATCCGGGTCGACTTCCAACCCGGCCGCGACTCCCCCAAGCTTTACTCCCTTTCATTCCGATAAAAACCAACCTCCGATATCTCCGGCAAAGTCTCCTCCTCGCGGGGGCGCTGGCCGCCCCCCTCGCGGCGGTTCCGCCGCGGCGCCTGCAGCAAGTCTTCGACGCGGCCATTGCCCAACGGGTGGCGCGGGACAGTGCGGGCCGAATCTACCTGCTTTCGCTGGCGACAGGGCCGGCCGGAACCCGGTCGGTCCGGTTGAGCGTGGGTCCGCCCACGGCCCGCGAATGGGCGGACTTCAGCGACCTCGGCGGCTCCGCCGCCGCGATCGGGTCCGGTCAGTCTCTACTCTCCGCCGGCATCGTCATCGACCGAGCGAATCGCCTCCATCTGGCCTGGACGGCCGAGGACGGGATCTCCGGTTACGCGCAAAGAGACTTGTCCTCCCCGGTCGGGTCCGACTCGCCGGCCTGGGTCGATCCGGTCAGCGGGAGGCCCGGCAGTCTGATCTTGGCCCGCCGCGCCTCCCTGATCGGCGATATCGCCCTGGGGCCGCGGGGGGAAACCTGGATCGCTTGGACGACAACGGAGGCGGGGCACCACTCGCAGATTTTCCTGGGCCGAGTGGCGGGGGGGCGTTGGCGCTCCTTTCCGGTCGCCGCGGGCTATGGCTTCGCCCCTCCGACGCTGATGATCGACGCGGCGAGCCGGTTCCATGTGGCGTGGCATGACATCTACGATGATTGCCGGATCTTGAGCGCCCCCACCGAAGTGCTAGGAACCGCCTTTTCGCTGCGGTCGACCTCCATACCGGGCGGAGCGGGTTCTCGCGGCCAGGGCGATGGCGGGTATCGGCCGGTCGTCACGGTCACCGCGGGCCGTTTGCTCCTCGTGCGGGAGAACTGGCAGAACCGGCTGCAATCGGCCTGGCCGGAGGAGGATGCGTCCCGCCTTGGGCCGGTGACCCAAAATGACGCCCGCTTCGCCTGGGACACGGTGGACTCTCCCCAATTTTCCGTCGATCGCTACGGCATCCCTTGGCTCTTTTTCATCGACGGAGCGCGTCAGACGGCCTTTTACACCCGCTGGCTGGGCTCGGGCTGGGGCGCCTTTGGCACCGCCGGCAAGGTCGCCTGGAACACACCGCGGATGGAGGACACCCATCTTCCAATCGACCGGATATCCGTCGAAGCGCGGCAGCCGGCGGGCCGCGGCGACATCGGCCTTCTGGTCGAAAGCGAGGGCCCGCGCCCCGCGGCCTATTTCCGCCGGATTTCCGTTCCGACGCTCGCGGCTGAGCCCGGGCGGAAGATTCTCTTTCTCGATTTGGAGGAAATCGGGGCCCTCGACGGACTCAGTCTGGCGCTCAACCATCCGACGAAGGTCGGCGAAGTGCTCGGGCCGGGCCGCCGGGGGGAGCCCGATGCCGACCATCTCGGGCCGCCCGTCCGCGTCCTCAAGCAAAATGGGCGCTACCGCATGTGGTATGCCGGCGCGGCCAAGGTCGACAATTCCGATCACTGGTGGGAGTGGTACCACGCCCTCTACGCTGAGAGTGCCGACGGCCGAAATTTTTCGCGGGTCCGGCTCGGCCTCGTGCCCTACCGCGGCCAGGCCGACACCAATCTGCTGCCGGGGCTGGAGCGCGCCCACGCGGTCACGGCGATCTGCGAGGATCCCCTCGATCCCCGGTCGGAGCGACGGTACAAGTTTCTCCGCTTCTCGCTCTCGGAAACCTTCAGCGACGATGCCCGGGCCGGCCGGATTGATCCCTGGACCGACCGGATCGCGGGCCAGCTGCTCACCTCGGGCGACGGCCTGCATTGGCAGGCGGAGCCCGCCACCTTGGATTTTCCGGCCGGCCGGCCGCTGATGGGCTTCGTCCCGCAGTCCCTGCTCGTCGACCGCCAGGAACCCGATCCGGCGAAGCGCTACAAGGCCTATGGTTTTTCGGCGCTGGATAAGCCCAGGCGGTGCGGCTTCTATGCCTACAGCGCTGACGGCCGGCATTGGACGGCCAGCCGCCAGAATCCCGTCCTCGACCCCATGGCCGGAGCCACGCCGCCCGTCCATGGCGGGCTGGTGCAGCAGATGCACGACACGATCGTGTGGCAGGAAGCCGGCTATTACCTCGCGCTTTACCAATATCAGCACGACGGCGTGTTTCTCGATCTGCGCCTGGCCGTGAGCCGAGACGGCGAGAATTTCACCTTCATCCACCCGGAGCAGGCGTTTCTGCCCTCCGGCCCGGCGGGCGATTGGGACAGCGATCAGATCAATCCTTCCGCTCCGCTGTTCGACGACGGTGAGATCAAGTTCTATTACGGGGCGGTGCACTTTGCCGGGGGCGTTGAATCCACGGAGGCGAAGACTTATGGCGGGGTGGGCCTCGCCACCTTGCGGCCGGACGGCTACACCGATCTGGAACTCGCGCCCGGCCGGAGGATTGGAACGGTGACGACGATCCCGATCCAGCCGGGCCGCGCCTCCCGGCTCGTCCTCAACGCCGAGGCCGATGCCGGCGGGATTGAAGCCGAGGCGGTCTCGGTTGCGACCGGACAACCGATTCCCGGCTATGCCCGCGGCGATTGCCTTCCGCTCGAGGGCGAGGCCCTCGCCCGCCGCGTCGCCTGGAAGGGGCACCGCGACCTGAGCGGGCTGTCCGGCCCATTCCTGATCCGCCTCTACCTTTCTGGAAACGGAAAAAGCCCCAAACTCTACTCGGTGACCTTCCGCTGAGTTTCCCGGCGGAGGGCCGGTTCAGCCCGGCGTCAGATAGGAGAGGTCCCAATCGCCCAGGCGGGAAAGCTTCCGGCGCGGCCGGGCGACCGCGGGTGAGCCGCGGGCGACCCAGTCGGCCACTTCGGTCTTGTGCCCGAGGCGGCTTAGAGCAGTCCAGGAGGGGTCGAAATTGGTCCGCATGAAGCAGTCCCAGCAGAAGAGGTTCTGGACCCCGGCCTGGTAGAGGCCATGGGCTCGGTGTTTGTACTGTTCCGGCGTCATTGCCCGCGGCATGAGATTGGGCGCCAGGCGGCAGGAGCTGTTCCGGGTCAGGCCGAGGAAATAGTCGACCGCTTGGGGGTCCTCCCAGGAAGGAGCGACGCTGCTGGCATCAGGCGCGGAGGTATAGGGCACCAGGGTGTCAATCAGCCCTTCCTTCACCCAGGTCGCCAGATCGAGGCCGAAGAAAGCGTTCTCCTCCCGCGTGCCCATGACCACGGCGGTGATGCCGATCGGTTGGCGCCGCTGGCGGGCGGCCTCGGCCCGCATCTGCCGGCGCAATTCGCGCATGAAGTCGGTCAGGATTTCGGCGGTGTGGGCGAGCCAGCGCGGGTCGTTTTCCGGCAGGGTCGTGGGATCGACGCCATATTGGGCGGTGAAGGTTTGGCGCAGGGGCGGGTCGTAGCCCAGGATCGGCAGCCGGCGGTTGTAGAGCAGGCTGATGCCGTCGACCGGATAGGCGACGACCTCCTGCAGGAGGGCCAGCACGAATTCCCGCACCCCTTCGTAGGCATAGGACAGGCGGGGATTCTGGCGGCCCTGGCGGTCCAGGCAGCGCCATTCCGGATGGCGGTGGTACAGGCCGCCGGCATTCCACTCATCCTCGGGGGCGGGGAAGTAGAAGCCGGCGACCCGGTAGGAGGCGTGGAACTCCAGCCCGATGGCATGGGCGGCCTCGAGGGCCACGCGGAACGGATCGATGCCCTGGGCCTGAAAATCGCCGTAGGTGCGGCCGACGAGCGCGTCATTGATGCGGTAGGGCGACTCGACCCAGGAAAAGTCGAGCAGCCGCCCGACCTTGCTCGGATAGTAGGTCTGGTCGCCGGCTCCCGCCTCCCAATAGATCCGGGCGAAGTCCGTGTCGCGGTAGGGTTCGATCTGCCGGCGGACATCCGCCTCCGTCTGAAAATGGAGGTAGCCCGTGGCAGTGAAGGAATCGTCGGCTGCGAACAGCCGCCGGCTTTCTCCGCCCGCGCGCTCCGCGTGCCAGGCCTGATGGTCGGCGTGGGAGAGGGGCACCAGCTTGATGTAGGCGAGCCAGCAGGGCATGAAATCGTTGCCGAAGGCGTTGGGGTCGCCGGGGCGCAACTGGGTTTTTAGCTGGCGGATGATGACCGCCTGGTCCTTCCCGCCCAATTCGGCCCGCTTCCAGAACAGCTCTTCGATGTCCTCCTGGCGGTAGGCGTGCTTGCCGTCTTGAATCTCGTTCCACATCAGCCCCTCGTCGGCCAGGGCGTTGGGCGTCAGGATCGTAAAGGTGGGCTCGTCCTTCAGGCGGACTTGAAGGCGCGACTCCGTGTATTTGGAGAGAATGCCGAAATAAATCGCATAGGCCCCGGTCTGTCGCAGGGGGTACTCCAGGTCGGGTGCCCCGCTGTTTTGACCGACGGCGAGCATGACCCCTTCGACGCCTTCGGCTTCGAAATCATACAGGCGCCATTGCTTGGGCTGCCAAGTGCGGGAGAGGGCGCTGGCCGGCTGGCAGCGATCGAGGTCCGCCAGATAGATCGGTTTGCCCGAGCCGAACGGGACCAGCGGGTAGGTTGCGCCCGCGGGCGCGCCCGGCTTCTCCGGCTTGGAGCGGCCGAACAAGGAGAGAAATTCGCGACGGGTGGTGCTCATGGCTCAGCCGGGGGTTTGATAGGACAGGTCCCAGTCGCCGATCCGCTTGAGCGTACTGCGCGGCCGTTCGATCGGCGGTTGGCCGCGGGCCCGCCACTCGGCCAGTTCCTCCTTGTGGCCGAGACGCGCCAGCGTGGTCCAGGACGGGTCGAAATTTATCCGGTTGAAGCAGTCCCAGAAGAAGAAGTTCTCCACCCCGACTTGGTAGAGCGCGTCGGCCCGCTGCTTATAGTCTTCCGGCGAAATGCCGCGCGGCATGAGGTTGAGCGCCAGCTTGCAAGGGGTGTCGCGGGTGAGGTCGACGAAGTACGCGGCCGCTTTCGGATCGGTCCACGTGGCGGCGCGGCTATCGCCGCCCCGAGCCGAGGAATAGGGGATCAGGGTGTCGACCAGCCTTTGGCGGACCCAGGCGTCAAGATCGAGGCCGTAGCCATAATTCTCCTCCTGCGAACCCATGACCACGGCGGTGATGGCGATCGGCCGGTTCCGACGCGCCGCCTCGGCCTGCATGCGCTGGCGCAGTTCGGCCATGAAGCCGGTCAGGACCTGCGCCGAGTGTGCGAGCCAGCGGGGATCGGTCTCGGCCAGCTTGCGGGGATCGAGTCCGTATTTGGCGTGGAAGGTGTCGACCAGGGGCGGTTCGTAGCCGATGACGGGCAGGCGGCGGTTGAACAGAAGGCAGATGCCGTCGACGGGGTAGTTGCGCACGATCTCTTCCTGGAGCGCATAGACAAACTGCCGCACGCCAGCGAAGGCGTAAGACAGCCGCGGGCTGGGCCGGTTGTTCCGGTCGAGGCTGCGCCATTCGGGGTGGCGCTCGTAGAGCCCCCCCGTGTTCCATTCGTCCTCCGGCGGGGGAAATTTGAATCCCGCCACGCGGTAGGAGGCGTGAAATTCCAGCCCGATCTCATGGCAATAATCCAGCGCCACCTGGAAGTGATCGATACCTTCCTTTTCGAAATCAGCCAGGACCTGGCCGGCCAGCCGGTCGACCATGCGGTACTGCTCGGCGGTGGGGCCGACCGCGCTCAATTTGGCCACCTTGCTCGGAAAGTTGGTCATGTCGCCGGCCCCTGCCTCCCAGTACATCCGGGAGAAATCGGTGTGGCGGTAGGGTTCGATCTGCCGGCGGACGTCGTCGGCGGTCTTGAAGCGCAGAAAGGCCGCAGCGGTAAAGACGTCGTCCGCGGCAAACAGCCGGCGGGTGTCGCGACGGGTCCGATCGGCCTGGAGCTTGGCGACCTCGTCGGCCGAGAGCGGCACCAGCTTGATGTAGGCCAGCCAGCACGGCAGGAAAATGTTGCCCGGAGCATCGGGATCGCCGGGCAGGGTGTGGGCCTTGAGCTGGCGCAAGGTCAATGTCGTGCTGTTCTTTCCGCCCAGCTCGGCATGGCGCCAGAAGAGGTCCTCGATCCCCGGCGAATTGTAATTGTGCTTCGACCACTGGATGTCGTCCCACATCATATTGGTCTTCGCCAAATTGTTGGGGGTCAGGAGGGAGAAGACATTCTCCCCCTTGAAGCGGACCTGGAGCCGGGATTCCCAGTACTTTGACAGGATCCCGAAAGAAATCGCGTACCACCCCTTCTGTTCGAGGTGGTATTCCAGGTCGGGGACGCCGCTGACCTGGCCGGCGGCCAGCATCACGCCCTTGGCCCGGTCGGTTTCGAACGGGTAGCGTTTCCAGCGGTTTCGGCGCCAGGTCGCGGTCAGGGCTCCGGCGGGCTCGCAGCGATCCAGGTCCGCGAGATAAATCGGCTG
>Ga0302320_10008401_pt1 | contig 22500 bp, 22 predicted proteins | sample Bog_T0_3_FD_202130 | JGI IMG/M metagenome (GOLD analysis project Ga0302320, IMG submission 202130) | Peat permafrost microbial communities from Stordalen Mire near Abisko, Sweden - Bog_T0_3 | ecosystem: Environmental > Terrestrial > Soil > Wetlands > Peat | place: Sweden: Abisko, Stordalen Mire... | reverse complement strand
ACGCCAGCCTGGCCAAGGTGCGTTACGAGACCAAGGATTTGGTGCGAATTGTTTAAGCCCGGTGCCGGCAAGACAACAATCACGGTAAACACTTAAGCTGCCGGGTGGGTTTATTACACCCAATCTGTCCTGGCAGTCGAAAATTTCAAAAGATTTTTGTGGCGCATTTGATTTCATTTGATACATTCCCGCGCTCTTGACGAACCGGTATTAACGCCGGAAACCATTTTTAATTTGTGACAGCGAAGAAAAACGAAACGAAGAAGCCCGTCGTGCGCAGCAAGGCACCTGCGTCCGCCACGTCCGCCTCCATTCTTGGTCGGCCGGTGTCGAAAAACGGCACAGCCATCCATGATGTGAAAAAGGTCAAGCCGGAGTGGGTGATGTATCACACCCGGCTCATGGAATTGCGCGAGCAGTTGCTGGCGCAGATGAACGGTCTGGCCAAGGAATCCGCGCAGGAAATGGCCGGTTACAGCCTGCACATGGCGGATTCGGGCACGGATAATTTTGACCGCGATTTCGCTTTGAGCCTGCTCTCGGCCGACCAGGACTCGGTTTACGAGATCGAGGAGGCGCTCAAGCGCATCGAGAAAAAAACCTTTGGCATCTGTGAATTGACCGCTAAGCCGATTCCCAAGGCGCGGCTGGAGGCGATTCCCTGGACGCGATTCACGGTGGAAGCCCAGGCGCAACTGGAGCGCGACGGCGCGCTGCGTCAACGCCGGCTCGGTCAGCTGGGTTCGGTTGACAATGCCGGCATCACCGAAGTGGAAACGGACGAGGACGAACAGCCGGAAGAAAAGGCAGTCAAGGAAAAGGAATAATTTATGGCACGAGAAGTCATCACCATCGAATGCACCGAGGCGCGCAAGGAAGGCAAGTCGCCCTCCCGCTACACATCCAGCCGCAACAAGAAATTGAAGACGGAAAAGATGTCCACGATGAAATACAACCCGGCGCTGCGCCGTCACACGTTGCACAAGGAGATCAAATAATATGCCACGCAAGACGAATACCGACAAAGACAAGCGCGGCTCGCGCCGCCCGACGGAAAACCGCACGCCCCGCCCGAAGCCAAAAATTGACTTCACCGAGGACGCGCTCGATTTCAAGAACATCAATTTGCTCAAGCAGTATGTCACCGACCAGGGTCGCATCCTGCCGCGCAAATACACGGGTATGCCCGCGCATTATCAGCGCCGCCTCACCAACGCCATCAAGCGTGCGCGCCAGATGCTGCTGATGAAATAATCCGGATCGAATCTCAAGCCGCCGGCTGCAACGCAGTTGGCGGTTTTTTCTTGGGTGGCGAGGAACGACGTTTAATGACGGCTTGCTTTTGGAAACGGCCGGTATGATTTTTGAACCGCAATGAAACCGCACGCGCACAAGCACAAGCATCCGCAGCAGGAAATGTCCGCGCTGAAGAATCGTCTGCGCGGCCAGTCGCGGAAAATTACCGGTCCGCGCGCAGCCATTCTGGAAATTTTGCGTCACCATCCGCATCCGCTGACGAACAAGGAGATTTTTGCGGCGCTGCCCAAGAATCAGTGCGATCTGGCGACGATTTACCGTTCCATGCACCTGCTGGAAAAAATGGGGATGGTGAAGCGGTTTGATTTCGGCGACGGCGCGGCGCGGTTTGAACTCGTCGGCGAAGGCGACGACGGCCACCACCATCATCTGGTCTGCACGCGCTGCTCGGAAGTGGTGGAGATTGACGAATGTTTTCCCGACGAGATCGAGAAACGCATCGCGGCGGCCAACGGCTTCAAGGCCGTGACGCACAAGCTTGAATTTTTCGGCATCTGCCCGGACTGCCAGTAGACACTCCGTGCCAAAAGAAAAAGCCGCGCTCACGCGCGGCTCGTTCAATCAAGCTGGTTAAAATTTTTCACGCGGCTTCTTCCTGCCAGTCGGTTAATTGCAGATACTCCTTCACTTTGCGGCGCTCGTAGCGGTTCTTGAGCGACTTCTTGGGTTGATGTTCCAGTTTACGAAACGGGTGGCTGGTATCCCGAATGACCTCGGTGATGGCTTCCATCATTTTTTTCATAACGCATTTTTGTTTGGTTACGGAGCTTTGCAGCGGCTCAAACCTTCCTTATTGCCGGCTTGAAAGCCAACTGCCCTTCACACTCCACTTATCAGACCAAACCGCGCGTTTGTCATTCAAAATTTTCCAAATTCTTTCTTAATTGTAACAATGGAAAATTTACTCCCCTAATGTAAATCGAAAACACCCAATAAATACGGGGCGAATTTCATTTTTTGGAAAATTGAAACGCGCCCGAGCGCCACTCTTTTTCGCTGCTTGCGGACAAAATTTTCAACCCCAAATCCTCAAATGCCTTTTCCACCTGTGGAAATTCAGACTTCAAGATACCTGCCAGGACAAGTGTGCCGCCGGGATTCAACTGCGCCACAATTCGCCGGCGTTCCGCGAGGAGTAGGTTGGAAATCAGATTGGCGCAAATCAGTTCATATTTTTGAGCCGGTCGAAGCGGCAGCTTGGTCACATCGCCCGGCCCGATTTTTAATTTTCCAACAACGCGGTTCACGCGAGCATTGGCGCGCGCAACGCGAACCGCTTCTGGATCGAAATCGAACGCGTGAACTGGTTTGAAACCGAGTTTCGCCGCCGCAATTGCCAGAATTCCCGAACCAGTGCCGATGTCTAAAAACGATTTTGCTGTAGCGGTGCTCTGTGAGCGCCTGTTTCGCCGGTCACAGATCGCCGCGACAATCTGGTGCAAACAGAATGAAGTCGTCGCGTGTTGGCCTGTGCCAAAACTCAGGCCGGGGTCAAGGATTACCACTGCCTGATTTTTTCGCGCCGGACGTTTGATCCAACTCGGTTTGATCAGCAGCGCCTCGCCAATCTCAATAGCCTTGAAGTGCCGCTTCCACGATTCCGACCAGTCCTCGCGCCGCACCCTGGCGATTTTGATTTTGCCGGAGCCGATGTTCAGGCCGCAGCCTTTGATCCGTTTGAGGCTGGCGGCAATTTCTTCGCGAAGGCTGCGCGTCAAAATTATTTTTCGTTCGCCGAAAACGCTAACGACACTCACTCCGGTTTCGACATTGAAGTGCGATGAGGCTGGCTGGCCGGAAACTTTGCCCAGCAGTTCAGCCACGGCGTCTTCCGCTTCCAGCGTGGTCGTGACGGAAAGCCGCCAGTGCGGTTTGCTTTTCATTTCGGTAGATCGCGCCACGGCGTGAAGTTCATCAGCTCAATCTCGTTCAGGTGCGGGTGGAGCGCGACCTGCGTGACGCTGGTGTATTCAATGTCGAACGCGCCGGTTTTCGGCAGCGGCAAGTCCAGCAGCAGCGCCAGCATCATGCGGATGACGCCGCCGTGGCAGAAGATGGCCACCGTCCTGCCACGGTTCTCGCGGATGGCGCGGCGCAGGCACGGCTCGACGCGCTTGCGGAAATGCACCGTGCTTTCGCCGTTGGGCACCACGCCGAGTTCAATCTTGTCCAGCCATTCGTAGGGCTTGATGCCGAACTTTTCGCGCACCCTGTCCCAGCCGAAGCCCGTCCAGTCGCCGAAATCAATCTCGCGCAGTCCGGGCAAGATGATCTGCTTGACGCGATGATGCCTGGCCGACGGCGCGAATGTCTGTTGCACGCGCTTCATCGGGCTGGCGTAGATCGCGTCAAAATTCCTGCCGCGCAGAAATGTGGCGAGCAGCTTGGCCTGTTCGTGGCCGCGCTCGGAAAGGTTCATGTCAATGCGCCCGCCGAACACGCCTTGATACGTTTTTTCAACTTCCCCGTGACGGATCAGCAGCAGCCGCGTGACCGGCGCGGAATTTTTGGGACGCGGGCTTTTCTTGGCAGCCATGGCTTAACCTTGGGCGATGGCTTTCTGTTGCGCGACGAGCAATTGCCCGATGCCCGCCTTGCCGAGCGCCAGCAGCTCGGCGAGTTCCTGCTCGCTGAACGTCGCCTCCTCACCGGTGCCCTGCAATTCGATGAACTGGCCGCTGTCATTCATCACCAGGTTCATGTCCACCGACGCGGCCACGTCCTCCGTGTAGCACAAGTCCAGCAGCGGAATGCCGTTCACGATGCCGACGCTCGCGGCGGCGACGGCATGGAGAATGGGGCTTTCCGACAATTTCTTTTCCGCGATCAATTTCTTCACCGCGAGCGACAGCGCCACGAACGCGCCGGTGATGGCCGCTGTGCGCGTGCCGCCGTCCGCCTGCAACACGTCGCAATCCACGCAGATGGTGCGGGCGCCGAGCTTTTGGAGGTCCAGCGCGGCGCGCATGGAACGGCCGATGAGCCGCTGGATTTCCGACGAGCGGCCGTCCAGTTTGCCCTTGGAGATGTCGCGCGGCTTGCGCGTCAGGGTGGAGTAGGGGAGCATGGAGTATTCCGCCGTGATCCAGCCGCCCTCGACCTTTTGCTCCTTCATCCAGCGCGGGACGGATTCCTCCACGCTCACGCCGCAGATGACGCGCGTGCTGCCCCATTCAATGAGCGTGGAGCCGGCGGCGTAGGGCGCGATGTGATTTTGAAAACGCAGTGGGCGAAGTTGATTTGCCGAACGACCGTCGGCGCGGGTGGATGAATCTGGCATAAACGCGGTGAGGCTAACCGCAATCCGCCTTCAGGAAAAGCAAAACCGCCCAAGACTCCGGCTGACCTTCCAGACTATTAACCAATTTGTCGAACTCCAATTGTGAAACTAAACCGACGATTGGGATTATTTATCATTTTTGCGTCTGCGAAGAAACCGGAACCAAAAATAGCCGCCCACTGAAGCCAACAATCCAATGGAACAAAATAAAATGCGAGAAATCAGTTCGTCATGGGCATATCTCGGGTCGGACGGGGGAATGACTAATCCGTTTACTACGATGCGGTCTGGCGGAGACATAAATACGCCCAAAAGAAAAAACATCGGCCCTAAAACCATAGCCACGACCGGAGGCAGAAATGTGTTAATCGCCGACCTAGAGGGACTGACGGGCCGGCTGACCACTCTCTTTACATACGGCCAAAGGGCAAGTGGTATCAGCCAGCCAATCATCATATAGCCAATCAATATCGGATAGGTATGCTCCAACCCGTCGTAGGCAGCCAGACCAATGGCCAGTAAAAAGGTAAAAATAAGATGAATACCCCAACAGGCTTGCGGCGTTTCGATGTTTTTAGGATCAAACTTCATAGTCGGCCTGGCAGATGATTGCCGCCGGGTTTTGGAGCCTGTCAATTTCCATGAATTTTACTCTGAACCTGCGGAAGTGGTTTGTCTAGCGATTTGTGACGTCAGCGGCGGCCCGTGGCCGCCAAACCGAGCGCCAGCGGCGCGGCATACAGGTAAGGGATGCCGCGCTGCGGCGTCCGGTCAGCGCAGCGCGCTGACCCTACCACCAAACGATGTTGGCATCCCTGATGGCCATCTTCTACAAATATGCCGCGCCGCTGGCGCTGGGGCAGGCAAAACACCCAAAAGCTGTCGCTTTTTGACCATTTTTGCCAAAAACCCGGGAATTTAGGGCTGATTTCCGGAAATTAATCATTAATTTCCGGCCATCAATCGTCGAACGCCGGCCATCAACCGTCGAACGCCGGCCATCAGTCATCGAACGCCAGCCATCAACCGTCGAACGCCAGCCATCAGTCGTTGCAGCCCGGGCTTCAGCCGTCGGGTAACGTCCTTTAACCCACCCCCCCGGGCACCAAAAAGCCGGAACAACGAATTGTTCCGGCTTGAGCTTTTCTCGGCGGGAAAGGTTAGTGCGGCAAATAATACTTCTGCACGTATTCCTTGACCATGCGGTCGGTGGTGAATTTGGGCACCAGCGTCACCATCGTCCGGCGGATGCGCTGGATCCATTTGCGCGGGATGCCCTGCGCGTCGCGGTCGAAGAACAGCGGCACCACCTGCTCGGTGAGGGTTTTGTAAAGGTTCGCGCTGTCCAGCCGGTCCTGCTCGGCGATGTTGTCGGGATGCGTGTCGTCGCCGATGCCGAAGCCGTTGGTGCCGTCGTAACCTTCGCGCCACCAGCCGTCGAGGATGCTCATGTTCATGCAGCCGTGGCAGCTCGCCTTCATGCCGCTGGTGCCGGAGGCTTCGAGCGGGCGGCGGGGGTTGTTCAGCCAGATGTCGCAGCCGGAAACCATCTGCCGCGCGACATGGATGTCGTAGTTCTCCAGGAATACGAGGTTGCCCGCGAGTTCGCTGTGCTTGCTCAGATGAATGATCTGCTGGATGAAGCGCTTGCCTTCGTCGTCACGCGGATGGGCCTTGCCGGCGAAGATGAATTGTATGGGCTGCGACTTGTCGTGCGCGAGCTTCACGATGTTTTCAAATTGCTGGAAGATCAGCGGGGCGCGCTTGTAGGTGGCGAAGCGGCGCGCGAAGCCGATGGTCAGCGCGTCGGGGTTCAGGAAATGGTCGAACCGGATGAAATCGCCCTGCGTGGCGCGGGAGTTTTGGAGCAGCAGGCGGCGGCGGGCGAACTCGATGAGTTCGCGGCGCAGCTTGTAACGCAGCGCCCAGAGTTCCTCGTCGGAGACAAACGCCGGGTCGGTCATTTTTTCCCAAAAATCATTGTGGTTGATGGCGCTGGCCCAGTCGGTGCCGAATTTTTCGCGGCAGGCGAAAGCGGTGTTGTCGTCGCCATTGGAGAGTTTTTTGCGCCAGAACTGCCGCACGGTGCCTTTCATCCAGCCGAGCAGGTGGATGCCGTTGGTGATGGAGCCGATGGGAACCTTGTCCACGGGCGTGCCCGGATAAAGGCTCTGCCACATCTCGCGGCTGACTTCGCCGTGCAGTTCGCTCACGCCGTTCGCCGCGCGGGAAACCTTCAGCGCCAGCACGGTCATGCAAAACGGCTCGTTCGCGTCCGCCGGATCCACGCGGCCCAGCGTCATGATGTCGGCCAGCGGCACGTTCATCAGCACGCGGTAAGCCTGCATGGCGTAATCCATCAGCGCCGGGGTGAAGCGGTCGTGGCCGGCCTCGACCGGTGTGTGCGTGGTGAAATGACATTCCGCCTTGGTGGCGGCGAGCGCGTCGGTGAAGTTTTTCCCGGCGGACATTTTTTCGCGGATGAGTTCCAGCGTGAGAAATGCCGCGTGGCCCTCGTTCATGTGGAACGTGGACGGCTGGACGCCGAGCTTGCGCAGCAGGCGCGTGCCGCCGATGCCCAGGAGAATTTCCTGCATGATGCGCGTCGTGCTGTCGCCGCCGTAAACCCGCAGCGTCAGATCACGGAAAAGCTGTTCGTTTTCCGGGCGGTTCGTGTCGAGCAGATAGACCGGCACGCGGCCGACGTTGACGCGCCACGCCTGGAAGAACACCAGGCTCATGCCGATTTCCACGCTGCACACCAGTCGTTCGCCCTTGGCGTCCAGCACCGGTTCCACCGGCACGTTCTGCGGATCCACCGGGTTGTAAAATTCCGTCTGCCAGTTGTTCGAGTCAATCGCCTGCTGGAAATAACCTTCGCGGTAGAACAGGCTGATGCCGACAAAGCCGAGGCCGAGATCGCTCGCGGACTTCGCGTGGTCGCCGGCGAGGATGCCGAGGCCGCCGGCGGAAATCGGCAGGGATTCATGGAAGCCGAACTCGGCGGAGAAATAGGCGACGGGATTCTGGTGCAGCGCCGGCGCGTTCAGGTGGCACCAGGTTTTTTGATCCGAGAGATAGGCGTTGAAATCGCGCAGCACCGCCTTGGCGCGCTCCTGAAAGTTGGCGTCTTGCAGGCGCATGCGGAGTTCGTAATCCGACACCTCCTGTAGCACGGCGACGGCGTTGTGAAACAGGTTCGTCCAGCCGCGCGGCGACAGTTCCTGGAACAAGTCCTGCGCCTCCTGGTCCCAGCACCACCAGAGGTTGCGGGACAATTTTTTCAAACCCGCGACCAGTTCGTTCAATTCCGGAGCCGTCAATGGTTTTCGTGTCATAAGTGTAATTGCGTGGTTTTCGCTTCCTTAATTTCGCCGGTCGCCGACCGACGTTCGCGAAATTAGCGCAGTGGAAGAATTTGGCAAACAAAATTTGCTTGGCGTTTCCGGCGGCTTGGCGGTTAAAATTCGTCCGTCAAATAAATGGGGCGTCATGAACGCCGCTGGCAAATAAATTTCACACCGCACAAGCCATGATTAATCCAGAACATCCGATTCGCCGCGAGACGGCGCACAAGCTGGCGCGCTACGCGCTGTTCAGCTTCCTCGTGACGTTCATCCTCGCGCGGGTGTTTGTGTTCCTGATCATGTCCAAGGAGATGCCGAACCTTTATTTTTTCATGCACGGCACGCATGTCCACCATTTGAACTACGGCATCTTTCTGATGGCGGCGGTGTGCGGTTACAGCGTCTTCCGCCGGCCGGTCGGCCGACCGGCGGAAATCACCGCGCTGATGTATGGCGTGGCGATGGGCCTGACGTTCGACGAGTTCGGGATGTGGTTGCACCTCGGCGGCAGCTACTGGCAGCGGGCGAGCGTGGACGCGGTGATCGTCGTGGCGGCGCTGTTCGGGCTGGTGGCCTTTGCCCGCTCGTTGAAGAAATTTGAAAAACGCCATTTCTGGGCCTCCCTCATTTTGCTGGCCGCGCTGGTTGGGTTTGGAATTGTGCTGTATACCGCCGGCAACCATCTGGGCGAAGTTTACGGACAGGATTTGCACACGCTGGAAATGGATTCGTCACCGTAAATGAAAAAATACTGGCACGTCATCGGCATCGGGATTCAGAGCAACCTGACCTACCGCGTCAATTATCTGACGCGGACGCTGTTCAGCTTCATCCCGCTGTTCGCCATGCTGTCGCTTTGGCGCACGATTTACGCGGAGAACGGCACCGGACACCAGCTCTCCGGCTACACGCAGGCGCAGATGATTTTTTATTACATGATGGTCGCCATCGTAGACGTGTTCACCGCCGTCAACGAAGACGACTGGCAGATCGCCGCCGACATCCGCGAAGGCAACATCAGCCAGTTTCTGCTCAAGCCGGTGGATTATCTCTGGTATCGGCTCTGCCTGTTTTTTTCCGGGCGGCTGACGTTCGTGATGATGGCGGGCGTGCCGCTGGCGGTTTTCGTTTTCTGCTTCCGCAGTTACTTTGTGCCGCCCGCCAGCGGCCTGGCGCTGGCTGCTTTCGTGGGCTCGCTGGCCCTGACGGCGCTGCTGCAATTCTTCCTGTCCTACGCGATGGCGATGCTGGCGTTCTGGATTCTGGAAATCTCCACGTTTATCTTCATCCTGTTCGCGTTTGAATATCTCGCCAGCGGCCATCTGTTCCCGTTGGACATGCTGCCGCCGGCGCTCCAGCATGTTCTGTGGTTCACGCCGTTTCCCTCGATGCTGTATGTGCCCATCAGCATCTACATGGGCAAGCTCGCCGGCAACGGCATCGCGCTGGGCCTGCTCACGCAACTGTTCTGGGTGCTGGTGATGTATGCGCTCGCCCGCTTCATGTGGCGGCGCGGCATCAAACATTACTCCGCGTTCGGCGGATGAAACGGATTGAAGTTTCCAGAAAATTCTCGACTCGTTTAGGAAATCGGCGTATTCAGCGAACAGTTAATATGCCAACCAAAATATCATCCGACAAAAGCCATCGTGGTAACGCCAGTCAATTCTTTGTTGCTGGCGAACTTTGTAGGCGTGGTTTCATGGCCGTCGTTACTATGGGTAACTGTCCAAATACAGATGTTCTTTGTAGCAACAAAGCAGGAACGAAATTTGTTCATATTCAGGTTAAGACGTTCGTTCCAGGAAATAAGACTTGTTCGGTCGGGATGAAAGCCGCCAATGGATTTGGTGAAAGCTTTTTTTGGGTTCTTGCTGGAATCCCTGAACCGAACCAGAAGACAGATTTTATTTACTTTATAATTCCTGCTTCCGAAATGGCCGAACACACCAAGGCCGATTTCGATAAGTGGGTCAAAACGCCAGGATTGGGTGGCCGCCTTCATGATAAAGAAAACACTATTCGAACGGTGACTCTTCCGCCGCGAGTCTCGCTGACAGGTTGGGATGTTAATTCCTACAAGAATTGTTGGGGCTTGATAGAAGACAAGCTCAAATAACCGCAATGAACATCAAACGGTATCTCACCATTTACGCCGCGCTATGGAAAAATTCCGTCGCGCGCGAGATGTCGTTCAAGGGCAATTTCATTTTGTGGATTTTCGTGGAACTGCTCTGGTTCGGCTTGCAGTTGTGCTTCGTCAGCGTCGTCTTCTCGCAGACCACGACCGTCGGCACCTGGACGCAATGGCAGATGGTGCTGCTGGTGGGCGCGAGCAATTTCATCCAGCAGGTGTATCAGGCGTTTTTTCTGACCAACTGCACCAACCTCTCGGAATTGATCCGCACGGGCAAGATGGATTTCCTGCTGCTGCTGCCGGTCAACACGCGCTTCATCGTGTCGCTGCGGCAGGTGGATCTGGGCGCGTTCGTCAATGCGCTCTTCGCCGTGGCCGTGATGGTTTACGCGGCGGGGCAGTTGCACCTGCATCCGACGCTGGCGCAGCTCGCCGGCTTCAGCGCGCTGTGCTTCGTGGGAATTTTAATCCATTACTCGCTGATGTTCATGCTGGCGGCGATCAGCTTCTGGACGGTGCGCGCGCAGGGCATCGTGTGGGGCTACTACAACCTGTTCAACATCGCGCGGATGCCGGACGAGGCGTTTCGCGGGGCGTTCAAGGCGGTGTTCACGTTCGCGCTGCCGGTGCTGCTGGTGAGCAACGTGCCGGTGCGCGTGCTGGCGGACAAGGTGACGTCGCCGGGAGCATTGCTGGCGCTGCTCGGGCTCGGCGTGGTCTGGGCGGTGATCTCGGAATGGTTCTGGCGGGTTTCCGTCAGCCGTTACACGAGCGCGAGTTCTTGAAGAATTGGCGTGAACTGGTTTCATTGAACTGCTAAAACGCCGGCATGAAAATGGAAGTCAAAAAGTTTTGCGGAATTATTCTGACGCTGGCCGCGCTTTGCGTCATCAGCGGCTGCGCCACGACCAATTATTACCGGCTCAAGCAAACCCGCAACGACATTGACGCCGCGATGACGCGCTATCAGAACGAGGTGTCGTTCGCCGCCATTTCACCGGAATTTCAACAGCAGGTGAACACCGCCTATCACGCCTACCAGAAGGCTTTTGACGCAGCGGTGGAGCAGGCGCATTCCAATACCGATGCGCCGACGCCGGCCAACGTCAAACACCTCGCCGACCAGTTGCTGTTGATTCTGGGTTCGATTCCGGTGGCTCCCTAGTTGAAACCGGACGGTTTTTAGGACGGCCTTTTCAAAACAAATTTCCACTGGCGAATCGTGAACGCGGGCGTATTTTACGCTGGGTTTCAAGATGCGCTTCGAGTTTAAAAATTTGATTTGGAACAGGCCGCCGCACGGGCTGCGCGCCGCCTTCACGCTGATTGAACTGCTGGTTGTCATCGCGATCATCAGCATTTTGGCGGCGATGCTGTTGCCGGCGCTGTCCAAGTCCAAGGCCGTGGCGAAACGCATCGCGTGCCTCAATAATCTTAAGCAGCTTGAATTGTGCTGCCACCTTTACTCGACCGAAAACAACGATTATCTCGTGCCGAATAATTCTGTCTATATCATCGGCAATCCCGGCCAGAACATCAAAGGCACTTCCTGGCTGCTGGATCTGGACGCCCGCACGGAAATTGATCCCTCCAACATCGTCAACGGCCTGTTGTTTCAATACAACACGTCCCTGGGCATTTATCACTGTCCGGCCGACACCTCGCGGTTGGAGGACGCGGCGGGCAACCTGCTGCCCGAGTTGCGCTGGCGCAGCTATAACATGAGCCAGTCCATCAACGGCTATCCCGAATTCGATCCCAACATGAGCCTCTATATTCCGTCTTGGAAAAAATTCACCGACATCCGGCATCCCGTTCCCAGCGAACTATTCGTGATGATTGACGAAAACGAAGATAGTATCGAAGACGCTGAGTTTGGTTGCCCACCCAGAGGTTCGTCCTATTATCCACAGAATGTCTGGTGGGATTTGCCGGCTGACCGTCACAACCGGGGAGCCAACCTTTCATTTGCCGACGGCCATGCCGAATATTGGAAATGGAAAGCGCCCAAGATTTTTTCTGACTGGACACAACGGGTTGCGCCGGAGGAAATCCCGGATTATGAGCGCGTCCAAAACGCCATGAAGCAGCCCGCCGACAACTAGCTCCGGCGGAAGTTCACCGCAGAGAAAGCGTGGCGGAATCCAGTTTTGGATTCCGGCTGGCGAGTGATTCGGCGGTGATGCTTTTGACTTGTCCATTGATGAAGGCCCACGTCAAAGATTCTCCCATTGGATAACTGAAACCGTCGCTGGTCTGCCACTGGATGGCCTGCCATGGGGCCGATTGCCGAAAAGTTGCAATGTCCGTTTCCGCCTGTTCCTTGGTCGGCACTGCAACAGGTGTTTTACGGAAGAGGCCGTTGTTTTTGCAATACTTGAGATAATGCGCCATCTCCTCCGGCGTGCCGTCGGCGGTGTAACCCTGCTTCAATACGAAATAAGTCGAGCCGGAAAGGACAACCGGATAAAGCGGCCATTTTTCCGCCGGCATGGATTTTTCCGGCAGCGCCAGTTCGCCAAATCTCGGCGCACGCAGCGGAGTATGTCCGTTGGGTTCGTAAAGAATCCGGCACACCCAGCCGGCGCGTTCCTTGACGTTGAAACCTTTGCTTAAAAAATTGTCGTTCGCGTTGGGGTCCTGCGCCGCGAGTTGTTGCAGTTCCTTGACGGCGGAAGCTTCGCCGATGGCGACGTAGCGGTTGACGGCTTCGGCGATATTGGCGGAAGTAAACGATTTTTGGGTGAAAAGTTTTGGGACTTCCGCGTGGGCGAGCCCAAACAACATTGACGTGAGGCAGATCAAAATGAGCTTCATGCAATGTTGTAATAGCAACATTCGCACCATCCGTTTGCGGACAAATAGTTGAAATCGGCGGAGATCAATCGAGGAGGGCTGTTCTGATTTGAGACAAATTGATCGCCCGGGCGTCACTTTTCGGGACAAACCGACAGGTGTGAGTGCTGGCCGGATTTCCGTTCTTGCACGTCGCCTGTTTGGCCGTAAAATTACCGCCGCATTATGAACTACAAAATCTCCCATCGCGCCGCGTCACTCTCGCCATCGCTTACACTCGCCATTGACGCCAAGGCTAAGGCCATGAAAGCCGCCGGTGAAGACGTCGTCGGCTTCGGTGCCGGCGAGCCGGATTTCGACACGCCGCAGCACATCAAGGACGCCGCCGCCAAGGCGCTCGCCGCCGGTTTCACCAAATACACGCCCAGCAGCGGCATCCCGGAACTGCGCCAGGCCATCGCCGATAAATTTCTGCGCGAAAACGGCCTGACCTACAAGCCGTCACAAATCATCGTTTCGTGCGGCGGCAAACATTCGTGCTACAACACGATTCTCGCCACGTGCGAGGCGGGCGACGAAGTGATCATTCCCGCGCCGTATTGGTTGAGCTATCCGGAAATGGTCAAGCTCGCCGGCGCCAAGCCGGTGATTTTGGAAACCACGGACAAAACGGAATTCAAAGTCACGCCGGAGCAGTTGCGAAAAGCCATCACGCCGAACACGCGCTTGTTCGTCCTCAATTCGCCGAGCAATCCAACCGGCTCCGTTTACACGCCGGAAGAAGTGAAGGCGCTCGGCGACATCTGCGTGGAGAAAAACGTCCTCATCATGAGCGACGAAATTTACGAACACCTGCTTTACGACGGCGCGAAAGTAAAGAGCGTCGCGAGCTTCTCACCAGCGCACTACGACCACACCATCATCGTCCACGGTTTGGCGAAGGCGTATTCGATGACCGGCTGGCGTCTCGGTTTTCTCGCCGCGCCGGAGCCGATTGCCAAGGCCATTGACGCCGTGCAAAGCCACAGCACCAGCAACCCGACTTCCTTCGCGCAAAAAGGGGGCGTGGCCGCGCTGACCGGCCCGCAGGATCATCTGCCGATCTGGCTTGCGGAATACGATAAACGCCGCCGCTTTGCACATCAGAAATTGAACAGCATTCCCGGCATCACCTGCGTGAACGCCAAGGGCGCGTTTTATCTGTTCCCGAACATTTCCCAGACCGGCCTCAAGTCCGCCGACTTCTGCGCCAAACTGCTGGAGCAGGAAAAAGTCGCCGCCGTGCCCGGCATCGCCTTCGGCGCGGATGACTACATCCGCCTGAGCTACGCGACCAGCCTGGCGAACATCGAGAAGGGGCTGGACCGGCTGGACAAATTCTGCCGGACGCTGGTGAAATAAGTTGCCAGCCACCGCGTCTCAAAGAGACGGATCGGGAATAGCCCGGCGTTTTAACGCCGGGTATGCCGTGAAGAAAACTCCCTCGCCCCTCGGAGGGGAGAGGGCCGGGGTGAGGGGTTCGTTCAACACACCCGCACCCGCACCGCCGCAGATAAACCAAGCAAACACTTGGACGCGAATTTCACAAATTCACACGAATTAAAATCCCATTCGCGATAATTCGCGTAATTCGCGTCAACTCCGCTTCAGTAAACCAACACCCGCACCGACGCCATATTTACTGCACGCCGACGCGATAGAAATATGGCCCGCCATTGGTCGCGGTGGTGTCCGTGTAGCTGGTCGTGCCGGCCTGGCCTAGAATGTTGCTTTGGATGGAAGTGAAAGCCGGGAGATTGGTGCTACCTTGCAAATAATACGTCACGCCGCTCACGCTTTGCCACGTCACCGTGAGGCCGGTGGTGTTCGTAGTCGCCGGTGATTGGAGCGCCAGCACGGAAGCCGCGTTGGTGGGATTGGTTCCGGCCTTCCATTCCGCATAATTGCTCATGCCGTCGCCATCCGAATCCGTGTAATCAGCCGTGCCGTCCGTGGGCAGACCGTATTGCTGTGCCCAGACGTAGGAAAGAATAGAGGACGGCGTCTGGTATTCATAAGCACCGATGTCCACCGTGCCGCCAATAATGCGCGGGTTGCCGTCCAAATCTGTCGTGTTCGTGACGTAAGAATTTTTGCCCGCATTGATGCAGGGCGAGTTGGATTGCAGATGGTAGTCGCCGCCCGCCTGATTGACAAAAAGCGGCGCGCTCGTGATGTTGCCCAGGCCGGCGGTTGGGCCCGGCACTGTGCAGCAATAATTCAGCGTGCTGCCCACATAATTAGACCCGCCTTGATAGGTCTGCCCGCCCGGCGAGTTGTCATAAATGATGCAATTGTTCAACACACCGCCGTTGGCGCCCGCGCCCGCATTACCAGCCAGTGTGCTGTTGTTGACGACGCATAAGTTTGCGCCCCCCGACAGATTGCCGGTGAGCAAACAGTCGTTCAGCGTGCATAAGAAGGAACCGGCATAAGCGCCGCCGTAGGCCCCGCCGCCCGCGTTGCCAGCCAGTGTGCAATTGTTGAGCGTGCCACCGTAGGCCCCGCCGCCCAGCCCGCCGCCACTGACTAAATTGCTGATGATTATGGAATGGCTCACCCGGCATTGGCCGACACCGCCGCCAAACAAGATGGCCGAATTATTGGACACGATGCAGTTGTTCAGCGTGCTGCCGTAAGCTCCGCCGCCGGTGCTGGCGCTGGCATTTCCGGTCACAACACAATTGGTCAGCGTGACGAGCCACGCCCCGCCACCATTCGCAACAGAAAAATTGTTGGAGATGATGCAATCTACCAGCAGACCGCTCACATAAAGCGCCGAACCAACTCCGCCACCATCATTCGCCGTGTTGCCGGTGATGACGCAATTGGAAACGGTTCCCTGGGGCGACAACGTGGCGTAGGCGATATAAATTCCGCCGCCGGTGTCACTGATATTATTTTGATAGCCGTAGCTTTGCGTGGCTCCGCCGGTGAGCGTGAAGCCGGTCAGCGTCGTGCCTCCCGGCAAATACGCACAGCGCATCGAACCCGGACCGTTGGTGGTGCCGGGCACCTGATACCCTTGAATCACCGTCACCGCCGGGCCGTTGACACTTTGCACCTTCATGCCCGGAGCCAGCAACACGCGATTCGTGGTCAAATCATTGGGCGCGATTTTCCCGCCGGCCTGGTAAATCCCGTTGGTCACCAGAACCAGGTCGCCGTATAAAGTGGACGCGTCAACTGCATCCTGGATGTTGGTCGCGGCGGTGCTCCAACTGGTGTAGGGCGGCACGGGGTTGGTGCTGTTCGCATCCACAAAGAAGGTCGTGGCGGACATGTTGCAGATAAACAGCAGCCAGCAGGCTGCGCTCAACATGATAAAATATCTTTTCATATTCATTGCACGCCGACGCGATAGAAGTAGGGGCCGCCGTTTGTCGCCGTGTTGTCAAAAAAGCTCGTAGTGCCAGCCACACCGACGATGTTGCTTCTAACGGAAATGAAGGCCGGAAGATTTGTGCTGCGCTGTAAAAAATAGGTTTTTCCGCTAACACTTTGCCATGTCACTTTTGTAGAAGTGTTGGATACGGGAAGCATTTGCAGGCAGGACGCGGCATTGGTCGGATTGGTCCCGGCAATCCATTCCTGCCAGTTATTCATGCCATCGCCGTCAGAATCCACCTCGTAAGCCGATCCGTTCGTGGGCAGACCAAATTGCACCGCCCAGGCGAGCCAGGCATAAGAAAGTGTCGAGGCTGGCGTTTGAAATTCATAGGCACCGGCGTCCACCGTGCCGCTGACGATGCGGAGATTGCCATCCAGGTCATTTGCGATGGAAACGTAAGCGTTATTGCCCGCATTAATGCATGGCGAGTTAGATTGCAGGTGGAAATCGTTGGTGAGGTTTACGAATAATGGTTCGTTGGTGAAATTGGCAATACCGCTGGCAGGAAGTGGAGTCGTGCAACAATAGGTTAGAGTGGAATTGGCGAAGTTGTTTTGGGAAGGCCCCCCTGGTGAGTTGTAATAAACGATGCAGTCATTCACAGTGCATTGATAAACTCCACACCCGGCATTGGCTGTATTGGTGACGATGGTGCAGTTGTTCAGAGTGCTTTGACATGCTCCGCCGCCAGCCGCACTGGCCGAGTTGCCAGTGAGCAGGCAATTGTTCAGAGTATTTGAGTATGCTCCCCCTCCTTCATAAGCCGAGTTCTTTTGAAGAACACAATTTTCCAGAGTGCCGTTGAATACCCCGCCGCCAAGCTGAGCCGAGTTTCCCGCAACCACACAATTGGTGATGACCGCGTTGGTTGATTCACACCAAACTCCACCACCGCTTTCTTCACGAAGCTGGTCACCAGATGGTAGTGTTGTTCCATTCGTGATGTAAAATCCGGCCAATACTGCGCCGTTGGTCAAATACACGCAGCGCACCTCGCTGGCGACAACAACGGAGCGGTTCCCTTGGATCACCGTCAACGCCGGGCCATTAACGCTTTGCACCGTCACAGCCTTGTTGATGACCACGCGGTTGGTGATGGCGTATCCGTTCACTGTCCTCCCGCCGGTCTGGTAAACGCCGTCGTTCACCCAAATCTGGTCGCCATCGGCGGCGGCATCAATGGCGCTTTGAATGTCGGTGGAGGCGGTGCTCCAACTGGCGTAAGGAGGCACGGGGTTGGTGCTGTTCACGTCCACATAAAACACCGTGGCGGGGACGTTGAAGATACACAGCAGCCAGCAGGCTGCACTCAAGAGTATTGGATGCCCTTTCATGGTTTCCTTGTGGAATTGCTTGGACTCTACGACTTTGCATTCATGACGTCAATGAAAAAATGAATCAACTTATCCCATCCTAAAAAAGCCGCTCCAATTTCTTGGAGCGGCTTTGAACTTTGCGGTTGGCCACCATTCTTTGCCCGCCGTGGCTCACGGCTCATCCGCCCACGGCGACGGTGACGGGTTTGCTCCAGAGACCCACCTGGGCGTCGTTCACGCGGTAGATGGCCCGGTAGGTCCACCGGGCAGGCGCGGCGGGAAAGGGCGCGGTGTCGGTGTAGCCCGGCGTGGTGTCAAAGGCCAGATCAATGAACCCCTTGCCGTCACCGCGATCCACCTGGATTTCGCACATGTCCAGATAATTGGTATAGCCGCCCCAGCCCCAGTCCACGAAGACGTTTGCGCCGTTGATGTAGGCGTCAATCTCCGGCTGGATGGTGGTCAGGTCCGGCGGCGTGTGTTGCGGCCCCTCGATGCCCAGCGCCTGGCCCATGGCGATGTTGTAGGCGGGATTGGCCTTGATAAGTTTGACCAGCGCGCGGAACCGCGCCTCGATGCCGGGCGACACCGCCGGCACAACCGCCGGCAACACCGGGACGACGGGCGCGCCGGTGGGCGGGGGCGTGCCGCCGTCGCGCGTGAGGTCCTTCCATTGGGTTGATTGCACGGCGGCATTTTGGAGGATGCCCTGGCACTTGAGGCAATAATCAAAATAATCCGCGTCCGCCGCCTGTCCGCTCACCGCGTCGGCGGCAAGCTTGAGCACGGCCACATAGCCGGGAATTTCCTGCTTGAAGGTGATGAGTTGCGCCGAAAAGGCGTTGTCGCTGCCTTGGACATAGTCTGTTTTCATGGTGTTGGTGGTTTATCTGGTTTGGGGGTGACAAGGGCAAAGCACGCGGTTTTTGCCATTTTTGGCCTGTATTTGGGCCAAAGCGAGGCCGCCGGATGATTTTGCGGCGTGTAAAAATGATTTTTGGGTGAGGTCGGACGATTGGACCATGAAGTCCGATGGTTTTTGGATGTGGTCCAACGCCCGCACCACATGGTCGGATGAAGTTTCGGTGTGGTCCAGTGCCCGGACCATGTGGTCCGATGGAGTTTGGGTGTGGCCCAATGTCTGGACCATGAGGTCGGCCCAAGTTTGGGTGCGGTCGGATGTCTGGACCATGAGGTGCGGAGAAGTTTCGGTGCCCAAACTTGAACCGACCTCCCCGCCGGAGCATCGGGCCGTGCGACGGAAGAATCCGGCGATGCCGCCGGAGTCGCGCGATATGGAGTCCAGAGTTTTCATGGTGCGCTGAATGGAACCAACCACGACCCTAGCAGAACGGGCGGTGCGGACGAGCAGTGATTTTCTACTTTAAGTAGAACGGGCTTTTGTTTCCCCCCACCTCAATTCTCTCCCGTGGCAAGAGGGCTTGTCGCCGACGCCGGTTTGGGGGTTCACGAATGCCTTCATCGTCATTCCCGTCACGAGTATTGCCATCAACGCGGAAACAACTTCACCCTCACCCGGCGGGACAAGTAAATATTTTTGTATGACTGATTTTGGCTTTCTAGGAATCTGTTGTTGATAACAGTTTGCCAAAGGCAAACGCAACCGGTTCCAATCTGATGCAAGCCGGCGGCAGTTTCCTTAATTCCGTTTGCTTCGCCGGTGAAGTCGCGGGCCGGCCGCGTGGCCAGCCCGCGTGTTTCACAATCGAATCAACGGTTATTGCGCCACTTCGGCAGCCTTCTCTTGGCCTTCTTGAACGGCTTTCATATCAGCCGCCGTCGCGAGGCCGCTCTGACCGAGTTCGATGACGACCTTGTCCAGCGTGCCGGTGAACTTGAACGGCATCTTGTCCACATAGTCTTCGACCACCGGCGTGCCGGTGTCGAGGCCCACGTCAAACGTCTCATCGAGCGAGAAGCGCATGGGGACGGTGCGCTCGATGGTGCCTTGGGCGACTTGCTGGCCGTCCACAAAGAGCGTGCCGGTGGCGCTCTTGCCATAACCGGGACCGTTATATTTCATGTCCACCTTGAGGGTGTGTTTGCCGGGAGCCAGCTTCGCGTTGGAGGCGACGCGATACTTATACTTCTCCTGATTGGAGAACGCATAATCAAACTCCGGCTTGCTGTCTTGCAGCAGCAAGGCATAGCCGCCGAAGCGTCCACCTTGCGTGACCAGCACACCTTCGGCTCCGCTATCCGGGATCTCCACCTCGGCCGTGATGGTCCATGACTTGTTCTTGGTATCCGGCGCGGTGCCTTCGGGAACGCGGAACGTGCCCGGATAATAGGTGAACGTATTGCGTCCGCGCGTGAGGCTGGGGCGGATGCTCACGTCGGCACGCTCGGCAAACGAGGCGTCGAGCGGAAAGACATTGTATTTTTTCGCTTCGCGCTCGAAGACGGACTGCAGTTCCTTGAGCTTCGCGGGGTTGGCGGCGACCAGATTGTTCGCCTCTGAGAAGTCGTCGGCCACATGGTAGAGTTCCCATTGGAAGTCATCCGGTTTTGGACTCGGCGTGCCGGGCGCGACCTTGGCCCACGGCAAACGCAGGGGCGTGGTGCAGGCCACCCAGCCGTCGTCATAAACGCCGCGATTGCCGACCAGTTCAAAATACTGGACATTGTGATGCGTGGCGGCATTCGCATCGTCAAAAGTATAGACCAGGCTCTTGCCTTCGATTGGCGTCTGTTTCACGCCGTTGATCATCTTCGGCTCCTTGACGCCTGCCGCGTCGAGGATGGTCGGCACGAGGTCAATGACCGAGCAGAACTGCGAACGAACCTGACCGGTCTGCTTGATGCGCGCCGGCCAGGAGATGACTAGGCCGTTGCGCGTGCCGCCGAAATGCGAGGCGACCTGCTTGGTCCACTGGAACGGCGTGTCCATCGCATGCGCCCAGCCGACCGGATAATGGTTGTAATAAAGCGGCCCGCCAAGTCCGTCCATGATGGAAAGCAGATACGGCACGGATTCGTCCACGCCGTTGGCGGCGACGCCGACTTCGTTGGCCAGGCCGTTCAAAGTGCCTTCGCCGCTCGCGCCGTTGTCGCCCATCTCATAAATGATCATCGTGTTGTCGAGTTCGCCGGCATCCGCCACGGCCTGAATGACCCGCCCGATGTTGTAGTCCACATAGGCCAGACAGCCGGCATAGACTTCCATCATGTGCGCGTAAAGTTTCTTTTGATCCGCGCTCAAGGAATCCCACGCGGGAATTTGTTCAGGCCGCGCCGTCAACTTGGTGCCGGCGGGAACCACGCCGAGCGCAATCTGGCGGGCGAGCGTTTCCTCGCGCACCTTGTCCCAGCCTTGGTCGAACTGGCCTTTGAACTTCGCGATCCATTCTGCCGGCGCGTGATGCGGCGCGTGGGTCAGTCCCGGCGCGTAATAAGCGAAGAACGGTTTGTCCGGTGCGAGCGAATGCTGCTGGCGAATCCACTGAATCGCATGGTCGGCCAAATCCGAGTCGAAGTGATATTTCGGGTCGTGGGCCGGGGCTTCATACGGCAGAGTCCCCTCGTAAGCGGCGGGATGCCATTGGTCGGTGTCGCCACCAATGAAGCCGAAGAAATACTCGAAGCCCAGCGCGGTCGGCCAAAGATCGAACGGCCCCGCCTGGCTGCTCTGCCAGTCCGGCACGTTGTGGTTCTTGCCAAACCAAGCCGTGTTGTAGCCGTTCTGCCGCAGGATTTCGCCGATGCTGCCGCAGCTCTTCGGCATCAAGGAATCGTAGCCCGGGAAACCCGTGGCCATTTCCGTGATGACGCCGGTGTGGGCGGTATGATGGTTGCGGCCCGTGATAAGTGCCGCGCGTGTAGGCGAGCACAGCGCCGTGGTGTGAAACGTATTGTAACGCAGACCGGCCGCCGCCAGCTTGTCAAAGGTCGGAGTCGGAATCGCCCCGCCAAACGTGGAGTCGGCGGAGAAGCCCACGTCATCGGTGAGGATGAGCAGGACGTTTGGCGCGCCCTTGGGCGCTTCGAACGGCTTGGGGAAGTCCGGCGTGGACTCGGCCGCCGTGCGGCCAATCTTGCCTTTGAAGGGTTGCGGTGGATAGGGCAGGACATCCTGCGCCACCGCCGGCAGCGTGACGACCGCGCCGAGCGCCAAGCCCAGAACGGCGAGCATGTTGTTCTTTTTCATTTTTTACTTTTTGTTGGTTGCAGTTTTCTATTTGCGGATGCTGGATTTGATTTTTGGAACCACGCGGCCCATTAAACATCTTTTCCCACCGAACCGGCTACACCGATATTGGCTTTTTTGATTTTTTTATTGCGACCGAGAAACGGCAAGAATTCAAAAGCTCAAGCGGATGCCAGGTGGGTTCTTCGCTCGCGTCACTCAATTAAGGTAGCGGATGGGATATTTGTAAAGTCTTTTAGACAAAAAGCGGGCCGCTCTCGAAACGGAAGCAGGCCGGGATGAGGGAAAGAGCCATCCACAATCCTGTCATCAGCCGCGCGCCTGGCGTTTGAGCAGACAGCCGTGATTGCGGCAGCGGCGCGCGTGGATGCAGAGCAGATGGCAGGGCGACTGGCCGGTGTATTCGATGACGAGTTCCAGATGTTCCATGTCGGGAGAGCCTGCGCCGCGCTCCCATTTGCTGATGGTGGCGATGGAGAAACCGAGTTCGATGGCGACCTGCTTTTGCGGGAGCCGCTTTTTGCGCCGCCAGTTGCGGAACGCGTCGGCAAAATTCCGGCGGAGGTGGCATTTGAAACCCGGTTGCGGAGGCACGCGGGATTTCAACACAATGGCGGCGTCAGGTAAAGCTGGAAAACAACCGCGTGGACGACTGGATCCGCCTCCCAATAAAAACAGGTAGGGCGCGCACTCCGTGCGCGCCGATGTA
>Ga0302320_10008400_pt1 | contig 22502 bp, 21 predicted proteins | sample Bog_T0_3_FD_202130 | JGI IMG/M metagenome (GOLD analysis project Ga0302320, IMG submission 202130) | Peat permafrost microbial communities from Stordalen Mire near Abisko, Sweden - Bog_T0_3 | ecosystem: Environmental > Terrestrial > Soil > Wetlands > Peat | place: Sweden: Abisko, Stordalen Mire... | reverse complement strand
GTCCGGCTCGGCCGGATCGCTCGCATGAAGGGAGAAATGATAGGGCGATCGGGCGCTGCTCACCAAGAGCGTCAAAGCTTCGCCCCAGTGATTGCCGTCGGCACGACCGGTCGGGTAATTGTGAAAGGGGGCCATGGCGGCGAAGTTGCGCGACGTGATCGGTGACTTCCTCGGCCTGAATGCAAAGTTGCCCGGCAACTGCGCCCAAAATGCGGCCTCCACCGCAAGATCTTCCCGCGCGACCAGCATCCCGGTGTCCGCCAACAGGCTGCGGGCCATGGCCACGTGATCGTTGAGCGGCTTGAGCCGCCCGATGTCGCTTTCGGTCACCCCCGCATCCGGCACCTGCGCCATGAGCTGCAAGGAGAAGTGATGATCACCCATCACGAATTCGTTGCTCGTCAGTGCATCGAGCGCTTGCTTGAGTTCCTCGGCCTGCGAGACGGCGAAGTCTCCCGCATTCACCATGCGATTGAATTGACGCTGCAGCAGGGCTTGCCCGGCCGACTTGGTCAAGAAGGAGAACGACTGCGTGAGCACGAAGGACATCGGCGCACGCAGGAGCCGGTCGTACATCCCCACGATTGTGGGTGTCGGGTATTCCTTGATGCCCAACACCGCGCCCACCCGTGTCTCGTGCGGCGAGCGGTATTCGATGGCTTCGCTGCCGAAGAACAGTCGGGCGCCCACGAGCGCGTGATGGAGCGGGCCCTTCGGGAGCGGCACCCGTTGCGAGTCGCCGTTGACCAGCAATGCCAGATACTCGAGCAACGATGAGCACCAAATTCCTCCGTGCCGGTAGCAGCCGAGGAGCTCGGGCTCGTAGCGCGCCAGCGACGCGTCCAAGGTCTGAGACAATTTTTCGCATGCATCGAGCGCATCGGCGAGTTCGGCGCGCCAGGCCCCGCGCTGCGCCCTCGCCAGCACGCGCGACAGCCAGCCGCTGGCCGTTCCCGCCACCGGCCGGTAAAGCACCGCCAGGTAGATTTCGTTGAGCATCAAGGTTTCGCCGCCGAGCTTCCGCCGATAGCGTGCGTGCAGGGAATCCGCAAATCGGGCGCTGTCTTCGGGCGGGTCGCCGACCGGTGCGCGCCGCCGAATCACGTGCGTCCACAGCGCAACGCTCGGGCTCGCAATGTTCCGCCACAGCACGTTGAGACGCTCGTGCCAGTTGTTGAGCTCCTCGTCGTCGCTGCTCTCGAAGCTTGCGCCGCCCAGCCTAAAGGCCTGCAAATAGTCGCCGAATTCGGTTCGCACCACGCTCGGGGCCACATGCGCGCGATAGGGAACATGTTCGGCGGCGGCCCGTTCGCGCCGCAGCGCCGCGCCGGCGCTCAACCGCGGCACGTCGACGCTCCACTTGAATGCGCATGGATGGCGTGCACCGTTTCGTTCCGGCGCCGCCCGTTGCGATCGGCGATCTGCGCCGACAGGGGCGCATAGCTGCTCGATTTCCAAAGACGCAGGTTCGCAAAGAGCGCCGGCAATCGAGTCCGCGCGCACAGCAACACCAGATCGAAGAACCGGGCGTCGCGGGCGCACAGAAGCATGCTGACACCGTGAATCGGAGCGCTCAGGAGCAGCGTGAGCAGGTTCTTGGTCAGCAAGAACGCCTCCATCACGAATACCATGTTGAATAGCAGGGCCGAATAAGTCACCCCCCAGCGCATCGGCGGACGCGTCGCGCCGACGAAGAGCGGATCTTTGGTGAGCCCGGTATCGAGGTTTTGCACGAGCCGCTCCTAGACGCCGAACATGCCGCGAACCCACGTGACGATCTGCGGCGCACCGAACCCGATCGCTATTCCCAAAATGGCGCCAAGACACCATCCCCACGACATTCGATTTGCCATCGCCATGCCGCCCAGCGCCATCACTAGAATGATGGCGACCGGAGTGAGCCAGGCAAGGATGTTGGTTTGCAGGGCGGTGGCGCCCGTCATGAAAGGCGAGGTCTGAGCAAACGCAAGCTCCGGCGAGCCGAGAGCCAGGGCAAGCAACAGCAACGCGGCAAAGGCGAAGCGGGGATGGTGCGCGGCGGAAGTCATCGACTAGATCTCCGTCTCGAGAGCGTCCATCTCGCGCTGCTCGCGCCGCGACAATTCCTCGCGCCTTATCTTGCCCGGCGCGCCGAATCGAAAGCCCTGCACGATGAACGAGTGGTCGTAATGTTTTTCCCCCTCCTTGTCGGTCCAGTTGTCGGAGCGCACCTGCGACTGCACGATCAGCTGGTCCCCCTTGCGGGCGTTCTTGGCGATCACCTCCCCAAGAGCCTCGAACGCCACGAACCACAGCGTCGTGGTCGCCTCACGGCTGTTCCCGTCCTCATCCTTGCCGGCATAGTCGTTGCCGACCAAACAAAATCGGGTATAAGTGATGTCGCCTTTGGCCGCGAGCTCGGGGTCCTTGGCAAGGTTGCCGACAGCGATGAGATTGAAACTGTTCATGAAGATCTCCTTGATGTTGGGTTTACGACGGCGGCATTGGCGCCGCTCGTGGGAAGGCAGTGTGAGAGAGCCGCCGAGCCGAGAGAATAAAATTAAGTGACGGGTATGCCGAGAAAGACAATGGAAGAGCGGGCGCGCGCCGCCGCGCTGGAAGTGGCGAATCTTCGCAAGCAATACGCGAACGTCACGGCGCTCGACGGCGTGTCGTTTGAAGTGGCGCGCGGCGAGATCGTGGGCTTGCTCGGGCCGAACGGCGCCGGCAAAACCACGACCATCAACGTGATACTCGGAGTACTCGAGCCGAGCAGCGGCCGTGTGACCATCGATGGGATCGACATCGCCCGCGAACGCGCGCGCGCCCTTCGCCGCACCAATTTTGCCGCCGTCTACGCGACGCTGCCCGGCAATTTGACGGTGGAGGAGAACCTGCGATTTTTCGGCCTTTTGTACGGCATCGAGGCCTTGCGCCCGCGCGTCGAGGAGTTGCTAGCGCAATTCGATCTGCTGCACATGCGCCGCACGAAGTGCGGATTGCTATCCTCCGGCGAGCAGACACGCGCGGCGCTGGCGAAAGCGCTGCTGAACCGGCCGACGCTGCTGCTGCTGGACGAGCCGACCGCCTCGCTCGATCCGTCGGCCGCGCAGATCATCCGCGCGCAGATACGCGATCTCGCCGTCGTGGGCGGATGCGGAATTCTATGGACGTCACATAACATGCACGAGGTGCAGCAGGTATGCGACCGGGTGCTTTTCTTGTCCCACGGCAAGGTGCTGCTCGAGGGGGATCCCAATTCTTTGCCGCGGGAACACGGCGCGGCGAGCCTCGAGGATCTTTTCATCCGCACGGCGCGCGAGCCGCTGGTGGGCGGCGCCACATGAAGCTTCGGCCCATCGCCGGCGTGATGCTGCGGCAGTTCTATCTCATGCGCGGCAGCCCGGTGCGCGTATTTCCCATGGTGGTGTGGGTCGCGATCGACATCGTGCTCTGGGGATTCATCACGCGCTATCTCAACACCGTGAGCGGCAGCGGCGTCAATTTCGTTCCCACGCTGCTCGGGGCGGTGCTGCTGTGGGACTTCTGCACGCGCGTGATGCAGGGCGTGAGCACGGCGTTTCTCGAGGATGTGTGGTCGCGCAATTTTCTCAACCTGTTTTCATCGCCGCTGTCGGTGTCGGAATATCTCACCGGATTGGTGATCACGAGTGTGCTGACGAGCTGCGTAGGCCTCATGGTCATGCTGCTGCTCGCGACCGGAGTGTTTCACCTGCAGTTCTTCTCAGTGGGCCTGCCGCTCGCGGCATTTCTCCTGCTGCTGTTTCTGTTCGGCATCACGCTGGGCATCGTCGGGTGCGCCATGGTGCTTCGGCTGGGACCGGCGTCGGAATGGCTGTTGTGGCCGCTGCCCGCGCTGCTCTCGCCCTTCGCGGCAGTCTTCTATCCGCTCTCCACGCTGCCTCACTGGATGCAGGTGATCGCAAAGACGCTGCCGCCATCGTACGTGTTTGAAGGCATGCGCGGCCTGTTGGCCGGGATGCCGTTTCCCGCCGGGCTGTTCCTGCGAGGCGGGGCGGTCGCGGTGCTCGAATTGCTCGCGGCGATCTATTTTTACGAGAGCGTCTACCGTCGAGCGGTCCGGACGGGCCTGCTCGCGCGCTACAGCGCCGAGAGCGCGGCATGAGCTCCGCCGCGTCGACCCCCAATGCCGTGGCCGCCATCCCGTGGCGGGTGGTGCCGCCGCTGTTGAGCACCGCCCTCACCATGCTTGGCGCCGGCATCTTGGGCTCGCTTCTGCCTTTGCGATTCTCGGCGATGGGCTTGTCCCCCGGCGTCATCGGTCTGGTGGCCACGGCGGAGGCGCTCGGCTTCCTCGTAGGGTGTCTGTACGCGCACAAAATCATCGCGCCAGTCGGACTCGAGCGCGCGTACGGCGCGTTCGCCGGCATGAAGGCGGTCGCGATCCTGAGTCTTTACTTCGCTGAAAGCGCCCCGGTGATCGCGCTCTTCCGGTTCGCGATCGGGCTGAATGCGGCAGGTTTGGCCATCATCGTCGAAAGCTGGCTGAATGCACTGGTCCCCAATGAGCAGCGCGGACGGGTGCTGACCATTTACGTGCTGGTCTACGGACTGTTCTACGGCGCCGGCCAGCTGCTGGGTCAAAACCTGAACGTCAAAGGCGCCGAATTCCTGATCATGGCGGGCATCGCGACCACGCTCGCGCTCGTTCCGATGGTGGGCATCGATGTGCGCGCCCCGGCACTCCCGCGCGGCGTCAAGCTGAAAATACTCCAGGCAATTCGCACCTCGCCGGCGAGCGTGCTGGCGTGCCTGTTGAACGGACTGATATTGACCGGATTCTTCACGGTCGGGCCGCTGTTCGGCGTGCGCATTGGTTTCGATCAACAGCATGTGGTGGTGCTGATGGCCTGCGTGTCGCTCGGGGGGCTTTTTTTGCAATGGCCGATCGGCTATTTATCGGACAAGATGGACCGGCTGCACGCCCTGATCGGATTGGGGGTCGGCGTGCTCGCGGTGGCTGCGGCGCTCATGACCGTCAATCAGCGCACACCCTTCTACCTGATCGGCATCATGTTCGCGGTGTTCGGCGGCTTCGCCGAGAGTCTGTACGCGGTCGGCGTTGCGCATGCCAACGATCGGGCGGACAAAACCGATTATGTGGCGCTTTCCTCGACGTTGCTGTTCACCTGGGCGCTCGGCGCGGCCATCGGCCCGACCACGGGCACCTACGCCATCCAGCTCATTTCGCCGAGCGCGTTCTTCGGCTACGTGATCGCCCTCACCGCCGCGTTCACCGCGTTCGCCCTCTGGCGGCTCTATCGCCGCAAATTCGACCGCGTGGTCGAAGAGCGGGAGGAGTTCCTCAATTATCCGCAGACCTCGCCGGAAATCTATGCCTGGCTGCCTTATCATAAGGAGGCGCCCAGCGAGGCCTCGAAGCCGGGGCCCGAGTCGGCATCGCAACCGGGAGGTGAAGCATGAGCGTCAGCCTGCGGGAGATCATGACCTCGCGAGTGGTGAGCGTCGAGGCCGATGATTCGCTCGATACCGTGAAAAAGATCTTCGACTCCGCGAGGTTCCATCACCTGGTGGTGGTCGACTCGGGCAACAAGCTGACCGGCGTCATCTCCGATCGCGATTTGTTGCGGGCGCTGAGCCCCTACGTGGGAACAGCCTCGGAGAATGCGCGTGACACCGCAACGCTCAACAAGCGGGTGCATCAGATCATGACGCGACGGCCCATCACCCTTCCCGCCGAGGCGCACGTTGCGGACGCGATCAAGGTCTTTTTCGAGCACCGCGTTTCCTGCATTCCCATCGTCGACAAGGACTTCAGGCCGATCGGCATCGTGAGCTGGCGGGACGTGCTGAAGACAATGGCCGTGATTTAGAATTCGGCGACCATCATGCAACACGCCATCGAACAACTGCAATCCGAAGGCTTCTCGATCATCCGCGGCTTCCTCACGCCGCAGGAGACCGCGGAGATAGCCGCCGAGACGGACCGGATGTACGCGCAGGGGCTCAAGCACCACGCGACTTACCGCGACAAAAATCTGCTGTTCGAGATCTTGAACGACCCGAAGGCCCAACGGCGCGTGGTACTTCAGGCCCACTGGACCGCATGGATCAGCCCGCTGATGGAGCGAATGCGCCGGAGCGACAAATACCGCCGCGTACTCGAGCCGTTTCTCGGTCCGGACATCCGGCAGATCACGCACCAACTCCACTGGAAGCCGCCCGGCGCAAAATATACCTTTTATCGCTTTCATCAGGACGCGCGCTTTCGCGAAGGCAAGGTCAAGGACTTCGACCATCTGCAAAGCACGGTGACCACGGGCCTTGCAATCGATCGGCAGACGGCCGAGAACGGCGCACTGCGCATCATCCCCAGAAGCCACCGGCTCGGATATCTAGGGCTGTCCGACGATGGCCCCATCATGGTGGGCGAGACGCAGGATGAGGAATTGCGCCGCGCGGGATTGGATCCCGACGCAATCCTCACCTGCGACATGGCGCCCGGGGATTTGTTGCTGTGGACGCTGTTCACGGTGCACGGCTCGGCGCCGAACGTCAGCGATTACGATCGGCGATTCATGATAAACAGCTACGTGCGCGCGAGCGACAGCGGCGGCCGCGGGGAATGGGCGTTCAGAGGGGGCATGTCGACGCCGCTCGGTGCCGAACCCGAGATCTGCAAATACGAGCAATTGCGCGAGCGGCCGGGGCCGTTCTACATCGAGTCGGACTGGACCGAGGAAGCGGCGGCCGCGCGCAAGGAGTTGGCGATGCCGGCAGCGGCCAGGAAATAATGCAGCGCCGCCCAGGCGAAGAACCCGAGCGTCACGGCCAGCCCGTAGCGCGTGGCGAGCGCGGGCGTGGCATCGCGCGCGAATCGATCGATGACCCACCCGGTGAACAGCGGCCCCAACCCGAGCGCGATGACGCTCAACGCGATGTACAGCAGCGCCGTCGCCGTAGCCCGGCGACCCCGGTCGGTGACGTTTTGCACCGCGCCGAAGGTCGGACCCAACGAGGCATACTGGAAGAATCCCGCCATGGACAAGGCGCAGGCGGCGGTCACCCAATTTGCGGCGACGACGGCTGCCGCGTAGAACGGCAGTGCGATAAGGCCGCCGATCGCCGGCACCAGCGCATACCAGCGCGCGCTGCGGCGCGCGAGCCCGTCGGCCATCAAACCTCCCGCGAGAATTCCGAGGCCCACGGTCACCCCGCCGGAAATGGCGGCGATGATTCCAACCGCGGCGGAACCGAGGCCGAAGGTGCGGGTGAAGTACAGCGGCATGAAGGCGTAAAAGCCATAAGCCGCAAACGCACCGATCACCACGCCGAGCACCATGTGCAGAATCGGTCGATCCGACAGCAACATCCGGACGACCGCGCGCAACTCGCGAAGCTCGTGGCGCAATGAAAAGGGCGCGGCGGACGCGCTGTCGCGGGGCGGCTCGTGCACAATGCCTTTGATGAGCAGAGCCGTCGCAATGCCCGGCACGCCCACCACCGCACAGGCTATCCGCCATCCCAGATGCTCCGCCACATAGCCGCCGACGACGGCAGCAAGGATGTAGCCGAAGGAAATACCACAGGAATAGATCGACAGCGCCGACGTACGCCGCGAGGGCTGGAAATAATCCGAGATCAGAGAATGCGCGGGCGGCGTGCATCCAGCTTCCGCCACGCCGACACCGGCGCGCATCGCGAATAGCTGGATGAAATTGCCGGCGGTGCCGCACAGAACGGTGAGAGCCGACCACACGACCAGCGCGGCGGCGATGATGTCGACCCGGCTCACACGCTCCGACAGGCGCGCAATCGCGACGCCGCCGAAGGCATAGAGCATCGCGAAGGCCGTGCCTCCCAGAAGCCCCAACTGCGTGTCGCTGAGTCTCAGGTCCGCTTTCATGGAGGGCGCAATGATCGAGATGATGCTGCGATCCATGGAATTGAAGGTGTAGGCGACCATGAGCAGCAGCGCGACCGTGCGCTGGTAGGCGGCGGAATGACGGATGTTCGGGCCTCCTGACACAAGGGATGCGCGAGTATGCGGCCAACATGGGCGATTTGACACGCGCGGTTCTGGCGCTCGATCCGCGGTCCGTATAGATTCGCACGCGTGCAAACCTCTCACGCTCGATCCGCCGGCGGCACCCGCGCCATTCTGGCCGCCTCATTCGGCAATCTGCTCGAATGGTACGACTTTGCGGTGTACGCCCTGTTCGCGATCTACATCGGCGCAAATTTTTTCCCGCATCAGGATGCGGGCGCGAAGCTCGTCAGCGCGTTTCTGGTGTTCGGCCTGGGATTCGTCATCCGCCCCCTGGGCGCGGTGGTGATCGGCATCTACGGCGATCGCGCGGGCCGCAAGGCGGCACTCACGGCGACCATTCTCATCATGGCGTGCGGCACGTTGATCATCGCGATCGCCCCCAACTACGGCGCGATCGGCATCGGAGCACCGCTGATACTGCTCGCCGGCCGCGTACTGCAGGGATTCTCCGCGGGCGGGGAAATCGGCAGCGCCGCCGCCTTCCTGGTGGAGCATGCGCCCCCCGCCCGCAAAGGGTTGTTTTCGGCGTGGCTGCAGGGAAGCATGGGAATGTCAAACATCCTGGGTGCCCTGGCGGCATTCAGCATCACGGCGTCGATGCCGGAAACCGAGATCCTCCGCTGGGGGTGGCGGCTGCCCTTTTTCCTAGGACTCGCGATCGTCCCGCTGGGCGTTTATCTGCGGCGCACTCTCGAGGAAACGCCGGCGTTTCGCGCAGAGCTCTCAGCGCACCGTCCGGCGCGGCAACCGCTGAGCAACGTGTTTCGTGAATATCCGCCCGCGCTCGCGGCCGGGTTCGGTATTTCGATCCTGTGGGCGGCTGCGGTCTATGTGCTGCTGATTTACATGCCGGTGTATTTGCAACGGGAGCTGTCCTTCACGGCCGCCCAGGCGTTCGGCGGCTCGATCGTGGAGAACGTGGTGTTCGTGGCCGGCTGCTTCGCATTCGGCGCCCTGGCCGATCGCATCGGTTACGCCCGCATGCAAACCTGCGGCGCGGTCGCCCTGATGATCACCGTGATTCCGCTCTTTTGGTGGCTCGATGCCTCGAGATCGACGCTCGTGCTCATGATCGTGCTCGCCTGCCTGGGGGTCCTGGCGGCGAGCTTCACCAGCGTCGCGCCGACGGTGCTGGCCGGGCTGTTTCCCACGCGGGTCCGCGTGACCGGCGTGTCGCTGGTTTATAATGCGGGATTCACGGTGTTCGGCGGCTTCGCGCCCGCCATGCTGTCATGGTTCAAGGACACGGCGGCGGGCTCTGTGTACGCCCCCGCGTGGTATGTGGCGCTGGCGGCGATTCCCGCCCTGCTCGCCTCCCGCCGAGGCTTTGGTGTTCAGGAACATTGATGGATAGCGAACTTCCCGCATCGGAGGGGCTGGACCGAGACACGCTGCGGCGCTTGTCGCAGCGTTCCGATGCGCGCGGATTGCTGCAGCTCGCGGCTCACGCGACGATCCTCGCCACGACGGGCTGCCTGGTCTGGGCAACCCGCGGTCGGCTTTCGGAATTGCCGGCGCTGCTGATCTACGGCATCGCGCTGAATTTCTCGTTCTGCGCGCTGCACGAGACCATCCATCGAACCGCCTTCGCGAGCCGGCGACTCAACGATGCCGTCGCCTGGGCCGCGGGCGCCATCCTGATTCTGCCGCCGGAATTCTTCCGTGCTTTCCACTTCGCACATCATCGCTATACCCAGGATCCGGTGCGTGATCCCGAGCTCGCGCTGCCGCCGCCGGCGACACTGGGGACTTACCTGTGGCGCATCACCGGGATTCCCAATTGGACGAAGCGCCTCAGTGTTACGCTGCGGCATGCGCTGACGGGGCGGGTCCGCGAACCCTTCATCATCGAGGCCAAGCGCGCGCTGATCGTGCGCGAGGCACGCGTGTCATGGGCGCTCTACGCGGGCATCGCCTTGATGTCGCTTCTGTTCCAATCGACCGCGGCGCTCACTTACTGGATCGTTCCGTTGGTCCTGGGGCAGCCCTTCCTCAGGCTATACCTCTTGTCGGAACACACCGGATGCGCCCTGGGCGATGACATGTACGCAAACACCCGTACCACCTACACCAATGGCGCGGTCCGACTGCTGACCTGGCAGATGCCTTATCACGTCGAGCACCATGCCTTTCCGGCGGTGCCGTTCCACGCGCTCGCGCGGGTCAACCGGGTGATTCACGACCGCATCGTAGTCGCCGCGCCGGGCTATCTCGCGGTGCATGCCGGACTGATCCGCGGCCTGCTGAAGCCGCGCGGCTGAGCCGCGCGTCATCGGAACGGCGTGCCGCGCGCGTCGATCTTGAGGTTCTCCTTGTAGAGCGCGATCCGCTCGCGGTAGTGCCGGGAGATGTAGCCGATCATGGCGATGTCCTCATCGTCGACCTGGCGCACGATTTTTCCCGGCACGCCCATGACCACCGATCCGTCGGGGATCACTTTATCGGGCGCGACCAACGCGCCCGCGGCGATCAGACAGTTGCGCCCGATTTTCGCCCGGTCGAGGACCATGGCGCCGTTCGCGATGAGGGTCGAATCGCCGACGGTGCAGCTGTGCAGCAGCGCGCGATGGCCGACGGACACCCGGGAGCCGAGGTGAGTGGGAAAGCCCTTGTCGGTGTGGATGACGGTACCGTCCTGGATGTTGGTGCCCTCGCCCAGCTCGATCCAGTCGCTGTCGCCGCGCAGAACGCAGTTGAACCAAACACTCGCGCCCGCTGCGAATCGCACCGTGCCGATGACGGAGGCATCGGGCGCGACGTAGTAGTCCTCGCCCGCGGTCTCGATCTTCCTGTCGCCCAACGAATAAATCACGCGCACCTCCTTTTCATCAGACGCGGGCGCGGCGTTTGCCGCGCAGGGACATGAACCCGAAATACACGACGCCGACCGCGATCCAGGCCGCCCCGAGAATCTTCGCCGCCCGGTCCATCTCGTAGAGCACGAACAGAATGATAAGCAGACCGACGAGCGGAAAGAGGAGATGGCGCAGCCAGTCGCCGCTTCGCCGCCTGAGAAAGAAATGGTTGATCACCGAGAGATGCAGCAGCACGAAGCTCGAGAGCGCGCCGAAGTTGACGATCCGGGTGAGATCGTCGACGCGCGAGTCGAACAGCAATCCGACCAGGAGCGAAACGGCGGCGACCGCGAGCGTGCTCACGTAGGGGGTCTTGAAGCGCGGGTGGATCCTTGCGAGCACCGTGGGCAGTTTACCGTCGCGCGCCATTGCAAACAGCACCCGGGCGACCGCCCCCTGCGCGGCCATGGCATTGCCTATGGCCAAGGCGATCACCAGGGCGACGATGGTCACGAGCTTGAGCCAGGCGCCGCCTGCGCGCTCGGCTATCTCGTAAAAGGCCGTGTCGGGCGAGCTGAATTGCATGCCCTTCGCGAGATCGGTGGCCACCCAGGTTTGCAGCATGAACAGCGTGCCGACCAGGAGCAGCGCGAGCACGGTCGCACGGCCGATCGCACCCTCCTGCCCGCGGTTTTCCTCGGAAAGCGTCGAGATTCCGTCGAAGCCGAGAAAGGACAGCACGGCAATCGAGGTGGCGCCCGCGATCATGGCCCACGAGAAGACGGACGGATCGTAAACCGGCTCCCACGTCAGGCGGCCTGCCCCCACGCCGTGGTACAGCGCGATCAGGGCCATCACGACGAATAATCCGAGCGCCGCGAGCTCCATCGCGAGCATATATCGATTGATCCGTGCCGTGAGTTCGATGCCGACCAGGTTGACCGCGGCATTGAACGAAATGAAGGCGGTGAGCCAAACCCAGGCAGGAACGCGCGGAAGCAGCGGCCGAAGCGCCACGGCGCTGAAGAGATAGAGCAGCGACGGGACCAGGATGTAGTCGAGCAGGATGAGCCAACCGGAGAAGAAGCCGGCAACTTCGTGCAACCCGCGCTGTGCGTAGGTGTACACCGAGCCTGCGAGCGGAAAGGCGCGCGACATGGCGGCATAGCTCAACGCGGTGAAAATCATGCCGATGAGCCCGACCAGGTATGCAAGCGGCACCAGTCCTTTGGCCTCCTGCCACACGTAGCCGTACACCTGATACGGCGCGATGGGCAGCATCAGGATCATCCCGTAGATCACCAGATCCCGGGTGCTCAGGGTTCTGCGCAATTGCTGCTGGTAGCCGAATTCTTCTAGCGACATGCAATCCTTGGAGCGGTGGGCGCGCGCGCTAGCTTATCTCATGATTTACAATGCGGCCCCATGAGCCATCAACACACCATCCACAAGCATCATTTCGGCTGGGACAACAGCCTCCGGGCCGCGGTGCGCATCGCACCCGGCGAGTCGCTGGAGTTCGACACCATCGATTCCTCGGGAGGCCAGCTGAGTCCGGCCTCGACGGTGGCCGATGTTGGACGGCTGGACTTCGCCAAGATCAATCCGGTGAGCGGACCTGTTTTCATCGACGGCGCACGCCCCGGCGATGTGCTCAAGGTGACGCTCCTGTCGTTCACCCCTTCCGGCTGGGGCTGGACGGCGAATATTCCGGGATTCGGTCTGTTGGCCGGCGAATTCAAGGAACCGGCACTGCACCTTTGGCAATACGATGCGAAGACACTGGCGCCCGCCATGTTCAGCCGCTGGGGCAAAGTTCCGCTCAAGCCGTTCACGGGCACCATCGGCGTGGCGCCCGCGGAACCGGGCTTGCACAGCATCGTTCCGCCGCGCCGGGTGGGCGGCAACATGGATGTGCGCGACGTGTCGCTGGGCACGGAACTTTTCTTGCCGGTCGAAGTGCCCGGCGCTTTGTTTTCGGTCGGAGACACGCATGCGGCGCAGGGGGACGGCGAGGTCTGCGGCACGGCCATCGAAAGTCCGATGCGAGTGGCATTGCGGTTCGAATTGATCGAGCAGTTGCCGCTGGCATTTCCGCGCTTCCGAACCGTCGGCCCCGTCACGCGCCATCTCGATGAGAAGGGCTACGACGTGACCACGGGAATCGGTCCGGACTTGATGGAGGCGGCGCGCGCCGCTGTCCGTTCGATGATCGACTTGTTGACCTGGCGGCATGGCATGCCCGCGCTCGAGGCGTACATGCTGTGCAGCGTTTGCGGCGACCTGCGCATCAGCGAAATCGTCGACCTGCCCAACTGGACGGTCTCGTTCTATTTTCCGCGGGTGGTCTTCGACTGAGACGGCGCCTGCGGCGCCTGCCGGGGCTGCGGGGGCTGCGGCGAATTCTCCTTCAGCGCCTGGAGGAGCGCCTTGTGAGCCTCGGGACGGGTCATGCGGACCCGGCAGGCCGTCAATTCCTTAAGCGCATCGGGATGCTTTTCACCCTTGTAGACGGCGCGTTCGAGACCGTCGTTCCAGGCGCAATTCTTCGCGAGATATTTGCGGAACGCGGGTGATCGAGGGCCGAGGGATTCCTCGTCCTGTTCGGTCAGCCAGTAGACATCCGTCGGCAGATGATTGAACAGCTGTTCGATCAGTCCGCTCGGCACCTCGTTTTCCGTCAGGAACGCCCGAACCGGCTCCTGAACGCCGTCCTCGAGCAACGCGGCTTCCGTCGTCGAGGTCGAGATCCATTCCGACTCGGCCAGACCCGGGCGATGGATGCCGAGAAGGTTCTGCCCGTCCGTCCCGCGCTGCGCCGCCGCCGCGTAGATGAGAAAGCACGCGCCCGCGCACCGGCCCGTCAGCGGCGCGACGATGACCTCGGTGTAGAGCGACCTCAGGAGCTTGGCAATCTTCAGGGCTTCCGCCGCGTTGCCGTCGCTCGACGCCAGATAAAGCTTGTTGCGATCGAGGAAGCGGGTTTCGTCCTCCGCGATCTTGGCCAGGAGCCGCGCGTAGTCGCCCGGCACGATCTGACCTGAAAGCACCAGCGGGCCAATCGGCCCTACGTACTCGTTGCTGAAGGGATCGCGATCCAAATAATAAAGCTCCGCGGCAGGAGCTTTTCCGCAGAGGCTCAGCAGGACGGCGGCAGCCGCGGCAAGAGGACGCATCATGGGTGGGAATTTTGCCCCATTTGAGGGCCAAGACCGCCGACCACTTCACGGCCCAAGCCGGAAATCCCCTGCGCCAGCATTAATAGGCACGGGTCGACACGCCGTCAATCCGCGCGCGACACCCGGCGAAGCATCAGCGTCCGCACCACGTCGAATCCGAGACTTCGGTAAAGCTCGACCGCGCGGGTGTTTTCCGCGCCGACGTGCAGCCAGGACATCAAGCCGTTGCGGCGATGCTCCCGGACCAGGTGCCAAATGATGCTGGTCGCAAGCCCTTGGCCGCGGTGCTCGGGACGGGTGCAGATTGCGCTGAGTTCGGGATAGCGCTCGACACGCAGGCGCTCGCCCCCCATCGCCGCCAGCTCGCCGTCGATCCGCACGCCGCAGTAAGCACCCATGAGGGGGGTTCTCGCACGGAAGAAGCCCGGAAATGCGACGTCGGTGAGCGCGAGCATTTCGGGAGCGTCGGCCGCCGCAAGCGGCACGATGTCAATCTCAGGCAACGCGGGCGGCGGCGCCACCTGCGGCCGCAGCGCCATTTGCAGGCAGGACAAGCGCGTTTCGATGCGCAATCGAGGGCCGACATCGGCGCCGTCATCGGCCATCCAGACGGCGTCGTTGGACGCGAGCAAGGATCCCAAGTCATCGATTGCCGCCGACACCGGTCGGCCGAGCGCGGCGAAGGGTGCGACATCGGCTGGATATCGGCACGCCTCGCCCGCCGCAACGGCCAGATGCCGATGCTTTCCGGTGAGTGCGTGCCAGATCGGGTTCAAGAAAAGGCTCGCGGGAAGACTTTCGCTCATGCGGTCGATTCTAAACCGGCGGCGCAAACCGCGCGCCGCTCAACCCACTCGTTGGCGGCCCGATATCGAATCAAACCTGCCGAGTTTGCGGCCAACGGCGCAGGCTGATCCGCCGCGCGCCCGGCGGACTGCCCGCCAAGACGTCCATGTGCGAACATGTCGAATCGGCAGCAGCCCGTTCGTCGAGGATTCAAATGATCCCCACGATAACCGCCTTTGAAAGATCGCCCGATCGCGGCAAGGGACTGGCGCGCGACATGCGCGTTCGCTGGGCGCTCGAGGAAGTGGGCCAGCCTTACGAGGTTCGCCTTCTGTCGTTCAATGCGATGAAGGAATCCGCGCATCGTATGCTGCATCCTTTCGCTCAGATTCCGACCTTTGAAAAGGGCGATCTCGCCCTGTTCGAATCGGGCGCGATCGTACTCCACATCGCGGAGTGCCACGGCGGCCTGCTGCCGGACGGTCCGAATGCCCGGGCGCGCGCGATCGCATGGATGTTTGCCGCACTCAACACCATGGAGCCGCCGATCCATGATCGTGGAATGGCCACGATCCTGGAGCGCGACAAACCCTGGTATGAGGAACGCCAGCGTCTCCTCGAGGATCGGGTCCGTGGTCGGCTGAGCGAACTTTCCAATCGGCTCGGTGCGGCCGACTGGCTCGATGGTGCTTTCAGTGCCGGTGATCTATTGATGGTTACGGTGCTGCGCAGGTTGAACGGCTCGGAACTTCTGGAGGGCCATCCGAACCTCTCTGCCTATGTCGCCCGCGGCGAAGCGCGGCCCGCCTTCAAGCGTGCTTTCGAGGCTCAATCGGCGGTTTTCACAAGCAAATCTTCGATTGGCTGACGGTGGATTTCATGGAAAGCACGGCACCACCGCAGCACCCCACCGCAACCTTCGTCGGGCTCGCGATCGCACTGTTTTCGATCCCGGCCTTGATGGCGACCTACCGCGCAGTTACGGGTGAGAGCCACTCGAACGCGCAGGTGGTCGGAAGAGAGTTTGCGGTTTTCCTGTTGGTCGGCTTGCTGCTTTGGATCATAAAACGCTGGGAACTGCTTCCTCTCAGCTCCATCGGTTTGCGCTTCAACAGACTGCGGACCTCGCTTCTGCGGGGACTTTGGCTCGCTGTGATAGTCCTGGCAGTCACGGTCGGTCTGTATTTACTGCTGCGCAAAGCAGGGGTTCGACTCGGTGAAGATCGTGCCAATGCGTTTCACCCGGCCTTGTGGGTGGTTTCATTGAGCATGCTCCGTGCCGGGGTCGCGGAGGAGATATTTTATCGGGGTTTTGCCATCGAAAGGCTGCAAAGCCTCGCGGGCAAGTTCTTGGCGGGGCTGATACCGCTGACAATTTTTGCGCTGTCGCATTACCGGCAAGGTCTGGGCGGCATCATTGCCGCATTCGTGCTGGGTGGAGTTCTTACCGCATCATATTTGAAATTTCGCGACCTCCTGGCCAACATCACGGCGCATTTCCTCGGAGATTTTGTGCTCAACGTACTCCTGCCGCTCGTGAGCGGCGGCTGACCGTTGTCGTGCAAATCATCGGCGAATGCCCCGGGACGACGACGCAGGTCGATCCGGCATCGGCCGACCAGAGCCGCGTCAGGTAAGGCTGGAGAATGAAGCGCACCTGGACAATCATCGGCGTGGAAAACGTTGCTCTCAGCTTCACATGGTACCAGTCGCTTTTTGGGCAGCCGAAAGCGGTTCCGGGCCATGACCACTTTGGCCAGATTCGCGATTCGGATGGGACCGTCTTGTTGTGCCTGCACCAGTGGGGCTCGCATGACCATCCTTCCCTGATGAGCCCGGAGATCGCGCAACCCGGAAACGGGCTGCTTTTGTTCTTCCGCGTCGATGATTTCGACCTGGCCCTGAAAAGGGCCCGTACTCTCGTCGACACGCTCGACGAGGAACCGCACGTGAACCCGAGCACCGAAACGCAGGAGTTCTCACTCCGGGATCCCGACGGCTATTACGTCACCATCAGTGCGCTCTCTGCGGCGTAGCCGCTGAGGCCCCGCGACCCTAGTCGAACTGCCCGCCTTCCAGAATCCATTGATAGATGATGAGACAAGCTGCCGAGGTCTTCGAATAGCTGGCACCGCTCATATTGATGACCGTACCCGCTGGATCTTTGCCCGTGCAAGGCACCGTATAAAAGGCGCTTTGCGACGGGTTGCCGGGAACGATGAGCGCTCCGGTCGTGCCGATCGCGCCGGTGATGTTGGTGTAGGTACCTTGCGCGCTGCCGCCCATGAACCAAACGTCGCCCATGGTTGCATGGCAACCGGCGTTGGAGCAGGTAAAGCCGCCTTCGGCCGTGCTCAACGTGCTGTAGACGCTGCTGGCGGAAGAAGCTTGGTAGAAGCTCGCGATGGCCCGAATGTTCAGCGACCCGGAGGTCGAGGAACTCGTTGCCTGCGTGGTGTCGGTCAGCGCGTAGTTGAAGGACACCCCGGTATCGGCGGCGGTGCAGTGCGGATCGAGCAAGTTGCTGATCGGCGCTCCGTTGACGTCGAGGGCCACGCAGGTGCCGGCGCCGGGTTTATAGCTCAGAGCCGATGCCAATGTCAGCACATCGGTGGGTGTGCCGGTCACAGTCAGCGATGAGGCGGAACCATTGAAGGTTCCGCCGTCGCTCGGCGTCGACAGCGAGAAGCTGTACGTATCTGACGCGGGATCCATGATGAGGTCGCTGCCGAGACTGAACGCCATCGAGCCAGACGACGCGCTCGGCGTGGCGTTGAGAATTTGCAGGCCGCCGCTCGGCGTGCTGAACGTCACCACGGACGATGAGTAGTTCGAATTCGCGGTGGCGGGATCCCAGTAGGCGACGAAGGATGCGGACAACGCGGCGAGATGCGCGAGCGCAACGTCGGCGTTAGAAGCGACGCACACCGCATCGAAATCGCACCATCGGTAGTAGACCGTGGCATCGGCGGTGGCGCCCGGCAGGAAGCCGAAGGTGATGGTCGGCACGAAGGTATTTTGGCCGTTGACCAACGTCTGACCGCTGCGGACCGAGGCGCTCCAAAGCGCGGAGGGCACGGTGTTGGGGCATGCAGTGGAATTGATGCAGCTGAAATAGTTGGTGCCGTCGGCCGACACCTGCAGCGTGTAGCCGGTGGGACCGGCATCGCCGGGAGCCGTCAGACAGGACGTCACATCGAAGTTGATCGCCGTCCCGTCGAAGTTGGCGCGGGTGATCGGACAGCTTCCGGTCGCGGCCGCGGGTGTCAACGCGGGAACTTGCTCGGCGACGCTGACCTTGTAGGTGGCGCTGACCGGCGTCGCGCCGTTGACGGGGCTCTGCGCGGTCAAGGTCAAATAGTAAACGCCCGGCGATACGGTCGCGAAACCCGGCTGCGAGGCGCCCGTGGTTGCCGAAGCGCCCTCGGGCGTGCCCGCCAGTTCGAAGGCGGTGCCCGGACATCCGTCGCCCGGTGCGGTCGGCGGCCCGGCGGCGCACAACGACCATTGGTAACTCGACAGGAAAATCGATTGGGTCAACGCATCGATGCTGGCGCCTTGAAAGCGCGTGAGTGCCAGCACGCTGCCGGTCGTCAACACGGTGGGATTGCTCGGGTTGCTCGAGGAGAGCGCGAACTGCGGAGCGCCCGGCGGCACGACATTGCCGCTGGAATCCACGGGGACCGCAGCCACGCTCTGGCCGGCCGGGGGCGCGACGGCGACGGTGTTGATGTAGGCGGCAAGCGTCTGCGCGGCGCTCTGGCCGCCACCGTAATCGACCCAGAACCGATCCGCGGTCAGGCGCGACAGCGGCATCTGGGCGTTGTGAAACGCCAGCTGTTGAATATTCGTGCTCGATACCGGCAGCGTGCTGGTGCTCGTGGTCGCAAGGAATGCCTCAAACGCCGCGTAGCTCGCGAACTGCTCCTTGGGCACATCGTTCTGCGTATGGCACGAGCGGCAGTAATGTGCGAACACCTCGTGGTACAAGTCGCCGGGCGCCGTTTGGCCGGCAATCTGCCAATCGGACGGCGTCGTACTGTCGTCGAACGCGTGCGCGGTGGATGCCCCGGGATCGCCGCCGTACCATTTGGTGAGCAGATCGATCGGCGCTTGATAGCGGTTGACCGAAGACGGCGGCGTCACCGTCACCACCGTCTCCGGAAATTGGTAGGTGCGCCAGGTCAAGCCGTTCAATTGCTGAATGTTCGGCGCCTGCGCGGACTGCGTGAACTTGGTGGGATCGATCGACAGGCAAGTCGGGGAACTCGCGGAGACGTTGCAGGCAAACGCAGGATCAGTGTCGGAGAAGAGCAGCGATCCCAGGTCCCATGGCATGAACGATGAGTCGATGTTGCCGGCGTGCGGATACGGCTGCCCCGGCGTGAACTGAGGCGTGCCGCCGTGACAAACCGTACACGCACCGGGTACATATTTCTGGCCGCGGCGATCGAAATTCGCGGACAACACGCGATTGAACTGGCCGGTGCGGTCGTCGGGAGCGAAGACGAAGAATTTCGTGAAGCACTTGCCGGTGTTGGTCGCAGCGTTCGCAATGTTGGCAAAACAGGGTCCGGTCGATCCCGCCGCGGGCGTGTATTCCATGGCAACGGCCAGAAACGCCCCCAGCTTGTTGGCCGCCGCCTCCAGCGACGGATAGTTGATCACCACGGCCGCCATGTTGCCGGGCGTTTTGGTGCCCGCGCAATTCGCGAAATACATGTCGCGGCCGAACCCGAGATCAAAATTGTTGGTGTAGGTCGCGTGTGCGACGCTGTAGCCGGACTCGCCGGCTCCATAGTCGGCAGCGTTGGCATCGAAGCAATTCGCGGTCAGCCATGCCGTCAGGGTGGTCTTCGCGGAACCGGGGTCAAGGGCCGCGTAGTAGGCGGTGGCGGATTCGCGCGTTTCCGCTTCGGTGTTCGGCGCTTCAACGCCGCCGATCGCAGCGACCCGCAGAAAATCCTCCGGCGTCAGCTGGGTGGAACCGCTTGGAGTCAACGGATTCGGTTGGGGCGCGGGACTCGTGTCGACCTTCGCCTCGCCGCCGCCGGACGCGGTGACGGGCGCACCGACAGGCGTGCCGTATTGATCTTCGAGCTGCAGCACGAGGTCCAGGCCTGCGGGCGCGCTGCCGGGGCTGGCGCAAGATCCCCAGGCGGCGGAGACCGTCATCGGCACGAAGGTGGTATCGATGTCCGAGGCAACCAGTTGCTTCGCCACATCCGTGCTGGTCGCGCCCGGCTGATTGAACTGTGCGAACAGGGTCTCGTCGTTGCGGGCCGGAAGCTCGAAGGAGACCACGGGATTCTTGAAGGCGAGAAATCCCTGAGCGCCCGTCGGAAAGCCGGCCGTCGCGCCGATGGAGGCGGACCACTTGGCGTCCACCGATTGGACCGGGAGCGGCACCGACTGGCTCGAAGCGCCGCGCGACAGATACGTGAGCGTGGGGGTGAGCGTCACGCATACGGGCGCGTCGCCCGACAGACTGATCGGATCACCGACGTTCGCCCCGGCCTTGGCGAGGCTCAAGGCCGCCTTGAAATGCGCTGGAATGGTCAGCAGCGAAATGAAGCGATCCGGATCGTTTGCAGGCGTCACGTTGACTTGGACGGCCGCAGTGCCGGTCTTGCCCAAGGCGTTCGTCACGGCGAGCTGCAAATTGAGCGTGGTCGCCTTTGCGACCGACGGAGCAGTGAAGGAGACGGTGCTCGAGTTGCGGTAAATGAGCGCGACCGCCGGAATGGGCGCGGCGTCGGTCTGCCTCCAGCTGAAGCTGGTGATGGAGATGTTGCCGCCGTCGCTGTCCTCGCCGGTCAACTGCACGTCGGCACCGGCGCGTACCGTGATGACCACGGGACTTTGGCCGGCAGCCGATGTCGGCTTGTAGCCGATCGGAGTCGCGACGGCGGTGGGCGCGTTCACGAATTGAGCCGTGCCGGTCTTACTGCCCGAGCAGCCGGCGAGAAAGCCGATCGGCAATGAGAGCGCGAGAGCACCGGCAGCGGCCGCCCTCCCCGCGCTGCGTACCCACCCGGTGCGGCTGTCAGACATCGAGAAATTTTCCATCATGTCTTTGCTCCGCGCCGCGTGGTCAGAATTCGAAACGGAAGCCGGCCGATACGACGTAGTCGGTGTAGTACTGCAACTGCAGAACCTTCATGTACTGTGCGTAAAGCTGCGTGCCGTGCGGCAGCACGGCCGAGAATCCCGCGCCGACTTCGTAGTAATCGGGCCGGATCGAGTCGGTCGGGAGTTCGAAGTAATCGCCGGAGTTCGTCGAGGAGAATTGCGAGGCGACGTTCTGCGACGGGTCGCGGAACTCGCGGCGGAACTCGCCATACGCATACGGCAGGATGACGCCGAAAGGCGGCAGGAAGGCGTATTGGAATTTCAATCCGGCGATCCCTGTGAGCGAGGTGACGTTCTGTCCGGCCGCGCTCGCGGCAAACCCCAAATCCGGCCCGCTCGCCGACTCCGTGAAGGCTCCGATGCGGGTGTGCACGTATTGGGCGTTCAAATAAGGCTCGGCAGAAAATCCCTTGGCGTGCAGAATGTAGCCGCCGCCGCCGCTCAGGAGCAGCGAGGTGGCATCGGTGCTGCTGTAAAACGTGGTATCGACCGACGAGATCTGCGGATTGTTCGATGGATAAGCGACAACGCGGGTGGTGTTGATGCTCAACCGCTGCACTCCCAGCGATGCGTTCAAGTACGCGGCATCCCAGTCCATTTGAACATACCCCGCGACGCCGAACCCGGATGCCCAGATGCCGCCGCTTGCGATGCTGAGGCTCGAATCGAAATCGGCCTCCTGCCTCACGTGATCCACCAGAATGCCGACGACCAGGTGCGGCGACAGGCGCACGTCCGCACCGCCGGAAAATTGGGTGCCGCCAAAATTGAAGGCGTCGTCGTAGATCGTGGGCGCCTTGCTGCCGGCGGTGTAGGAGCCGTTGGCGAACACGCTCCATCGGCCGAACGATGCGGATGAGGGATCGCCGCCCGCGCCGCCCGTGAGCCGGTCGCCGCCGTACGATGCGGCCGCGAAATCCTCGTCGAGCCCCGAAGCATCCTGGCGCGCCAGGCGGACGGTCTGCAAGAAGCGCAGCGTGCTCAAACGGCCGCTGATCGCGGCCAGTTGATTGTTCGCGAAGCGGTTGGTCATCGAGGACTGGGCGGAGAATTCCTCGTCCGCCGTCCAGCGCAAGGCGAACCCCACGCCCTGGCGGCTCAGATTCAAACTGTAGTTGGTCGGTCCATAGCCGATGCCCAGGAGTTGCGCCGCGTTGTCCTCGAGCTCGCGCAGGCGCGTGAACAGGTTGAGTTTTGCACCGGTGCAGCCGCCGGCGGTTGCGCCCACCCCGCACACGGGCAACAGGCTCGCATAGGCGGCATCGTCCGCGCGCGCCGCGGCAATTTCCAGTGCGTTGTAAGCGTACGGCCCGGGTGTGGTGGTGAGGGTGAAAAGGCAGGGCTGGGCATTCGGGTCACCGATGGCCCCAGCCAGTGAGCAGCCCGTGGATGGAGCTGCGGGATAACCCGTTTGAGCGGTCGCGGAGCGGATCCAGGCGCCCTGAAGCATCAGGGTGGCGAACAACACACGCACGCAGCATTGCGCGAGCTGTTGGCTGCGCGCCCGGCGACGGAAATTCATGAAAGCTCCCTGACCGGCTGACGCGCGAAGCGTTCGACTGCGCCTGCTCCCGAACG
>Ga0302320_10008397_pt1 | contig 22510 bp, 12 predicted proteins | sample Bog_T0_3_FD_202130 | JGI IMG/M metagenome (GOLD analysis project Ga0302320, IMG submission 202130) | Peat permafrost microbial communities from Stordalen Mire near Abisko, Sweden - Bog_T0_3 | ecosystem: Environmental > Terrestrial > Soil > Wetlands > Peat | place: Sweden: Abisko, Stordalen Mire... | reverse complement strand
TCCTCTTATCGTTCTTGAGCTTGTATACGCCCTCATTGTTCCTGGTCGACGGTTCACGCTCTGCCTTGTTTGTGATTAATTCCGTTACAAACTTCTGGTGAACGCAATGATCGTTGTTGGCATACATCGACCGGAATTTCAGGAAAGTAAAGCACTGACCGTACTGTCCAACCCGCTGCTGTCTGAAGAGAACAGGGCCTTTGGAGGAGAGTTTGATCGCCAGCGCAATCACCAGAAACAGAGGCGAGCAAAGAAGCAATGCCAATGCGCTCCCGGCTATATCGATCGTGCGCTTAACGACGAGAAGAGACCGCCGGCGGCTTCCGGGGATCAGCAGATCGGGATATAACGCCGGATTGCTTGGCCGCCCGGAATTGTCGTGGTCCCAGTCATCAGGAAACAAGTGGAACGAGATATTGACCTGATTGAATTGATTGAAAATCAACTCGTCTCGGAGTATGGTTTTCACCCTGTTTAGGATCGTGCTTAGGATTGAGCTCTTGTCATTTGCCAGGAGCCCGGTAAAAATCACGCCAACTGTTGTCCCCTCTTTGTACCAGCCGATTACGTCGGTTTCCCTGCTGGAAGACAGCATGGCGGACGCCATACCGTCGAGAGCAATTCCGTTCGATTCCGATTCCGGGCGATCGCCTGAATCCAAAAGCATCAGCAGAAAGGGCTCCTTGGAGCGCTCCGTTCGCTTGCGCTCTATGGTGATCATGCGCTTAAAGGTCCCTTCGTCCAGAACCTCGCGTATCGGGGACGATAACGACTCGAATGGTGAGATATCCGAGTCCAAAGCACTCTTCACGTGTAGCGACCTCAAGGTGTGCTCCTCTCTCAACAATCAGGTCTCACCTGAAAATGAGTCAATTCATGGGACACGTCTATGGTCATCGGCACGGTAAAGTATTTCAATCCAACGTTCGGGTCAGGCTGGTGACGCGTCGGTAACTAGTTTTTTAATTACTGAGAGACGGTCGCGTCGATGTATGGTGCGGAACCCTCTCTCCTTTCGAGCAAAATGAAGAAGTCGAGTGTTTTGAGAAATGCCGGTCATCGCCTGTATACCGCTCATTATATTGGTGATATATGCAGTTTTGTCTATTCTAGGATATATCAACGGATACTCAGTTGCGTCCTCATTAGCTACTGCTTGCCTGCCAGGACTTACGCTGCGGGTTCTACATCCAAAGCGTCATTTCCTACGCATCAGATTGCGTCATAATGTTCACAGAAAGAACCAGACGATTCTGATTTTTCCCAAACCAGAGCTCCTTCAAAACCTTCGAAGGTGTCTCGCTTTACGCGCACCGTTCACCGCACTTCAGGTAGGGGTGTAACTTTTTTCTGACAGAATCCATAGTTTCCACCATAGCGCTTGATTGCGTCTTGCCGGCTCTTAAGTGTGGAAAATTTCCTTGGCATTGGTATAGCAGATACTGCCTCTGAAAAATGTGTATCGCTCCGCTAACTCCTTGAGCGCACGTGGTATATTGCGGACAAGGTTTGCGGAGACGCCAGAAACCGAGTTTGCGCCTGGTATTGGCCAGCAAGTTGCTTTGAGGTCTCAAGATGGGAGCAGGGATCATTCTTCCTGACTATAATGCCCGGCCAGACTATCCCCTGACTCGCGGCCCACAAGAGTTCATTGAAGACCAAGTCGAGATCACTCCACATGCTCCAGCTCTCACCATGGGTACGGTGCAGGTTTCCTACCGGGAGCTGAATGCTCGCTCGAACCGCCTGGCACACTTCCTTCGCGAGCAAGGAGTCGGGCCAGGGAGCATGGTTGGAGTGCACCTTGATCGTTCATTTGACTCGGTTATTAGCCTCCTTGCCATGCTCAAATGCGGTGGGACCTATTTGCCGCTGGATCCGAAGTTTCCCAAAGACCGCCTGGAGTTTATGGCAACGGACTCTGAGATCTCCCTGCTTTTGGCGCACTCTAACAGACTGGATAGTCTGCCGCGCACCACCGCCCGAGTCATTCTGCTCGACCAGGAGGACGAGTTAATTGCCAAGGCGCCAGCGGCGAACCTCGCCTCGAGTGGTGATCCGCACGATGCCGCTTACGTAATTTACACCTCCGGCTCCACGGGAAAGCCCAAGGGAGTCATGATCCCTCGGCGGGCATTGGTCAATTTTCTCTTATCCATGGCCGAAACGCCGGGTATGGATGCTTCCGATACGCTTCTGTCCATAACGCCGACTTCCTTTGACATCTCGATCCTCGAATTACTTCTTCCCCTTGTGCGTGGCGCCCAGATCGTTATGGCCACGGCAGAACAGGCCGCGGACGGTCTCGAACTTCAAAAGTTGCTTCGGCAACACGAGATCACCTTGCTGCAGGCGACTCCCGCAACATGGCGAATGCTGCTCGAAAGCGATTGGGAAGGAAAGGCCGACCTGCGAATCTATTGCGGAGGCGAGGCTATGACCACAGACCTCGCTCGGCAATTGCTTCCGCGCTGCCGCGAACTCTGGAACATGTATGGTCCGACCGAAACCACGATTTGGTCTTCCCTTGAGCGCATCGTTTCTGCTGACCGCATCTCGCTCGGTTCGCCTATCGCAAATACGCAATTCCATGTTTTCGATGAGAATCGCAAGCCCGTTGCCATAGGTATGCCCGGTGAACTATGGATTGGCGGCGCAGGTTTGGCTTTGGGGTATCTAAAGCGCCCGGAGCTCACCTCCGAAAAGTTCGTGATCAATCCCACCATCGCTAGTGAGAGCCCAGATGCTCGCCTCTATCGCACCGGAGATGAGGTCCGCTACCGTCCCGATGGCTCTCTTGAATTTCTGGGGCGTCTCGACCACCAGGTGAAACTGCACGGGTTTCGCATCGAACTCGGCGAGATCGAATGCGCGCTGACAAATATCGAAGGAATCGTGCAGGCCGTGGTTGTCTTGCGAGAAGATCGGCCAGACGATAAGCGGCTGGTTGCGTATTACACGGGCCGCGAAGGGCTGAGCTCTACCACATTGTTACAGTCACTCAAGACCACGCTTCCGGACTATATGGTCCCGTCGGTCTTCGTGCATATGGATAAATTCCCGCTCACGCCAAATGCCAAACTGGATCGCAAGGCCCTGCCCCAGCCCGGTGGCAAGCGGCCGCTTCTCAGTCAGGAATTTATCGCTCCGCAGACAGCTGCTGAAAAACAATTGGCGAACCTCTGGTGCGAGTTGCTGCAATTGGAAGAGGTTGGCATTGACGACAGCTTCTTCGACCTGGGCGGCAATTCCCTGGCTGTTGTCCGCATGGTCAGCCAGTGCCATACTCGCTTCGGGCATGAAATCCCCGCCATCAAAGTCTTTCAATACCCAACGATTGCAAAGCTCGCGGAATTTCTGCAGGCGAGCGAGCCCAGGGCTGATTTCCTCACTCAAGCCGAAAACCGGGCGCGTCATCAGCGTCATCCGCAGCGCAGTTCGAGCGATCGGGACGACAGTGCGCAGGATGCCATAGCCGTCGTCGGCATGAGCGGGCGCTTTCCAGGTGCAGCCAATCTCGATCAGCTTTGGCGCAACCTGTGCAATTCCGTCGAATCCATTTCGTTCTTTACTCCTGAGGAACTGGGCCCTGGAATCGATGAACATCTTCGCAATGACCCGGACTACATTCGCGCTCGAGGCTTGATTGAGGGTGCGGATCTATTCGATGCCGCCTTTTTTGGCATCAGTCCGCTGGAAGCCAGGGTCACGGATCCGCAACAGCGCGTTTTTCTCGAACTCGCCCAGCAGGCACTCGAGAACGCAGGATACGACCCGGAGCGTTACACAGGGCGAATCGGCGTATTTGCTGGTATCGGTGACAACCACTATTACACGACCAATCTTCTAACTCACCCGGATTTGTTGGCCCTGGCAGGCAAGCTTGCCGTCGAGTATGGCAATCAGAAGGACTACATTGCGCTTCGCGCCGCTTATCTCCTGGATCTCCGTGGTCCCGCGATCAGCGTCAATACAGCCTGTTCCACCACTCTGCTGACCGTGGACCAGGCCTATCGTTCGCTCCTCGACTATGAGTGCGATATTGCCCTCTCCGGCGGTGTCGATATTACCGTCCCGCAAAAAAGCGGCTTCCTCTATACGGAGGGAGGAACATTCGCCAAGGATGGCCAGTGCCGTCCTTTTGATGCCGAAGCCACTGGAACCATGTTCTGCGATGGAGCTGGAGTGGTTGTTCTCAAGCGGCTCGCCGATGCTCTTGCGGACGGCGATACCATTTATTCCCTCATTCGCGGCAGCGGCAAGAACAACAATGGCGCGCGTCCCGCTTCCTTCCTCGCCCCCTGCGTGGATGGGCAAGCCGAGGTCATCGCCATGGCCCAGGCGAATGCAAATATTCCCATCGAGTCCATTCGCTACATCGAGACGCACGGTACGGGCACTCCAGTAGGCGACCCGATTGAATTTGATGCGCTGCGGAAAGTTTTTGAAAGCAAAACCGATAAGAAACAGTTCTGTTACATAGGCTCCATCAAAGGAAACATCGGGCATCCAACCAATGCCGCAGGAGTTGCGGGTCTGATCAAGACGTCCTTCGTGCTCCACCACGAGGAAATTCCCCCGACTCTCCATTTCAGAACACCTAATCCCAGAATCGACTTCGCAAGCAGTCCCTTTATGATGGCCGACAAACTCATTCCTTTCCCGCGTGGAGAGGAGGTGCGCCGCGCCGCCGTCAGCTCTTTTGGATTCGGCGGGACCAACGTCCACGTCATCCTGGAAGAAGCGCCCGTGCTCAGGACATCAGGCCCTTCGCGTCCGCGGCAGCTTTTGCTTCTCTCCGCCAAAAGCGAGACTGCGCTCAACTCGTACAGCCGCGCATTAGAGGATCATCTCGCGAGTACAGCGCCTGAAGCCTTCGCCGATGTGGCCTACACGTTTCAAACCGGCCGCAAACAGATGGCATATCGGCGATTCGTGGTCGCTGCCGACTCCGGTGAAGCCGCCAATTTACTTGCGCAACCGAATCCCCTCCGCTGCGGCAGTAAACGCTGTGAGCGCCGCAATCCAGCCATAGTCTTTCTCTTCGGCGGACAAGGTACGCAGTATGTCAATATGGGCCTGAACCTCTATCGCGACGAGCCCCTTTTCCGTGCTGTTGTGGACGATTGTTGCGAGCGCCTCAAGCCACATCTTGGCCGGAATTTGCGTGAACTCCTCTATCCTCTGAGCGGCGATGAAAAAACGGCTCAAATCTCCCTGCAAGATACGCTTTTCACGCAGCCTTCAATCTTTGTGATCGAATACGCACTGGCGCGTTTCTGGCAAAGCCTGGGCGTTGAGCCGGCAATGATGGCAGGACACAGTATTGGTGAATTTGTCGCTGCCACGCTGGCCGGCGTGTGGGAGCTTGACGACGTGCTCAGCATCGTCGCACTGCGCGGCCGACTCATGCAGAACCTCCCGCGTGGTTCCATGATGGCGGTCAGCCGCAGCGCGGAATCAGTTGCGAAAACTCTGCCGTCTTCGCTGCAAATCGCTACTATTAATGCTCCGAATCTATGCGTCGTGTCCGGGCCGGAACCGAGTGTCCGTGAATTCCAAGCACAACTCGAATCGGAAAATATCGTTTGCCGCCACCTGCACACCTCGCATGCATTCCACTCGGCCATGATGGATCCCATCATCGAACCGTTGCGCGAGGCTATCGCCAAAATCAAGTTACACGCTCCAGATAAGCCGTTTGTCTCCACGGTCACGGGACGTCCTGTCACCGCCGCGGAGACAACCGATCCCGCTTACTGGGCCAGGCATGCACGGGCAACCGTTCAGTTTGCGAAAGCAATCCACTCTCTCAAGGAGCAGGGTTACGACCTCTTCCTTGAATGTGGACCTCGTTCCACGATGTGCTCCCTGGCGCGCCAGCAGTTCACACCCGACCATCCTTGCACAGCCATTCCCACGTTTGCCGATACACCGGAGAACAACACTGAGTGGGAAACCCTGCTCTTCGCCCTGGGATCTCTCTGGCTGAATGGCGTGTCCATTTCCTGGGATGCCTTCTACGCCCACGAAGATCGCCGGCGCATTCCTTTGCCAACCTATCCATTTGAGCGGCAGAGATTTTGGGTAGACCCGGCGCCTGTGGCAACCGTTGCGCAAGGCCAAACCACACCCGTTCGCCCCCAAATTGAACTCCCTGTTGAGCCTTTGAGTTCCTTGCTGCCGCCTGAGAGCGCTGTTCCTGCGCCCCCGCTGGCATCGCGCAAAGACCGTCTCGCTTCGCGCTTGATTGACCTTCTCATCCCAGTTTCAGGGCGCGAGCGTTCGCAAGTCAGCACGTCCGCCACGTTTATGGAGCAGGGATTTGACTCGTTGTCCCTGACGCAGGTTTCTAATGCCATTCGCAGGGAGTTTTCCGTCAAGGTCAGCTTCTCTCAGCTCATGAATCAGTTCCCCAACATTGACATGCTTGCTGAGCATCTTGACACAGCCCTTCCAGCTATCATTCTCGCGGAGGCGCCTGCTATCCAGGCCGACCTTTCCGACCTTCCACTCCGTACTGCGGCTCCAGCCACGAATGCCGGCACGACGACCAGCGCGCTCGAAGAAGTTGTTGCCAGGCAAGCAGACACCATCGCCCGCCTGGTTGCCCTTCTCGAAAAAGCTGGCGCGAATCAGCCAACATCTCTTGCAGGCGCTTCTGCCGATGCCGGAGCAGCCGCGATTACAACACGCCCGCGAGACAACTCGCCGCAGCAGGCTTTCGTCGCTCCAGGTGCGCTTGAGATAGAGTCAACGATTCCACAGCGCGGCATCTTTGCCTCCTCCTGCCTCTCCGAACATCTCTCGGCCTCTTACAACGAATCCATGACGCTGCGCTTTACAGGCATCATCTCCGTCGAGAAAATGACGCGCGCCATGGAACGCCTGGTCCAGTGGCACGATGCTCTTCGCGCCAGTTTCGATGAATCCGGCCGGATAATGAAGCTCACCGCGGGGCAGAAGATCACCATGCCCGTAACCGATCTATCTGCCAATCAATCTTCAAGCAACGATCCGTCCCGGAAGGAGGAGCTTCTCCGCAAGCTGATTGCCGATGAGACTGCCTTGCCTTTCCCCCTGCCCGCGGGGCCATTGTTCCGCTGCCAAATGATTTTGCTTGGCCGCGACAGCGCAGCAATCATCCTCACGGCGCACCATGTCATCTGCGATGGCTGGTCGTTGGATGTGCTGATCCACGATCTGTGCACCTTCTATTCAGAGGAGATTTCGGGCACACCGGCATCCCTGGAGCCAAAGGAGAGTTATTTCGATTACGTGCAGAGCGTAACGGAACGTCAGCGTTCCGGCGACTTCCAGCAAGCGCGCAACTATTGGTACGCAAAATTCACCGCTGGCTTTCCCGTGCTCGTGCTTCCCACCGATCACGCTCGGAGCGCGCGTCGTGATTACAAGGCTCGCCGTATCGATCATCCCGTAGCTGCCTCTGTAGTGCAAGATCTCAGATCCGCGGCAGCAAAACAGGGTTGCAGTTTCTTCGCTGTTCTACTCAGTTCCCTGGCCATCTTTTTCTCCCGCGTTTCAAAGCAGCGGCGTTTCGTCATCGCTCTGCCAACCGCGGAACAACCCGTAATCGGCCAGCCAGGCTTGGCCGGACACTGCGTCAATATTCTTCCCTTCGCCGTGGAAATACGGCAATGCGAAGCTGTCAGCGCTTTCCTCAAGAGAGTGCAGCGCGATCTGGTTGCTGCCCAGGAGCATTCCATCTTCACCATGGTCAGTCTGCTTGAAGATCTACGTCCTGTCGCTCATTCACCGGGGATTTCTCCCATCTCGGCCGGCTTCACCAACGTCAAGAAGTTCAAGCCGAACGAACTGCCGCAATCCGGATTTGCTATCGACTACGATGCCAATCCCAAAGGCTACGAATCGTTCGAGCTGTATTTGAATGCGGTCGAAATGGAAGATGATCTGGAGCTTCACTGTCACTACGACATCAAGCTCTTTGAAGAGATCACAATAAGAGAATGGCTCACAATGCTTGGTTCTATCTTTCAAGATGTCGCGGCAGATCCATCGCGGGACGTTTTGAAGCTGGCCGGGCTCGATAGTGCAGATTCCTCTCATGCAGCCGAAATTACTTACTCTCTGATTTCAAGCCGAACGGCTGCCAGCGATTCTATCGGGGATGCTTCAGTTTCACAGCCCGCATCCCTGCAGCAATTTTCGGCTTCGCCGGCAGGTTCCACGATGGCGGAGCCGGACTTGCTGCGGGCGCTTCTTCCACTTTGGCAGCAGGTGCTGGGTATTCGCAAGATTGGTCCAGACGACGAATTCTTCGCTCTCGGCGGTCACTCCATCGCTGCGGCGCAGTTGTTCGCCCTGATCCAGCTCAAGTTAGGGTACGCCGCTCCACTCGCGACACTCTACGAAGCTTCCACGCCACGGTTGCTTGCCAGGGTTCTGAGCCGGGGTACCAAGGCAGAAGATTGGAAATCCCTTGTCGCGATCAACCGGCATGGCGATCGCACGCCGCTTTTTCTCATGCACGCCGCGGAAGGCAATATACTGCTCTATCGTTCCCTCGCAGCCCATCTCGGCGCCGATCAGCCTGTCTTTGGATTGCAATCGGCCGGCCTTGACAGGCGCTCTCCAATTGATGCGCGGTTCGAACATGTAGCCCGCCACTATATCGATGAGATCCGCCAAATCCAGCCGCACGGTCCCTATATGCTTGGCGGGTATTGTCTGGGTGGCACCCTGGCCTTGGAAATGGCGCAGCAACTGATCGAATCGGGAGAGACCGTTGGCCTCGTGGCTCTCATTGAGGATTTTAATATCCGCTCCATTCGCTGGCCACTCTCGTTGCGCCATCGCTTGATCAATCGCTACGTTCTCAATCCCTGGTTACATCTCCATAATCTCGTCACAGCGCAAGGTGCGGGCAAACTCGACTTTTTCATGGACAAACTGCACGTCGAGATTCGCCGGCTCAAGCTATCTGCCCGAATGAGTTGGGACGGGCTTCGTCATCGCATTCTTCCCGGCGATGCATTGGCCATGCACCAGGCCAAAATCGCAGACATCTACGAGGAAGCTCTTGCCCAATATGAAGTTCGGCCTTACCCCGGAGAATTGACGCTCTTCATGGCAGAGCTTCATCTGGCGGGAATGGGTGATCGCCTGGGTGGCTGGGGAGACGTTGCGCAAGGTGGTGTTCGCCTTTACTCGCTGCCCTTCGGCGCCCGCGGAAGTCTGGTGGAGCCCTATGTCCGGCAACTGGCTGCCAGCTTGCGCGCGTGCCTTGACCAGGCGATTGAAAGGTCGCAGAGTGCTTCGTGCGATCATGAAGCTGGCTTCAAGGCTAAGAGCATATCTGCATGATGCACAGATTTAGTACCATGCAAGTGTCTCGGTAATTGGTGGGTACCGATACTGCATATGTTGGGCTAATGAAGAAGAGGCTGATGGGATGCATCGTTGTTGATGACGAATGTCCCGAGTTTCGTAGTCGAGCCGTGCAAAAGTCTGCATACCGAACTGAAAGGGCTGCGGTGTTACAAACAGAATCTCCAATCAATGAGCAAGTTCAAGTTGGCCGGCTGCTGAAGGACCACTTTCGGTGCCCGGACGACTTTGCTGATTTCATCGTCTCCGATAAGCTCTCTACTGATTCCGGCTATTTCCAATTTGGACCCGGCGTCATCTGTTACGGGCAATGCTCCTCAGGTGATCCGGCATCCTCAGCAACGGATTCTCTTCACGATGCTCTGCAACATGTGAGCATGATCGGATCGTCGGTTCATCTTCCTTTCGATCCTGTTCAGGTAGTGAATAACCTTCGTCATGAGCGGTACGTCGGTAACCATGCGTCCAGCAGAACGGCAAACAAAACCAGCAGCCTGGTCCGGATGCTTTATTATCTGGCACGGCCGTTGCTGCCAGTTGCTGTGCGGAAGCATTTACAAAGACGATATCTTCGCGACTGGAGTAAGATCTCTTTCCCCAACTGGCCAGTAGACCGAACAGTCGAGAACATCTTAGAGCAACTGCTTATTCTTTCTATGAAATCTCGGAACGTGACAAGAATTCCGTTCATCTGGTTCTGGCCGGAAGGATTTCCAAGCTGTACTGCAGTTACCCATGATGTGGAGACAGCCGCCGGCTTTGATTTCTGTACGCAACTGATGGATCTCAATGACTCGTTCGGTATCAAGTCCTCGTTCCAGATCGTACCGGAGGAGCGATACGCTGTTCCCCTGGCGCGGTTGGATGTCATTCGAGATCGAGGCTTTGAGATCAATATTCATGATCTGAATCATGATGGCAATCTCCTGGCAAACCGTGACGAGTTTCTGCGCCGTGCCTGCGAAATCAATCTGTACGCAAAAGAGTTCAGAGCACTGGGCTTCCGGTCTGCCGTTCTGTATCGGAATATTGATTGGTACGATGCGCTGGATTTCTCCTATGACATGTCCGTTCCAAACGTGGCGCATCTTGACCCCCAGAGAGGCGGCTGTTGCACCGTCTTTCCTTTCTTCAACGGAAAGATGCTGGAACTCCCCGTGACCATGTCGCAGGATTACTCGCTTTATCACATTCTGAATGACTACTCGATCGGTGTATGGAAAGAGCAGATTTCTCTGATCCGGGAAAAACACGGCCTCATGCAAATGATTGTCCATCCGGATTACAACATCGACCCAGCGGCTCGTCGCGTATATGCCGAATTGCTGAGTTACCTTTCCGATTTGCGCGCGCAAGGTGAAACCTGGATCGCCTTGCCGGGCGAAGTAGCAGCATGGTGGAGACTAAGAAGCGAGTTAAGGCTGGTCAAGGCAGGTAGCTCCTGGAGCATTCAAGGTGAGGGGCGGGAAAGAGCACGGATCGCATACGCCAGGATTGTCGATGGCAAGCTTGCGTACGAGTTTGAGCCAGCCGCGTAAACCACAAATAACCTGGTGAATCTTTCGCGACTGCGGGCGACCAAGCTCAATGACGCTGGTATAACGCCGCAGCAGAGGGGAAAATGGATACTTCATTTACAATCGATGGCATGACCGCTCCGACACGCAACCGCCTGGCTGAACTCAAACATAAAATGGAGAACCGCGAGGCCCGTATCGGGATCGTCGGAATGGGCTATGTTGGTTTGCCTCTGGCCCTGCTATTCAGTGGCGAGCGGTTCCAGGTTACAGGCTTCGATATCGCGCCGGACAAGGTGGCGACTCTCAACGCTGGCGGGTCTTACATCGTCCGCATCCTCCCCTCGGCCATCCAGGAGGCGCAAAAGGCCGGCTTCCGCGTCACGGCGGACTACTCTGAAATCGCCCGGATGGACGCCGTCATCATCTGCGTGCCCACGCCCCTCAACGAGCACCACGAGCCTGATTTGAGCTATGTGACCGGGACCGTCGCCTCGATCGCTCCCCATATCCATGAAGGCCAGTTGATTGTGCTGGAAAGCACCACCTATCCCGGTACGACCGAAGAGGTCGTGGCCCCGCTGCTCGAGTCCGGCAATCCGCACGGACTGAAAATTTCGCGCAGCCTCGACGAGCCTGGCGTACATCTCGTCTTTTCCCCGGAGCGCGAGGACCCCGGCAACGACACCATCGCCCGGCATGACATTCCCAAAGTCGTTGGCGGCTGCGGCCCGGCGGCCGCGGAACTGGCCTCAGTCCTCTACGGGTCCATCTTCCGCCGCGTGGTCCAGGTCAGCAGCCCGTCGGTTGCGGAGATGTCCAAGCTGCTTGAGAACATCTACCGCTGCGTGAATATCGCGTTGGTCAACGAACTCAAGCAATTGTGCATGCGGATGGACATCGACATTCACGAGGTGATCGATGCGGCCAAAACCAAACCCTTCGGTTTTCAGGCCTTCTATCCCGGCCCTGGCCTTGGCGGCCACTGCATCCCCATCGATCCCTTCTATCTGTCGTGGAAGGCCCGGGAGTTCGACTTCCGCACCCGCTTCATCGAACTGGCCGGCGAGATCAATACGGCCATGCCCTACTTTGTGCTGGAGCAGATCGCCGCGGGACTCAACGGGCACTCGAAGTCCATCAAGGACGCAAAGATACTGGTCCTGGGACTGGCCTACAAGCGCGACATCGACGACCTGCGCGAGTCGCCCTCGCTGACGATTATCGAACTGTTGCGCGAGAAGGGCGCTCTGGTGGCCTACAACGACCCCTTCTTCCCCACTGTCGGCCATGGACGCCATTACGACCTGAACATGACCAGCACCTCGCTGGACAATCTGGGCCAGTATGACGCGGTGGTCATCGTTACCGACCACTCAAGCTACGACTATCGCGCCATCGTCGAGCAGTCGCAGTTGGTGGTGGACACCAGGAACGCTACTAAAGGGATCGACTCTCCCAAGATTGTGCGCAGCTAGAACTCTGCATGCAGAGCCGCTCATGGTACATCCCGGCTTGAGGAAAGCCTGGATTGCTGCGTGGATTCGTGGGCATCACATATCCGGTACTTTGAACTTGTCGCCGGTGTCGGCTACCCATTGCTTCAGGCGCGCTATCAGCTTGTTTCTCTGGCCTTGATAAGCATTGTTGAAAGCGACATTGACCTGCTCGTACGGGTCCTCAATCAGGTTGAACATCAGCCAGGTCTGGTTCTCAAAGCAAACGTATTTCCAGCCGTCGCGCGTCACCAGTCCGCGATAGGGCGTATTGGTCGTATCGGCGTGGCCCGGCGGGATGACGTTCTGCAGGTAGACGGAGTCCGGCTCAACGGGCTGCGGCCGGAAGCCGAGGCGATGGCCGGAGTAGTCATGGCCCTCCATCCACTCCGGCGCCGCCAGCCCGCAGAGGCCAAGCGTGGTGGGAGCAATGTCCACGGCGCTGAACAGCGTAGCCGGCCTGCCGGTCCTGCGCTGGTCGTAGAATGACTCCTCGCCGGTGACGATCATGGGAATGCGCACGGCTTCTTCGTAAGGATTGGTTTTGCGGAACTGGCCCTGCGAGCCGTGCATATCTCCGTGGTCGGCAAAGATCAGGATGTGGGTGTTCGCCAGAAGCCCTTGCTGCGAAAGGGCATCGACGATGCGCCCGATGTTCCAGTCCAGGTTTTCAATTTGCGCGTAATAGCCGGCAAGCTCCTGCCGCGCCACCTCGGCCACACTCCTGCGCTCGCCCAGAACGCCCGCGGCACCGGTCGGCACCATGTTGGCATAGAGCGGGACATTGGGCCGCAACTGCATCTGTTCGGCGTTGTAATGGGCCATGTATTCGGCCGGCGCAATGTAAGGATCGTGAGGCGGCTCGACGGAGAGCACGGCAAAGAACGGCTTGGCCTTGCCTGAGACCTGATCGGCCGCGCGCTCCTTTACATGCTGGATGAAGAGATCGGTGAGGGCATCGGTTTCATAGCTGGGAAGCCGGTAATGAAAGGCGTCCTTGCCTTCTCCGCCATGGATCCAGCTATCCCATTGGCTGTTGTTGTTTTCATAGCCAATCCACTTGGTAAAGCCGCCGCGGCGCTCAGGCGGGACAATATGCATCGCCGCGCGGCCCTCCCGCTCATGAAAGCCGTCGAGGTGCCACTTGCCGATGTAGCCGGTGTGATAGCCGGCCTCGTTAAAGAGGTGTGCAATAGTCTTCTGGCCGGGAGGTAGAGGATATTCATGGCCGGGCACCATGTGATGGGGATAGCGCGCGGTCAGCATGGAGCCGCGAAACGGGCAGCAGAGCGGGAACCCGGAGCGGGCCTGGTCAAAGTTGATGCCGGACTCGGCAAGGCGGTCGATGTTCGGGGTGTGCGCGTTGGGGTCGCCATTCACGCCTAGGGCTTGGGCGCGCCACTGGTCGGCGATCAGCCAGATGACGTTGGGACGTTCCTGCGCAACGGGTTCGGCGGTCGCGTGGTCCTTGATAAGAGCGCTGGCGGCAACAAACTGCGAAGTCCCGGCAATAAAATCACGGCGATTCATTTGGCAACCCCTTCCTCTCGCAGATAGTTATACACTCTCGGCTTTTGTAGTCATGAAGTTGGTTAGGCCTGTATGGTGGAATGCGCTACGGGAAAGGCTTAGTTCCCGGGCCAAAGCGATCAAGCGGGGCCGTGCGGTCTTCAATGCCCCTCAGGCTCCTTCCATTCAGTTCCCATGTTGTCATCGGTAATCAGGCGGGCGCCTTTGTACCGCTGGAGCAGGCTACTCCGCGATTCGAGATCTCCGTTTGGAACATCCAACTCATTTGCCAGATGAAGAACCTCCTCAAGCCGGGTTCGTTGCTGCGGATTGGCAAGATCCAAAATCGGGTGCCCGTCGATTTGATATTTGGTCAGCGCTTTCCTCCAGCGCTCCTTGTCGAGAGTGAACGGGCTGTCGCTGACTGCCAAAAAGTTCAGGACGCGGAGTGCGTAGGGAAACGCCGTTGCGCCCGTGGCCAGTACATCCCGGGACGAAGTGGTGTTGTAATAAGCGATTCCACCCTGTTTCATGTGTGCGCGGAGCAGATCCATGAACTCCATAGACAGCAAATTGGTAATATTGGCACGCCAATTCCACGTGGTGTTCATCAGGATGAAGTCGAAACGGCGATCGGGATGGGCAACGAGCCACCGCCGGCCATCGTCGATGAAGAGGTGCACCTTGGGATTGCGAAGCAGGCTCTGGACTTCTGCATATTTGCGGATCAGCGGCAGATAACCGGGATCGATTTCGACAATGGTGACGTCCTGGACCTCTGGATCGTTGACCAGGATCTGCGCCCACGCCCCGGTGGCGAGACCAATAATGAGCACATCTTTGGGGTGGGGGTGAAGCCCAGGGATCGCGTAGGCGCGAATCACTCCATTTGAATCGTGCAGGATGTCGGTGTTGATCTGCCCGTCGTAGGCGCCACCGCCGTACACGAGTCTGGCCGGATACCCGAATATTTCATTGGTCGAGTAAACGCCAATCACACCGCTCCGATTCTCCACCAGGTCAGAAAACTTCATCCCGCTGTGATAGCCCCCCTTAAAGAGCAGCCGCTCGTAGAGGCCGGAGAAGAGCGGTCCTGATCCCAACGCGAGAACTACGCAAATAATCCCTCCGGTAATGAGAACGCCCTTCGGAACCTTCGGCCAGGAAAGGTAGGCAAGTAAAGCAGCCGCCGTAAAGCCCAGTCCCAGCAGTAACAGTGAGGTATCTTGAGTGGACCAATGATTGAGGACCACAAAGCCCACCAGAAAGCTGCCCAGGGTTGAGCCAACGATATTGCTCATGTAGAGAAAGCTGATGTGCTTGCCCGACCCCTGTAGCGGATCGATGGCTGCATGTGCAAGCAGCGGGAATGCCGATCCAAGCAACGCTGCAGAAATAAACACAAGAACAAAGCTCAAATTGTAGTTAAGGTGGACGACCAAGCGACCCAATACTGGCCCCAGCAGAAAAGCGGCGATGGCTCCGAGCATGACGACACTGGCGCCGGCGCCGAGTGTCCGCCGGACATCGTTACCGAGATTCTTGCGACAGGCGTCGCGAACTGCGAAGGAACCGTAAGCAATTCCTAATAAGTAGTAGGCGAGCAGCATGGCAAAGCAAGGGGCTGACCCACCGGTGGTAAAAGCGTAAAGGCGGTACCAAATGATTTCGTAGGCCAGCGCGATAAAACCAGTGACGCCGGCGAGGAGCATTCCGATCCAGAAAGGCATGGTCTCCTGCGGCGGTGATGGCACAGCATCTTGTCTCTGTATCGGCGGCGCTCCATGCCTTGCCTGGAGGGCCAATGCGGTGAGGCCGACAAAGAGATTGAAGCAGACGGCTAGCCTCACCGATCCCGCTTCGCCGAGCAGCCGCATAAGCAGGAGTGCAGCAGCAAAACAAGCCGCGCTGGAGCCCAGGGTGTTGACCGAATAGAGCAAGCCGACCGACTCTCCCACATTGCCGGTGCAGCGGACGAAATGCTCCACCAGCAGAGGCAGCGTGCTTCCCATGAGCATGGTCGGAACAAGCAACAAGGCAAAAGCGATGAGGCCGGTTGCGGTAGTCGATGCGCCCGCGGTCATAGCGCCAATGCGATGAAAGATCCACAGTGAAGCCGCGCCAAAAGTCCCCACCGAAAACTCGATAAGGCCAAAGGCAAGAAGCAGGCGAATGCCCGGACGACTCGAAAGCCAGCCACCGGCAAGGCTGCCGAGTCCTAGGCCGAGCATGAAAACGGTAACGATCATTGTTACCGATTCAATGTTGACGCCATACAAGGTGAACAAGGCCCGCTGCCAGACAATTTGGTAGAGGAGAGCTGGGAAGCCGGAGAGGAAAAAAAGCAAATAATAGATTTGGTTCGTGTCCCGCTTCACGTACCGATTCGCAGATTGAGGCATTGCGGGTAATTTATCATGCCAAAGCAAAACGCGTTCTCAATAAGCGCAAGTCGTCGATGCACAGAGCAACTCGCAGCACGAGAGGAGCCAGTTTTCGTGTTTCGGTTCTGTTATCGACAAACAGGTGGTTGGTGATTTCCTGGGCAGAAACTCGACTTTTTCGGGCAAGTTCGACTTTTTAGGAAAAGCACCCGCAAGGTCTGAAGACCATGTTTATTTTTCAGCTGCGTGCGGCACAACTGAAGTCGAGACCTGATACACAACTTTGCGCGTCAGGCTGCTGTCATGTCCTGGCCTTTGGCTTCGCGTCCCAGGAGCGCCAGTGCGGATAGCGACAACGCGACCACGATGACCGTGATGGCCAGTACGGCGGGATAGTTGCCCCAGCGCTCAGCGGCAAGCGCCTGCCCCTTGCCGTTCCAGGAGGTGATCAGTCCGCCTAATTGGTAGGCGAGGCCGGGAGCCGTGGCGCGCACCGGGGCCGGCGAGAGCTCAGTGAGATAGGCAGGGACCACGCCCCACGCGCCTTGCACCATGAACTGCATCAGTACTGCGCCGACGCCGAGAGTAATGGCCGAATGCCCATAGGCGTAGAGCGGAATGACGGGAATGGCGAGCAGCGCGGCGGTGACAATGGCCCGCTTTCGGCCCCACTTCTCAGACAGCGCGCCAAACACAAAGCCGCCGGCAATCGAGCCAATACCGTACAGCACGCCGATCAGCCCTACCGTCCGCGGATTGAGATGCGCCTGGACCGATAGGAAGGTGGGATAGACGTCCTGGGTGCCGTGGGAAAAGCTCATGAAGGCCGTCATCAGCAGGATGAGGAAGAGAAAAGTTGGCAGAAAGGCAATGAGGTTATGGGGCACAAGAGGCGCAGCGGAGCCGGCAGGCATTCTGGAGCGGGCCAGGCGCTTGCGTGCTCCGGCCAGCCAAACCGGCGACTCAGGCACGCGCGCCTGCACATAAAAGACCAGCAGTGCCGGCGATGCGCCGAGGATGAACAGGCCCCGCCAACCGATGGAGTGAAAGAAGAGCGCGAAGGCGGCCGAGGCAAGAATGGAGCCCATGGCGTAGCCCTCCTGCAGGATACCGGAGAATGCGCCGCGGCCCTCCTTGGGCAGCGTTTCAAAGGCCAGTGCCGCGCCTACGCCCCACTCGCCGCCCATGGCAATGCCGAACAGCGCACGCAGAATGAGCAGCACGGTGAGCGAGGGAGCAAAGGCGCAGGCCAGTTCGATAACCGAGAAGCTGAGGATGTTTGCCATCAGTACCGGGCGGCGGCCGTAGCGGTCTGCCAGCAGGCCAAAGACCAGTGCTCCTACCGGACGGAAGGCCTGGGTCATGAAGACCGCGCCGAGGACCGCCGAGGGCTGGGTATGGAACTCGCCGGCAATGGCCTTGACGCAGAAGATGAGCAGAAAAAAATCGAGACTGTCGAGGGTCCAGCCGAGAAAAGCGGCCGTGAAAGCATGGCGCTGCGAGCGGGTAAGCTGGCGGAAGGGGCCAAGTACGGACATAGGCGGGAGGATAACAGAAAGACCAGGGACTGAGGGACCGAGGACTAGGGCGCTCGGAAAAAATAAATAATATTTGTTGCAACGAATATCTTGCCTGCTACATCCTATAAGCAAAGAAGATTGGACGCGGCGCTGAGAGTGCTTTCTGCGATGCCGCGTATGACTGGCGAGAGCGCTTGGCTCTTCCCCTAACCCCATAGCGGCGCTACTGCCCGCAGCGAAAGGAATTTATACGATGAAACGATTGGCAATGATCTCCGGCATTCTTGCTCTGGCTGCGCCCCTGGCCATGGCGCAGACCTCAACCTGGGTTTCAGACCAGAACCACAGCGAAGTGGACTTCTCCATCACCCATCTGGCCATCTCCAATGTGCATGGCCGCTTTGGCAAAGTGGCTGCGACGCTGGTGCTTGACCAGGCGGATATGAGCAAGTCCACCGTGACTGCGACCATCGACGTCTCCACCGTAGACACGGGCGTGGATGCCCGCAACAACCACCTCAAGAGCGCCGATTTCTTTGAGGTCGCCAAGTATCCCACTGCGACTTTTGCCAGCACCAGCGTGGCGAAAAACGGCAGCACACTGACAGTGGCTGGCAACCTGACCCTGCATGGCGTGACCAAGCCGGTGGTGTTGACCGTGGAAGGCCCGTCTGGACCGGTGCAAGGCATGGACAACAAGCAGCATGCCGGCTATTCCGCGACAGCGACCATCAGCCGCACTGCCTTCGGCATTGGCATCGGGACCAAGTTTCCTGCAGCCGTGTTGGGCGACGATGTGAAGCTGAGCATGGATCTGGACGTTGCCAGGCAGTAAGCGGAGCCGGTGTAGAGTGAAGGGTGCGCTAACGGATGCGCGTGACTAGCACGGTATTGCTGGAAGTTGCAGAAGCAGTTGGGGGTGAGTGTCGATGACAAGTCTGAAGCTCGAAATCGTGCAGGAGCCCCCTTTTTCCAGCGTGGAAGAAGAGGCGCTGCTGAACCTGCTGCGCACCTCCGACTGCCTGCAACGCGCCTTTCACCTGAAGACCCGCGACTGGGGCGTGACCTCAACGCAGTACAACGTGCTGAGGATTCTGCGCGGCGCGCAGCCGCACGGGCTTACGTGTTCGGCCATCGGCAGCAGGATGATTACCGCTGAGCCGGACATTACGCGACTGCTGGCGCGGCTCAAGGGGCTGAAACTGATCCAGCAGCGGCGCGACCGGCACGACCGGCGCGTGGTGTGGACGCAAATCTCCGCGGCGGGGCTGGAACTGCTGCGGGAGATGGACCCGGTGATTCAACGGATTCCAGGGGAACTGCTGGGGCACTTGCGCGGCGCGGAACTGGCGGAATTGATCCGGTTGCTGGAGCTGGCACGCACGGGTAGCGGCGACCAAAGCGCCTAAGAACCAGGAGCAGGAGTGATAGCGCAGGGTTTGTCTAAGACTCCGCGACCTTCTGAGCTACCAGCTCTTCTTCCATATCGGATTGAATAATCTTATTGTGCAGGCAATAGAGTGCGAGTTCAAGGCGGTCGCTGACTCCGAGTTTGTCATAGATCTTGCGTAAATAATTTTTGATGACCTGCTCGGTGGTCCCCAGCTGGAAGGCGATCTCCTTGTTGCGCTTGCCTTGGGTGATGCAGGTGATAATGGCCATCTCCTTGGGCGAGAGGCGAGGCTGGTTGCGCGGGCTCACCAGTGCGGCGGCCTGGGCGCGATAGGCCTCAATAACCCAGTTGATGGATTGATTATCGATCCAGGTTTCGCCAGCGGCGATACGGCGTACGCAACGGACCAGCAAATCGGGCGAGATGGAGCGGGAGATGATGCCGCGTACGCCGCGGCGGTACAGCTCAACGGTGTGGCTTTCGTCGGCGGCAACGGCCTGCACAATCAGCTTGACGTCGGGAGCAATCCGCAGCAGGTCGGGGATCACGTTGGCTGTACCGGCCAGCAGGCTGCCTTCGAGAAGAACAATATCGGTGGGATAACGCTCTACGGCGGCCCGCAGATTCTCTAGGGAATCGGCCTGGGCTACGACGCGGAGATCGTCTTCAAGTGCAAAAACCTTGCGAATACCGACGCGGTAGATCGCCTGGGAATCCGCAAGAATAATGCGTACTGTCCCCGGCTTGACCGGTGTGTCAAGCATTTCGCCATCAGCAGAATCGTCCAAGAAATCCATAGTAGGCTGCGGCCAGATCAATCCACTATCTTACTGCTCCCCAAATTGATACTCATCAATTGTGGCGGCAGCCAGATACTGATTTTGGCTCATGGAGCAGCGTACCACACGGCCAAGGCAATGAACCAGAACATCGTGAGGAGTACCCAACACTGCACCCGGCATGCGCAGCGAAAAATGGATCTCCTGCCTTACCTGCAACGCGCGGTCGAGGGTAAAAACCACACCGCTGGCAGAGACGTTCCGGGTAAGGGCGGCAAACTCTCCATCTGCGGACGACAACACCACAGGCAGCGCGAGAGGAAATCGAACCGCGCATCGTACTTCCTGCCGTGCAGCGGCGGGCTCGGGGAGTACCGAATGAAGCGATAATTGCGATTTCAAAGCGTTCATATGCACCCGGACCTCAAATGGCCCTACCGTCACTCTAACGAAGTTTCCGTGTTTGACAACGGCACTGAAGTTTTCAGAATGGTAACCGGATGAAGAGTGCATGGCCCTCTGGGTCAAGAGCGCACAGAAAACCGCCGCGCTGTCTTCTTCTACTGTTGCAGATTCGAGAATTCCATAAAAGATTCAATTACTTACGCTCCGCTCCAGTGGCGAACTCAGATCTTCGCACGCCGGGAGCGGAAAGCTTACCGGTAAGGGAAAAACGCTGCCGAGGCGCCCACCCACTGCTGATTCTTATTGTGGTCCACTCCCATCATTTTCCCCCTTCCCAGGCGCGCCAGAGACAGGGCCGGAGTCAGACAGTCGCCATCCGGCCAGAGGTAAAGAATGCGTATCTCCGCCTGGGTTAGCCCGTATGGCGTCTCGATGGCAGGCACAAAATTCATCCGCTGTTGTAGCAGATAGTCTGCGCGGCGCTCCGTCGGAATTGCCTCCAACTGCGCGAGCGTGGGGCCGAACTGGATTCCCTTGCCCGCAAAGGAGAAGAGAGGCTTGAGCAGAAGCTCACTGAAGACCGCTTCCGGCCCGGAACCCGTGGGGAGAGGCACGCCCGCGGCGGCCAACTCGCCCCGCCCATCTCCCTCAAGAAAGTCATTGAGGAATACCGCCGGAGGCACCAGCTGATGGCGGACAGGCGGCCGTGAGAGCCATGGAATCGAGAACTTGCTGATCAGGAAATACCAGTTGGGATGCCCCGCCCACTCCACATCCCAGGCATGCGTCAGGTCAAACGGCAGCCGGATATTGCGCGCCATCAACTCATCGGCGATGGCCCGATTGTAGATGCGATGGATAGGCACAAGCCGTCCAGAGGCATTGCGGTAATGCAGTTTGTTTCCTATCGCCTCCAGGCTGCGTATGTCCACCACCGCAATGCCCAGCCTGCGGGCGGTCACGGCAAAGTCAGGCCATGTTTTTTGATGCGGCGGATCGAGCTCGGTGAGGACTACATTTTCAGGATCTTGGCCTCCCGATATCGTTTTTGCTAATAACTTGAAATATTCCCCCTCGTCCAAACCACTGAGAAAACAGCCCAGTGTACCGGGCAATCTGAAGGCATCGCGATAGGCGGAACACAACTCTGCCTGGTAGGCGTAAACCGAGGGAAAAGCCTGGATCTCGACCAGCCTGGGAACGAGTTGGCCGGCATGGTCCCGGACCAGGGCAAAGTCGGCAGTGAGGAAGTTCGGGTGAGCTGATTCGCCAGCCACACGGAAGCCTGCGGGAATGGCTCGCAGAGCCGCGGCGAGGTAAGCGGGGTTGCCGAGGAGAAGGTCGGTGAGGTCAGCACCGGCTGAAGCCATGGTCTCAATTTGCTCCAGAGGAACAAAAATTGGCGTCTCGGCTATGCGGATGTCAATTTTTGAGCCACAACGCTGCTCCAGCAGCGCAAGCAGAGACGCATACTTCTCCGGGAGATAGCCTTGGTTGAATTGGGTGCGAAGGCTGGGAATCATGATTTCGACCTCTGGAAAACCGGAAACTGATAGGTGCAAGACCCTTGAGAACCCTATACATATCCAAGACTTGACCGACAAGAGGAAGGCGAAATCAAGCTGCCGGTGACCCATCATAGCCCAGCTGGCTGGCCGCTTGTCCAGCCCTCCAAACAGGCATCCACCGCGAAGTAATCTGTCGAAAACGGGACAGGATCAGATCAAAATTGACTAGTTTGGTCAGACCAATACCTTCGTTCTCACCAAAAATCACACAATTGGTTACTTTTGTGGTAGCCTCTCTGGCCATTTTGGGTTACTCTTGCGGTGCAAAGTATTTTTCGCACTTAAGGAGCGTACTCTCATGCTTTCAGCTTCGATTAATTTCCGCAGCGTTGTATTTAGTACCGCATTGGCAGCTTTCGCAGTTGGCCAGACGATGGCATCGCCGACAAATCCTCTGCAGTCCTTCCATCAAGCAACAGGTAGCGTAGCCGTTGCTAATCCGATCAACCCGCTGCCACCCTTCCCTCCGGGAACTGGCCTTGTAGCCGTTGCTAATCCGATCAATCCGCTGCCGCCCTTCCCTCCGGGAACTGGCCTTGTAGCCGTTGCTAATCCGATCAATCCGCTGCC
>Ga0302320_10008396_pt1 | contig 22510 bp, 19 predicted proteins | sample Bog_T0_3_FD_202130 | JGI IMG/M metagenome (GOLD analysis project Ga0302320, IMG submission 202130) | Peat permafrost microbial communities from Stordalen Mire near Abisko, Sweden - Bog_T0_3 | ecosystem: Environmental > Terrestrial > Soil > Wetlands > Peat | place: Sweden: Abisko, Stordalen Mire... | reverse complement strand
TTTAAGCTCTTCTTGCAGCGAGTCGAGCCCCTGTTCGATTGGATTGTGATCGACACTTCACCCGTCATTCCGGTTTCGGATGCGACCCTCGTGGCTGGCTCCTGTGACGGAATCCTCATGGTTGTGCGCTCGAACGTGACGCCTTCTGACTTGGCGTTGCGCGCGCGCCAGGAATTCCCCGACCAGTTGTTGCTGGGCGTTGTGTTGAATGGAGCCCCCGCCGAGTCCATTCAACATTCGAAGTACTACTATGGCGAGGCCGTGACTAGCCCCGCTTAAGTCGAAAATGAAGACGAGAACGAACCGAGGCCCCGTTGATACGGCTCTTCAATGTTTATTATCCAGTTCGCACTCTGGTCCTGCTGATCGGAGAGGCCCTGATTGTTTGGACCTCCTTTCTGCTGGGGGCCTTTTGCATGCTGGGTCAGGACACGTACCTTGCGCTTAACTACGAATATGGCTATTTCAAAATTTTCGGAGTGACGGTGCTGGTCCTGCTTTGTTCGCACTGGCTTGACCTCTATGACACAGCGCGAATGAACACCAAGGGCGAGCTCTATTTTCGATTGCTGATGGTTCCAGGCTTGCTGGCCTTCATTCTTGCGGCCATTGCTTATGTGCGGCCTAACTGGCTCTTACGAAGCGGCTCCTCTGAAGTCGGCCTCGTCATCCTGACCGTCGCTCTCTTCGGTTGGCGGCTGGGATTCACTTGGCTCGTGCAGTTGCCCATTCTTGTCGAGCGCGTCTACGTCCTCGGTACAGGAGAGCGGGCGCAGCGCGTGGTTCTTGGCTTGCGGCAGAATCCAGAGATCGGCGTCGAGATCGCCAGTTGGACCGGCAAAATGGAAGGCGCGGTCACCCGCGAGGCCGTGGCCGCTCACCTCATGGACGTCGTCCAAAAACAGAAAGTGCATCGCGTCATCGTTGCCACGCCCGATCGCCGCGGCACCATTCCTATGCAGGAACTTCTCACCTTGCGCATGCGCGGAGTCAAAATCGAGGAGGCCACCACCTGGCTGGAAAAAATCTCCGGCAAAATCGAAGTGGAGAATCTCTATCCCAGCTGGTTAGTCTTCGGTGAGGGATTCCGCCGCAGCAGCACCTTCATCCTGGTGCGACGTATTCTCTCAATCGTGATCTCCTCCGTGGGGCTTGTTTTATCGCTGCCGTTGTTGCCGTTCATCATGCTCGCCATCCGCCTCGACTCGAAAGGCCCCGTTTTTTATACCCAGACGCGGGTCGGCAAGGCGGGACGCACTTTCAAGGTCGTGAAGTTCCGCACCATGCGCGTCGATGCCGAGGCTGGCGGACCGAAGTGGGCCGGAGATAACGATCCTCGTGTCACTCGCGTCGGCAAGTTTCTTCGCTCTTCGCGGCTCGATGAGATTCCCCAACTCTGGTGCGTGCTGAAAGGCGACATGGCCTTCGTCGGCCCCCGTCCCGAGCGCCCCGAATTCATCGAAATGCTCTCCAAAGAAATCCCCTTTTACGGCGTGCGTCACATGGTGCGCCCGGGCCTGACGGGATGGGCGCAGGTGAAATATAAATACGGCGCCACCGTCGAGGATTCGCGCGAGAAGCTCCAGTACGACCTCTTCTATATCAAGAATGCTTCGATCGGTCTGGATATGCTGATCATGTTCCAGACCATCAAAACTGTTCTGCTGCGCCGGGGCGCACAATGAAGATGAAATATATCTTCTGGCTCGCCGCTTCGTTTGTCGGCTACTCCTACCTCGGATATCCCGTGTGGCTCTGGTTGCGCAGTCGCTGGTCACCCCGTCCCGTGCGGCGCAGTTCCGCAACACCGTCGGTTTCTGCCGTGATGGTGGTGCGCAACGAAGAGGCGATCATCGCCCGCAAGCTCGACAATCTTCTGACCCTCGACTATCCCCACGATAAGCTCGATGTCGTTGTCGTGTCCGATGGATCTTCCGATGGCACGGCGGCCATTCTGGCCGGATACGCCGGAAATTCGCGCGTCCGAATCGTATTGAAACCCGCGTCACAAGGCAAAGCCGCCGGGCTGAATGACGCGATCCGTGTGGCCTCCGGCGACGTCCTGCTCTTTACCGACGCGCGCCAGCAGATTGAACCGGAAGCTCTTCGCCTGCTGATCGAGAATTTCGCCGACACCGAAGTCGGCGCCGCCAGCGGCGAACTCATGCTCGGCGATCCCACTAACGGAGAAACCGGGAAGGGAATGGGATTGTATTGGCGTGTCGAGAAGAAGATTCGCGAGCTGGAGTCTGCCTCGAGTTCCGTCGTGGGCGCCACCGGAGCGATTTATTGTGCTCGCCGCACCTTGGTCGCCGCTTCGCCTCTGCCGCAAGGCGCCATTCTTGATGACGTACTTTTGCCCATGCAGGTGGTGCGCCAGGGTTCGCGCGTGATTTTCGACGCCCGCGCTCGCGCCTGGGACTCGCCGGATCTCGGCGATGGCCGCGAATTTTCACGGAAAGTACGCACTTTGACCGGTAATTACCAGCTCCTCCAGATCGCGCCCTGGTTGGTGGGCGCTCAAAATCCGATCCGCTTTGAATTCATCAGCCATAAGCTCTTGCGGCTGGCTGTGCCTTTTGCCTTGCTCGCGCTGCTCATTGCATCCCTTGCCCTGCCCGCTTCGTTTTACCGCGTGGCCCTGGCCGCGCAGCTTGCTTTCTACGCTCTGAGCCTCGTCGCACTCTCCAATTTCAAGATTGGACCGCTGTCTCGCGTCGCTGACCCTGCGCGTACTTTCGTTGTCCTGAACTCCGCCGCTGTGATCGCCTTTCTCAACTTTGTCACTGGCAGAAAGGCGATCTGGGTTCGCTGAATCACGCGAACGGATAAGCCATGAGAATTCTGTGGGTAAAAGCCGATAAGTTACTCCCCGTGCACCACGGCGGGAACATACGCACCTATCACATCTTGCGCCAGCTCTCCACCTGCCATGAGCTCACGTTTTATTCGTACTACGGAGGAACTCCCGATCCCGATTACGAGCGCGAATTGCGCCGGCAGTTGCCGGGTGCGGTCCCAATGTGCACCGGCAAGCGCGAGCTTTCTCGCGCCGGACGCGGCGTGGACTATTTTGCCCGTCTCGGCGCTCATCCCCCATACGCCATTAGCCGCTTCCAGGACGCGAAGGTTCGCAAACAGATCCAGACTTGGTTCCACGACCAGCGTTTTGATGTTGCTGTCTGTGATTTCTTGGACGCCGCCGTGAACTTTCCCGGCAGCCTCAATATTCCCAGCGTTCTGTTTCAGCACAATGTGGAAAGCGAAATCTGGCGCCGCCGTGCCGCTGTTGCGCGGAACCCGCTGGCCAAAATGATCTGGGCGATGGAATTTCGGAAGATGCGCCGTTTTGAGCGGGCCGCAGTCTGTAAGTTCCAGCATGTGATTGCGGTTTCCGAAAACGATCGTGCCATCATGACTGAGTGGGTGGACGGCGATCGGGTTACCGTCGTCCCCACCGGCGTCGACCTGGCTGAGTATCGTCCCGATCGCGTGTCCTCTCCTGAGAGCGTCGCCGCGCCCCTCATTGTTTTCGTCGGTGCCATGGACTGGCAGCCCAACAGCGACGGCGTCGAATATTTTTGCAGTGAAATTTGGCCCGTGATCAAAGCCGACGTGCCGCAGGTAAGACTCCGCATTGTCGGGCGCAATCCCGGCCGGAGCGTCCAAAAGTGGGCGTCTGAATCGATTCAGATTACCGGCCGCGTGCCATCCGTTGTCGAACATCTCCATCAGGCTTCGGTGGTGATTGTGCCTTTGCGCATCGGCGGAGGAACACGGCTGAAAATTTACGAAGCGATGGCCGCCGGTAAGACGGTTGTGTCCACAACCGTCGGGGCCGAGGGGTTGGATGTGCAACACGGGCGCGACATCGTTTTAGCCGACGATCCGCAATCGTTTGCGCAGGCGGTTCTCCTGTTATTGCGCGATCCAGACATGCGCCGTCGCTACGAAACAGCTGCCGTCCAGACCGCGGCGCGCTATGACTGGTCTGCGATTGGCGAACGGTTTAGCGAGGTTTTGCAGTCGGTGGCGGAAAATAAATCCATGGCGCGGCGCGCCGTTCCGGCTCGTTTGGCAGAAAAGAAAGCGTAAAGAAAAAGAGGGTTTGTGGCAACTGGCGATAACGGCAAGACGGTGACACCCGAATTTTCGGTAGGCCGCAGGTTCGTCCAGGTGGCGGACCCGACCAAGAGTCCTTTCTTCTGGCTCACCGGTTTCTTCATCGTGTATTGCACCCGGTTCGAAGATTTTATTCCCGGTATGCAATACATTCCCATGGCCAAGATTACCGCCATCATGGCGATGTGGGGCCTCTTCAACGCTCTCGGCCATACCAAGCGCACTTTTAAAGACATGCCGAAGATGGCAAATCTGCTGCTCTACATGATCGTCCTTCTCTACTTGGGAGCTTTTCTGTCTCCCATCTGGAAGGGCGGTGCGCTCAAACGCACGATCGACTTTTCCAAGATTTACGTGGTCTGGGTGCTCGTTTTCCTGATCATCACCTCGTTCGCGCGGCTCAAGCGCATCATCTTTATTCAGGCGTTCTCCGTGGTCATGATTTGTATCGCTGCCATTATTAAAGGCTATGATGTGCCCCGTCTGAACCAGGTGCTGGGCGGATTTTATTCGAATCCCAATGATCTTGCGTTTGCGGTTGTGCTCTCGCTGCCTTACGCCCTGGCTTTCTTCGTCATGGCCCGGAAAGGTGCGGTGAAGGCCTTCTGGGTTTTCGGAATGTTGATAATGCTGACGGTCGTTTTCCTGACCGCGTCCCGAGCGGGTTTCATCGACCTGATCTGTTCCTACAGCATCGCGCTCTATTACATCGCGGTCCGCGGAAAGCGGCTTTACCTGGTCTGGGCGAGCATCCTGGTTGGAGTTCTGATCATGTCCACCGTTGGTGGAAAGCTCTATGATCGCTTCACCGCTCTCTCCGGCGACAGTTCGACCGATAATTCAGCTTACGGTTCCTACGAAGCCCGGAAATTTTTGATGGAGAAATCTGTCGAAGGCATCGAGCATTATCCGATCCTCGGCCTGGGCGTGCGTAACTTTGAAACATATTCCACGATCTGGCACGAAGTGCACATGACCTACCTTCAAATTTGCGTGGAGGGCGGCATCCCGGTCCTGATCCTTTACCTGATGTTCTTCTGGCGAGACTTCCAGAATATGTTTGCGCTCCACGCCATGAAAGATCTCGATCCCGACGTGCGCGTTTTTGCTGGAGCCTTAACCGGTTCACAGGTCGGCTTCGTCGTGGGGGCGCTGTTTGCGCCCGAAGCCTATCAGTTCTTTCCCTATTTTGCCGCAGCCTTTACCGCGACCTTGTTACAAACGATTCGAGAACAGCAGAAAGACGGGGGCGGTGAAGCGCCTCCGCCGAGCAAAAAGCGTCACCATTTCCTGGAGGTTTATGCCGACCACCGAACAGCCGGTACAGTCTCCCCTGTCCGCTGACTTGCAGGCAATTTTACGTTGCCTCAGTTGCGGTTCGAAACTTGAGGGCGACCAGGCCGGAGGATATCTCTGTCCCGCCTGCAAACGCGCTTATCCGAATGCCAACGGCATCGCTCGCTTCGTCGACGCCCAGCAATATGCCGCCAGCTTTGGTTTTCAATGGCACCGCTACCAGAAGACGCAGCTGGACAACGATCAGCTGCGGGAATCCGAGCGGCATTTTCTAGCGAAGACCGCTCTGCGTCCCGAGGATCTGAAAGGCAAACTCGTCCTCGACGTAGGTTGCGGCATGGGACGCTTCGCCGAAGTCGCCACTCGTTGGGGAGCGCGCGTTGTCGGCGTCGATCTGAGCGCCGCCGCGGAAGTTGCCGCCAAGAACCTTGCCGACCGCCAATTTACTGCGTTTCAAGCCGACGTCTTCGCCCTCCCGTTTGCTCCCGAGAGCTTCGATGTCATTTATAGCATCGGCGTACTTCACCACACTCCAGATTGCGAAGCGGCCGTCAAAGCCCTTGATAAATATCTGAAGCCCGGCGGACTTCTCGTCGTCTGGCTCTACAGCGGCTACAACAAGTGGTATCGCTTCAGCGATTTCTGGCGCCGCTATACGCACAAGATGAAGCCTGAGCGCCTGCACGGAATTCTGAAAGTTGCCGTGCCGTTTTTCTACAATTTGAATCAGGGTTTGAAACGGGTGCCGCTTGTCGGTCCGCCCGCTGCAGGCGCGATTCATCACGTATTTCCCGTGAACCGCCAGAAGGATCCCGAAGCCCGCATGCTCGACACCTTTGATTGGTATTCTCCAAAATATCAGTCCAAACATACTTACGAACAAGTGTTCAAATGGTTTGAAGCCATGGGCATGGAAGACATGCGGGTCGGAGAAATTTCTATCGCCGTTCGCGGTCGCAAGCCGCTGCATCGAAGCTAAGCTAGAAAACAACAAATGGGTCTAGCACAGAAATTCGCCTACGCCAGAAAAGTCTTGCCGTCGGCGACGCTGCGCGCCCTCAAGCCGCCGCGTTCTGGTCCGGCGCACGTGATCATCGCTCTGGCTGATCATTTCGAGCCCGCGATCGACCCTCAGGACGGTCAGAACCGCGTTCCACGCCCCGAGCAGGAACGCCGCCTCGAATGGTGGGCGCGCGAGTATCCCAAAGCCATCGACAACTACCGTGATCACGATGGCCGTCCATTCGTCCACACCTACTTCTATCCCGCCGAACAATACGACGAGGGTCTTGTCGAAATGCTGGCGGATCATTGCCACGCCGGATGGGGAGAGGTCGAAGTCCATCTCCACCACGGTTTCCCGCATCCCGACACCGCCGAAAATACGCGGCGCATTCTTACCGAATACCGCGACTGGCTCGCCTACCGCCATCGCTGCCTGGCCGTCGAAGATGGATCGCGCACTCCCAGCTACGCCTTCGTTCACGGCAATTTCGCGCTCGCCAATTCGGCCGGCGGACGCTTTTGCGGCGTCGATTCCGAGTTGCAGGTCCTCGCCGAAACCGGATGCTACGCCGACCTGACCATGCCCAGCGGCATCTGGCACGGCGCGCAAATCGCCAAGATCAACTCCGTCTACGAATGCAGTCTGCCGCTCGATCACTCCGCGCCGCACCGCGAGGGTCACGATCTGACAGTCGGGCGACGTCCCGAGATCCTTCCGCTCATGATCCAAGGCCCGCTGGTAGCCGACATGCGCCGCACACTCAATTCTTTCCGGCCGATTCTCGAGAACGGAGCTATTACGGGCCCGAACCCTCCAAATATGCACCGCTACTCGCTCTGGAAGCAGGCCGACATTCACGTGGACGGCCGTCCCGACTGGCTTTTCATCAAGCTGTTTTGCCACAGCATGAACCCGAATCAGAAAGACAGCGTCATCGGCGACTCCTTCCGCGCATTTTTATCGCAGCTCGTTGCGGGCGCTGCGGACCGAAAAGAGACGTTGCACTTCGTCACCGCGCGAGAGATGACCAATATTCTTATAGCTGCCTGCGACGGACGCGAAGGAAATCCCGGAGACTATCGCGATTACCGCTTCAAACGCATTGCCGACGTAGCCGTGTCATGGGAGAAATTATCTTTGACTCGAAAGGGCGCCGCTTTAGTCGCGCGCGACCGGAATCGCTAAAGAAAGGTTTTTGCCGCTAACGGACACTGACTAAGAAGATCATGTGTGGAATCGCTGGAGTCGTCAGCACAACTCGCGAGAGCAACATCACTGAAGCGCTGGTGCACCAGATGTGCAACCAGATCGTGTATCGCGGCCCTGACGACGAAGGTCTCTACGTCGCCGATGGCGCGGGACTGGGCATGCGCCGGCTCAGCATCATCGATCTCTCCGGAGGCCACCAGCCCGTTTTCAACGAAGATCGCACCTCATGGATCGTCTTCAACGGCGAGATTTACAATTTTCCCGAGCTTCGCCCCGAGCTCGAACGCCGCGGCCACACCTTCCGCAGCCACTGCGATACCGAAGTCATCATTCATCTTTACGAAGAGATGGGCGCGGATTGCGTCAACAAACTACGCGGCATGTTCGCCATTGCCATCTACGATAAGACGAAGCGCAAGCTGACCCTCGCTCGCGATCGTCTCGGCAAAAAGCCCCTGCACTACGCCTTTCACAGGGGGAATCTCTACTTCGCGTCGGAAATCAAATCGATCCTCGCCGTCGCGCCCGAACTTGCCGAGGTCAACGCGCAAGGGTTGCTCGAGTATCTCTATTACGGATACGTTCCCGACCCCATCACGGCCTACAGCGGAATCTGCAAACTTCCACCCGGCCACATTCTCGAGTTTCAGGACGGCAAGATTCGTACCCGCCAATACTGGGACATTCCCCAATACAATACGCACGCGCCCAAGAACGAAGAAGAGTGTCTCGAAGAATTAGAGCAACGTCTTTTCGAAGCGACCAAAATTCGCCTGATCTCCGACGTACCGCTCGGCGCTTTTCTTAGCGGAGGAACCGACTCTTCGACGGTTGTTGCCATGATGGCCCGGGCGAGTTCCACGCCAGTCAAGACTTTCTCCATCGGATTCAAAAAAGACGATTTCAACGAAGCCCATTGGGCCCGCGTCGTTGCTCAGAGGTTCAATACCGATCATCACGAGTTGATTCTCGAACCGGATGTGGTGCAGACAGTTGCCCACCTGACCAGTTCGCTCGAAGAACCGTTCGGCGACTCCTCCATGCTGCCGACCTACTACGTCTCTCAAATGGCGCGCCAGCATGTGACCGTCGCGCTTTCCGGCGATGGTGGCGACGAGATGTTCGCCGGATACGATCGCTATCGCATTCACGACGAGCGCCGCATCTTCGAGCGCATTCCTGTATGGGCGCGAAAATTCTTCCGCGATCAGGTTTTTCCGCGTTTGCCTAACAGCATGCAGGGCCGAAAGTTCAGCTACAACGTTTCGCTGCCCTGGCAGGAACGCTATATAGATCACCTCTCCTTCCTGCCCGCCTTTGAACGCGATACGCCGCTGCTATCGCCAGATTTTCGCCGCATCTTAAATGACAACGACGATCCTGCCAATGTCCTGCGTCGTTATTTTGCGCAGGCGCCGGCGAAAGATCCGGTTGACCAGTTGCTTTACGTTGATACCAAGACGTACATGGTTGCGGATATCCTGGCCAAAGTGGATCGCATGAGCATGTTGAATTCGCTCGAGGTTCGTGTTCCCATTCTCGATCACCTCTTCGTCGAGTGGGTCGCTGGCCTTCCACCAGAGTGGAAACTGCGCGGCAAGCAGCAAAAATATATTTTGAGAAAGCTAGCCGAGCGCGTCGGCGTTCCCCGCGAAGCGATCTATCGCCAGAAGCAGGGTTTCTCTCTGCCGCTCGTCCACTGGATGCGCAACGAACTTAAAGACATGCTCACGATCCTCCTCGAGCCGCGCACCCTCGAACGCGGATACTTCGACGCGAACGGCGTTCGCAAATTAATGGACGATCATCTCGTACGCGGCAAGACCATGACTGGGCGCATCTGGCGTCTGCTGATGTTTGAACTCTGGCATCGAAACTTCCTCGAGCGCTACGTGAAGCCCGCTGGCCTCTTCTCGCTGGCAGTTGTTGCCGACTCGCGACGCCAGGTCAAGAATTCCGCGCCACTAGCCTCCGCTCCGGTGGGAGGATGACTGGGTGCGAGTTTATCGCTTTGGTCGCCTCAAACTAGATCTTTCATACGTTCAGGCCGATCGCGAGCTACGATCCGGCGATCGACGAAGCCCAGGTCGCGCGATCCCATGAGCGCCAGCTCTTCGCCCCATCTTTCTTCGCCCCATTTGTTTCATGCGCCCATCAAGCTCTTTTTGATGGTCAATACCTTCGAGACAGGAGGGTCCGAACGCCAGTTCACCGTTCTCGCTCAGAATCTTGTCGCTGCGGATTTTGAAACGTATCTAGGTTGTGTCAGCCGTCGCGGCCCGCTGGCTCATCACTTCCCTGAAGCCGCGCAGTTTCCTCTTGGCGGTAGCCTCTTCGGATGGCGCGCTCTGCGGTCGCGGCTGAATCTCAGTCGCTATCTGCGGCAGCACCACATCGAAGTGGTCCACGCTTTCGATTTCTACGCCAACCTTGTTCTCATTCCGGCGGCTAAGTTCGCCCGCGTGCCTGTCGTCATCGGCAGCCATCGCCAAATCGGAGACTTGATGACTCCCGCGCAATTCCGTGCGCAGATGGCGGCATTCGGCTGGTGCGACGCTGTGGTCTGCAACTCGCAGGCCGCTGCCGATCGGCTCATTGCGGCTGGACTCGCTCCCGATAAAATTGCTGTGATCGGGAATGCGTTGCCAGCGGAAGTATTTGATACGGCAACTGCGGCGCTACCGAAGAAAGCTGGCATGCTGCGCGTGGGCATGGTCGCGCGCATGAATCACCATTATAAAAATCATTCCGGATTTCTGCGTATCGCTGCCCAAATCCATCAGCGGATTCCCAATACCGAATTCCTCTTGGCTGGCGATGGCCCGCTGCGCGGTGAACTGGAAAGAGAAGCGGAAAGCCTTGGCATCGGCGAGCACGTTATCTTTCTGGGCGATCGTCAGGATATGCCTGCCGTCCTCGCCTCGATCGACATCGCGGTCAATCCTTCCGATTCCGAGAGCCTGTCAAACGTCATCCTCGAAGCGATGGCCGCGGCGCTTCCGGTTGTCGCCTACAACGTAGGAGGCAATTCGGAACTGGTCAACGATCAACGCGGAGCGCTGATCTCCGCCGGCAACGAAGCCAGTTTCGCGGACGCCATCGAAAAACTTTTCTTGGATACTGCGCTGCGCCAACGGCTCGGGCAGAATGCCCGTCGCTTCACACAAGAGAACTTCAGCCTCGAAAAAGTGCGCCAACGCTATTCGGACTTGTACACGATGCTTCTTCGCGAGAAGCATCGAAGGCCTCCAACCGCATGAGCGAGCCGAACCAGCAGAGTTCTGTCGGCGGCAACACTGTCCAGTCGAAGCGGCTGCGCGTCGTCATCGTCGCTCCCAGCCTGCGTTATGTCGGAGGTCAATCCGTACAGGCCGACTTGCTGCTCCGTCATTGGGCTAACGATCCCGAGATCGACATCAGTCTCCTCGAAGTCGATCCGCAGTTTCCCGGAATCCTGCGCTGGGCAGAAGGCATTCCCGGTCTGCGTACACTGTTGCGCGAACCGATCTACTTCATCGATCTGTGGCGCGGGCTTAAGGGAGCCGGCATCGCTCACATCTTCTCCGCTTCCTATTGGTCGTTTCTGCTTGCTCCCGCTCCCGCCGCGTTCTTCGCCAAAATGCGCGGCAGCAAAAGTCTTATCAACTATCACAGTGGAGAACTGCGCGATCATCTGCAGCGCTTCCGTTCGGCAAGGTTCGTGCTTTCTCGCGTCGATAAAATTGTTGTTCCGTCGGGATACTTGGTTGACGTCTTTCGAGAATTCGATCTTTCTTCGAGCGCCGTCCCGAACATCGTCGATCTGTCGCAGTTTCGCTACCGCGAGCGCAACCCGTTACGTCCTCATCTGGTGTGCACTCGTGGATTCTCCGCTTACTACAGCGTGGATGTGGTCGTTCGCGCCTTCGCCCAAGTGAAAAAAGTCTATCCCGAAGCGCAACTCGATCTGGTCGGCAACGGCCCACTGGAAGGCGATATCCGTAAACTTGTCCTCGACCTCAATTTGACGGGAGTCAACTTCCTCGGAGTTATCCCGCATCAGGAGATCGGCAAATGCTACGACCATGCTGATATCTTCATCAATGCTTCCTGGCTCGACAATATGCCGCTCTCGGTCATTGAGGCCTTCGCTTCGGGCGCTCCCGTTGTCACGACTTCGCCCGAATGCATGCCTTATCTGGTGGAGCACGAGCGCACTGGACTGCTATCGCCTGTAGCCGATGAGAAAGCGCTCGCGGCCAATGTCATCCGTCTCTTGCGCGATCCAGCACTCGCCTCGAATCTCGCTCGTAATGCGCACCAGGAATCGCAGCGCTACACATGGGAAGCAGTTCGCAGCCAGTGGCTCGAGTGTTATCGCAGCCTGTCAGATCGCTAGCAAATGCAAGACCGCGCGCTTCCCGTTCGATCCCGCGCTGTCACAACTTCTTCTTAAGCGGCCAGACAATCGTGACCAGTAGCGCCACGACAATCCCCAGAGACACCTCGAGAAAGCGATGCCATGCCGTCACCCACGGACCGTGAGCGTGAGGAATCAAGAAAACGATACTTAAGGTGATCGCTGCGAACCGGTAAGCTCCACCGACGCGGAACGAGTACGCCAGCAATCCACACAACAAAATTCCAGCGGCGTAGATCGCGGCGCTTGGATGAAAAAAAGAAGCGATGGACGCGCCGACGACCGCTCCCAATGCGGTGCCGACGAATCGTTGCCATCCGAGCGTCAGCGGAGGGATGGTGGATTGAATCACCACGATCGTCGAAATGGGAGCCCAATAATATTCCGGCAATCTCAGCAGACGAGCGAGCAGCATCGCGGCCACCGCGGCGAGGGCCGTTCTTAGCGAATCGAGGATCGAATCGAAACCCTTTGGAAAAAATAGACCGCGGCCCATCGCGCCTCCCGTCCAGTCTCGCCCGGCCATGACACGTTATTGTACGTTTGCTGGGTTCTTGCGACTTCGTGGTATTATTTCTGCCGTACCTCGCGGGACCCGCGCGCCGAAACTTCTCGGCGCCATACACAATGAGGGTTCCTACTCACGTCCTTCCTCGCAAGGGCCGTGGATGGAGGCGATGCGAGCACACCGGAGTTGTGTGCCAATCGTCCTTCACGCACACACCGTCCGGAATCGATTGCAAGAAAATTTCACGACCGATCTCAGGATCGATCGAACGTTGAATCTCACGATAACGAGAGGAGCATTATGCAGATCCGGAAACTTACCCCCAATCTAGTCGTCCGCAACGTCGAAGCCAGCCTCCGGTTTTACAGCGAAATTCTCGGGTTGGAAAAAACCATGGCCGTGCCCGACGAGTCGCCCTATATTTTCGCCGCGATTTCGAACGGAACGGTCGAAATTTTCTTCAACGACCAGAAAACGGTCGCTGCCGAATATCCCCACTTGGCAAATACGATCGGCGCAAGCCTGACTCTCTACATGGAAGTCGACAGCCTCGAGTCTGTGCTCGATCGCGTGCAGAAAGCGGGAGCAAAAATCTCCATGCCTGTTACCGATCAGTTCTATGGCATGAAGGAATTTGCCTTTGAAGATGTCGACGGTTACACCATCACGATCGCTCAAAAGATAGGATGAGGGACCTTGGTGAGCCGGCGACCATCGCTCGACTGCTAACGGAAGCTGAGCGGGACTTGTAGTGGTTTCCCGAATGTAGAGGTGCTGCGGGTGCCCACACATTTGCCGAAGACGCGAGTGTGTGGGGCACCTGCTGTGAACCGATACAGGCCTGGATGGTCTCGCGTGGAAAGTCTTCGCTGAAGGGGTCCGCGATGGGATCGGCAGGTTCGACATCGGTGACAATCTGCTCTGGTTGCGGCTTTTCGAGTTCTATTCGGTTGAGATTCGAGGATGCGATCTGGAGCGCGTAGAGGATAAGGCTGGCGGTTTGGCGTTCGAGCCGCTTTTGCAGGACCATCTGCACGACCTGGTGGATGACGCTCTGAATGGAGTGCGCGTCCTCAAAAATGGGGAGTTTGATTTCTCCGGTCGCGTACTCTTCCGGGTTGTAGTAACAGTCGACAAGCACGCGACGATTGTGCTGATGGTAGAAACAGAACTTCTTGTTGCGAAGAGCGGGCGAACCGCATTGTGTTCCGCTGACTTTGATGTGGTTGCAACGAGGTGCTGCTAAGTCTGACATAAGTGCTCCTGAGTTGGCTGCGATCTAGCGCTGGCCGATGTTAGTAAGGGGTACCCCCCCCTGTGCGTCGGTATATTAGAATCAAGGACTTAGCGGCGGTTAGGCGGCAAAGTCTTGAAAGAAAGATAGTTATAGGTAAAGTCTTGATTGTGAGATAGTTATGGTTGTTACTTCCTTCTCTGCCGGATTGGTCACGGCGGGCGCGGGAGTTATAAGTGGAGAACGGCGCGCCTACTCAATTTATTTTGCGTATGTTTTTATTATACGGGGAGCTGTCAAGTGTTATTTCAGGACACAATTAGACTCCGGCCAATGCGGGTACATGGGCTCCAGTGTTTGCGCGCCGTGGCGGGAACGCAAGCGCTCGACATTCCCATTGCGGTACCGCCGCCCGCTCTTTTAAGCAGGATTTGGCGCTTTTGGGTGGCGCAGCGCTTCAGCGCTGGGATAAGTTTGCTCCGCGGCTTTAGAAGGTGCCGGCGAAAGTCTTTCTCTTGCAGAGCGTGGGGCCTCAGCGCCTAAAGGCTCGATCAAATAAAGCCTTTACCGCAGCGCTGAAGCGCTGCGCCACCCAAAGGCCGAGCGCTGCGCGCCCAAAAGGGGCGGCAATGCAGGGCGGCATCCGCTGGATGGTTCACCTCAGCGGCTAAAGCCGTCGGAGGTGGTGGGGGTGTGAACGCAGCGCTGAAAGCGCTGCGCCACCCAAAAGCCGAGCGGTAGGCCACCCAAGGGCCGAGCGCTGCGCCACCCAAAAGCGCTGCCAGGTTAGAGCGAGGTCTGGGCCACCCAAAGGGCCTCCTAGGTTAGGGCGGGTTTTGCTAAATTTGAGGTGAAATCTGATGCTGTAGAAGTTCCCGAAGCTCGGACTCTTGCTTGTCTGAGAGAACTGGCTTGGGAAATCATGGCAATGCGGGGCGGCATCCCGCTCACCTCAGCGGCTAAAGCCGTCGGGGGTGGTGGGGGTGTGAACGCAGCGCTGAAAGCGCTGCGCCATCCAAAGGCCGAGCGGTAGGCGCCCAAAGGCCGAGCGCTGCGCACCCCAAAAACAGGCATAGATGCGAGTCGAGTTTTGGCCGCTGAGGTGATTGATGGCTGCGCCGCGCAGAGGCAATACTGGGTTTAGTACTTACTTTATTACCGCCAATACTTTTCAGAAGCATAGTTTGTTTCAGTCGGAGTGCATGGCTCGGTTGTTCCTGGATGTTCTCTTCTCTTATCGGACGCAGCACAGATACTTGTTACATGAATTTGTGCTCATGCCGGACCATTTTCATTTACTGATTACTCCTACAGAGAGTCTGGAAAGGGGTCTGCAACTCATCAAGGGCGGATTTTCTTTTCGGGCGAAGAGGGAGTTGGGCTTCGGTGGGGAGATCTGGGAGAAGAGTTTTCATGACCACCGCGTGAGGGATGGGGAGGAGTATTGTGCTTTTCGAAGGTACATTCATTTGAATCCGGTGAAGAGGGGGTTGGCTGCTGGGCCTGAGATGTATCCTTACTCTTCTGCTGCGGTAGGGGTGGAGTTGGATGCAGTGCCTCAGCGGCTAAAGCCGTCGGGGGTGGTGGGGGTGTGAACGCAGCGCTGAAAGCGCTGCGCCACCCAAAGGCCGAGGGGTACGCTAACCCAAAGGCGCTCCTAGTCCGCTGGATGGCTCACCTCAGCGGCTAAAGCCGGTCATGTTGTGGCGGTGTGAACGCAGCGCTGAAAGCGCTGCGCCACCCAAAAGCCGAGGGGTAGGCGCCCAAAGGCCGAGCGCTGCGCCACCCAAAAGCGCTGCTAGGTTAGAGCGAGGTCTGGGCCACCCAAAGGGCCTCCTAGATTAGGGCGGGGTTTTGCTAAATTTGAGGTGAAATCTGATGCTGTAGAAGTTCCCGAAGCTCGGACTCTTGCTTGTCTGAGAGAACTGGCTTGGGAATCATGGCAATGCGGGGCGGCATCCCGCTCACCTCAGCGGCTAAAGCCGTCGGGCATTGTGGCTGTGTAAACGCAGCGCTGAAAGCGCTGCGCCACCCAAAGGGCGAGCGCTATGCTAACCCAAAGGCGCTCCTAGTCCGCTGGATGGCTCCCCTCAGCGGCTAGAGCCGGTCATGTTGTGGCGGTGTGAACGCAGCGCTGAAAGCGCTGCGCCACCCAAAGGCCGAGCGCGACGCGCCCAAAGGCCGAGGGGTACGCCACCCAAAGGGCGAGCGGTACGCGCCCAAAGGGGTGGCAATGCGGGGCGGTATCCTGCTCACCTCAGCGGCTAAAGCCGTCGGGGGTGTTGAGGGTGTGAACGCAGCGCTGAAAGCGCTGCGCCACCCAAAGGCGCTCCTAGGTTAGGGCGAGGGCTGCGCCACCCAAAAACTGACAACAACAAAAAGCCCCGCTCTTTGAGAAATCGAGCGGGGCTTTTGCTGTCGGCGTTTCGCGGGCGAGGGCGCCCGCACCACACGTCCACAACTAAATTAGTACATGTCGCCCATGCCGCCACCGCCGTGGCCGCCAGGAGCCGGAGCGTTCTTCTTCTCTTCCGGAATCTCGGCAACGAGGGCTTCGGTGGTGAGCATCAGCGCGGCGATCGATCCCGCGTTGGTGAGTGCGGTGCGCACTACCTTGGTCGGATCGAGCACGCCGGCCTTGACCAGATCTTCGTACTCTCCGGTCAGAGCGTTGTAGCCGTAGTTGTTGTCTTTCGAGTCGTGGATCTTACCGATCACGATCGCACCTTCTTCGCCGGCATTCTCGGCGATCTGGCGCAAGGGCTCGGTGATGGCGCGCTTCACGATGTTGACACCGATCTGCTCGTCACCTTCCAGCTTCAGCTTGTCGAGAGCCGCTACGCAACGCGCTAGCGCAACGCCGCCGCCCGGGACAATGCCTTCTTCAACGGCTGCGCGGGTGGCGTGCATGGCATCTTCCACACGGGCTTTCGTTTCCTTCATTTCGGTTTCGGTCGCGGCGCCGACTTTGATTACGGCTACGCCACCGACCAGCTTGGCCAACCGCTCCTGCAACTTCTCGCGGTCGTAGTCGCTGGTGGTCTTTTCGATCTGTCCGCGAATTTCTTTGACGCGGCCCTGCACGTCTCCCGGCTTGCCTTTGCCTTCGACGATGGTGGTGTTGTCTTTGTCGATGGTGACTTTCTTGGCTTGTCCGAGGTCGGCGAGGGTAACGTTCTCGAGCTTAATGCCGAGGTCTTCGGTGATGGCCTTGCCGCCGGTCAGGGTTGCGATGTCCTGCAACATGGCCTTGCGACGATCGCCGAAGCCAGGAGCCTTTACGGCCGAGACTTGCAGCGTGCCACGCAGTTTGTTGACGACGAGGGTGGCGAGCGCTTCGCCTTCGACGTCTTCAGCGATGATCAGGAGCGGCTTGCCGCCCTTGGCGATCTGCTCGAGCAAGGGGAGCAGGTCTTTCATGGAGCTGATTTTCTTTTCGTGGATGAGGATGTAGGCGTTCTCTTGGACGGACTCCATGCGCTCCGGATCGGTGACGAAGTACGGAGAGAGGTAGCCGCGGTCGAACTGCATGCCTTCGACGACGTCCAGCTGCGTTTCGAGAGTCTTCGACTCTTCAACGGTGATGACGCCGTCTTTGCCGACTTTCTTCATGGCTTCGGCAATGATCTTGCCGATGGTCTCGTCGTTGTTGGCGGAGATGGTGCCAACCTGGGCAATCATGTCGCCGGAAACGGGCTTGGAGAAACGGTCCAGTTCGCCCTTTTCGCGATTGCCTTCTTTGTCGACGCGTCCGGTGATGAGCAGGACGGACTTTTCGATGCCGCGCTTGATGGCCATGGGATTGGCGCCAGCAGCGACGGTTTTCACACCTTCACGATAAATTGCCTGTGCCAGAACGGTAGCGGTGGTGGTGCCATCGCCGGCGACGTCGGAGGTCTTCGAAGCAACTTCGCGGACCATCTGGGCGCCCATGTTTTCGATGCCGTTGGGCAATTCGATTTCTTTGGCTACGGTAACGCCGTCTTTGGTGATGGTGGGCGAACCGAATTTCTTTTCAATTACAACGTTGCGGCCTTTGGGGCCGAGGGTAACTTTCACAGCATCAGCCAGAAGGTTGACGCCGCGAAGAATCGCCTGGCGGGACTCTTCTCCGTGAACAATTTGCTTTGCCATTGTCTTTATCTCCTCAAGTTCGATTGCAGGACTGGCCTGCGGAATGTTTCTTGGATTAGCCATCAGCTATCAGCCATCAGTTAAATCTCATCGCGCTGGCTATTTGCTGGTTGCTGACTGTACGACACTCTCGAATTGTCATGACCGCAGGATCTCGCTTTGACTGAGAGCTGACGGCTGACAGCTGAGAGCTATTTGCGCGATCCGGCGGTTTCTTTCTTGGCCGGGGTGGTGGCACCCGTCAGGATGCCCAGAACTTCTTCTTCGCGCATGATGATGAAATCTTCACCATCGATCTTGATTTCGGTGCCCGAATATTTGCCAAAGAGGATGCGGTCGCCTTCTTTTACATCGAGGGGACGGACCTTGCCTTCTTCGTTGATCTTGCCTTTGCCGGCGGAGACAACTTCGCCTTCCTGCGGTTTATCTTTCGCCGAATCGGGAATAATGATGCCGCCACGGGTGGTATCAGCTTCTTCGACACGCCGGATCAGAATGCGATCGTGCAGCGGGGTAAATTTAGTAGCCATAGTTGCGTACTCCTTTCAAGAGTGGTGGTTTAAAGTCTGGGTTCGTTCGATTTGAATTTTGCCCTGAAGAACGAGGACTGTTAGCACTTGACTGCCACGAGTGCTAATTATAGGAATGTGAGTGACTGATTGTCAAGGCCTGACGTCAAAATAGATTAAGTTGCTTGTAAACAGCTATATAGATGGAGAGAAGCGAGCAGATTGGGGGGTATCCAATGCCACCGACGGAGGAAGGGCAACCAGCGGAGCAAGAAAGGCTAGTTCCCACTTCTTGGGGAAATAGGGGGAAGCGGGGCGCCGGAATGAAGGCAAAGTTGCCAAACATCCGTCGAATTTGACGGGCAGAGTGGGTTCGAGATGAGGCAAATCTCGATTTTCGGCCCAAAATGGAACAATCACGATCTGGCGCGCGGCGTGCTTAGCTAGCCATTGCAAATGTCTTCCGCTTTAGGCGAAGGGCCACCCCGGACCTCATAGAGACATCGATTCTTCCGAAAGTTGGCCGTCTACTTCGCGCACTCAGCTTATACCAGAGAAATCGAGGAGCGAGGCGAATGTCTTCTTTGAACTGTATCGACAGTTGTTTGACATGTAATTTGCGTACGCGCAGTTTTTTCTGCGACCTTTCGCCATCGTCGCTGGCGGCATTCAATCACATTAAGCACGCTGCGGTGTTTCCCGAGCATTCGGTGGTGCTGGTGGAGGGACAAAATCCCTGGGGCGTTTTTATTTTGTGCCGGGGGCGCGCGAAGCTTTCGACCACCTCGCGGGAAGGGAAGACACTGATTGTTCGAATTGCCGAAGCCGGCGAGATTCTGGGGTTGCATGCCGTGATTACGGGTGGTCCTTACGAACTGACAGTAGAGACGATGGAGCCGTGCCAACTGGATTTCGTGGGACGAGACGATCTGTTGCGTTTTCTGAAAGGGCATGCGGACGGCTCGCTGCAGGCGACACAGCACCTGGCGCGAGATTGTTCTGCCGCTTACGGAGTGGTTCGCTCGATCGGACTGTCGAACTCGGTTTCGCAGAGGTTCGCGCGATTCCTGCTTAAAACTGCGGCCGATGGGAACGAAAACAACGGGACTGTGCGGGTGCGGATGGCGCTCACTCACGAGGAGATTTCCCAGTTGGTGGGGACCAGCCGGGAGACGATCACGCGTCTGCTTTCGGAGTTCAGGCGGAAACAGATGGCGGAGTTAAAGGGGTCGACGTTGATCATTCACAACCGGCCAAAGCTGAGGAATATAGTTGGGGCCTGAGAGATCCCAAGAGATTGAATGAGACGGGCGGGGGCGACTGTGCCGGTCTGTTGTACTGGACTGTGCAGTTCACAATGCTCGCGACAGGGCGAGATCACGCATCCGGCGAATTGGCGCGGTTGAAATTGAAAGGATTCGCTCGCATATTGCGCCTCCACGAAAGCAACTGATCCGATTCGCAATTCGTCCCCAGCCTCAGCTCGAATGCGACCAACACCCAATAAAATGGTAAGTCTGCAAGGTGACTCGCGCCAGCGGGACGTCTCATCGTGGCCGCTCGACAGTTGCCGGAGGCGGCATTGCACGGTACGCGCAAGGATTTGCACCCCCCCAACACTTTGAGTCCGAGTTGTTTTGGTGCGGGTGGTTCTTGCGGTCTGGGTTAGACTGAGTGCCTTCGTCGCAGGCCAAGCTAGCAAGGGAGAACCGGTTCCATGAAGTTTCCAGGAGAAGTGGGGTGGGGGATGATTTCGTATTTGGCTGAAGGCAACCGTTTTTCTTCGTCGACCGCTCGGCATGCCGGCCTAAATTTACGGGGGAGATTTCCCGTGCTCACGGCCATCGTAGCGTTGTGCTTCTTGATGGCGGGACCCGCTTATGGAGCGAGCGAGCCGGCGGTTCTTCACATATTTGGTGGGGCGAATGATGGGTCGTATCCGTACGCGAGCCTCAGCGCTGACGGTGCGGGAAACTTATACGGGACGACGCAAAATGGAGGCGCGTACGGACAGGGGACGGTGTTTCAACTTTCTCCGAAAGCTGAGGGAGGCTGGCGATTCTCGCTGGTGTATGGGTTCTCGGGGGCGGAGGACGGCGGGAATCCGCTAGGTGGTTTGACTTTTGACGCGGCGGGAAATGCTTACGCGACGGTATCGTCGGGTGGCATTTATGGACTGGGTGCGGTCGTGGAACTCACTCCGCCGGCTCACCCATCAGCGAGCCGGTCGTGGAGCGAGAAGGCTCTATACAGCTTTCAAGGCGGTAGCGACGGGGCAATCCCGTTTGGCAACGTCGTTTTGGATGCTACGGGAAGCCTGTATGGGACGACCTCGATTGGTGGAGTGGGACACATCGGGTGTCCTCCGACGAAAGGCTGCGGCACCGTGTATAAGTTGTCGCCAACGAAAAGCGGAGTTTGGCGCGAACAAGTGCTTCATCGATTCACGGATGCGTTTCATCAAGGGGCCGAACCTCGGGCGGGAGTGGTTTTGGACGCTGCGGGAAATTTGTACGGAACGACTTACGAAGGCGGAAACAATCTTTATTGCAATGGTTACGGATGCGGGTCGGTGTTCGAATTGGTTCGGCCGATTTCGGGAAAGCACTGGCGATACGTGAACCTCATCGACTTTGACGGCTCCAATGGTGCCCTTCTGCTGGCCGGGTTGACGATCAATGCAAGCGGTACGCTTTTTGGAGCCACGCTGTATGGAGGTACTTATAACGATGGCACGGTGTTCTCGCTGAGCGAGGATTCTGGCCGCTGGCAGTTGCAGACGCTTTACAACTTCGGTGGACTGGATGGGCTGCAGCCAGCGGGAACTCTCGCGCTCGATGAAGCGGGCAACATCTATGGCACGACGTATGAAGGCGGGGCCTACGACTGGGGCGAGGTGTTTCAACTGGCGCCGGGCGGTGAAGGCTGGAGCGAAAATGTTCTCTACAATTTTACGGTCAGCGGAAAACGTTTTGGCGCCAGTCCGCTGGATGGTGTGCTGCTTGATGGAGCGGGCAATCTGTTTCTCACCACGAATCAGGGCGGTAACATAAATGACTGTCAGCCGAATGCCGGCTGCGGAACCGTGATTGAGCTAAGTTCGGGTCAGAAACCCTAGAGGCGATCCGGTTGCGATCGATAGGTTCATAGCAATGACCGAGACCAGCGTGGGATAACAATCGACCATTTCGGAAAGCACCTTGGTGTGACAAAAAGCGGTGTTTCGTTTCAGAAAAGCCGCTAATTTCGAGGGTATTTATTTTCGAGCGAAGCCGATTTTAGACTTGACTAAGTTTGGAAATGCGCTAAAGTGCGTAAGTCGGCGTAGGCCACTACGCTTCCCCATAGTGCCTCACTGCATTCCCTGTTACTGAATTCTTCGAAAGTCAAAAGGTAACTTGCCAGGAGGAATTCCCTCGGGCATCGGGCCCTTCGCGGCAGCGCGGATGGTGCTGGCTCAATGGGACAGTTCTGGCCCTAACGTTCCCTCTCAGGGGAAGGAGAACACAGTTTATGCGGAAACAGAGTTGGAAAGTTTTGAATGGCGTGGTGGTGGCAGTGGCTACGACATCGGTAGTTTTGAGTCTGTCGGCTCTTGCAATGGCTCAGCGGGTAGGCCCAGATGAACGCACCGCCATTTTCGCGGCGGCTAAAACCGTCCCGACGAGCGTAAAGGGAGTGAGCGCGTTTGCAGCCTCGCCCAAGGGTTTTAATCCTTTGACCGCAACCAACCGCGAACTACTCAGCTATGGCCTGCCCCAAGCGCCCGATAAAGACGCGGACGCGAAGGCTTATGAGCACTGGACGAAGGCCATGCTGGCGCTTAAGACGCGTGCGGTGGATGTGAAAGCGCAACCGTACTCGAGCACGAGCATGCGTGCCGCTGGGGCCGCCAAACCGGATGTCGATGGCACGGTGCAATATACTTCTGGAAACTGGAGCGGTATTGCGAATCTCAACAAGAACAAGAGTTGGAGTAACAAGACGTCTTTTGACGAAGTTGTTTCTTTCTGGAACGTACCGGTTCCGAACCACCCGTTTGGCAACCTGCCGTGCTCGGAAGGCCCGTGGTTTGAAGTTACCTGGAACGGCA
>Ga0302320_10008393_pt1 | contig 22520 bp, 22 predicted proteins | sample Bog_T0_3_FD_202130 | JGI IMG/M metagenome (GOLD analysis project Ga0302320, IMG submission 202130) | Peat permafrost microbial communities from Stordalen Mire near Abisko, Sweden - Bog_T0_3 | ecosystem: Environmental > Terrestrial > Soil > Wetlands > Peat | place: Sweden: Abisko, Stordalen Mire... | reverse complement strand
CGCTGGTGCTGAACCGCAACTGGCAGCCGGTGAACGTCGCCACCGTGGCGCGGGCGCTGGTGCTGCTGTGGAACGAGTCCGCGCGCGTCGTGGACCCGGCCGACTACCAGCTCTACACCTGGGCTGACTGGTCGAAGCTGCGGCCCCGCGACGGCGAAGATTCCATCCGGGCGGTGCGGTTCCGGCTGCGGGTGCCGGAGGTAGTCGCCCTGAACGGCTACGACCGGATGCCGGTGGCCCATGTGACCTTCAGCCGCCGGAACATTTTCAAGCGAGACCACTACACCTGCCAATACTGTGGTGCCCAGCCGGGCAGCGAGGAATTGACGCTGGACCACGTTGTCCCGCGTGCGCAGGGCGGTGTGTCGAGCTGGGAGAACTGCGTGCTGGCCTGCACGGCCTGTAACAAGCGGAAGGCCGACCGGACGCCGGAGCAGGCGAGCATGAAGCTCCGCAAGCGGCCGGTGCGGCCGACGTGGAAGCCGCTCTACGCGGACCACGAGTTACGGATCGAAAGCTGGGCGAAGTTCCTCAGCGAAGCGTACTGGAATGTGACGTTGCGAGAGTAGTGCTTGCGCCAAAGGTCCCCGGTCGCAAGGCCGGGGACCGATACAGGGGTGTCCTCCTGGGAGAGGAAGCGGTCTCCAAAGCCGCCCAACGGGGTTCAAATCCTCGCACTCCTGCTTACTGCCGACGTGGCCGAACAGCGAGGCGGCGGTTTTGTAAACCGCATGATGCTGGTGCAATTCCAGTCGTCGGCTCTGAAGATGCGTCCCGATGGTGTAGCGGATCGCATTGGACCCTCCGAAGGTCCAGGTCCAGGTTCGATTCCTGGTCGGGATTCTAGCCAGCCGCTGGAAAGTTGAAAGCAAAGTCGAAATGGTCGACAATGGCCGCATTCGATGACAACGGGCATACGCGGTCCATCCATGAGGTAAAGCAATGGACGAGATTAGTCGCACGACCGGCATCAATCCACACATCGACGCGTATGAAGGCTTTTTTGAAGACAAATGGAAACACAGTTTTCTATCACTCACCAGGACGTCTGCGCTTCGCGACCCCGCATTCGACTTGGTTCGCGTTTGGGAGGGAATATCGAATGCCCGACAACTGCCTTGGTTGATGGTTCGCTGCCTGGACGCAAATTCTCGCCGGAAGCTTGAGGAATGCGCGGCTTGGGACCGAAGGAAGATCGGAATAATCCGGGATAAGCTGATTAGCCGGTTACAGAAACAAGGCGAGACCATAAGACCGATGCTGCAAAAAAAGCTCGGAGCTGCCCTTACCGATCTGGACGAAGAGGTGGGCCGCCTTCAAAAGGACGTGGTTGAGCAGACGCTAGAGAAGCAACCGAGCACTTGGGAAATGCTATTGAAACACGAGACGTTTCACACCAGCTTGTGGAGTCTCGAACGCATGTGCTACGGAGGATTGTACTACAGTTACGAATGGTACTTGACTCAATGTCTCCGCATAAAAAAAGGCGAACCTCAGCACCGCTGGCTCCGCGTCCCAGATTGTTTCAAGGATTTCGAGACTGCGTTTGGCAGCAGGCTGACAGATGCCTGTATCCGGGACGACGAAGTCCAGGTCGCACGTGTAGCTCGGAACGCCCTGGTGCATAACGGCGGGAGAATCACGTCAGAACTAAAGGGCAAGCAGCACTCTTTCCTGGTGGTAGGTGAGGAGATTCAAGTGAACGCCAACCACACAACCGGCCTCTATCGCAAACTTCGAGATTGCGTAACCGAACTTACGCAAAATGCTGTCACTATGCCTGAGTTCCGGCAAAAAGCGGACGGCGAATAACACAAAGCCAGTCCTCGGAGTGTGGCGGACATCGCACGCGACTCTACGAAAGTCGCAGACCAGGTTCAACTCCTGGCGAGGACACTGTAATAGATTGACGCTGGAGCCAGGCGGCGCGGCAACCGGCTGCAACCCGGTCCAAGTGGGTTCAACTCCCACCGGCGTCTCTTTGGAAGCGATGATACGGCCGGGCCAACGGCGCACGCCACCCCGTCCTCCAGCGAGGCGGTCGGCGACGTGTGTTCCGTTCATGGGTTCTGACCGAAGGTCGTGTCAAGTGAGGTTAGCTCAGTGGTAGAGCACCAGACCATTACTCTGGCTGTGACGGGTTCGACTCCCGTACCAACACCGCAGGCTCGTAACCTGCTCCAAGCGGCCCGAGGGAGGCGGGCCAACGAGTGATCGGCCACCAGCGGCCAGCGACCGGCGGCGCCGACGATTCCAGGCACTCCGTCCATGGGGCGGGTCCCGGCGGAATCAGCGTCCAACCGGCGCGCGACTGCCGCGTGGCAGCACGACCGGGTGCCATGTAGTGCGTGGATACCGCTTTCACCGGCCTTCGGCAAGCGGCAATGGATGCCTGGCGACTCGCCCCTGGGCTTTGTTCCTCGCGGCGATGAGCCCGGTGGAAACTGCCGTGCCGCCGCAGGCTTTGTGGATGCTCAAACGACACTCCGCACTTGTACGTGTGATCGCCGCTGGTTCCGCCGCCCAACGGCATTGCCTGGCACACGACGCTGTAACGAAACAGGAGCGGCCCATAAACGGCCGTAGGAAGGAAGGTTAAGCATGCTCAACACCATCAAGATCCGCAGCTATGAAATGGGTCTACACTTCCGCGACGGCGAGTTCAAGGGCCTGCTCGGCGCGGGTTGCCATTGGTTCTTCGACCCGCTGGGCAAGGTCAAGGTGGAGGTTGTCTCGCAGCGCAGCCCGTGGCTGGCCCACGAGAAGCTCGACATGATCGTCAAGTCGGGTGCGCTGAAGGACCGCGCCGTGGTCCTGGACCTGAAGGACTACGAGCGGGCGCTGGTGTGGGTGGACGGCCGGTTCAGCCACATCCTGCCGCCATGCCTGTACGCCTACTGGACCACCCTGCGTGAGGTGACCGTCGAGCTGATCGACGCCCACAGGGTTCGCTTCGAGCACAAGGACCTCCAGGTGATCGTCCGTTCGGCGATGGCCGACCGGCTACTGGACGCCTTTGCCGTGGAGCAGGGCCATGTCGGCGTATTGTTCGAGGACGGCCGCTACGTGGAAACCTTGCCGCCGGGCAAGTACGCCTTCTGGAAGAACATGGCGAAGGTCATGCTCGTGCCGGTGGACCTGCGCGAGACGATGCTGGACATCGGCGGCCAGGAGATCATGACTGCCGACAAGGTCACGCTCCGCCTGAACGCGGTGGCCACCTACCGGGTGGCCGACGCCCACAAGGCGCTGAGCGCGGCTGACGACGTCCGCCAGGCCCTGTACCGCGAGGCCCAGTTGGCCCTGCGGGCGGTGATCGGCGGCAGGCCGGATGAGTCTCGACGGCAGACGTTAGCGAGGGCTGATCCTGGACGAACAATCTTTCGTCTGCGTGCTGCCTGGAAACTGGGGCATTGGGCTCAGCCCAACTTGCGTTTGGGTTTCTGCACGGTTTCCAATTCGGCCCGCAGTCGCTTAATCTGCTTAACCGTGGACTGCAAAGCCCTACGGACTTTTTCCGGCAAATCGGCCAGGACGACACCTTTGCCGCCTACCTCCCCTTCGCGGACCGTAGCGAGGTCCTTGTACCAGCGACTCCAGGCGTTGGCCATCTCGTCGATCTGCAACAGAGCCGCTGCCACGGTCGGCGGACGGGCTGGGCGACGACCACCGTGACCCTTCCTCGGCGACCGCGATCGGATCACCTGCCGCAGTTCCTCAAAGGACCAGCCTTCTCGAAGTGCTCTCTTCTGGAGAGCCTTCCGCTGCGTCCTGTTTTTGACGTGCAAGAGCAGGGTGACGTGGGCGACTCCCATCGGCATCCCGTCTGGATTTCGGGCAGCCGTCAATTCCTTGAAGTCCCGTGGAGTGTAGGCTATGGCGAACTGCCGAGCCTTCGTAATCATGCCGAGCGATAGACCCAGTTGACCGGCGTATTTCTGGACCACGCCCCGGCTGTACGTGCCGCGATTGGGGTTGGCTTCGTCATCGGCTACAACTTTCTTCCCGAGGTCGTAGAACTCTTGCAGCCGTCGCAGTATCTCCCGAGTGTGTCGTTGACTGGGCTTGGCCATCGTTCACTCCACTGTTCGGTTGGAATCGAGATCACTCGTCGAGTCACGGAACCCATGGTAATTCACGGCCACGCGGATTTTCATCGTCGGGCGAGAATCGGAGCGGCTGGTTCTGGATTGTCCCGTGAAACAGGGCCGGACTACCGGGGCCACCTTCGCTATCCCAGAGAGGCAAAGGTCGATGCCATAGAAGAAAGCCTAGCTCGCCGAAGGCTGGGCATCGATCCAATAAGGGCTTATCGGATGTAAAAATGGGTAAAGTGCATGTAATACCGTGAATCATCGGTGATGTTTGCCAAGTCCGAGGGTCATTCCAGGGCCACCATGACCCAAGAATGCCTCTGTGGCCTCACCAGGAGCCACGCTGGCGATGACTTGACCCATTTGGCCATGCGGCGATCTCGTGGCACCACGGGCCTGCCAGGGGCCATTGTGCCCGTGCCACCCATCAGGTGGACGTTACTTCCGATCCGAGCCGACCCGAGTATCTCGGTACTGTCGTGACAGCGACGTCTAGGAGGCCGTGGGCGGTTGGTCGGACTACGGCATCGTCCGGGTTGACGGTGGACCAAACCTGGTGTATTCTATTATTAGTTAATTGCGTATAACGCAATGGGCCGATACTAGAGTGCAGCCATGGCCACCGCCCTCGGAAAGATCCAGTCGCAGCTACTTGCCTATGTCCAGATGCGACGGCTGCAAACCGTCCGTACCGGCGAACTGGTCCATGCCTTGGGCATCACCCCGCAACAGGAGCGGGAACTCCTCAGCCGTCTGGCCCGCCGTAGCCTGATCGCACGGGTTCGGCGGGGGCTGTACCTCGTTCCGCCACGGTTGCCGCCAGGCGGGAAGTGGAGCCCCGGCGACTTCCTGGCGTTGACTACGCTGATCGAAGATCAAGGCGGCCAATACCAAGTCTGCGGCCCCAGTGCCTTCTACCGCTACGGCTGGGACAACCAGATCCCGAACCGCCTCTATGCGTATAACAACCGCATTACCGGCGAGCGGAAGATTGGTTCCGTGACCATGACCCTCATCAAGCTGACCGACGAGCGGCTGGGAGCGACCGAGGTCGTCAAGACGCCGGATGGGATCGACGCGGTCTACTCGTCGCGGGTCCGGTCCTTGGTGGACGCCGTGTATGATTGGTCGCGGTTCAATAGCCTGCCCCGAGGGTACGATTGGATTCGTACCGAACTGGCACGTGCCTCAGGGGCTGCCGAAGAGATTGTCCGGGTTGCCCTACGATACGGAAATGTGAGCACCCTCCGCCGCCTTGGAAAGCTGCTGGAACTGGAAGGTGTGGCGGAGCCTACCTTGCGTAAGCTGGCACGAAAGCTCACGCCGTCTTCCGCCCTGATACCTTGGGTGCCGACTTTGCGGAAACGCGGCACGGTGGATCGGCGATGGGGAGTGGTCGTCAACTATGAGCCGTGAACTCCACAACTATCACGAAGATACCGCTCTGTTCCGCGAAGCGTTGTCCTACACACACTCGGAAACCGGCTTCAGCGAGCGGCTCGTCGAGAAGGACTATTACTGTTCCCTGCTCCTGGAAGACTTGCTTGCAATAACAACCCCAGAGTGGGTCTTCAAGGGCGGAACGTGCTTGAGCAAGGTCCACAGCGACTTCTACCGCATGAGCGAAGACCTGGACTTCGCCTTCTCCGTTCCGCTGGATGCTTCCCGCTCCCAGCGGAGCAAAATGATCGTGCCGATGAAGGAGCATCTGGCGAAGTTGGCAAGGCGGTTGGCTTGCTTTAACGTGGTCGAGGCACTTCAGGGCTACAACAACTCGATGCAGTACATCGGCAGCCTGAGCTACAAATCCGTGGTAACTGGCCAGGACGAGTCGATCAAGGTCGAATTCAGTATCCGGGAACCGATCCTGGAACCCGTGGAGCCTTTGCCCGCACGCACCCTGTTGATTGATCCTTTCCGCCAGGCGGCGGCGGTCGCCCCCTTGGAAGTTCCCGTGTTATCGTACCGCGAGACCTACGCCGAGAAGCTGCGGGCGGCCTTGACCCGTCGTGAGCCAGCGATCCGCGATTTCTACGACATCGACCATGGCGTCCGGTCGGGCCGGTTGAAGACGGACGACCGGCGACTGATTGACCTCGTCCGCCGCAAGCTGGCCGTGCCTGGGAGCGACCCCATCAACATCACCGACGCGAAGCATGATATCTTGAAGAGACAGGTCCAGGCCCAACTCCGCCCGGTCCTTCGCGAAGCCGATTATGCCGGATTCGACCTGGAGCGGGCGTTCAAGATCGTGGCCCATGTCGCCACGTCGTTGCCGTAACACTGCAACTGTTGCCCACGGCTGTCAGGGTCTGGCCTTTGTCTCAGAGTGCTTGGCCATGAACTCAAGGAGTGCCTGGCCGGTAACCCAGCGGCTATGGCCAATGTTTGTAAATGGCAAGTCGATCAGCCGCCAACCATCAAGGCGACCACCACGGTCGCCGCCACCGCGAAACACTGCAACGTCCGCAACAACCATCTCGGCTGCGGGATGTGCAATAGCCGGAAGGCGATAGCGACCACCGCGAATAGAACCGACAATGCCAGCCACGTCGCCAGTTCAACCCGCATCCATGCCTGCCCGCCTGGGGTGACGGTGATCGCGGAAGAAACGGCCAAGGCGGCAGCGAACAACACGCACAGATACCAGGATACGTGGATGACGGTCATGGCGATCACAAATTATTCCGTTGGGCCGACCTGCTGCCGTGTGCCTCATGCAGCAACCGGTAGACCAAACGGTTCGGGAAGATCGAATCGAACCACCGGCCATCGTGATTGTAGTAGATGCGGCACAAGGCGGCTGCGATGGCGGGCGACCGTGACAAACCCACTTCGCAGTGAATCAAGAATACATCCACCTTGTCCCACATCTGCTCCACGAAGTCGAGGATTTCTGCTGCCTGGGAAGCGTTGAATGATTCGGGCGTATCTGCCTCCTCGATGTCCTCGAACACCAGCCGTAACAGCCCAACACGGTTTTCCTCGCTGAGCGTCGGAAAGCTGTCATTGTGACTGATTTGGATTGCGGCCCAAGGACGCTCCGACCGGAACAACTCGGCATTCCTGGCCGACCGGACCTCGAAGGATTTCTCTGCTGAATCTGCCATACGAAGGCACCCTCGGTTAGCGTGCAGCCGGAAAACCCGCAGACTTTTGGACTGGGGTCACACAAACCGGTACATCAACACATGGTCAGTATACTCGCCACTCCCCAGCTTTATCTCACGCGGCTGGCAGCCTTCTTCCAGGAACCCGAGCCGTTTGTAGAGCCGGATCGCGTCCACGTTGGTGGCGAAGACCGACAGGCCGATCTTTTCGATCAACGGATTGGCCTCGGCCCAGTCGATCAGCGTTTGCAACATTACCGTTCCAATCCCCTGGCCTCGCCAATGCTCACGGATGGAAATGGCGAGGCTGCCGCGATGGGCAATACGACGAAACGAACCATTCTCGAAAGTCAGGCAGCCGATCACCGCCCCCGAAACCTCGGCCAGGATGATGAGCTTGTCGGGGCCGTCGAGATGGTCCTGAATCCACTTCCGCTCCTGCTCCTCAGTGAAGGTGAACTCATCGGGCTCCAGTCCGATGAACGGGGATTCCGCGAGGACGGAGCGAACGAAGGCGATCAGTTGGGTCGCGTCGTCGGGCTGGGATGAGCGGATCGTGACCGGCTGGCCGGATGGGGTGGTGATCGTCTTTGGGGTGATGGTGGACATGCCCATCAATCTACACCTACCGGTCGCGGAGTCAATTAGGGCTCTTGTCGCGTGGGAACCGGTCCTCGACGCGACTGTTGTACGCATGTTCCCCACTTGACCCTTTGGTATAATGCGGGAAATCTTGCCTACATGTGGGCGGGACTGCCGCGAATAAAGAAACCAATCGAGAGATAGGTCGAAGACAATGAAACTCTCGCTAATCCACACGTCGTTAGCCTGTGCCGCTGCTGTCGTACTATTCATCGCTGGTTGTTCCAGCAAGAACGATCCGATCTCCGAGGCTGAGAAAGGCGAGAAGAACAGGCCCGGCATCGCGGAGACGAAAGCCATCGCGGAGGAAGGGTTCATCTATGGCTTGCCCATCGTGATGAACTACGCGGTCATGTACGAATTCTGCGTTGACAAGGATTCAGGCCAATACAAAGGCCCTTTCAACCAGATTTTCAATGAAGCCCGTGTCTTCACGTACAAGGATACCGGCCCCCAATGGTCCAATCTATCTGGTGATGCGACTCTACTGGCCGAGGAAAGGGGCCCCATCGATCCTGCCGCCAGGGGAGGGCACATGGAATCCTCCTCCGGTCGTGCAGGTGAAGTGAACAAATCAGCAAGCTGCCGACCGTTTCTCGTTGAGCCAGAGAATGCGACCCTAAGGCGGTCGAGGGCCCGGCACCCCACCTGCGTTCTTTACAGGCCCTGCTGGCGGCTTCATTGGGCAGGGACGGCGTTCAGTTCCGATTCGACTTCGATGCCCATCTCCTGGCCCAGCCACTGAATGGCCTGGTCGAGTAAGTCTTGGGGAACCTGGGTGTAGTGTTTGTCGGCCATGCTCTGCGGTGCATGGCCAAGGAACAGGCTTGCGAGTGCGGAGAACCTCTCGTTGCCACGGATCAACGTGGCCGAGGTCTTCTTCAAGGACTTCAGCGGCTTCGCGATTTTCAATCCTTTTCGCAGGCGGCTGAAGGCATTCTTGACGTTATCGTTCTTCTTGTACTTACCCTCGTTGGTGTTCTCCTCAGTCCAGATCGGGCCGCCATTGGCATTCAGGATTACAAGACCCGTCGAATCCGCCGCCCGCTCCTGCTTGAGCAACCGCAAGGTCTCGGGCCAGAGTTGGTAATTCACAATCGGCACGTTTTCGCAGTCGGCAGTCTTGGACCGTTTCCGAATGATCCGACCCTCAATCCAGTCCACCTCCGAAACCAACAGATCGGCAATGTCCTTCTGGGTCATGCCGCAGTTGAGCATCAGCAGGATGTAGAGCTTCGTCCGGTCGGAGGCGTCGGCCAGCAAGGAATTGATTTCTTCCTTGGTGAACGTGACGACTTTCGGCACTGACCTGGAGATCTTGAGGGCCGCAGACTTCCCGTCCAGGATGCGTGGCAATGCCGGGATGGCCTCGATGTGCCAGAGCCAGCGGACGAACGCCTTCACGCTTGTCATGTAATGTGCCGCCGTGGTCCGGCTCCAAGCCTTCGACGCCACCTTGCCAAGCAGGTCTACGTGATACCGCATTAGGGTCTCACCGTCGATCTCGCCAACCGCTGTATCTTTGCCCAACCAGTCCTGGAAGTACGTGAGGTGCAGCTTCAGTGCGTAGTGCCGTCCCACCGACACTTCGCCCGCAGCGGCCTGGTTCTCCTTCTCCTTCAGAAACCGCTCGACGTAGGCCAGAAGCGATTCGTCGTCCGATGCTGCCTTGTGCTGCTGAACTTCGAGTCGATCCTTCCAGATTTCATGGGCGACACGCTGCGGACTGGTACCTAAGTGGTCCCGGATGTTCTGCGGGACCTGAATCAGCGAAAAGGGCTGCGAGGGCGGCGGCAATGCCGGGAGCTGGAGCACGCCGTTCGGCTCGGCCGCCAGTTGAGTGTCGTACTCGTGGAAGATCTCATCGAACTGGGCCGACAATTCAGGGTCGTCAGCGAATGGGCTGGCGAACTGCGATTCGAACCAGTCCTGTCGGTCGAGCTTGCGTAGGACCGGGGCGGAAAGCCGCTTCCGCAGGCTGTCCAGCTTCTTAGCGGCGATCTCGGCGTGGTCCCGGTCCCCGTGCCGGTTGCACCAAGCCAGTACCTGCTCCCACTGATCGATGGCCACCTCATGGTCCCGCTGGTGGGGGCGGGGTGAGTCACGATCGACCTTGCCTTTCAGAGCCTCCCAGGCGTCCACGGCTGCTTCATAGGCTTGGCGGTCGGACTTGCCACGCCCACCAGGGAAGTAGTAAACCTTGCCCTTATACTTCTTCCGCCAGCGGCCAGCTCGGCCACTGCCTTCGGCACCTTCCTGCCATGATAGCTCAACGCTGCGGGGCATCGAATAACCTCCCGTAACTCGAATCGGAGATACCTTCGGAGATACCTTTTTTGTAGCAAAAAGGAGAAAATGGGTATCTCCATGATATCGTAAGTAGTTGCTGTGTCAATACTTACAATTTCGCTCCTTGCGTTCGGGACCAAGAGGTCGGAAGTTCAAGTCTTCTCGCCCCGACTTGATGGAAGTGATTGATAGTAAACGACTTACAAGACGGCCGCGAAAGCGGCCGTAGTCGTTTCTTGGGCTTCTGGTTACGATTTTGGTTACGAAAAGGACGGCGAAAGGTGCAGCCAGAGGGGTAGTTTGGCGGGCCTGGTGATCGTGCCCGTGGAGGGCCACTGGAGCCTCACAGAAGCCCTCTGATCCGCCGCCCGGCTAGTGGGGCCTGCTGACATCGCGGCCGTCAGAATTGACGTGGACGGCATTCTTGAAGGGCCGACCATGAGGTACGAACATACGCAGCATGGTCATTTTCACCGCGTCTTCCTTCTCGTGGCAGGCATGATGCTGATCGGGGCCTGGCTAGGTCGGGAGGAGCGGGGCTTGGTCGTCTTGCTTTCGGCAACCGCTGCCATCTTCCTTCTGTGTTCCCTGATGTTCGGCCACCTGACCATTCGGGATGAGGGAGAGCGGCTGGCTCTCCGCTACGGTCCCCTGCCCGTCATCCGGAAGCGGTTCCGGTACGCGGACATCACCTCGGTCGAGCCGGACCGTATCAAGCTCATCGACGGCTGGGGTGTTCATTACATCCTGGGGCGTGGCTGGACGTACAACCTCTGGGGTTTCGGCTGCGTGAAGCTCGCCTTCGGCAGGAAGATCGTCCGCGTCGGCTCGGACGACGTGGAGAATCTCGTGGAGTTCCTGCGAGGCAAGCTTCCCCAGGGAGTATCCAACTAACCATCCTCAGTCTGGTCTGGGCTGTCTACTGCCCATCACGGCCCAACGTGCTGACCCGCCGCAGAACCCCGGCCCCGAACCGCTCTTGATCTTGTCCGCCACCGCGTCCACCCGGCTTTCCTTCTCCCGCTCTTCGCCGTCAAAGAACATACCCTGGATTAGGGCCATGGCGTCCAGGCTGCTCGCCCCGAGTCCCAGCAACCGCACCGGCAAATGACTAACAGGGAGGGGCTTGCCGTCTCGATAGGACTGGGTAAAATCTTCAGTTAGAGGTGGTCCTCGGCAGAGTGCTACCTCGGTAAACTGCCGGGCTTTGGCTCCGGCGACCAGGACTGCTGTACCGGCGGCATAACCGCAGAGGCAGCCTTCCAAATGCACGCGGGCACGATGCCCGCCAAGATGATTACCTCCAGGATGTGAGGTATACGGCTCCACTCGCTCAGGCGAATGTGGAGCGGCTTAGTTCGAGCGGTTCAACCAGACATGCGGACAAAGATGTCGGCGGCTGAACCAATCGGACCCTTCTGACAGGGAGTCCGTTGACTCCGACTTGTTCCTTTCCACTGTGTCGTGGCACCGGCTTGCATGGTGACGCCTTTGCGAGCGTACCGGCATTGCCGCCGCAGCGACAGTCTGCACATCATCTGCTGGACCGCTTAAGCGAGTACCAGCCGGTGACAAACGGCCAGCCAACGTGTGCTGGCCGCAAAATCTTTGTTCGAGGTTTTTATGAGCGATTTAGGTGAAGGCATGAAGGTAGCGAAAGCCAATGCGTTGCAGCGGCAGGAACGCCCGCACGACGAACTGGAGAACACCTACGGCATGGACTTAGCACGTTGGCTCAACAAGGTCACGCACGGCGACTGCCTCGAAGTCATGGCAGCCATGCCCAAGCATAGCGTGGATCTTATCGTCACAAGCCCGCCCTACAACTTGCTGAACAGTACCGGGGGCGGCATGAAAGGCAAGGGTGGCGGCCGCTGGAAGTCCGCCGCACTGCTCAAGGGCTACGACCAGCACGACGACAATATGCCGTATGGCCAGTACGTCGCTTGGCAGCGACAGTGCCTCCACGCCATGTTCCGCCTGCTGAATGACCACGGTGCAATCTTCTATAACCACAAGTGGCGGGTGCAGGGCGGACTGTTGCAGGATCGCCATGAGATAGTCGAGGGCTTCCCCGTCAGCCAGATAATCATCTGGCAGCGGTCGGGCGGCTTCAACTTCAACATCCAGTATTACCTCCCGACCTACGAGGTCATCTACCTGATCTGCAAGCCCGCCTTCCGCCTGGCCAGCGTCGAGGCGGGTGACTACGGCGATGTCTGGGAAATTCCGCAGGCCAGGAACAATGATCATCCCGCCCCCTTCCCCGTCGAGATTCCCCGACGCTGCATCGAGACGACAGGGGCGAAGATCGTCCTCGACCCCTTCCTCGGCTCGGGAACCACCGCCGTCGCTGCTAAGCTCATGGACATTGACTGGGTCGGCATCGAGAAGTCGCAGGCGTATTGCAAAATGGCGGAAAAGCGGCTTGCCACCACTACATAACCGAAGAGAGGAAACCCGATATGCAGATCGCACTCAACGGCACTTACGCGTTACACGCTACTGCGTCTGCCGGACGATAGCCATACTTGCGTAGAATGCGGCGGACGATGACGCGGATGCCGGCCCGGGCGGCGGCCACCAGCTCCTGGGCGATCTTCTTCAACGTCAGCTCGCACTGCCATCACTCCACGAGGCTCTTCCAGGTTTCTCGCTCCAGGAAACTGCCCGCCACGTTGGCTTCCATGCGATGGAACATGCCCAGCGTGACCGAGAACGACATCACCTCCTTGCCCAGCTGCCGCCGCAGGTTCTTCCGGGCCGACAGATCGACAAGCCCGACCACCGCCCGAGGCCGTTCCCGCTCGTTCTCCCGGAACGTGCAGATCCCGATGCTCTGGCAACCGGCGGCGAAGGGGATGATCACGTTCTCGTTGTGCTCGCCGTCGTAGTTGGCCAGCACCACCAGGGCCGAGAGCTGGTCGGGGTTGACCAGGAAGGTGATGCTCCGCACGTCGTCCCGAGCGAAGTCCACGTCACGCAGGGGCTTCATCACGACGTACCGGCTGGGAATGTCCATGATCGGCAGGGAGGCGATGAACTTCCGCACCAGATCGGGGCTCTTGATGTACCGCTCGCCCAGCAGGAAATCGTCGGCCATGGCCCTGGCCCCCGAAGCGGCCATGCTCTGGCCGATGGTCTGACCCGGCTCGACCCCAGCGTTGCCGCAGGAAAGGAGGCGGCAGAAGCACTCCTCGCCGCCGGGGAAGTTTTTGTACTGCTCGCCGAAGCCCAGCCCTACACCGCCGCCGAAGCAGCCGAAGGTCTCACGGCTGGCCACGGCGGTCTTGCCCTTGGCGGCGGAGGCCAGCAGGAACAAGACGCAGCCCCACTTGCCGGGGACGAACTCCATGGCCCCCTCGGGCTTCTCGTTGGTCCAGAGCAGGACTACGGGCGGCAACTCAAGGCGAATGGCGGATGCGATCTTGCTGTTCATAAAGGTCTCCTGTGATCACGGCAGGCCGCTGGTGTCCTATCTCATTCTCCAGAAGCCCGCTGTCGCCCGCCAGGGGGTACGCACAGGAACACGCAACCGCTGTCCCTGTTGAACAGACTGACCATTGGTAACAGCTTGCCAGGGATTGCAGGAACGTGGGCTTTCGATGGGGCGTTCTGCGAGGTAGTTTTCCAGCAAGGCCGGCTACCGGGTCCCGGGCCCGCACGGCCAGGACGTGCAGGACCCTCTTGAACGCAGGCACGTCGCCGTGCCGCGAAGTCCGAGGCAGGGTGGCCCGAGCAGCTCCAGGAAATGCCGCCGGCCGTAGGACTCCTCACTTGAGCCAGGAACCCGGGTTGCAACGAGCAGCAGGACTCCGCTCTCAAGTGCCGGTCGGCGTCTGGTCTGCCACCCACACCCGCCGCAGCATGTCGATTGCCTCGCCGCCGTCAATGAAGAGCCGGTTGCCGATAGGGTGTACTGGCAGCCCCTGCCGCCGCAAGGCGGTCATAGAGTGCCGGCCGATGCCAAGTCGTCTCATGAAGACGCTCAGGGGGTAGATCGAGTGGGCTTCGATGGGGCCGAGACCACTTCTGGACCGACCAAGGGCAGATGCCCGCCGGCTCATGTGACCACCTCCTCTGCGATGATGATAAACTGCTTGCCGGGGATTGCAGGACCGTGGGCTTTCGATGGGCCGTTCTGCGAGGTAGTTTTCCAGCACGGCCCGCTACGCCGCCCAATCGCGGCACAGGGTCTCAGCCTGCTCCAGCACCAGCAGCGTGGCCTTCTCCTGCTTGTCAGGCGGGTAGCCGTACTTGCGGAGGACGCGGCGGACGATGACGCGAATGCCGGCCCGGGCGCTTTCGCGGACCGTCCAGTCGATGGTCACGCTGCGGCGCACGGCGGCCACCAACTCCTGGGCGATCTTCTTCAGCGTCGGCGCGTCCAAAACCTTCACGGCGCTGTCGTTCACGCCCAAAGCGTCGTAGAAGGTGTCCGTCGTAGCCAAGCGAGCTGCTTCGCCGGAGATCGCCTGCGCCGAACCGCTCCTTGATCTTGTCCGCCACCACGTCCACCCGGCTTTCCTTCTCCCGCCCCTCGCCATCGAAGAGCGTGCCCTGGACCAACCCCGTGTCGTCCGACCTGCTGAACCCCGCCAGTCCGCCACGACCCCCAGGAGCCCGCTAAAGGCGTTCCGTTGCCGGACGCACAATGGGCGTTGCGAACGCCAAAACGCACCAGGGAGCCGCACAGGACCGCAGGCGGGGTGGCGCAGGGGGTAGCCCCCGCTGGCCCCCATGCCTTTCCAGCTTGGATCGGGTTGCATCCCGACGATAATTATATTTTGCCGGTCGGCAAAATATGCCTGGCGAGTGTGAGGCCTCTTCGGTCATTCGCCGCCTGGCACACCCCGGCCGTTACCCGTCACGCAGCGGCGAGGCCATCGAAGCCGAGCGGGCGGATCTCGGACATCGTGACCGTCTCCGGCTTGGCGTCAATACCACTTTCACGGTCATTGGTGTCCAAGGGGGCATCCGCCATGAAACGACGGCCTACCAGCGGGGCATGACGGTCAGCATGCCGCCGCCGTCGGTGCTGGTGGCATACGGCATCGCGACATCTCGCTGACGGTCAGTTGCTACTTGGCCGACTCCAACGTTTGATGCTGCGGCTGCTTGACCGAGGAATCCTCCACGATCCGCGGGCGGGTCAACCGTAGATTGTCGCAGTTGGTGTCGCGATTGCAATTGGCCACCAGCGTAATGAGAGCCGGTTGGCCGGCGGCGGTCCCCAGCGGAATGTCCCACTGGTGCCAGCGGCCTTCATCGCGAGGCATGGGCGTGGTGAAGATCGGCCGGCCGTTGAGGAAAATCTTGGCCGTCATCCCGTCACCATACTTTTCCTTGCTGTGCAGCCCGAAGACACGCACCACGCTGGCCGCATCAGGCACTTTCACCAGGTAATCTAGAACCAACTCGACGCCGCTCGACGGGCAGACGGTCAGCGCGCAGGGGCCCTTCGCGGAGCGGAACCGCAGGAGCTTGCGGCGTTGGACGTCCACCGCCAGGCCCAGCCCCTCGGCCACCATCTGGCCCTCCTCGGTCCCGGAGCCCAGATAGCCGTCGTGGGGCATTTCCGCAGCGCGGTCGATCCAGAGCACCGAGCTTTGGCGGGGGAATGAAAGGACGAAGTTCCGGCCGGCCGTTTCGGAATGGGCCGGCAGGCCGTTGACCAGCACCTGCCGGCACGGGTTGGTCAGCGTGTAGGTCAAGGAGACGGTCGCCGCCTGGCTGCCAGGCACGTGCCCCAGCGTCAAGGATACGAACCCGTCGCCTTCGCGGTACGAGTCGATATAGGCGTCGGGGGAGAGGGCCGAAATGGAGAGCCTTGGCCACGTCCTTTCCGGCGATTCAGCCGGTGGAACCAGCGAGTATTTGACGGCCGGGTTCAGGCCGATGGGTCCTACGGCGTCGTAGGCCGGCCAGCCAGGGATGACCAGCCCGGTCGTCACACGTCGCAGGCCCCGCGTGCGACGATACAGATCCCGGCCATCGGACCCCACCAGGGCCTGGCCGCTCGCCTCCACAACCTTGTAAATTCGGCCGGCGGAATCGCTATAGTAGCACATGACTCCCGGCTCCCACTTGGTTTCGGGGAAAACGGGTTTGAGTTGCAGCCGGGAAAAGAGCTTGGCCCGGTGCAGGGCCAGCGCCTCGTCGCCGCGGGTGACGTTCAGCCAGGCGGGGCTGTAAACCCAGGCCAGCCCGCCCATGGCATCCGCGTAGTCCACGGCGCGATGGAAATGTTGGGGGGCCGAGGTGGGATGCACCATGACCCAGGCCAGCACGTCGGGCCCAAACAGATAGGCCTCCAGCGGCGAGGCGTGCGTGGAGAGGGCATCGCGGAAGGCCTCGCCGCCCCACAGGTAGTTGCCCCGCAGCGGCCAGGTGCAGAAGGGTGCGATGGGCTCGGTGTTGTACTCGGTGGAAAACGGCATGGCCGGCAGCAGGCGGCGGACACCGCGCAGCAGCTCGTAACTGCCCCGGCCGGCATAGACTTCCTCGGCCATGCCGTTGCCAAAGTCGCCGCTGCAACCGGCGGTGTCCTCATACAGGCTGTCGACCGCCGAAGCATCGACAAAGGCCTTCATCGACCGCGCGTGGAACTCGCGCCAGGGGCGACTCAAGGGGTCGCCGTAAATTAACTGGCCGTCCTTCCAATCGGCCAGCGTCTTTTTGGCTTGAAACAACGGCGTGCGGACCAGGATCGTGTCCTCTACGCGGTTCTCGCGGTAAGAGGGGCTCCCCTTGTTCACGCAGTAGGCGTTGACGTAGCCGGAGGTATGAAAGCCGCGCTGATGGGCCGCCTGGACGCAATCGATGAAGGTCTGCCGGGGCGTGAAGTCGGGCAGCTCGTGATCGAACTCGGGCTTGCGGGCAGACCAGGCATGAAGCAACACGGTGCGGGGATCAAACACGGCCGCCAGGGCGTCCATTTCCGCCGGCCCCGTGGGCAGGCACTCGCACACCACGCGGATCTTCCGAGCCCAATCGGGCGTGCGGGCCGCCAGGTCTTCAGCGAAGGCCCGGCCGAACCATTCGTGATACGGCTTGGCGGCCGCCACCCACGAGCCGCGGAAACAATTCATGTGCCAGGTGACCGTCTTCACCTCATGGTAGGCATCGAAAGGCGACAGGTTGCGGCTCTCCATGAGCAGATGAAAGGCGCCGGGCGTGTTCTGCCAGTAGAAGCCCTTGGGACCAAAGCGGGCGTCTGCCGACCACATCGCCCAGGAGCCGTGCGTACCCTCCAGGGCCACCATCGGTGCCTCCCAAAACGGTCCGCCGTCTTGCAGGGAGTATTGTCCCCTCGGCCAATCCTTGTCGAGCCGCACGCCACCGAAATGGGCCACCTGGGCGGTCGTGTTCTTGTCGATATTGGCCACGCCGACCATGGCCCCGTAGACCCCGCCCAGCCGAGAGGAACCGGAAGCGGTCAGGAGGATGTCGCCGGTCGCGGCGTCGAGGGCGGCGGTTAGCTTGAAGGTTTCGTCGGGATACACCTTGTCACCGACCGCCAGCCCACGATAGGTCAAGCAGACGGTGCGGGCGTCGACGCGGTTCCACGTGAAGGCCGACTTGGCATACGGCCGATGCTGCGAGGGAAATAAGGCCGCGGCCGGCTTCCGATCCAGGGCCACTCCACCCCACAAAGCGTGCAACTGGCGGGCGGCTTCCAAGGCACCGGTTTGCACGCCCAACCCGGCCGGCAACGAATCGACGCTCGCTCCGCGGCGGGCGTGGACCTCGCCGGCCAGCTTGTTGGTAAAATCCACCACCAAGCCATCTTCGATGCCAATTTTCCAACGCTCGGTCTCCAGCCACACGATCCGGCCTTCGGCCTGCACGGTCCAACCGGCAGCATAGCCCCAGGCTTGAACAGCAAAAAGAACAGCCAGGGCCAACCAACCCGCTTTCCTCGATATACGATCGCGCACGTTACGTTGAAGTGGTCGAGGCACGACGCCTCCTTCTGGTCAAATAATTGATCAACTCATGTACCAGCCACCGTTGACGTTGATCGTCTGGCCTGTAATGTAACCGTTGGTGGCCAGCATCACCACGACGTCGGCCACCTCGTCCACGGTGCCAAACCTGCCTACGGGAATCAGATCCGGCCGGGCACGAGGGTTGTCCCGCATCATCTCCGTCTCGATCAGCGCCGGGGCGATGGCGTTGACCGTGACCCCTTCCTTGGCCACCAACGAGGCGTAGAAGTGCGTCAGGCCATGGATGCCCGCCTTTGATGCGGCGTAATGCGGTCCGACCACGCCGCCGGTTTGGGCGGCGACGGACGAAAGGTTGATGATCCGACCCCACTTCGCTGCCCGCATCCCCGGCAGCACGGCCTGTGTCACCAGGAACACCGATTTCAGGTTGACGGCCATCACCTCGTCCCAGTCCTGCTCGGTGATCTGGTCAACGGGCTGCGGGCGGGCGATCCCGGCGTTGTTCACCAAGATGGCGACCGTGCCGAGTTGCTCCTCCACCTGTCGGATCATCTCGGCAACCTGGGTGGCTATCGAGACGTTAGCTTGAATGACTATGGCCTTTCCACCCTGACTCTTGATCTCGATACAAACCGCTTCGGCTTCCGCCCGGCGGGTCCTGTAATTGACGGCCACCTGGGCGCCCGCCTCGGCCAACGCCATGGCGACGGCCCTGCCGATTCCCCGGCTGCCGCCGGTGACCAGGGCGACCTTACCAATAAGTATCTTTGACGTGTTCGCCATGTTTATCGCCCACGAGGCAGTTTGGTTTCGGCCAGGACGGGCTTTCCCTCTCTCCAGTCCACCGGAACGACGGAAAGATACCAGCTTCGCCCCTGGTCGTTATTGCCCTGGTAAAACAGGTAGTGCTGGCCATCGTCGTCGCGGAACATGAATGGATGACCGGACTCGCTGGAGTTCCACGCTCCCGGCGGCCCGTTGGGCAGGAAAGGCTCATCGGAAAGCCTCGTGAAGTGCAGCCCGTCGTTACTCGTGGCCACACCGATTTGCTGCGGCTGGTTGTTGTAGTTGCCCGCGTAGAACATGTACAAACGGCCGCCGTGCTCGGCCATGGCCGCCGCCTCGATGCACTGGCCCTCCCAGGGCAATTCCGGCTTGAGGATTGGGCCATCCAGGTTGAGCTGTGCCCACTTGTCGCGGGCGAAGTCGCTCTCCAGCGGCGCGGCGGCCACACCCTGCATCTGGATTTTGAACACCGGATCGCGTGTGGCCCAGTACAATAGCAGCCGGCCCTTGTAAGGAATTACATCGGCGTCGATGGCCCGGCCACAATTCCAGTCCCCCTTGGGACGAAAGACTGGGTTAGTCGGATCACGACGGAAATGCAGACCGTCCTCGGACCAGGCATGGCAGATGGCATCTTTTGGGCCATTGCCGTAGGTCTGATAGAAGAGATGCACTTTACCACCCAGCACGACAGCTCCGGGAGCACAGAACCCCTTTCGCTCGGACTCGCCGCTGCCGGCCAACTCACCCGCCTTTTCCCAGTCCAGGAGGTTGCGGCTGATAGCCACGCCGATGCTCCAGCCCGGTGTCGGCTTACCTTTGTAGGGCGGCAGGGAATAGTAGAGCAAGTAGCGCCCCTTGAACTTGACGACCGCCGGGTCCTTGGAGAACGGTCGGCCGGAGACCGCGTCGGCGAAGTACATCCGAGGCTTCTGTGGCCGCTGTTGGGCAACGGGCTGCGCCGAGACGAAGTCAACTACTTCCCGACAGTGGAAGGACTCTCCAGTGCAGCGGAGTCGGCCGACCAACCCCTTGACCGGAGGCGGTATCGGCTCCGCTGGAGTTCCAGGCGTGTTGGCTGTCCGGCCTTGCTTTGCAGGCGGTTCCGACGCACTCGATATTTCCATAGCTCCCAAGGCCGTCGCCACGATGGCAACAGCTACCGTTCGTCTCATAACTCCACTCCCATCGCTTTCTCCAAGGCTCCTGCCTGTCGGCAGAATCCATGTCAATCAGCTGCCAGGCGGATTCACTATTTCGCCGCTTTGAGCTTCTCGATCAGGTAGCTCTGCACAGTCGGGTGCTTCACGTCGGGCGCGCCGGGATAGACCAGTTCGCACTCCACGCCGACGCTCTTGCACTTCTCCTGCAACTTCACGCCAAAGTTCGAGGTGTGCGTGGGGTCCTTCTGGTCCTTCCCCATGGCCGGCGGCGTGGAATAGATGAGGTAGACGGGCGGGTCGTCGGCGGTCACCAGGGCGTACGGGGAGTATTCGGCGATCCAAGGGAGAATCTTGTCGCGGCCCGCGAAGAAGTCGTCGAACTGCAAGAGTTTCTTTGTCGGGTCTCCCTTGAAACCAAAGGCATGACCGCCGTAGCGGCTGTTGGGAGTCCACTCCTTCATCTGCTGAGGGTCGAGCGTGGTCTGCGCACCAGTGACGGCGGCGCACCATAGCCGGGTGGACTCCCGTGCGACGGGGTCGCCGCCGTTCGTGTCCGCCATGTCCGGGTGGAACGCCAGCCAGAGGCTAGAGCACGCTCCTGCCGAGCCGCCCGACGCACCGATCCGCTGCTTGTCGATGTTCCACTCGCCCGCCTTGCTGCGTACGAACTGCAACGCCCGGGCAGCGTCGTGCAACGGCCACTCGACGGGCGGCTTCACGCCGGCGGCATCAGCCTCCTGGACGAAACGGTACTCGATGGAGACCACGGAGATGCCCGCCTTCAGCATTTCCGGCAGCAGCCCGACCACTCCGCTGGAGCGGTTGCCACCGGTCCAGCCGCCACCGTGGATGAAGAACAGCAGCGGCGCGGGCGACTGCGACTCCGCCTTCCAGAAGTGCAGGACTTGTTTGGGATGCTTCCCGTAATGTACGTCTGCCATGGTGGGAGCAGGCGAAAATGTCTGGGCAGGCGCGTCCTTCCAGGGGGCTTTCTGTGCGGGCTTCTTGGCATGCGAGTCGGCGGCAAACGTGCTGCTGCCGCAAAGGATGCAGAACGAGACGAGCAATGCGAAGGCGGTTCTCATGGCGGGACTCCAGAGTGGTGTAACAGAATCGTAGCGATGCGGATGCCCGGTATCCTACCTTCACAGCCGGGCCATATCAACCGGGTCTGTAATGGCGGCTCCCGAAAGCCACTCCCGCCCACCGAGGCCGTCAGCGGGCCTGCAAGAAAGCCAGGCGGGTTCTTGCCGGTGGCGGCTGAGACAGAGCGGGCCACAAGGTTTCGGTTAGCGCCAGGGCCTGCACTCAGTGCCACGCCGTCAAACACGGATTCGAGATTGTTCGCAGACTCGTTATAGAAGTCCGCAGAACCAGGTGACGTCGAGCCCAATCATGCGACCAAGAAGAGCCAAGATGAAGATGAGTCCAAAATACGTTCGGACGATCCGAGTTATCTCGGCAGCTTCGGCGACGGCGTGCGTGATGGCGTTTCCCAGTCTTGGCCTGCTGTCGCCGTGGACGAGCTGCAGCATGGGAATGGTGGAAGCGGCCAAACCGGCCTTGCTGGCGGCAGCCGTCGATGCATGCGGCTGTGCGGCGTTACTTGCCGGACGTTGTGTGCGGCCTCGCGCTCTTTCCCGGGGCAGGCCTGAATGTCTTTTTCCTGGTCTGTTCCGGCTTTATCTTAGCCAGAGCATAAGTAGCCTCCTCACGAACCACCTCGTCCTTGTCGTCTAACAATTCGCTAAGTATTGGAATCGCATCCTTTGCCGCCGGTCCCATCGACCCCAACGCATCAGCGGCAGCTCCACGGACCGTGGACGTCTTATCCCGCAGCAATTCCGTGAGTGCCGGTATGGCGTCCTGTGCCGCCAGTCCCATCGACCCCAAAGCCATAGCGGCATTGAAACGGAGCCGAGGATTCTCATCCCGCAGCATCTTGGTTAGTATTGGAATCGTATCCTCTGCCGCCGGTCCCATCAGCCCCAAAGCCACAGCGGCATTGAAACTGACCCGGGGGTCCTCATCCCGCAGCAACTTGGTTAGTATTGGAATCGCACCGTTTGTTGCGGGTTTCAATCGGGATAGCACCGCAATACCCCGAGTGCCTTGGATATTACATAAATCTCGCAAGAGGGCTTGTGCTTTAGAATCGTCTCCGCGCAGCACTTCACAGAGCGCCGGGACGGCTTTCGTACCTATTTGCTCCAGACCCGCAAAGGCGGCTGTTCGCACAGCAGGATCATCGTCATGGAGCAGGCCCACAAGGGTCAGTGTATCTCCGAGGTGACTCAGCGCGTCCGCCGCCTCTATGCGGAATTTGGGGGACGTGTCCTCCGCCCGTGCTCTCCAATGACTTAGAAATTATCTCAAAAGGGGGCTTTTTCTGCCGATAATCATCCGCGACCCCAGGAAAGGAGCCACGGATGGCCAGGCAAAAGAAGCAAGTTAAACAGCTTCCCACAATCTGGGAAGTCAGCG
>Ga0302320_10008391_pt1 | contig 22530 bp, 19 predicted proteins | sample Bog_T0_3_FD_202130 | JGI IMG/M metagenome (GOLD analysis project Ga0302320, IMG submission 202130) | Peat permafrost microbial communities from Stordalen Mire near Abisko, Sweden - Bog_T0_3 | ecosystem: Environmental > Terrestrial > Soil > Wetlands > Peat | place: Sweden: Abisko, Stordalen Mire... | reverse complement strand
AGAAGCCGGGCATGGTCTCCAGCGCCACCGCCTCGATCGTGTAGCCGTCCTCGTCCAGCTTGGCGGAGTAGCGCGGGTTCAGCGGCGTAGGCGTGCGCGGCGGGTACAGCGACGTTGCCAACGTGATCTGCGAGCGCAGATCCCCGCGCCGCGCCTGCCACGACGCGAGCGATGGATAGGCTGGCATGTGCATCTTCGAGTCGACGCCCAGGACGACCTCGTTGCGGCGGTCGGCGGCGCCCGCCGGCGCGGCGGCCAGACAGGCCAACAACGCGAGGAGTATGATGTTCAACAGCCCCACGGGGGGATACATCTGACCACGGAGTCTTTCCATGCCGCTCACCGCTCGCCAGCAGGATTTTGCCTTCAAGGCTCTAGACGGGTTTGCCATCGAACTTCCTTCCTGGGGATTCGCCAATACGGGGACCCGGTTCGGGAAGTTCATTCAGGCCTCCGCGGCGACCACAACTGCCGAAAAGATAGCAGATGCCGGGCAGGTGCATAAGGTCACCGGCTGCTGCCCGACCATCGCCACGCACGTGCTGTGGGATTATCCCAACGGCGTGGCCGACGTCGAGAGCCTCGATGTGTGCGCCAAAAAGCACGGCATCCGCATCGGCGCGATCAACCCCAACGTGTTCCAGGACCAATGCTACAAGAACGGCTCGCTGGGCAACCCCGACCCGGAGGTGCGCCGCGCCGCGCTGTCGCACATTCTGGACAGCGTCGAGATCCAGAAGAAGGGCGGATCGCGCGACCTCTCGCTGTGGTTCGCCGACGGCACGAGCTACCCCGGAACCGGCTCGATCCGCGCGCGCAAGCAGTGGTTTGACGAGGGACTGAAGATGGTCCACTCCGCGCTGAGCGGCGACATGCGGATGCTGGTCGAATACAAGCCCTTCGAGCCGGCCTTCTACGCCACCGACATCGCCGATTGGGGCATGTCGTACATCTTGTCGAAGAGCGCCGGCCCGCGCGCCAAGGTGCTGGTCGATACCGGCCATCATTACCAGGGTCAGAACGTCGAGCAGATCGTCGCCTGGCTGCTCAGCGAGAACATGCTCGGCGGCTTCCACTTCAACGACCGGCGCTACGCCGACGACGACCTGACGCTGGGCTGCATCGACCCTTACGCCGTGTTCCGCATCTTCCACGAGATCTGCTTCTTCGAGTGGGAGCGCGGGCAGAAGGCCGACATCGCCTACATGGTCGACCAGAGCCACAACCTGAAGAACAAGGTCGAGGAGACGATCCAGACGGCCAACACGGCGCAGGAGCTGTACGTGAAGGCGGCGCTGGTGGATCGCGAGAAGCTCGTGGCGCACCAGACCAAGGCCGATCTGGTGGACGCCGAAGAGTGCCTGCGCGAGGCGTTCTTCTCCGACGTGCGGCCGGTGCTCAAGGAGTGGCGCAAGTCGAAGGGCCTGGCCGAGGATCCGATGGCGGCGCATCGCGAGAGCGGGTACAACGCGCGCGCCGAAGCCGAGCGCGGCGAGCGCAACCGCGGCGCCGTGGCGAGCTACGCCTGATTCGCTTTTTTCATTGGTGGGAACTCACCGGGCCGCTCCGCATGGGGCGGCCCTATTTTATTGGTGGAGGCGCGGGCGCGGCGTCCTGTTTCCGCGCCGCGGGGTCGATGCGAAAATCCCAGATTTGCGTGTTGCCCTGGCCTTCGGTGTACTCGATGACAGCGTATTCACCGGGCGCGAGCGGCTTCTGCGGCCAGATCTTATAGAGCTCCTCGCCGACCTGCTGCTGGAAGATCTCGACCTCGTCGTCCTCGGTGGCCATCTGCTTCGAGACGGGCTCGGTGTACCACGTCTGGACGACCCGCGAAGCCGCCTTGGCCTGGCAGCGGACAATGCCGAAACGCTCCTCGGCCGAGGGCCGGAGCCATAGCGTGGGGCGCTCCTCGGCGAGCACGAAGGCCGAGTGCAGGCCATCGAGTTCGAGGGTCCCCTTGCCGATCAGCGGGATCGGCGAGAGGTGACTCAGCACGCTGCGCTTCTTGTTGGTGACGATCGTCGACTCGGCCTGTTTGACCGTCTCGACCTTCTCGCCTTGCAGGTAGTACACGCCCGCGCCCTTGGGGATCAGCGAAATCTGGTGCGCCTGCTCACGTTCGAACTGGTCTTCGGCGGCGTCGGCGGCGGCGGAGGCGGCGGTCTCCCGCTTGACGCGTTCGCTCACCTGCTTGCGCTCGGCATCGGTCTTCTTCAGGTCGACCAGGCTGAGCGGGAGCTCCTCCCAGTCGCTGCGCTCGCTGGAGTAGTAGCGCACGCGCTCGTCCTCCACCTTGTACTCGCGCACCTGCTGATAGGTGCCGTCGTTCAGGTACAGGCGGAAACTGTCGGCGGCGAGCCGCGGCGGCCACAGCAGCAGCGCGGCGAACAGAGCGAGCATCGTCCGGCAACGCATAGCGCGACCCTCCCATTTTCGCTCAGTTGTCTGCCGGGCTTCGGGCGCCCTCTCCGGCTCGAATGCCTGCCAGGCTCCCTTGTCTTCCGGTCTCAGACGCCTTCCTGGGCTTAGACGCGGGCCGCAACCTTGTTACTGAGCCGCGATTCTTGTTACTGAGCCGCGACCGTCTGACGGAGCCGCGACTGTCAAGGAGCGGTTCCGCCGCGGCGTCGAGGAGGCGCCGGCCGACTCCCTGACGGTCGCGGCTCAGTCACAACACGACGGCTCCTTGCGGTCGCGGCTCCGTCACACCCGTCGCGGCTGGGTCACAACACAACCGCTCCTTAACAGTCGCGGCTCCGTCACACCCAGGCTCCGTCACAGCGGCATGCCGCCCCAAGCGCCAGTTCATCTATGTGGGCGCTGCCCCGGTCACACGCCCTCGAAATAATCTCGATCCATTTCCACAAGCACTTACCCGCAGCGCCCCGCGGGGGCCTTGCGCAGCGGGTCGATAATGCGGGCGGGTAGAGGGCAGGCCGCTATTAGTAGCGGTCTGCACTTTTGTAACATGTTGATAAACAATCACTTAAGCGAGCCAGGCCGCTACGCTGTAGCGGCCTGCCTGTTTGGGGGAGGGTGCTGGAGGAGGCACAAAGATGCGCGATAAGAAGACCGACGAGGCTATCGATCTCGGCAAATGGATCGGGCGGAGGCAGGCGTTCGCGCTGGTGGCGGGACGCTGTTCGGCGGCGGATGCCGGGTGCATCCGCAAAATGCGATTGGAGAAGACGTACCTGACGCTCGAGCGAAGCTGGGAGCGCTTCTGCCGGCAGCACCTGGGCGTCAGCCGGGCGTGGGCCGACCGGATCATCGGGTATCTGGAGGAGTTCGGGCCAACGTATTTCATGCTGGCGCAGGCGACGGACATCACGCCGGGCGAGTACCGGCGCATTCAAGGCTCGGTGCACGGCCAGGCGCTGCTGCACGCCGGCGAGGAGATTCCGATTGAAGCGGAGAATGCGGGGCGGCTGGCGGTGGCGATTGGGGAGCTGCGGCGCGCCGAGAAGGCTGCTTCCGACGCGGGCAACCGGGCAGGCGCGGAGGCCGGAATTGATGACGCCGCGAAGCAGGCCGTGACGAAGAGCGAGGATCTGAATCGCACGCTGGACCAGCTCGAACGCACGCTCACGGCCGTCGTGAGCGAGGCCGGGCGGGTGCACGGGCTGCGGCTGGATGTGGCGCAAATCGAGAGACTGCAGGGAATCGTGCTGGCGCAGTTGCAACGGATGCCAATGGTGCAGTTGATGCGAATCGTAGTGCGGCCGTGAGGCGGGGTGGGGATGGGCGCGGAGGGTCACTTTTACGGATTGCCGACGATACCGCCAGGCGAAGTGCCATGGCCGGTTGCAGGGGCGTCTCTCGGTGCCAATCCATGCGACCGACCTTCTCAGATTGGGACTGTGGCGCTTGACTGTTCTAATAGTGACGATCGGACGACGGGACAGCTATCGGATTGGCTAGTCGGGGGATCCCGGAGGTCGAACACGAGCGAACTGCCGTCGATGGAGGAATGAACGGGACAACTCGGGGCTGCGCTGAAGCGGGTCCGAGCCGCCGATATGCCAGCGACCCGGGGAACAGGCCGCTCGACCACTAGAAGTTGCGTTCCCTCAACTCCTCGCAGGCTCCGTCCAATCCCGGGAACAACGAGCCGGCGGTAACTCCCATATAGTCCAGCTCGCAAAAGACCTCGGCTCGCTCGGACACTGGCAAGTCGATGGCCGATATGTAGGACTGCCCGTTCTTTGTTTCCATTTCACGGATGTATGTTTCGATGTCGTCTACGTTCGTCGTCGTAGATACGGACTGCTGCGGGATCATTCGCTCGTTCTCAATCGCAATGAACTCCGCTATCGACAAATGCGGGAAGGCTCGCTCAAGTATGAGAACTTGGTTTACATTGGTCTTCCAGCGTTCGTCGAGCACGAAGATCCGCACCTTCTGGCTCGAACCAGCCCGGGAGGCGTCCGGCTTGGAAAGGTCTCTATATGCGAAAAACGCTGCAACATATGGGGAGTAGGTCCAGTCGAGAAGGGGCATGGGGTAGCCGTGGTGTCGAGCCAGATTAAAGAATGCTCCGTTCTCGTCTGGGTTTGCCAAATTGAAGAGATGTCGGGTCCGAGCACTGAGTCGACGGTAGAGCACAAGAATATCCTCGTTGGTGAACCGAACCAGGTCCGCCCGACCGGTGCGATGGAAGGAGGTTCTTAGCCGCCAAGGCTCGCTTTGCCCCCGAAACAGATGGCGTTTCCCCGCAAGTCCGGCGATGTACTGCTTGAAATCCCCCCAGCCCATAGGGAGTGCAGTCAACTCGGAAGGCTGATCCGCCCGTGATCGTGGCAGGCGGGACGAACCTGACACCCCGACGTCAGTATTCCAGGAAACCTCCAAAAGGCTCTCATCCCATCGGCCGGTAACTTCTGCATGATCAGAAACCGTGGCGCCTGCCGGATAGAGATCCTTTATGTCCGCCCATGAGCAGGGGCCTCCTGTCTGAGGATGGATCGCCCAGATATCGCGCGCAACGAAGCTAAACTGCCTATCCTTATTCGGGGTTCGGAAGTGGACGCCTGTCCATGGGACCCCCTTCCCATGCGCCTGGAGGTAAGCCACCCCTTCGAAGTAGGCTCCGCGGTCGTCTATGTTCATCAAGAGCCCACCGTTGCTCGTGCCGCTGTACTCCCCTATCCACTGTCCGTTCATCGTTTCCCTCAGGCGCGCCTTCGGCGGCGTGCCACTATGCAGTGTAGCGCCTAACCCTTCGGGGCGATTCGCAGCGAGGGGACACATCCGTGAGATGTCTCGGGTCGTTCAAAATCACTGCCCGCAGGCGGGGCGGCGGCGGGCGTTTCACCGTCAAAACACCACGGCTGCACCGTGGAATGACCACAACAACACCACAAATTCACGGTGAGAACCTGGTGTTCTTGCGTAAAAACATGGTCCGCGCACGGTGGATTCATGGTGAAATCATGGTCCGCGCACGGTGATTTGGCTGGCTGCGATGGCGCGCGGCAGGAGCGTCTTGCTCCCGCCGCGGCAGGCGCGTATGACGAGGGTGGGCGTCGGCTCCGCCGGGGCGCACAAAGCACAGCACGGCCCGCGGTCCGGGAGGGCCCGGGCTCTCGCCAAGGCGCCCCTGTTCCGTGTCAAGCCGCGGAATCGACTTCGACTACCCCTGGGAAACTCGATGGCGGGGGAATGGCTATGCCTTCCTCGCGCATGCCCTCAAGGTGAAACGCTATGGCTTCCTGGATCAGTTGCTCGACTTCGTCGCGCGAGTCGCCTATAGAGATCACACCGGGAAGGTCGGGGACATAGGCTCCCCAGGACGTCGGCCCTTTTTCATAAATAACCGTGTACGTCATCAATCCTCCTCCTTCCTTTCCAGTCCGGCACTGCGGAGAATCGCCTTCAGCGTTCCCACCGGTATATCCTTGCCGGGATGGCCCGGCACAGTGACGACCAGTCCTTTATCCGGATGGCGGAACTGACGGTGGCTACCCTTGACCGCCTTTAGCCGCCAAAGGCGAAGACTCGAGCAGGCGGATCAGGTCCCTGACCTACATTCCTTCGCATCATAGCGCTACCGATCTCCGACGATCTGACAGACCGACATTTGGGGCTCGGCGCACTTGACCGAGAAACGCCCAGCCCGCCAAGGTGATTCGCGGCGGGCGGATGCGTGTATGAGATAGCTTCGGCGTTGCAGATCCGTGCCCCGCGGGCGTTCCACCGTGCGGCGGACCATGGTTTCATCGTGAATTTACCGTGCGCGCTCCGTGAAATTGCGGTGTTCTTGCGGTGTCTTGCCGGGCGCGAGCGGGGGCGGATTCTATGTGAAAGGGGACACACCTGCGGCGTCCGGGACGGACGCCTTGGTGTCGCCCTCGGCTTGAGGCGCGGTGGTCGTGGTCGAGAGGTGAGTGGGCCTCGGTGTCCCCCGGCGCAAGAGGTGAAATCATGGTTCGCCGCACGGTGATTTGGCTGGCCGCGATGGCACGCGGCAGGAGCGTCTTGCTCCCGCAGCGAGAGGCGCGTATAACGAGGGTGGGCGTCGGCCCGGCGATGGCGCAAAAACCACAGCGTGGCCCGCAGCAGGGGCAGGTCCGGGTGCTGCCCAAGGCGCCGGAGGAACTGACGCGCGGACCGCTGTTGCGGCTGGGCGAGGGCATCAGCAAAGTCGTCTACGCTTCTCCGCACTGGGTGGTGAAACGCGAACGGCATCCGTCCGAGATCATGGCCCTCATTTTCATGTGGAAGGCGGTCAGAAGGTTGCAGCGGTTCCTGCCGCGGCGGCTGGGGCAAGGGATGCTGGAGAAGCCGGGGCGGCCGGCGCGGTTGCTGCGGGTGCTGGTGCAGGGCCTGGTGCTGGCAGTGCCGCGAGGCATCTGGTTCGCGACGAACATGGGCGAGGTGTGGCGCTGGTTCGCCAAGAGCGAGGCGCGCGGGGCGCTGCTGGCGGATGAGTACCTGGCGGGGACGGCGGTGCTTCCCAAGAGCGTGCGCTTCCCGCCGACGAAGGTGCAGGTGGACCGCTGGCCGGGGTGGCTGCTGGTGAAGCAGGCGACGGAGCGCGTGGAGATGACGCTGGAGGAGCGGATTAACGAACTGGCGCGGGCGCGGCGTTTCGACGAGATCGGGGAATGGCTGGAGCGTTTTCTGGCATTGCGCGAGGCGGGGTGGCGGAGGGGCGTGTTCTCGCTGGACACGCATCTGAAGAACTACGGCGTAATGGATGAGCGCGTGGTGCTGCTCGATACGGGCGGGTTGACCAACCGCTGGAGCGACATCGAAGAGCGGCTGAAGTCGCAGCACGAGTTTCTGAGCCCGCACGCCGGACTGGGACTGGAAATGACCCTGCGGGACCGGCCCGACATCGCCGAGTGGTTTGACGCGCGGTGGAGAGCGATGGTCAATCTGGCTGCGGTGCGCAGCCGCTGGCCGGGCGCGCCGCGAGCTTAACGTATCCGTAACGCGGGGACACACCTGCGGCGTCGTCGGCCGACGCCTTGGTGTCGCCCTCGGCTGAAGGTTTGGTGGTCGTACTCGGGGACGAATGGGCCTCGGTGTCCCCCGCGCGTGAGGCGTCTGCGAGCAGTCCGGTGTTTTCGGCGGAACCGCTCCTTGACAGTCGCGGCTCTGAAACAACGCAAGAACCGCTCCTTGACAGTCGCGGCTCTGAAACACATGGTCGCGGCTCTGAAACAACGCAAGAACCGCTCCTTGACAGTCGCGGCTCCGTCAGACGGTCGCGGCGCGGTAACAAGAGTCGCGGCTCAGAAGCACACGGTCGCGGAGCGGTTCCGAAAGCCGGCACAAGAAGTCCGGAGGGCGAGCCGGGTTACAATCCGGGGATGCGCATCGGCATCCACACATCGACCTCAGGAGCGCTGGTGCACGCCGCGCACAAAGCGGTCGAGCTGGGCGCCAACTGTTTCCAGATCTTTTCGGCGAGCCCGCGCATGTGGCGCGCAACGCCGCCCGAGGCGGCGCAGGTGGCACTGATGAAAGCCGCGCGCGCGGAGCACGACCTGCGGCCGCTGGTGATTCACGACAGCTACCTGATCAACCTGGCCGCGGCCGATGCGGAGATCTGCGGCAAATCGATCGCCGCATTCCGCGGAGAGCTGACGCGGGCGATCGCGATCGGCGCGGAATATCTGGTGATGCATCCGGGGAGCGCGAAGGCTCACGAGTCGCTGGAGCAGGCGCTGGAGACGCTCGCGGCGTCGCTGGAGCAGGCGGCGCGGGGGCTGGAGACGACGGGGTTCACGCTGTTATTCGAGAACACGGCGGGCGGCGGAGCGACCATCGGCCGGACGCTGGAAGAGCTGAAGACACTCAGCGAAATGGCCGGGCCGCGGCTGCCCTTTCCGACGGGCTTCTGCCTGGACACGTGCCACCTGTACGCCGCGGGCTACGACGTTTCCACGGAAAAGGGCCTGGCGGAGACGGTGAAACGGGCCGCGAAGCTGCTGGGCCTGGAGCGCATTGCCGTGGTTCACGTCAACGATTCCAAGGGCGCGCTCAACTCGCACCTCGACCGGCATGAGAATATTGGAAAAGGACACATTGGCCGCGAAGGCTTCCGCCGCATTGTGAACCATCCCAAGCTGCGAGATAAGGCCTTTATCCTGGAGACGCCGATCGACAACGAAGGCGACGACCAGCGCAATGTGGACACCCTGAAAGCGCTATGCCGGAAACCGCGTACAACCACGAACAAGTAGAACTGAAATGGAGCCAGCGCTGGGCCGCGAGCCCGGAGCTGTACCAGGCCGCCGACGATGGCGCACGGCCGCGCTATTACGTGCTGGAGATGCTGCCGTACCCGAGCGGCGTGCTGCACATGGGACACGTGCGCAACTACTCGATCGGCGACACGCTGGCGCGCTACATGTGGATGCGCGGCCACGACGTGATGCACGCGATGGGGTGGGACGCGTTCGGGTTGCCGGCGGAGAACGCGGCGATCCAGCGCGGGCAGCACCCGGCGAAATGGACGCTCGCGAACGTGGCCCACATGAAGAAGCAACTGCAGCGCATGGGCTTCGCCTACGACTGGGCGCGGGAGATCAACACGTGCACGCCGGCCTACTATCGCTGGAACCAGTGGATGTTCCTGCGGATGCTCGAAAAGGGGCTGGCGTACCGCAAGAAGTCGCTGGTGAACTGGTGCCCGGAGTGCGCCACGGTGCTGGCCAACGAGCAGGTGGTGGAGGGGTGCTGCTGGCGGCACGAAGCGACGCCGGTGGAACAGCGCGAGCTGGAGCAGTGGTTCCTGCGGATCACGAAGTACGCGGAAGAGCTGCTGGACGACATGCGGCAACTGGAGGCGGGGTGGCCGCCGCAGGTGCTGACGATGCAGCGCAACTGGATCGGGCGCAGCGAGGGCGCGGAGATCGACTTCCGCCTGAAGACGACGGGCGAGAAGCTGCGCGTGTTCACGACGCGAGTGGACACGATCTACGGCGCGACGTGCGTGATTCTGGCGCCGGAGCATCCGGTGGCCAAGGCGCTGTGTACGGGGGAACTCGCCGGTCGGCTGCGGGCGATGATCGACGATCCGAGCCGTAAGGATCCGGAGCTTCAGGAGAAGGTGGGGTTCGACACCGGACACGCGGCGATCAACCCATACAGCGGCGAGGAGATCCCGATCTGGGTGGGCAGTTTCGTGCTGTGGGGCTACGGCACCGGGGCGATCATGGCGGTGCCGGCGCACGACGAGCGCGACTTCGAGTTCTGCCGGAAATACGGGCTGCTGGTCGTCCCGGTGATCCGGCCGGTGGACGGCGTGCTGGCGGTCGAAGCGGAGATGAAAGAAGCGTTTTGCGGCTATGGCGTGGTGGAAAACTCGGGCGCGTGGTCGGGGCTGACGTCGGCCGAGGCGCGGCGGCGCATGGCCGAACATGCCACGGAGCAGGGGTTCGGGCAAGCGTCGATTACGTATCGGCTGAAGGACTGGGGCATCTCGCGGCAGCGTTACTGGGGCACGCCGATCCCGGTGGTGCATTGTCCGCAGTGCGGCATTGTGGCAGTGCCGGAGGAGCAGTTGCCGGTGGTGCTGCCGGAGGACGTGCAGTTCACGGGCAAGGGGCGGTCGCCGCTGGCGCAGCACGAGGAGTTTCTGAGGACCACGTGTCCCAAGTGCGGCGGCGCGGCGGAACGCGAGACGGACACGATGGATACGTTCGTGGACTCCTCGTGGTACTTCTTCCGCTACGTGGATCCGCACAACGAGCGGCTGCCGTTCGACAAGGCGACGGTGCAGCCGTGGTTTCCGGTGGACCAGTACATCGGCGGAGTGACGCACGCGATTCTGCATCTGCTGTACGCGCGCTTCTGGTGCAAAATGATGCGCGACCTCGGCCTCGTGGATGTGGACGAGCCGTTCCGCAACCTGTTCACGCAGGGGATGGTGCAACTGGATGGGCGGACGATGTCGAAGTCGAAGGGCAACATCGTGGACCCGGACGAGATGGTGGTGAAATACGGCGCGGACACGTGCCGGCTGTTCACGCTGTTCGCGGGACCGCCGGAGAAAAACATCGACTGGAACGAGTCGAGCGTGGAGGGACAGTACCGCTTCATCAGCCGCTATTTCCGCTGGGTGACGCGCAACTTCGACAACCCGGCCGGGACGGGGGAGACGGACGCGGCGGCGCTGCGCAAGCTGCACCAGACGATCCGCAAGGTGACGGACGACTTCGACAACCGGTGGCATTTCAACACATCGATCGCGGCGCTGATGGAGCTGATGAACGAGCTGCAGTCGGTGGAGGCGGGCCTTTCGGGCGGCGTGCGCCAGCAGTGCGCGGAGACGATCACGCTGCTGATTGCGCCGTTCGCGCCGTATGCCGCCGAGGAACTGTGGACGCTGATGGGGAAGCCGGGCCCGGTGTTCAAATGCCCCTGGCCGAGCTACAGCGAGGAGCTGGCGCGCGAGGAGATGCTAGAAATCCCAGTGCAGGTGAACGGCAAGCTGCGGAGCCGCGTGATGGTGCCGCACGGGATTAGTGAAGAAGAGCTGAGGCGCGTGGCGCTGGAGGATGAGAAAGTCCGCGCGCACACTGCGGGCAAGACGGTGGTGAAGGTGATCGTGGTGCCGGGGAAGCTCGTGAATATCGTCGTGAAATAGGGGCGGAACAGGGCTGAGCGGCGCGGTGGTGGCGCAGGCGTGTTGCGGGGTGCTGTGTACGTCTTGTAACGAGCGACGGCTTCGGTTACTCTGAGGGCGATGGAAGTCCATTTCACGGTCGAGCAGCAAGCGCGGCTGGCGCAGATTGCCACCAATGCCGGGACCGTCCCCGAGCGGCTGGTGACGAATGTCGTGGCCCGTTATCTCGATGAAGAAGCCCGTTTCCTGGCCGCCGTTGAGAAAGGGATAGCGGCAGCCGAGCGGGGCGAGTTTATCGAAGAAGAAGAAATGGACGCCCGCCTGGAGGCCATGTTCAGGGCCTGATGCGCATTCGTTGGACCGTCCCGGCCGCCGGCGATTTAGAGAGCATCAAGAACTACCTGCAGCAGCACTACCCGCAGTTCGCCGAAACGACCGTGCGGACAATCTACGAGCGTATCCGTTCCCTGAAAACCTCGCCGAACCGGGGCCGGCCCGGCCACCGTGCCGGAACAAGAGAACTGGCGCTAACACCGCTGCCGTATGTGGTTGTCTATTGGGTGAGAGATGAAGCCGTCGAAGTCCTGCACATTTATCACGGCGCCCAGGACTGGCGATGAGTGTGTTTCACAAAGAGAAGGGGTGGGCGTCCTCGACGGGCACGGTGAGGAGACGGCTCAGGTTCGCACGGTGCAGCGGTAGCGCGGACACACCTGCGGCGTCCTCGGAGGACGCCTTGGTGTCGCGCCGCGTGACGGAGCCTCGACTGCTCGTTTGGACCACCGCTCCTTACAGTCGCAGCTCCGTAACAACACAACCGCTCCTTTCAGTCGCGGCTCCGCAACACATCCGCTCCCTGACGGTCGCGGCTCCGTCACGCGGCGCGGCTCCGTCACACGCGCGGGGGATGGGCAGCGCGGGGCGGCGTTACATCAGATAGTCTTTGAGCTTGTCGAGGAGGGTTTTCTCGGCGGGGCGGCCGCCTTCGGGGAGTGTGGCGCGCAGTTGTTCCATCAAAGCGCGCTGCTCCTTGTTGAGCTTGACGGGGGTGCGGACTTCGATGTGCACGATGAGGTCGCCGCAGCCGCCGGCATTGAGATGCGGCGCGCCCTTGCCGCGGAGACGGAGCGTCTCGCCGGACTGGATGGATTCGGGGACCTTGAGGCGCTGTTCGCCGTCGAGGGTCGGGATGACGATCCCGACGCCGAGGGCGGCTTCGGCCATGTTGATGACCACGGTGCAGTGCAGATCGTCTTCGCGGCGCTCGAAGATGGAATGCGGCTTGATCATCAGGAAGACGTAGAGATCGCCCTGAGGACCGCCGTTCGCGCCGGGCTGGCCTTCGCCGGGGACGCGCATCTTCATGCCGTTGTCGACGCCGGCGGGGATTTTCACCTTGAGTTTCTTGACCGTCTGGACGAAAGCCTCGCCCCTGCAATTGCGGCAGGCCTTGCGCAGCAGCTTGCCGGTGCCGCGGCACTGGCCGCAGGTGCGGCGGATGGTGAGGAAGCCCTGCTGGTAGAAAACTTCGCCGCGGCCGCGGCAGACCGAGCAGGTGGTCCAGCCATCCTCGCCTTCGGCGCCGGAGCCTTTGCAGACCGGGCACGGTTCGGTGCGGGGGACGCGCAGTTCGACGTCGAGGCCGCGCATGGCGTCCTCGAAGGAGAGCTCGAGATCGTAGCGCACGTCGTCGCCGCGCTGGGCGCGGCTGCGGCGTTTGGAGCCGCCACCGAAGAGGTCGCCGAAGCCGAAGAAGTCGCCGAAGATATCGGAGAAATCGGCGAAGACGTCGGGGTTGAAACCGGCGGCGGCGCCGGCGCCGGCGGAGCCGAGGCCGTCGTGGCCGTAGGCGTCGTAGAGGCGGCGCTTGTCGGAGTCGGAGAGGACGGAGTAGGCCTCGGCGGCTTCCTTGAAGTGCTCCTCGGCCTCGGGGTTGTGGGGATTGCGATCGGGGTGGAACTTGAGCGCCAGCTTGCGATAGGCGCTTTTCAGTTCCTGTTCGGAGGCGTTTTTGCCAATTCCCAGAATTTCGTAGTAGTCCCGTTTCACCAAAGCAAGGCTCCCGCGCGCAGTCCGTTACTCACGACTGGCTACCCGCACCATGGCCGGACGGAGGAGCCGGCCCTTCAGGGTGTAGCCGCGCTGCAATTCGTCGACGACGGTGGGTACTTCGTAGCGCTCGTCGCGTACCATTTCAATGGCGTGATGCAGATTGGGGTCGAAGGGCTGGCCACAGGCCTCGATGGGCTGAAGGCCGAGTTTAGTCAGGGCTTCGACCAGGTGCTGGTAAATCAACTCGACACCCTTTACCAATTCGGCCGCGTGGCGGCCCGTGGCGGGGTGGGCGTGGAGGGCGCGTTCGAAGTCATCGAGGATCGGCAGCAGCAACTTGACCGCATCGGCGGCGGCGTATTCGATGAGATCCGCGCGCTCGCGTTCGACGCGCTTGCGGGAGTTGTCGAATTCGGCCGCGAGGCGCAGAATGGCATTCTGCAGCTCGGTCTTTTCAGCCGCCAGGCGATCCCGATCGAGGGCAATCGATTCGGGGGTTTCGACGAGTTCGCCGGTGGGCGGGGAGTCGTCAGCGGTTTGCGCCACGCCATTGCCCGGGGCCGGGGGCGTCTCCTGATCTTTCATAGTTGTATCCAACTTCAGGGTAACAAACCGCGCCAACAACGCTCGCGCGCGACGCCCGAGTTTGGGCCGCATGGGGGTGCGGCGCCTTACTGCGGCAGGCTGCGGAGAGCCTGTCCGACGTGCAGAACGGCGGACATGACGCGGGGGTAGTTCATGCGCATCGGCCCGAGAACGGCGACTTTAGTTGCGAGGCCGCCGGGCATCTTCAAGGTCAGGCCGACAAGCGAAAAATCGTGCATGGCGGGATGGACATCGGCCAGGCCGACACACAATTGCATCTCGTCGCCGCTGCTTTCGAGGAACTGATCGAGCAGGGCGATGAGGCGCTTCTTCTCCTCAAGCGCGCGGAGCAGATCGCGCAGATGTTCCTTCGTGAGGTGCAGGTCGAGGCCGACCAGGTTGGAAGCGCCCTCCATGAAAACCAGGGGCGCGAGACCGATGTCGAGCAAGCCCTGGTCGTAGAGCACGGTCAGGCGGCGCAGCAAGGAGTCGTAGGCCGAGGACTCGAGGTGCAGCAAGCGCTCGAGTTCGAGGCGGATGCCACTGAGCGTCCAGCCGGAGAAATTGCGATTCAAGTAATTACGGATGGAAGCGAGCTCGTCCTGGGTGGCGGGCTCAGCGAGCTGAGCGACCTGGCTGCGCACCATGTGGTCGCGGGTGACAACGACCATCAGAACGCGGGCGGGCGGCAGAAGGACGAACTCGACTTGATCGAGCACCTGGCCGTGGCCGGGGATGGCGGCGGAGATGCCGATGTTGCGCGTGAGTTCGGTGAGCAGGTGCGAGGCGTGCTCGGCGCGGGCGTCGAGGGAACCCTTGTTGAACAGCTCTTCGCTGAGCCGGGAGAGCTCGGCGGCGAGGATGCGGCTGGCGAGGTAGGGCCGGGCGAACTCGCGGAAAGCCTTGGCGGTGGGAACGCGGCCGGCGGAGGTGTGGGGCTGGTCGAGGTAGCCATGGTCGGCGAGCTCGGCCATGATGTTGCGGATGGTGGCCGCGCTGAGACCGTCCTTGCGGCGCCGGGCGATGATGCGCGAAGCCACGGGCTCACCGGTCTCGATGTAGATCTGCACGAGCGAGTGCAGCACTTCGAGGGAGCGCTGGGGCAATGCGGCATCCGAATCCATGGGCGCGCGGGACATGTTTCCTTGAGACCTCATGGTATGGCACGGCGAGGCGCTGCGCAAGGGCGCGGGATCAGCGCGGCACGCGCGAGGAAGGAGAAATCAGGCGGGGCGAAAGAGGAGTTCGGTCTCCGGCTTCAGCAAAACCCAGAAGGTATAGAGGCCCAGCGCCGTGCCGATGGGCACATGCACCAGGGCGAAGGCAGCGAAGAAGAATCCGAAGATGCGGGCCCAGGGGCGGAGGTTGAGGAGTCCGTAGCCGAGCAGGAGAGCGGGGATGGACAGCAGCAGAGTAAAGACGGCGAGCGCGCCGCCGATCAGCGCGACGATGTGCACTGGAACCATGGCCTCGTCTCCGCCGATGCCGAGCACCGAAGCCACGGCCATGCTTCCGCCGAGTATGGCTAGGGCTGCGATCAGCCCGAGGACCCCGAAGAAGACGTTCAGCCATCCGAGGACTTTAACGTGCGAAGCCATCTCATTCCCCCTTGCGAGGCCCACACGCCGATTCTACGACAAGCCCAGGCGGCAAACACCGGGAGGTAGATCCACCAGCGGCGGGCGGTGGATCCGTGCCACGCGCCGGTGGCGCGGTAATCGGCCAGGACGGCGTAGGCCAGCGGCATCAGCGCGACCCAGAGGAACGCGGCCGGAGAGGGCTCGACGGCGAGCAGCGGCAGCAGCCAGGCGAGATACCAGGGATGGACGTTGGCCGCCACGAGCAGCAGGGCGGCGACGAACTCCAGCGTGACACGCTCGAGAGCGGCGCGGCGGCCGACGGCGCAAAGGGCGAGGATGCCGATGAGTGCCAGGGAGAGCCGCTTGGCGATGATTCCATCGTGGCCGCTCAACCACCAGACGACGCCGAAAAGGCTGTCGTTGTTGCGCCATCCACCGAGGAATCCGGTGGCGAAGGAGGCGTTGCGAGAGAACAGATCGGGCAGGGCGGCCAGGTACGGCCAAGCGGCCAGAAGCGCCAGCGGGAGCCCGACCAGCAGAACGCGCCAGCGTGGCCGCCACCAGGGACGGAGGCCGTATGTAGCGAATAAAGGTAGAAGAAAAAACGGCCAGTACTTGATCAATCCGCCGGCGGCGAGGAGCAGGCCGGAGAGCGCCCAACGCTCACGGCGCGCGGCCAGTAGAGCGGCAAGAAGCAAGGCGGCGAGGCAGGAGTCCATGTGGCCTTCGCCCCAGAATTCCACCCAGGTCAGGGGGCACCAGGCCCAGACGAGCACTCGCTGGAGGGGCAGGCCGCGCGCCTTGAGAAGCAAGAGGAGCAGGCCGATTGCCGCCAGATCTCCTAGTAAAGAAGGGAGTTTCATCCATAGGAGCTGGTCCTCGGGACGGCCTGGAGCGATCCAGTGAGCCAAGCGGTAGGTCCACAACTCGACCTGTTCCCAGAGCGGACCGTAGACTGCGCGGACGTCGTGGCCGGAGACTTGAGGATAGGTTTCGTCGCGCAGGGAGGCGAGGGTGGGATCGTCCGGGGTCACCAGGTAAGGGTTGCGGGCGGCGGCCTGCACCTGGCCTTCCCAGCGGTAGCGGCTGAGGTCCTCGGACAACGAGGGCGCCCGTGTCAAAAACACGACACGGGGCGCGACGGCCACAGTGGCGATCCAAACACACCCCAAAAGGCCAAGCGCTCTAGTACTTTTTCGGAGGACGTTTTGGACGGCGATCAGATAAAATAGGGATGCAATCAGAAGCAGGCCGACGGTCCGCTCGGAGCGCGAGCCCAAGTCGCCAGCGCAGCTGAGCACGAAGGAAGTTGCCAGCAGGCCCGTTCCCCCGAGAGCCGGTTGGATCCAGCGCAGCGACATGAGTTTCTGTTCGTTCACTATGGCGTTCCTCGCTCCATCGCAGGTGGATCGCTGGAGCCGTGCGCTGGCGGATGACAGCTTCACGGGCATACACCGGCTGGCGCTGTTCGACTGGCTGCTTCTGGTACCCTACTTTACCCTGCTGACGATTCTGGCAATTTACGGGGCGCACCGTTTTCTGGTGGTCTACGGTTACCTGAGGACGCGGAAGAGCGTGCCGCAGCGGCCGGAGCGGCACTTTGCGCAACTGCCGCGAGTGACGATCCAACTGCCGCTGTTCAACGAGCGGAACGTAGTGGACCAGTTGCTTGAGGCGGTGTTGAAGGTGCGCTACCCGCGGGAGCTGCTGGAAATTCAGGTGTTGGACGATTCGACCGACGACACGCATCCCTACACGGAAGCGCTGGTGGCGCGGCTGAAGGAGCAGGGACAGCCGATCGAGTATGTCCACCGCACGAACCGCAGCGGCTACAAAGCGGGCGCGCTGCAGGCGGGGATGGCGCTGGCGAAAGGGGAACTGCTGGCGATTTTCGACGCCGATTTCATGCCGCCCGCGGATTTCCTGGAAAAGACGGTCGACTTCTTCGCCGATCCGAAAATCGGCGTGGTGCAGACGCGTTGGACGTACATGAACCGCGATCACAGCCTGCTGACCGAAGTGCAGGCGCTGATGCTGGACGGGCACTTTGCGCTGGAGCACATTTCGCGTTTCGGCCAGGGGCTGTTCTTCAATTTCAACGGGACGGCGGGGATCCTGCGGCGGACGATGATCGAGGACGCGGGCGGGTGGCAGCACGACACGCTGACCGAGGACTCGGACCTGAGTTACCGCGCGCAATTGAAGGGCTGGCAGTTTATTTACCTGCCCTGGATCGAGTGCCCGAGCGAGCTGCCGGTGGACACGTACGGCTTCCAGGTGCAGCAGCAGCGCTGGGCCAAGGGGCTGACGCAGTGCGCGCTGAAGCTGCTGCCGAGGATCTTCCGCTCGAAAGAGATTTCGCTGCGCGAGAAGGTCGAGGCGTGGTTCCACATGACGCCGAACATCAGCTACCCGCTGATGGTGATCGTGTCGGCGATGATGCTGCCGGTGATGATCGTGCGGTTCTACATCGGCTGGCTGGACATGCTGCTGGTGGACGCGCCGCTGATCGTGTGCAGCTTCTGGTCGGTGGTGACGTTCTATCTGCTGGCGGAGCACGAGCTGTACCCGAAGACGTGGAAGCGATCGGTGCTGATTCTACCATTCCTTTTGGCGATGGGCGTGGCGCTGACAATCTCGAATACGAAGGCCGTGATGGAGGCCCTGCTGCACCAGCAGTCGGGTTTCGTGCGCACGCCGAAGTACGCTCCGCGCGCGGCGGGCGCGCCGCTGGGCGTGGCGTACCGGCGCAAGAGCGGCTGGCTGCCGTTCGCCGAGATCGCCATGGGCACGGGTTTTCTGACGATCGTGTACTACTCGATCGACGTGATGAATTTCGTCGCGCTACCGTTCCTGCTGATTTTCGTGTGCGGCTACTATTGGGCCGGCTTCAGCACGTTGTGGCAGGAACACAAAGCCAAGCTGCGCTTCGAGCGCGAAGCCCGGCGCGTCGAAGTCGAAGCAGTCAGTTAGACTTTACTCCTGCAATCCAAGCCGCGCAAGCCGGCGGGAACCTGCTAGAACGGTAGTTCGAGCAGGTTATCCATGAGCACCACAAACTCCACATCGACAACGCGGCGCGACCTATTGAAAGGCGCGAGCGCGGCGGCATTTACGACTCTGATTTTCCCCCGGATGGCGCGCGGCGCGAACGACCGGATCACGGCGGCCTTCATCGGCACTGGCACGATGGGACAAGGCAACGTCGATTTTGCGATCCAGACGGGCACAGTGCAGGCGGTGGCGATCTGCGACGTGTACCAGCCGAACCTCGAGAAAGGCATCGCCATCGCGAACAAGCGCGGGCAGAGCCCGAAGGCGGTGAAGGATTTCCGGGAGATTCTGGCGGACAAATCGATTGACGTGGTGTGCATCGCAACGCCCGACCACTGGCATGCCTACATCACGGTGGAGGCCTGCAAGGCGGGCAAGGACGTGTACGTAGAGAAGCCGGCGTGCACCTACGTGGAAGAGGGCCAGAAAATGGTGCAGGCGGCGCGCAAGTATGGACGCGTGGTGCAGGGCGGCACGATGCAGCGGTCGGGCGGGTATTTCAAGAAAGCGGCCGAACTGATTCAGGCGGGAGAGGTGGGCGAGGTCACGTTCTGCCATGAATGGCAGGCGGGGACGGCCAAAAAAGAAGGGTATGGCAGGCGCAGCGGCGAGGTCCCGCCCGCGGGTCTGGATTGGGATCTTTGGCAAGGGCCGGCCGCTGAGAGGCCATACAGCCTCAACCGCTTCGGCGTATCGCCCGACCGCTGGTCCACGTTCCGCTATTTCTGGGACTACGCCGGCGGCGCGATGACGGATTGGGGCGTGCACCTGATCGACCCGATTCACCAGGCCCTGGGCGAACCGATGCCGCGCTCGATCGTGGCGCTGGGGTCGAAGTTCTACGTCGATGACGACACGGAGACGCCGGACACGATGCAGGCCACTTTCCAATACGAGAAGTTTCTCTCGACCTACGAGAGCCGCACGTGCAACCCGATGCCGATGTTCGGCCAAGGGGCTGGAACCTCGTTCCACGGGACCAAGGGCACGCTGGTGGTGAACCGCGGCGGCGTGTGGGTGTACGATCTGCAGTCGAAGGAACCGGTGAAGAAATGGGATCGCGAGCAGGATCGGGAAATGGGACCGATGAACGTTCCGCACTGGAAGAATTTCATCGAGTGCATCCAGTCGCGCGGGACACCGATCAGCGACATCGAGCGGTGCGTGCGAACCAGCGCCACGTGCATTCTGGCGAACCTATCGATGCGGTTCAACTCGCGCCTGGACTGGGATGAGAAGGCGTGGACGGTGGCGCAAGAAGAAGTGAAACCGCATCTCAAAGCAAACTACCGCGCGCCGTGGAAGCTGGAGGTTTAGCCTTCACGCCGACCGGGGCCGGTCAGTCGCGGCCCGAAATGCGCACGCGGTAGACGGAAGTGCGCGCGGCGACATAGAGCGTCAGACGATCGGCATCGCCGAAGACGAGGCTGGCGGGCTTCTCGGGGACCTCAATGCGGCCGGCGGATTTGCCATCGGGCGTGAAGATCAGAACGTGCCGGGCGGCGACATAGAGGCGACCCTGGTCGTCGGTACAGAGGCCGTTGGGTACGCCTTCGATGCCGGTGATGAGCACGCGCTCGCCCGAGGCATTGCCCTGGCGATCGAGGTCGAAAACGCGAATCGCCCGTTCGTCGCTGCTGGCCACGTAGAGCAGCCGGCCGTCGGGCGAGAGCGCGAGGCCGTTGGGCCGTTTATCCCAGCGGGCGAGAACCGAGACGCCGCCCCTTGAACTGACTCGAAAGACGCCGTTGAAGGGGAGCTCGCGGGTGTCGCTCGCGGAACCGAAGGCCGGGTCGGAGAAAAAAACCGTGCCGTCCTTGCGCACGGCGACATCGTTCGGCGAATTCAGTTTATGGCCTTCAAAGACCGAGGCGATCGTCTCGGGAACATGGCCCTCGTTCAGGCGGATGAGGCGGCGCGCCCCGCTTTCACAAATCAGCAGGCGGCCGTGGTCGTCCAAGGCCAACCCGGCGGGGCCCTTCAGATCGCCGGCCAAAAGCGCGGTGCCGCGGCCGGGCGTATATTGATGAACCCGGCCGAGCGGGCCATCCGCGATGTAGAGATGGCCATCGTGGGACCACGCCAGCCCGTCGGCGTAACGAAATCCGCCGGCGATCTTCTCCACCTGCCATTCCGTGGCGGGCTCCTGGGCGCGGGTCAGGGCCACGATGAAAAGAAGAACCGCCGGGAACCGCATGCCGATCACCATTGTATGAGCAGCGCCCGGCTGGCCGGGCGGAAGGCCGAATCGCACTCGCATGGGCTGAGCCGGCGCAAAAACAGATTCGAGCGGGATTGGTTTTGACGGGCGGAAGCGTCTACTTCTTCGACTTCAGCTTCTGCTCGATTTCCTGCAGCTTCTGCGGGCCTTCGCCGCGGGCCCAGGCCTGCTCGAGTCCCGCGATGTCCATGCCGGCCACGCGCCCGAGCAGCAGATAGGCGGGCAAAGCGTGTTCGAGGTGCCGCCAGTGCGCCATTTCTTCCAGTGAGCGCAGACCGCGCTCGCGAAGATGATCGGCGGTCGAAGCGGACATGCCCTGGTCGGTGAGCATCAGCAGTGTCCTGACTGCCTCGAGCCGGTCCTGGAGGACGGTCGAATTCAGCATCTCGACAAACCAGGTGGTTTCGACTTTGATGCCCAGCGCCGGATCCTTTTGCGCCAGAGCGGCGATCGGCCTGAGAGCGCGGAGCGCGTTGGCGCGCACGTCCGCATCGGGGTCGCGCAGCGCGAGTTGGAGATCGGCGGTCACGTCGGCTTTGCGGGGAGCGTAGCCCAGCACGTAGGCCGCGACGGCGCGCTGCTCTTCGTCGTCCGATTCGCGCAGAACCGCGCGCAGCGCCTCGAGGTGTACTTCGGCGAGACCGACAAAGCGCTCCTGCAGCACGCGGCAGGCGATGTTGGTCATCAGCGAGTGGCCCCTGGAAATGTCCTCCACCACATCGCCTTCGCGCATGGCCTGGGCCAGGGCGATGGTGTAGTCATGGTAGACCTCGGTGATCTCGGGAGGCAGTTGGAGATCGCCTTGCGGCCAGTCGCGCAAGGGGAACGCGGGCGCGCCGCGCTCTTCGATTCCCACGTAGAGGATGGCTTTTCCGGCTTCGCAGCAGAAGGCTTCGACGGTAGCGCGGGCCACACCGTCCACGGCCAGGAGCGTCTCTTCCAGTCTGGACTTGGACGGCGGAAGAGGGTCGCCGGGCTTCACATCGAGCGCCTTCAGGATCCGCTCCTGCGGGATTTTGCGAGCGCCGAAAATCTCAATTTGCCCGACGATCGGCGTCTGCGCCGCCAGCAGCGTCATCAATACGGCCGAAACCAGCATACTTCCCACTGTCGCACGGCCGTGCGCCGGCGCACGCGGGTCAGGACTTCCGTTCCAGCAGCCAGGCGCAATCCTCCAGCCGGCTCTCGCCGCCCGTGTTGACGGCGAACTTGGGCGCGGCCATGTAGCCGCGGCGCTGGCGGCTGCTCCAGAGCGACGTGCCGGCGAAGGCGCCGTCGGGGCGCAGCGCGTAGAAGTTGATATCGAAGCGGGCCAGCCTGCCCTGGTCGTTGTTGTAGTTGTGAACGATGCGCTTGAGAGCGTCCAGACAGGCGTCCTTGGGACTCATGCCGTGACGCATGTTCTCGACAATCGTGTGCGCGCCGGCGATGCGGATGTTCTCCTCGCCGAGTCCAGTGGAGCCAGCGGCGCCGACTTCCTGATCGACGAACAAGCCGGCGCCGATAATCGGCGAATCACCGACGCGGCCGGCGATCTTCCAGGCCAGTCCGGAGGTGGTTGTGGTGCCCGACATCTCGCCCTTTGCATTCAACGCGAGGCAGTTGATCGTGCCCGTGGGCGGATACTTCGCCACGTCGAGAGCCCAGGCGATCAACTCTTCGCCGGCATCGGGGAACATGCGGCGCAGAGAATCCTGGGCCGTTTTCGCGGCCGGGGCATCGGGCGCGTCGAGCCAGTTGGTCCAGTTGCTATGCGAGGAGGCGTCGCGCAGCGATTGCTTCCAGGCCATCCAAGCGAGCCGCGCCTTTTCGGTCAACAGGTTGATTTCCGGGACGCCCCAGGCGCGGGCAAAGCGCGTCGCGCCGTCGCCCACGAGCAGGCTGTGGGCGGTCTGCTCCATGACCAACTTGGCCAGCCGCGCGACATTCTTGATGCCGTGCACAGCGGCCACCGC